>Ga0123334_1003690_pt1 | contig 16259 bp, 7 predicted proteins | sample BiotimSIPDNA_FD_89706 | JGI IMG/M metagenome (GOLD analysis project Ga0123334, IMG submission 89706) | Anaerobic biogas reactor microbial communites from Washington, USA - Biogas_R1 time_0 SIP DNA | ecosystem: Engineered > Bioreactor > Anaerobic > Unclassified | place: Washington, USA | collected... | reverse complement strand
GTTCTTTAACAACATGGCCTTGAACTGCTCAACAGTTGCTTTGTCCTGTTTTATTGCATCCAGGGCTCTTTCAACGGGAGAGAAGTACAGGTCATCGGAGATCCGAAACTTAGCATCGGGACCTTCTCCGTATTCAATATCTGGTTCTGATAGATAGCCAAGGTCAGCATAACTATTATAATTCCTTGTAATATCATCTGATTGCTTAATAACAACATAGTCTAATAATTGCCCATTTGCTAGTTTCATGGCATTTGAAATGGAGCTTAATAGTTCCGGGGCAGGATCACTATTTGATGCCAGTATTATGTTTTCCCCATGCTTACCTACCTCATACAATAACTCTTCTATCAGTTTCTCCCTTGTAATGGTTTCATCGTACAATGCATAACGAGTGATCTTTAGGTTACGATCAAGAATTATGGCATGTATTTTTGGGGTTGTCCCTCGTTTCATTCTGCTTAAATACTCTGCTACATCTGAAGATTCCCGTATTGCGTGATGATCAGACAAGGGGGCATATAATTTCTGCCTATCAAATTGATAGATCGACTGAGGAGTCACCGTTTCATATAGGTCATAATACATCTTGTCACTTGGTACAACAGAAAAGCTACTAGTATCAAAAACAGCATATTCCCCACTGTCAAGATTGATTATTACTGATGGGTCAAGAGTTACTCCTATTTTCTCTAAAAGATCACGTGTCCTGCTATATGTTTTTATATCAGAATCGGAAGCTTTTAGAGATCCAGATGGGTGGTTATGGACAAAGACAGCTCTTTCGGCTTTAAACTCTTTTGCTGCAGCAACTACTATTTTTGTATCGACAGGTGCCATATTAGTTGTCCCTGTTGACATGTATAACACTTTATATTTATTATTTTTATCAATAAATACAAAAAATACATTTTCGCTTGCTGCTGATTCAAGATTCTTAAAAAGGAAAGCTATATCTGCCGATGAGCGTATTTCGGATGGCCCGGTTATTTTATCACCAATAAACTCTATTTGCCCTTTATCTGAGAGCAGCCTTTCTACATACGTTACGTTATCATCAGGGGGGGTGGGAGAATATACTTCTTCCCCGAATAAATTAAGCTGTCCTGGTATATTTCCCAAGGATCCTTCTGAGACAAATGATACTTCTTCGGGGAAATCTGTTTTTGGTCTGGCTTGAGAATAGACCTTGTTTTTCTTGATATATTTTTCTGCTTTGTCATGTAACGAAGATACATCATTTTTTGTGTTATTTATTTGTGTCAATGCATTTTTCGCATCCTCACCATTTCGAAATATAAATCCAGGAATCATCCCTTCTCGCTTATAAGAGCTCCATCTGCCCCCGAATGAACTAGCAATGGACTTATATTTATTATAAACATCTGAACTGACACGATTCAATAATTGTACTGTTGGCAGTTCTGCCCCGGTCTTGCTGTGTTTCTGAATTATTAACTTAGCGACATCGCCTTCCTGTGCTGGTTCGGTTGCAGTCGGGGAATCTGTGGATATTGAATTAGCAGATTCAGGGGCTTCAGGTCTGGCAGGGACAGATATATCTTCAATCCTATCAAAAAACTCATCAACGGTTTTTACTTCCGGCAACTCCCTGTTAATGGTATGGGGCATTTGTTCAAACTGCTCCTCGTATCTTCTTAGTGCTTCTGCTGAAAGCATTTCTTTTGGACGAAGGGTGGCCCCTCTCTGGCTTATGACTCTTTGTAAGTCCTCTGCAGCTAATTCATTTTGTATCTGTGCTTTCGTCTTGATCTCGATCTTATCAATAACAACTACCCTGGCTGCTACCTGAGTACCTGCCTGTTCAAAGGTTACTCTTGGCAGCTTAATGGATTCGACTAAATGAGCATCGGGATTCAGTGGTTTTCCATCTTCATTGGTTCCATTTATGAAACTATCAAACCGTTTCTGCATAGAGGGACTATCGGGTATAATAGCAACGATCCGGCCTCTGTTTCTAAGGTGTTTGAATGCCTTTTCAATATGATCCATTGCCATCTTTCCCTGGGTCCCAAACGGAGGGTTCATAGCAATCCCGTCAAACTTATTGACGATATTGAAGTCCTCAAAATTTGAACGTACTATCTTCCTGTTTCCTCCCCCTGCCCTGGCATTCAACTTGGCATATAAGGAATAGGATGGTTCTATTGATGTTGTATTTATGCTCTCAGGGAACCACATTGCAATAGCTCCATGTCCTGCACTTGGCTCCATAGCTGAATTCCCAGGTTTTAAATCAAGCCATTCGACCATTTTCTGCCCCAATGGTTCAGGAGTGGCAAAGTAGTCTATCCCTTCTCTCGAATCCCGGCGGCCTCTATTTTTCTGATTAGTGGAATAAACAAGTACTGCTCTACGAAACTCAGATAACTGCTGTTGAGCTTTCTTATCATATTCCTTACCTCCCTTCCCTTGGTCAATATGGGGATCGTCTTTTTTGGCATTGAACAATACTCCTTCTGAAAATGACCGGATAAGATCCCTTGCCTGGTTCCCTACGGCAAGATTCTCTGTAGTACTTAATTTACGGTTTATCTTCTGGCCAAAATCAGCTATCTCCATATCAAGGCCCAGGATAGGATTTTCAAATATAGCGTTACTGGCCTGTCCTATTCTAAATATCCTTCCTTCCATCTGTAGTGCAGTAGTTGAAGAGATAGGGAGTGATAGGCTCATCATAACCCGTGGATGCTTGCCTGTTGTATCATGAAGGGATATGCCCTCTTTCCCGGCTTCTTCCTGAACGACAATGATATCTACCCCTGAATCATCCTCATTGAATCTGCGGATATTGTTCATTTTGTCTTTCTTGCTTACATCCCCATTAACAAGCCCTACCCTTTCAGCCCCAAACTTCTGAATGATCTGATCAATAGCTGATGAATAATTAAGGGTCTGTTCGTATTCAAGAAGCTCCCTGTATTTTTCCTCAAATAAATCTGCTTGGACAAGAGTTTCCTTTGCCTTTGCTTTTTCTTCCTCCCTTGCTGTATCACTTTTAAGAACAGTATTGGCATTGCTACGTGCTACCTGGAGAATGTTAGCAAATGGAGGAGAAGCATTTGCCTGTTTTCTGCGATGGAAAACAACTACCTTCCTTCCAAGAGCAAGGTGTTTTTCTATCCTTGGGATAGACATTGAAGCCCTTAGGGACTCAAGGAGCTGAGTAGTATAGTTATAGTTAAAGAATACCTCAGAAGCCGGTTCTGTTAGATTAGGGAATAATGCTGCCTCGCCATAAGTAAATATGTCTGTGAATCCCTGGTTAAATATTTCTGCTTTATCAAGGGCTACCAAAGGGAATTCTCTTGAATAATCCATATTACTCTCAATCGCTCTTCCAGAAAGGACCCCCTGTTTCATGAGATTTTCAGCAAACTCTACCTCTTGCATAGCAATTGCCTCCGCATTAGCATTGGATTTTGTCTGCAGGCGATGGAATTTCCATTCATAGGCAGCCCCAAAGTTATCAAGGAAGAAACGGCCTTCGGGATCCACACGGCTCATCCCCCTACTTGCCTGTTCATACGTTGTCTCGTCACCCCAATCAAAAAGGACCTTATTAGCATATCTTAGGTTAAAATGGCCTTTAAACGGTGTAGCAGAAAGCATCAAAACTTTTGTTTTATCATGGGCTTTCTCAGCTCTTTCTTTGATTGAAGGCTCAACCTGCCTTATTTCTTCTTCTACGGTCTTCAATTCTTCTTCAAGGGCTTTGATCTTATCACGAATCTCGGCAAGCTGCCAGTCCATAAGATCAAGGTTATTTGTGCTCTTGGATTCAATACGTATTTCCCTATTGAGGGCTGAACGTCTTATCCATAAGGGATGGACACTTGTTATTCTGGTAAATGCACTGTTTGGAGATACATTAGACATTTGGTAATGTGCTTCAGTGGTAGCGGAAGGATTACCCCCTTTATCTTCCATGAGCCTATGACACTCATCATATACAACAAGGTCAAAATCAACATTCTTTAAGTTCTCATTAGCCCTGAATGTTGCATAAGTAGTGACCCGGACACCATTACCTTTATCTTTGGTATCTTTAAGTTCTGTTATTGATAATAATAGATTTTCCCCGTCCTCGATCCAGTCTTTTTTCTTAGCTTCACTTGGAACAACAATAAGAATATCTCTCTTCCCTTGTTTTAAGAATCGTTTGATAATACCTAATCCTGTGTATGTTTTGCCGGTTCCGGTACCATTGGTAAATAACATACCTTTACCATAGGCCAGTTCATGGGTCTGGTGAGCTTCATTGAAAAATCTGTTTTCTGCTTTCAGGACATCTTCCTGTTGTTCAGGAAGCAAGACGGGAAGAGTTTCCTCAATATTCCCTTTGTCAGCTATTTTGATAGGAATAGGTTCAGCTTTTTGCTGGGCTATCTTTCTTAACCTTGTCCTTTCCTGAAAAGACGTTGATACTCCCTTGCTAATGTTGCTACCCTTTTCTCCTGTATTGGAGACAGAGCTATCATGTCCTGCTGGGCCAAATAGATCATTTCCTCTACCGTCAAAATCTCCGGCATCATCATCCGTAAGCTCTGGGCTTTGGTCCTCCTGAGAAACCTTGTTATTGCTTGGTTCTCCAAATAAAGGGGCAAATAGACCGCTACCACCCTGGCTACTTCTTCCCCCTCTTGTTTCTCTATTTTGTTGCGAAGATTCATCTCCCACCGGTCTGCTGCTGCCTCCTTCATTAGGAACAGTTTCTTCATCTCCGGATACTTCATCGGAGTTGTTCTGGCTATTTGGTTGGCTATCTCCTGATCTATTAGGTACATCTTGTATGTTTTTATGTAAGTTACTAACTTCTTTGGTATTATCCAAATTTTCAGCGACTAAATTACTAACGTCTATCGTTGATACTGCTGCATAATCATCCATACCTTCGGTGTCGAATCCAGGCCAATCACGAACAGCATTATAAAATGATTTCAGATAGGGTTTAATAGCTTCTCCCATGTCATTGATCATTTCCTTTGCATAATCAGCGAACTTACGTGCCCCGGCCTCGATATGATATCCTGCAAGGGTTATCCCGGCTTGCATAACCTCAGGATCTATACCTACATTAAGGTTCCCGAGTTTCTTCTTTAGTAATTCCCGGGCTTTCTGAGCTGCATCGGCTGTAAATACTTTGTTCTTTGAACCATATTCAGCCTTTCCCTTCGGGGATTTTTTCTCAAGTACTTCTCCTGCAAATTCTGACTTGGACTTCTGTGAACTTTTGCGAGTTACTTCTGGTTTTTCGTCTGGTCCTTTTTCGACTGGTCCAGTTCGTACTGCATTTCCCTGATCACTTCGAGTGGTGTTTTCCCTTGCGCCCTGGCTCTGATCTTTATTATGTTGACCAGTCCCTGTTTGACTTTCTTGCGTTCTTCTTCTTTGTTCATCTTGCAGTCTTTCTTTAAGTTTCAGTAATTCGGACTTCTTAAGAGCGAATGGAAAGATAGTAAATTCATTGGGATCAGTGTCTATTTTATCCAGTAGTTTACTAACATCTAAAACACCATCAAAAGAGTATTCTTTAATTATTTCTTTTACTTCCGGATGGTCCATTATGTCATCCGTAAGCTCTTCTGTCTCCTCATCGGCTCCTTGTAAGTCATCATATTCAAGAGAAGGATCTTCTTCCGGGGGCAGCATGTGGTCAGGAATAGTCTCAACATCCTGCATCTTTTCAAGTGCAGTCATCATGTGTCCTCTTCCAGGATATGTCCGAAGTATGTCAATGACCTCATTAATCATGTCCATCGGACCCTGATCCTCTATCCCAAAGCTATTATCAAGAGCTTCATTGAATGTATCAAGCCTTTGTCCATCGTTTTTAATTGCCCAGACATACTGTCTAAACTCCCGGCTTCCTCTTTTATATCCGGTATGATCAAGGAAGTCCTGTGTTTTTATTCTCCCTCCCCCAATAAAGAATTGGAGAACTGCTTCCTGAAATGAGTTAGGAGTTTTGGAGAGAACTTTCCCTGTTCTGCTATTAGGCCCGTAGGTGAATCCTTTCTTTCTGGGCTTCAGGGTAACTTCTTTAACAGGTTTAGATGGTTTCTCTGCTTTTGTCTTTGGTTCTGCCTTTTTCTTAACCGGCACGTTCCCGTCAACAGGTTTCTTTGTTCTGGTCCCACTACCTAACCAATCCTTAAACTGGTCAATAGACATTTTGGAGATAGCGCCAAGGCCCTTCCATCCCGGTTCATAGTTAGCAAGGTAGTTATCCTTAGCATCCTGAGCGGAGATAAAGCCCATCATAACCTTATGCTCATCGAATAACCCGGTTTCTGGATTAACCTGATCAATAACATATACTGCATCTGAATCCAGGTTATCGCCCAGGAATACATCTACCTGGTCGCCATCCTTCCCTTTGGTCCTGCGAAAATACCCATAGGAATTATTGAGCATTACACTCCATTTCTTGCCTGCCTTATCGGTCCCGGATCTTACGGACATTGCAGGATTCTCAATAGATATATCAAGCCCTTGTACTGACAGATGCCCTTTCTTGTAATTCCCGGCTTCTTTCTGAGCCTCTGTAGGGTTAGTATCTATTTCTGCATTGGCCTTTGTAAGGTCTGCGGAAGTCTTTTTCTCCACCTCCCCGGCTTTCTGCATCTCTGCTTCAACAGGTACAGTCTCGTCCGGGGTCGATGGAGTTTGGGCTGTAGTCTGCTCGACTACAGGCTGTTCTTCTTTCGTCCTCGCCATGTCCTGCGCTGTGGGCTGTTCTATTGGTTCAGCTTGTTCCACGGCAGGACTTGCGATTGTGGTAGTAGTGGCCGTAGGAGATAGTATATTTCTTACATCAGTGAGTTTATTAATCTCCGAATTAAGTGATTTAATCTTCCGGGCTCTCTCAATAGCATTACTTACCTTACCTGCTTTAGCAAGAGCATCTTGTTTCTCTGTGATAAGTTCATCCAGTACGGTAGGGGCTCCTTCTGCGAATTCCTGTATTAAGGCTTGAGCATAAGTCTGAGGATCCTGAATATTGTCATAATCAATCTCTCCTTGTTTATTAAGAGGTATCTGTAGTTCCTCTTGTGGTGCTGTTTGAGCATCTTCTGTCACCGGCTGACCAGTAGCCCCCTCTTTTATCGTAGGAGCTTCTCCTGGCTGTTCCTCTATACCAAAGACAGGACCATACTGATCGGGTGTTATATGTACGGTTGCGCCAGTAACATTCCCCTCCTCATCAATCTCATTAAGAGCTATCCCTTCGGGAGTGACCTCTGATACATAGAAATTCTTATCTTTTAAAGTTATTTCCTGCCCTTCCTGTACTGGTGCTTCAGCCTGGGCAACCATTTTGCCCCCTTGTGTTTTGACTATATTATAGTTATTGAGTTCGTTTTTGACCCATTCCTGATAAGGCACGTCTTTGCGTTCGAGTATATCCCTGGGCTTGACAAGGATTGGTTCATTTGTCTCAAGATCAAAAGCAATAAAGAAGGTATCCCCATTTACTCCACCCTCTTTTTTAAGGATAACCTTTTGCCCCAGTTTAGTTTCGGCAAATGATATAATAGGATTAGGATCTTCTTCAAGGGGTGTGTCTCCAAACTTCAGGTCTTTCCCGATTTCATTTATTGCTTCGGTGGCTTGCTCTTCCGTATAGGGTACTTTTAGTTCCCCGATACCAGGAGGTCCCTGATCAACAGGTTCACCAGGAGTGCCTGTCTCATCTTCCTGCCCTTTCAATTTCTTTGCAAGTGCGGCTGTTGATGTAAATACACCACCCATCCCTGTTCCAACAAGGAAGCTCTCAATAGCATTGTCAGTTATTTTCCTGTTAGGATCTTCCCCTGAGAACTTTGCTGCCCAATTCTGGCCAAATTCTGTGAGCATCTCTGACAATCCCTCATGCAAAGGAGCGAACCATAACCCAAATTTCTTATAAGCCCTTGCGAAAAGATTCTGTAGCCCTTGTGATTTAATGGCCTGTTCTATCCCTTTTTTACCAGCCTGTTTATAATATCCTTTAAGGAATTGTGCCATCTCCCGGGTCCCGAACCTTTCAAATACCCATTCAAATATTCCAGAAGTGACAGCATCAGCAAGTTTCATCATCTCTGACATATCCTCTCGGTCCTTTACTTCATCGTAAGACTGTGCGCCTACGCCAAGTCCGAGATAAGCTGCTCCATAAGGGCTAAATGCAGCCGCCAGCGTTGGGGCTAACGATTCAGCTATACCATAAGAGACTACTCCTAAAGCCTTCCCGAATTGTTTGTCTTTAATATATTCGGTAGCTGTCCTGTCATATCTCGTTGCTGCCTCGCTGAGTTCTTCTGCTTTATCTTCAAAGAATTGATTAAGCTTACTATTCGCTAATGCTTCCCCTACTGTTTGTTCGCCGGGCATCCGTGGCAATCCCTGTGCGAAACTTGATTTCGGTAATAACTGTTCTTTTTTAAGAACATCGGCAGTCTCTTTGTCAATTTCCCCCTTCTTCTCTGCTCTATTGACCATCATATTAGAGAATATCATATATGGCAGATTCGATACACCTTCGGCAAATTGTGGTATTTCTGTTACTATCTCTCCAAGACTAAGAGCTCCGGCCTGCAGTTTATTGCCAAGACCTTCGAAGTATCCCTGTCTTTGTTGCTGTTGTTCCTCTTTGGGTGTTACTCCTCCTGTATTGAGATTCAGCCCTGATACAAATGCATCATAATCCTCTGGTAAGCCTTTTATTTTGGGGTTTGCTGAAAGGGAGTTATAGAACAGCTCTGACTTTTCCGGATCGGCAAGGGTTGATCTGAAAACGTCATAATCATCGGGGATCCCTTTGATGTTGGGATTAGCTGAAAGGGAATTATAAAAGAGTTGCAGTTTATCTTCCATGTCGTACCACTTAGTTAAAGATTGAGCTCACATCCGTCACACCATCAGCACTTGCAGGGATAACTGTATCTTTTATAAGGTCCATGTCAAGAATGTCTTTGTTGTTTTTTTGCAATGCTTTGATCTTACGTGCCCTTTGCCTGGGTGACAGGTTAAGGTTTGTTATGATCTTTTCAAGTTCCCCGTCATATTTTTGTTTTCGCATTTCGAGCGGTGTGAGTTGCGGTGCTTGCGGTAGTGATGCTCCTCCTGTTAACTGTGGGAGACGTGGTGCAAAGAAATCAGGATACTCAGCTATAAGTTTACGTAGGTCATCATTGGAAATATTCCCCTGGTCTTTGGACTGTAAAACAGCAGGCTGCATAGTGGAATATACTCCTTTGTCAGTAAGGTATTGTTTGAGATCTTTGAACATACCAATAATGACATCCCTGTCAACTGCTTCTGTCGCATACGGATCATCATAACGGGCTACATACATCCCTCCGGCCTTCTTTATGTCAGCTTCCCCTTTGGTAATTATCTTTTCAATCTCTCCTTTATATTTCTCTTGTAATTGAGCAAGGTCATGTTCCCCTTTTACATTTACAAGCTCTTTATCATGTTTGGCTCTCAATATTTCAAGGTCTTTGGCATAATCACTTTGCTTTTTATCTCTTTCGAGCTGAAACTCTTGTGATTTATTCAACTGGTCTGTTTCCCATTCCCTTTTTCTGGCTTCAGATTCGAGTCCTGTACGATATTGCATATCCATCTCTTTGGCCCTGAGATCCTGCAGACGAAGATTTTCACTGCGATTATCATAGTCCCGGGAATGCTCCCGGAGTCTTTCCGAGGCTTGCATAATAGCAGGATTAACCGGCCTTTGTGCTATTGAGGCTCCCTGACTACCTCCAACAGCATCAATGAGTAGCCTGAAAGCATCTCCTATGCTGTTAGTCCGCATTATCTTCTTCTGTGCCTCTTCGACCTGTTTTTTTTGTTGGTCAAGCCTAGCTTGTTCCTCTTTATAGTCAAAGAGGGAAGAGAATGGTCCGGGATCTTTGATTGCACTCGTAGGCATATTTAATTGATTTTAAAAGGACGGTTGTTTAAGATGAGATGTTGAGACAGGGTTAACAGCTCCTCCAGCTTTACGCAGTTTATTAGCTTTGCGCCAATTAGTAAACCATTTTTCCCACCCCTCGAAAGCTCCTTCTCCTGCGGCCTGTGCGAATCCCATTCCTGCATTAGCAGCATTATTTGAGAAATTAGACCATTGAGAAGCTTTGTTTTGGAGGTTATAAGATTCGAGGTTATCGAGATTACTCTTTAATCCCTGGTATTCCCTCCTTACTGAATCTCTATACCTGGTGCCATATCCTGCTAGCCGTGTAAGTTCATCACCCACACTGCGGTTTATTTTATCTGCAGTAGCAACCCTGGCTTCATCTGAAGCCCCTTTGATTGCGCTATTTTGATCAACCTTCTGAAGGGTTTCATCTTTTTGGCGGTTAAGCAACTGAGTAACACTCTTGGCTTCATCGGTATCAAGGTAGTTCATGTTGTACTCTTTATTGTACCAGGCATCAAGTTCTGACTGACGTTTATCCAGTTGTCTATCCATCCGATTGTTGGCCTGAGCAGATTTTAAAGAGCCGAACAATGAGGATACTAGTGATAATCCGGCTAATACTTCTCCTATCATGATAATACAAGTGTTTATTGAGGATAAACATATAACAGTTATTGTTTTAACAGGCGGTTATTTAACAGTAATATATGGTTATTAACCACATATAATAACTTATCTGGGGGTACATTTGTAAATATCACAATCAATTAATATCATGGGAAAAAGAAAAGGAGGGTACCGAAGATACGATCTGCCGTTTATCTTGCAGACACTTAGCGCCCTCATACTAAATGACAACGACATGCAGAAGACTGCTGTCGAGGCCGATGTCTCTGTCGATTCAATTAGCCGATGGGTAAAAAAATACAGTGTTGAATACAAAGAGCAGATCCATGCTCTTTCCGTAGGCCGGTCTTCTGTGGATGTATCTGACACCATGGAGTTATACCGGGAATCCACGACCAGCGAGATAGAGAAAGTAAAGGATATGATTATAATGCGAATGAAAGATGTTGTTCCAAAGACCAAGAATTTGGACCAGCTATCAAGGGCATATAAGATCATACATGACTGTATCAATGGGATACAGGATGGGAGCATCCCTAATGATAAGTCGTTCATGCAGATCTTTAACATGCAGATCAATGGGATGCAGAAAGAGAACATTGAAGAAACGAAAGACATAGATTATGAGCCGACAGAGAATTGAGTTATCTGGTATTGTCCGTAACCTGCCTGACAAGACTGTTAAGGATGGAGCTATGCAGGAACTTATTAACCTGCGCCCAAAAGATGGAGCATTAAGGCCGGTAGGAGAGAAGAGCCGGATTGCTTCTGTCCCCACTGATGTAAGATATATACATACAGTATCTGATGAACTGAAAATATATATCGGAACCTCGGGTGGGCACCTGCATTATTGGATTTATGATGATGACACCCTGCAATCAGACGAGGCGACTACTATTACAGCATCGTCATCTATGAGGTTCGCCAGCCTTAAAAACTCTGTTATGGTCTCTGATACTACGGAGGAGAAGATATACATACTCCTGTACGATCAGCAACAAGGCATATACAAAGAATATTCCCAGGGAGTACCAGAAATACCTTACGTGCTGTTCCAACGGTCTCATGTGCATGATGATGATAAGAGCGAAACGGAAGATTACTCTTTGGAATCTAATTGGGACGAGGCACGAATAGGTAGTTATGTCAAGATGCAGAAGAGTTATGCTGAGAAAGGTTATCTGACAGGTGTTATCTTACTGCGCTGTGCATGGGAGTTATTTGACGGCACTATTGTCAAACACACTCTTCCGGACCAGGTATTAGCATCAACATTATCTGTCACAGGATCCCCGGTAGCAGCAACATACCGTGTAACAAAAGAGTATGCTGCATATAATGTGCAATATAAATTAGGCATCGCCAATGATGACCTGGAAGCATTGAAAGCCAATTACAAGAACATAATCAGCTCATTGAAGATATATGTCACTCTTCCCAGGTCCCCAGAAGTAACCTATACAGGTAAAACGGCAACTCATGACCCCACCAATGATGTACTTGATTTTATGCGCAAAGCAGTAGGGATACGCCAGACGGTCAATGAACTTACTTATGATGTATCGGAGCTGTCATCATATAAGCCGGAAGTAAAAGACTCTAATTACTACCTATTGAAAGAGTACAAATTATCGGAATTGGAAGCAGATACTTACGTGACCATCAATAATGACAGTGTCCAGGATCTATCGCTAAGAGAGATAATGCCCGTTGATAATATTACTCATCACACACTATATGCTGATAAGCTCTTTAGCTATAATGATCGTATCTTCATGGGGAATGTTAAGAATTATTTGTACTCCGGACCAGAAGTAAAAGGATTAATCACCGGGCTACCTGCTCTATCATACGGAGATCCTTATGATGTAGGCATTGAATATGATATATTGACAGATGACAAAACCATTCTAACAGTATTCTCTGGCTGGGAATCCTATGATTACTATGACCTGGGAGGAACCTCTATATTTTTCGGAGTCAAGTATAATACACTTGCGCCAGTACATAGTTATTGGGGTTATCCTGATTCCAGGGCTATTGCTGCGAGGGTATACGTGCGACAAAACGATATAATAAAGCTGGCAGCCACAAAAGAGCTTGAGAGTTATCCGGAAAATAATTTCTCTGTCACCAAAGGGACCATTATACTCTCCAGTTTCTCAGCCATGACTGATGGAGATTTACAATCGAGTGTTAATTATTATCATGATTACAACAGGGTACAGGCTACCGAGATCAATAACCCATTCTATTTCCCGGCTATCAACAGCTATCGCATAGGATTAGGGACCATCCAAGGCATGAGTACCAATGCCATCGCTCTTTCGGAAGGACAATTCGGGCAATATCCCATATACTGTTTTACGACTGACGGGATATGGACCATGAACATAGGATCCGGAGAGACCCTTATCAATACAATAACTCCGCTATCCCGGCATGTATGTAATAATCCCAGGAGCATAACACCTATTGACGGAGGAACAGCTTTTACAACACAGAAAGGGTTGTATATCATTTCCGGGCCTGAAGTTATCCTGATAAGCGACCTGGTAACAGGCAAACATAACAGCAGGATAACCGGTACAATCAATTATGATGCTATTGCCAACAATCCCAATCTGTACCAGATAAAAGACTACCTATGTTCAAATCCCTTCCTTACATACCTTGCAGGGGCTATCATGGCCTGGGACCATCACGAAGACCACAAAGAACTGATTATCTCCAATTCATCTTATCCTTATTCCTGGATCTATAATATAAACCACAAGTTATGGTTTAAAATATCCAACTCATGGGACAGGTTTGTAACCGATTATCCTAATACCTACGGATACAAGACTATCGAAGATACCTATTTTCAATACGACATGGGAGAGGAGGAATACAATAACTATATCCCTGTCCATCTTGAGACCAGACCCATCAAATTAACCGCATCGGGAGCTTTTAAGATGCTTAACCGTATTTTAATAGAAGGATCCCTGTCGGAACCAGTAAAGCCTTTTAGCATTAATCTATTCGGCTCTATAGATAATATCTCATGGCACCTGATGAATAACGGGAAACTATTTGCAAACGGTAATATGCCCCTTCTTATTGGCAGGACATCATTCTCCTGCCGGTATTTTATACTAGTGCTTGGTGGGGAAGTCGATGAGGATTTTTATTTAATAGGTGCTGATACAGATTTCGATGAGAGGTATGCTAACAAATTAAGGTGACATATAGATACATGCTCCGCATTGTTACGGTATCTTGCTCATTATGCTATGCATCTATCGCTATACTATTGGCTATTAGCATTATAAAGAGAAGAACATACAGGCTGGCTTTCTTGCCTCTTTACCTCTATTAATTTGTTTATCAACTCTTTAAGTTCACCGCAAACATCAACAGCATTGCTCTCTCTTCTTTTGGGAGGGAGGCGAATAATTGTTGTTACTTTTATCTGCAAGTTATGCACAAGCCTAATACGCTTTTCCGTGCATCCGCTCGCGTGAACGGTTGTATTTCAATTTAAGGTTTATATGTCTTTCAATGTCTATTCCCCTCGCACCGCATAAATCAAGTATTCGTATAATTGTATCCGCCAACTCGTCCTCGAATGTATCTTTTATGTAAGTTTCAAATACATTGCCATGAGCAATTCCTTTATCAAATTTGTCCAAGTTGGCTACTCTACCTTTCCTATCAGCTTCTAATGCCTCGGAGAGCTCGCTCACGCACAGCATTAATAAAGTTCCTGTTTCTCGCTCACTATCCCAGAATCCTTTACGTTTAGCATCTCCGTGTATCTGTTTAGCTGCATCGTTAAGGCCAGTGCATAACAAGCGGTCATACGCCATGCCTTTTTCGTTAGTGTTCGATTGTTCGCTTTTCATATCTAAGTTATTTTTAATTTATAATTTCGTGTTTCAAATCGGCACGTTTCATACTTGCGAACCGTTAGTGGCAATGCTACCCGAACACACGAGCAACTGCCAAATCATAATATTTTACCTCTTTTTCAATTCCGATAAAAAAACGGTTCAACTCCTTTGCTCCTAAACAAGTTGTGCCTACTCCCATTGTATTATCCAAAACAAGTTCGCCATCATTTGAATAAGTCCTAATAATCCACTTCATCAACTCCAATGGTTTTTCCGTTGGGTGTTGTTTTGTCTTTTGGTTTGCGTTACTAATCTCAATAATTGAAGTCGGGTAATATTCATTACTAAAAGAAGTTATGTTTTTAAAGCCACCGTAACACATATCTCCATCACCTTTTTTCTTATTGTAGCTCCCTTTGTTTCGTGGCTTCCCTCTTACTTCCATTATTGGGTTGTAAGTTGTCTTTCCTTTGGCAAAAATTAAAATATCCTCGTGTCTTCTTAGTGGCATTTTCTTAGCGTTTAAAAAACCTGTGGTGCTTTTCTTGTCCCATATAAGTTTATACTTAAACATCTTAGGGTTGCTCATCATTAACACGCCTGTAAAAATGCCATCAGCAGTCAATACTATACAACCATTATCAGCAATTATTCTTTCATATTGTTGCCAAAGTGGTTCTAATGGTATTATACTATCCCACTTGTTTTGAGTAGTTCCATAAGGCAAATCAGCCAAAATAAGTTGAACTGATTTATCAGGAACAAGAGGTAAAATATCCATACAATCCGCATTGAATAAAGCACTGCCACTAACATCGGCTATATGCAATGCCTTATTTTGTGCTTCGTATTTAAGTTTTTCTATATCCATAAGTTTCTACTTCGTATTAAGTTTTGTGTAAGTTTGTCGGCACTGCACATAGCCTTTACCGTTATCGGCACCCTAAGACCAGAGCTTCACAGCAGTTTCATACTTCGATTTTAAGTCCTTTACTTTTTTGCTCGCATAAGATAAAGACATTCCGTGAGGTCGCTCTTTTGGGTTGTCTTTTAAAAATTGATGATATTCTTTTGCCTCTTCGAGTTGTATCTCAAAAAATTCTATACTTTCTGGCATTGAAAGGTCAATTTTATTTGCCATACTTTCCCAGTATGCAGTTCTTTCACGGTAGGTATCAGCTTTTTTGTATTCTTCCATCGCATTACTCATTCTATTCCAGTTTCGTTCAATTAATGCACGGTGTCTTTTTTCGCTGTGGTGTCCTATTTTTATAGGCTCTGCAAGTGCCAAAAAGTCTTTACCTTCATTACTTTTTTCTTGCCAATCATTACCTTTTTTAGTCGCATTGTCAGCCCAATTATTTAGCTTTTCAACTTTACTTTTTGCTCTTTCTTGGTTATTATAACCATCAGCACGAGTAATCGAATAGCAATACATAGGATTTTCTTTTGTTCCTGTATAGCCTACAAAATTGTGAACTATACATTCGTTTTCTTTTCCGTACTTGGTTTTAACTATAATAGCATCACCTTTTTCGTGTTTTTCTTCGCATTGTGCCACAAATACATTCGGGCAATATTTTTTGTAAGTATTCATAATATTTTGATATTTATTTGATTAAAAAATTAAAAGCCGATAACACGGTATAGGGCATTTAAGAACGCTCGATAACTTTCCAACTTTCATAACCGAAAGGTAGCGAACCGCCAGCCCTTTGAGTAACTATTTTTTTTGCTTTTGCGATGATATAGTCATCTTCATCATTCTCATTGCAGTTAACCTGAACCTCGCCTGAGTAGGTTGCTACTTGATACTT
>Ga0123334_1003689_pt1 | contig 16269 bp, 12 predicted proteins | sample BiotimSIPDNA_FD_89706 | JGI IMG/M metagenome (GOLD analysis project Ga0123334, IMG submission 89706) | Anaerobic biogas reactor microbial communites from Washington, USA - Biogas_R1 time_0 SIP DNA | ecosystem: Engineered > Bioreactor > Anaerobic > Unclassified | place: Washington, USA... | reverse complement strand
TGGAAAAAGTCTCCAACCATTCGCCGTTGCCAATGGTTTTTGCAAGGTTGAGAATCTCCTGGCGGGATGTTTCAGGTTTAGCGAAACGGATATTTTCTTCAATTGTTCCTTCAAAAAGGAAGGGGACCTGGTTGACGATACCCATCTGGTTGCGAAGGTTTGTGAGGTCATACTTGCGGATGTCAATATCATCAATGAGCAGTTCGCCTTCCTGGAATTCATAAAAACGGGAGACGAGCCTGGCGATTGAGGATTTGCCAGCACCTGTATGTCCGACAATGGCTACATTTTCACCTGGAGCGATATGCAGGTCAAAATCTTCAAGGATGGTGATGCTGAAGCTATAACCAAAATTGAGATGTGTAAAGTCAATTTTTCCCTTGATTTCCGGTACGGTGATCTGGTCGGTTTGATTGACACTATGTTCACTGTCGATCAGGGCAAAGATTCGCTCGGCGGCTGAGAGACCGGTCTGAACCTGGTTCCAATAAGATGTGATGCTTAGAATCGGCATCAGGAAGCGGTCGCTAGAAAGTAAAATAAGATACCAGGCACCTACGGAAATCAAACCCTGTTGAACGGTGAGAGCACCAAAATAAACAAGCAAAGCTATGGAAATACCACTGAGAGTGCGCATAGTCGGGAAGACGATAGAGAGCACTAAACCGCGTTTCACGTTCACTTTGTAAGAGCCGTTGTTTGAATTCTCAAACTCGTGGTAAATAGCTTCTTCCTGACGAAAGTTTTTGGCGATGGATATACCGCTGATAGTCTCTTTGATGGTTGCATTGACATTTGCCATTGCACGCATGCCTCGGGTGGTGACTCGTCGAGCCAGTTTTCGGTAGCTGGTAACAATGATGACCACCAATGGAACAAATAATAACAAGCCAGATGCCAGGCGCCATTCAGTCTGGAAAAGAATAACTGCGACAATAATGGATTGAACCGCGCTGGAAATAACATCTGTTGTGAGACGGATCAATACTGCAAAATCTTCACTGTCGGTGGTGATACGGGAGACGATTCGCCCGGAGGCAAACTTGTCGTGAAACGAGAGATCCTGCCGGACTGAAGCCGAGAACGCATCCACAGTCAGATCGCGGATGACTTTGCCAACCACCCTTACCATGAGGCGGCGCAGAATATAGTAAAAGACATAACCCATTAATTCGACGACGATAACCGCAGCAACCAGCAAAATAAAGTTGTTAAGAGGTTGATTCACCCCTGCATTTTGATCGATGATCCTGGAGACAAGTACCGGAGGCAAAGCACCAAAAGCTGCCTGGAGCAGGACAATCAGCGTGATCGCAAAGAGGCTGTTTTTATACGGTTTTGTATAAGCCCAGATTCGGCTCAGCAAAGCCTTGTTGCTATACATGCGGTCGTAAGATTCTCCTGAAAGACCCTGGTGAAATCCCATTTACACCTCACCAAAAATCGCCTGGTATGCAGGAGAAGTTTCCATCAACTGATCATGGGTGCCGATATCTGAAATCTGCCCTTTACGCATAACAATGATGAGGTCAGCCCAACGGATTTGAGAAAGACGATGAGTGATTATAAAAGTTGTCCGACCAGCAGAAGCAGAGATAATCGCCCGCTGGATTTCATCTTCTGTTTGGCTGTCAATAGCGCTTGTGGAATCGTCCAGGATCAGAATGCGCGGGTCGGTCAGAAAGGCACGGGCAAGGGCAAGGCGCTGGCGCTGACCACCGGAGATGGTTACGCCGCGTTCACCAATTGTTGTTTCGTAACCGTCTTCCAGTTCGTTGATGAAGTTGGCTGCCTGCGCTTTTTCTGCTGCGAGGTGAATTTCATCCAGGCTCGCATCTGGTTTGCCAAAAGCAATATTATCGGCAACTGTCTTTGAAAAAAGAAAAATATCCTGCTCAATGATTGAAATCTGGTTGCGAAGGCTATCCAGTTTCCAATCCCGCAGATCTACATTGTCAATAAGCACCTGACCTTCAGAAGGGTCGTAAGTGCGGTTGATGAGACGAATCAGGCTGGTTTTGCCTGAGCCAGTCTGACCAACAACGGCGACAGTCTGACCAGCACTGACGGTGAAATTGAGGTTTTCAAGAGTAGGATTTCCTTCATTGTAGGCGAAACTGACGTTTTTGAATTGGACATCACCTTTTACAGTTGCCTGATGACCATCGATGTTTTCATCCAGGTTGTTTTCGGTATTCATGATCTGAAGAAGTCGCCTTGCTCCTGCAAGCCCGGAGGAAATCATTGAATAAGAGCGAATGGAGGTGTTGGTTGGAAAACCCAGTGTTCCCAATGCACTGAAATATGTGAGAACCGAACCAAATTCAATCAGACCCCGGTGTGCAAGGATGAGTGAGTGAAGCAAACCAAACCCCATCGCCAGGGCGAGTAACAAGAGAGGCAGGAAGCGCGCTTCGATATCACCTTGCTTAATGGTGGCATCCAGGTAAGCAACCGTGTTTTTGCGAAACAGATCAATTTCTCCTTCTTCCTGGGCTGCGGCTTTTACGGTTTCAATGCCGTCGATATCTTCAGCAAGCCGGCTGTTCATTGTTCCAAATGTTGAGCGAACCTCGTTGGTAACAGGTTTCAGGATGCGGAGATAATGCCAGATGGAAAGGAAATAGGCAATAATGAAGACAAGCGGTGTCAGTAACAACGAGGGGTGAATCGACGCTCCAATCGAAAGAGGGATAAACAAAAAGTTGATCGATCCGAAGACCATGTTGATACCGGGGCTGAAAATATAGTTGACCTCCCGAATGTCATTGGTGGCACGTGCCATGAGATCGCCAATAGACTGGAGGCTATGAAAGGTCATACTCTTACCAAGAAGGCTGATGTAAAACTCATCCCGGACATCACGTTCGATCATTTGCGCGACAACCTCGAAACCGAAGTTGCGTAAAAACTGCATCAATCCGCGCAGGGTTTGGGTAAGCCCAATCAAAACAGCACTTCTCAGAAAAACTTCCACAGCAGGAGCACCCGATGTGAGGTTTTCATAAACGACACCAAATTCAATTGCTGGAATGCCAGCCAGGGCAGCGTTTGAGATTGCTCCAATAGCAGCGACCAGGAACACTGGCCAGTGATGCAATGCATGACCTAAAACCCACTTGATCGGACTGGAACGCGAGGTTTTATATCTGAACGGGATTGAAAATTCGCTTATTGACATATTGTTTAAGAATGACCAATACATATTGTACCGTATCAACCAAGACTGTGACATTTTGAGACAAAAACTGCTCAAATTGCTTACCGCTACTTTACGAGTGTTACCCAACTATCATCCAGTGTAAGACGTCTATAGTACTTGTGGAGTATAATTAAATTGATTCTATTTTAATATGAGTATACGATGATCAATTCCACCAAATCCTGGTTTCAAGTTTTATTCGTAATTATTGGGTCTTACTTATTGCTGGGGGCTCACAGATGGATTGGGGGAGCTTATACAGGATTACTGATTAGCATTATTGCTTTTATTCTGATAATTTATTTAATCGATAAACAGGGTTTGATTGGCTTGTTTATGCGCTTTAGTCTGCAAGATTTGAAATTTCTCTTTCCAATTGCAATAGAAACTGTTTTAGAATTAGGAATAATTCTAATCTACACCAAATTTGCAAACGTACCGATTAACTTTAATTCAACCTGGCAAGATCTCCTGCGCCTTTTGGCAAGACAAAGCCTTTTGACTATCAGAGAAGAATTAGGGACATCTTTCTTGTGGCTAATTGTGGCTTTTCAGATTCTTCAAATCTATGGCAAGTTGGATGGAAATTCAAAGCAGATGAGAAACATAAGTTTAATCCTGGCGCTTCTTTTTGGAATGGGTCATATTGAAAGAATTTGGCAGGTTTGGTCAATGCAAATCGAGGTGCCATATTTTTGGTTTTGGGCGGTAAGCTATATCTATAGTTGTTTTTGTGTGGGCTATTATCTCAAAACAATGATGTTTAAGACGTTTAACTTTCCATTGACTGTGATTGCGCATATTTTAATAAACATTCTTAGCTGGACGACTGTTTCTGATACTGGATTGGACTTGTTCTTCCTGTTTTTAACTGCGATTGTTATCCCAACAATCTATTTGATTTACACCATAGTGAAGTTAAATAAACTCCCAGAAAATCCGCGCTTGCAAAACTTAATTGAAGGTTTAAAACCAGTAGCAATTGACAAATAATCTTATAGATCTGGAAAGTCTGCTTCACGAGGAATTTTGTAATATCTTTAAATTGGCGTGTCAGGCTAAATGATAATGTTACTGAAATTTGCTTGACGGAATTTGACAGGGGTCTTATAATCAACTTTGATGATTAACTTGATTAATCAGATAATATGAAAAACAGCAAATCTGCGCTCCTTTCTTTCCTGGCAAATACTGTCAAAGAGGGAAAAAGTATCCCGAGTATTGCCCAATTGGGGGTCGATTTAGGACTTAGCAACGCATCTGTCAGGGAACAACTCGAAGTTGCCCGTCAGCTTGAACTTGTTGAAGTGAAGACAAAAACTGGCATTCAGGTTGTCCCTTTTTCTATTAAACCAGCCATTTGCCTGGCGAGTCAGTATGGTATTGATATCAATCCGGATATGATCTGGGAATTATATTCCGTGCGCAAGCATCTTGAATTGTGTTATTGGCAGGAAGCAGTTGTAATACTGGGGCGGAAAGAGATTGAGCAGCTCGGTCAGATTATCGACAGCGCATTCGCCAAAATTAATAACAGACCAATGATCATCCCAGTTGATGAACATAAGGATTTTCACCTGGCAATTTACAAACCATTAAATAACACTTTTTTACAGAGCCTGCTTGAATCATTTTGGACTTTGTTTCATAGTTCTGAAAACAGACTTTACAGTGATCAAAACAGCCTCGAAAATGTCTGGGATTATCATAAAAAAATTTACAATGCAATTGTTTCAAAAGAATATGAGATGGGTTATGAAGCTTTGTTGACTCATTTCGATTTAATGAGAACGAATAAGAAAGCTGAATTAAAGCAAAGATTTGAATAAAGGAGAGAATCTTTATATGATGGATTTGAGCAAGATCAAATATGAAGGAGAGGGACCAATCGTTAACGAGTTTTCCATCACGATATGTACTGTTAACGGGTCTGGCAGTGCGACTGCAAACCATATTCTCTATCGAACCTTATTCCATATGGGCATTCCTACTTCTGGAAAGAATATTTTCCCATCGAATATCAAAGGACTTCCGACATGGTTTGTGATCAGGACATCTCAAAAAGGCTACACGGGTCGCCTGCCTTACGACGACCTTGTGGTTGCCATGAACCAGGCTTCTGTTGAGCGAGATATGGAATACTTACCAGCTGGCGGGGTGGTGTTCTATGCAGACCATCTAAAAATGCCAGAATCTCTCAACCCGGATTTGATCTACTATCCGATGCCAATTAAAGAACTGATAAAAAATGCAGATGTTCCCCGAAAATTACAGTCATTTATGGAGAACATGCTTTTTGTTGGTATTGTGGGACAAATCTTAAGAATCCCGATCGAAGACCTGCAAACCACCATCTTTGAACACTTTTCTTCCAAACCAAAAATTGCCGAATCAAATTTCGGCATGGTCAAGCTTGGTTATGACTATGCAGCAGAAAACCTGGAGAAAAAAGACCGGTTTGTTGTTGAGAAACTCGCTCCTTTATCTGATTACATTCTGACAGACGGTAACAACGCCGGTGGTTTGGGCTCACTTTTTGGGGGAGTTCAATATTGCTCATGGTATCCGATTACTCCTGCGACCAGTCTTGTAGAAGCCATGATTGACCAGGTGGATATTATCCGAAAAGATCCAGTCACCGGAAAAACGACCAGTGTCATTCTCCAGGTGGAAGATGAACTGGCAGCGATTGGGGCTGCTATTGGTGCTGGCTGGGCTGGTTTGCGCTCAATGACTGCAACATCTGGTCCTGGTATCAGCCTGATGACAGAGAATATCGGGTTGGCTTATTTCGCTGAGATACCTGTAGTGATATGGGATGTCCAGCGGGTCGGACCGAGCACTGGTTTACCTACCAGAACAGCCCAGGGAGACCTTTCCATGCTTTACTTCCTTGGTCATGGTGATACGAGCCACATCATCCTTATCCCTGGGTCTGTAACCGAATGTTTTGAATTTGGCTGGAAATCACTCGACCTGGCTGAAAAATATCAAACCCCGATTTTCGTTCTTACAGATCTTGACCTTGGTATGAATCAGTGGGTCACGAAAAGATTCGAATATCCAAATAAACCCATTGATCGTGGAAGGCTGATCTGGGAAGAAGAGCTGGAAAAACTGGAATCCTGGGGTCGTTACATGGATATTGAAGGCGATGGCATTCCATATCGAACCGTGATGGGAAATCAAAGTTCAAAGGCCGCTTATTTTACCCGTGGAACAGGGCATGACGCTTATGGAAATTACAGCGAAGACCCTAAAAACTGGTCTGACATGCTGCTCAGAATCGGGAAGAAACTGCGAAACGCAATCCGCGATTTGCCTGGTCCGGTTTTTCGGAAAGCAAAAGAGGAAGCCGACATCGGAATTATCGCGATGGGGTCTACAGATGACGCGATTCGGGAGGCGCAGGATAAACTGGCTGAAATTGGTATCCATGCCGATTATATGCGCATCAGATCTTTGCCAAGTAATAACGCAGTGCGGGAGTTTATCGCCAGCCACAGCCGCAGCTACGTTCTGGAATTGAACCGTGATGGTCAGCTTTGCGACATTTTGTCTCTTGAAATTTCGGAATATTCTCAGAAACTGATCTCGATATCCGATATCGGCGGGATGCCGATGACTGCGATGTGGGCTGTGGAGAATATCTTAAACCGGGAACGGAAAGTAGGAAAAAATGGAAACTAAGGCAGTCGAACTCAATCTTTGTGGGTTGGCATTAGCAGATTACAAGGGTAAACCTTCAACTTTATGCCCGGGATGCGGTCACAATTCAATTTCTGCACAGGTTCAAAATGCTGTCTGGGAGCTCGGCTTGCCCCCTGAACGTTATATTAAATTAAGCGGAATCGGTTGTTCGAGCAAGAGTCCCAATTATTTCCTAAACCGCTCCTTTGGTTTCAACGGCTTGCATGGACGTATGCCAACCCTTGCCAGCGGTGCTTGTTTCGGAGATAGCTCCATACATATCCTCGGCTTTTCTGGTGATGGCGACACCGCAAGCATTGGTATGGGTCATTTCAAGCATATCATTCGACGCAATGTGCCCATGACCTATATCATTGAGAACAACGGCTGTTATGGTTTAACCAAGGGACAGTTTTCAGCAACATCTGATCTCGGGCTGGTGCTCAAACACCAGGGAGTGAATATGTTGCCTCCTCTGGATATGTGTATGGAGGCTCTAATCAGTGGCGCAACGTTTGTCGCCCGCGCTTATTCAGGCGATACGAAGCAATTGAAAGAGCTGGTCAAAGCGGCTATCTCGCAAAGAGGTATTGCGGTGATCGATGTGATTAGTCCTTGCGTGACTTTTAACAACCAGGACGATGCACTTCAATCTTACACCTGGGGTCGGGAAAACGAAGCACCTCTGCATGATTTTAAACATTTCAACAGCCGTGAAGAGCTGGATGTAGAGGGTTTTCAGCCAGGCACATTCAGAGAAATTAAGATGGAAGACGATACCTATATGGTCCTCCGTAAGATCGACAAAGATTATGACCCAACGGACCGCAGTGCTGCTTTGGATCTGTTGACAGAATCTTATAAGAACAAGTATTTTGCCACTGGTCTTATCTATTTTTCCGAAACGGTGGAAACAATTCAGGACCTTTATGATCTCCCAGATGAACCCTTGAATCGTTTGAGTGCGGAAAGATTAAGACCCACCAAAGCCATGCTGGACGAAATAAACCGGGCGCTCACTTAATTTTTTGTAAGAACATGAAAAGACCGTGGTCAAAGAACATGGTCTTTTTTTTTAGAAATTTATTTGTAGATAATTAGCCGTGCAAAGTATACAATAAAGCCAGGTTGGGAGCAGAAAAAGCGCCAACAGGAAAGCCGCTGATTACAACTACCTGGTCGCCAGAACAAAGCGTTGTAGTAGCGCAGATGGCAGTTTCGACGTGTGTAATCATAGTTTCGAGCGTATCAGCATGAGGTACGCGCATGGGGATCACACCCCGGCAGATTCCAAGCCATTGGTAAGTTTCAATTTCGGGTGTAAAAGCATAAATCGGGACTGTTGGTTTCGTTTTACTCATCCACAAGGCAGACATACCTGACAGGGTGAAAACTACGATTGCTTTAACATCCTGGTCTTCAACCATAACTTTGGCAGCCCTTGATATTGTGACCACATCATCATTGAAAATGCGGCTATCGAGAATGTTATGATGCCCCCATTCATCCAGATGCAGCTCAGCCTGACTAATGATTGTATCCATCATATGGATGGAATCGATGGGGTACTTCCCAACAGCTGATTCAGCGGAGAGCATCACCGCATCACTTCCGTCGAAAATCGCATTAGCAACATCTGCAGCTTCTGCACGGGTGGGTCGCGGGTTGTTTATCATCGACTCGAGCATCTGGGTAGCAGTGATGACAAATTTTCCGTACTGGTTAGCGGTTTTGATGATTGCTTTTTGGACCGCAGGAACAATGGCCGGGGACATTTCGACGCCGAGATCCCCTCTGGCTACCATGACCCCATCTGTAACTTTGATTATTTCTTCGAGGTTCTCAACCGCTTCCGGGCGTTCCAGTTTGGCAACAATCGGCGGCAGCCATTTGCTGTTTTTCATGGACTTCATCGTTTCGCGAACTTTGTGGATGTCGTGGGCAGATTTTACAAATGACACGGCCACTAAATCAACGCCTTGTTCCAGCCCAAATCGAAGATCAACCAAGTCTTTCTCGGTAAGAATCGGGATGTCCAGGTTGGATCCTGGCAAATTTACGCCTTTGTGCGATTTAAGTAAGCCACCCAGGATGACTTTGGCAAAAATGTTTGTGCCATCCAGACGGGTGACCTCAAACTCGAGCTGACCATCGTCCAGCAAAATATGATTGCCTGGTGAGAGTACTTCGTGTAGTTTGGGGACATCAAAGGGAATGAAAGTGATTCCTTGGGGCAACTTTTCAGGGTTTGGAGAGGAACTGAGAACAACTTCCTGCCCGGAAACAAGGGAAAGAGGTTTGTCTCCAAGGTTGCCAATACGTAATTTTGGACCCTGAAGGTGCATTAAAATGGTGACAGGTTTGCCAAGTTTCTCGGATATCTGGCGAATCAGTTTAATCATGGCAGCATGCCCGGCATGATCGCCATGAGAGAAATTCAGTCGAGCCACATCCAAGCCTGCACTGACCATTTTGGTCAGGACGTCTTCCTGTGAACTTGCAGGACCTAAAGTGGCAACAATCTTGGCAAACCTGGTCATAAATACACCTATCTTTTCAATACCCCTTCAATAATTGCCAGTGCCCAATCGAGGTCGGATTTCTCGATGACCAAAGGCGGGGCGAACCGGATCACGTTATCGTGAGTTTCTTTGACGAGGATTCCTTCCTCCTGGAGCATTTCACAATAGCGTCTGGCACCACCAGCTTCGGGATGGAGCTCCATACCGATCAACAAACCGCGACCACGAACTTCTTTGATAACAGGCGTGTCGATCTTTCTTAATTCTTCCAAAAAATAAGCACCCAATTCACTGCTGCGTTCTGCCAGGTGTTCTTCTTCCAAAACTTCAAGCGCTGCTATACCAATTGCAGCAGCCATTGGGTTGCCACCGAATGTGGAACCGTGTTCTCCGGGTTTGAACAAACCTAATATCTTTTTACTGGAAAGAACTGCTGATGTTGGGTGCATTCCTCCGGAAAGAGCTTTTCCGATGATGGTAATGTCCGGGTGGATGTCTTCGTATTGGCAGGCAAACCATTTCCCTGTGCGGCAGAGGCCTGTCTGGATTTCGTCTGCGATGAAGAGAACATTGTTCTGCTTGCAAACTTCGGCAACCGCTCTGAGATATCCATCTGGAGGGATGATTACGCCATTTTCACCTTGAATAGGCTCCAACATGATGGCAGCGGTGTTGGGGGTGATAGCAGCCTTGATTGCATCTAAATTTGCGTAAGGAACAGTTTTGAAGCCAGGCGTGAATGGACCAAATGCTTCTTTATAAAAGGGTTCAGTGGAGAAGGAAATTATGGTCGTGGTTCGCCCATGGAAGTTGCCTTCTGCAACGATAATTTCAGCCTCATATCTGGGGACACCTTTTATTTCATAAGCCCATTTTCTGGCAACTTTGATTGCGGTTTCAACTGCTTCTGCACCGCTGTTCATTGGCAAAACCATTTCATAACCGGTCAGATCGACAAGCTTTTTGTAGAAGAAACCCAGTTTGTCGTTGCGAAAGGCGCGGGATGTCAATCCAATTCTTTGTGCCTGGTCAATAACAGCTTTAACGATATGAGGGTGGCAGTGTCCCTGGTTTACTGCGGAGTAACCACTAAGACAATCCAGGTAACGTTTGCCTTCCACGTCAGTAACCCAGCAGCCCTTGCCTTCACTCAGAACGACATCCAGCGGTTTATAGTTATTTGCGCCGTGTTGATCTTCGAGTTTGATATAGTCTTGCGTATTCAAAATTACCTGGCTTATCCCAATAATGTATACAGGATCGCTTTTTGTGCGTGTAGTCGATTGTGTGCCTCAGGGAACAACCGTGAATGTGGACCGTCTGCGACATCATCAGTAATTTCCTGACCGCGATGAGCCGGCAGGCAGTGCAACACAATTACGTCTTTATCGGCTTCATCAACAAGCGCCTGGTTAATCTGATAGGGTGGAAAGACTTTTTCCCGTTTCGCTGATTCTTCCTCCTGACCCATGCTGGTCCAGGTGTCGGTGTAAATGACATGAGCATTTTTAACTGCTTCGTGTGGGTCACGTAAAAAGGACAGTTTGCTGCCACTTGCCTCTGCAATGGGCTTTACAGTTTCAATCGTATCAACTGGCATGTCATAATCTTCAGGATTGGCAATAGTGAAATTCGCACCGAGTTTGGCAGCGATTTGCATCAGAGACACAGCGACGTTGTTTCCATCACCGACATAGGTTATGTTGATATCTTTGATTTTCCCAAATTCTTCGTAAATGGTCAGGACGTCTGCCAGTGCCTGGCAAGGATGACTGTAGTCACTAAGCCCGTTGATCACCGGGATAGTGGTCCAGTGAGCGAGTTCCAACACATGTTCGTGTTCAAAGACTCTTGCCATAATGCCATGAACCATTCCATCCAGAACGCGAGCAACATCGGCGATTGATTCCCGTTTGCCCAGACCGATCTCGTTAGGGGAGAGGTAAAGGGCATCTCCTCCAAGATGGCGCATTCCCATGTCAAAGCTGACGCGCGTCCGCAGACTGGGTTTTTGAAAAATCATAGCCAGAACCTTGCCCTTCAGGATTGGCTCATTCCCACCTGCCTGGTATTCTTTCTTTAGCCTGATGGCTAAATCAAGCAGGTCTTGAAGCTCTGTTTGTGTGTAATCAATGATATCCAGAAAATCCTTGTGCATTTGAACGTTTTATCTCCTTTTTGTTTATTTGGTCAGCACAATCTGATCACCCAAGAATCTTTACTCAAGGTGAACATACTCTGATGAGATTTTACCAGAGACTATTGGTTTTCTGAGTAAACGTAGAAAAGCTGGTTATTTTTCTGCTGATTGAATGCTGTTTTGTAGTGGATTGTGGATTTTCTCAAGTATTAAATCTTGCATGGAAGACATTTCAGTCAAATTATCATGCTGGTCGTGATCGTAACCTGCAAGATGAAGCAGTCCATGGACGAAGAGCATTTCAACCTCATAGTAAAGGCTGTGACCACCGGCTTTGGCTTGTTGGCGGGCTTTTTCATAAGAGATGATGATATCTCCCAGATAATGTTCGCCAGTCTCAGGGTCGATATAAGAGTTTTCGAAAGAAAGCACGTCGGTTGGGGCGTTTATTCCTAACCAGGCATTGTTATATTGACGGATGACTCTGTTGTTCGTCAGCCTCAAGGTTGCTGAAGAATTGGCGTCAAGTTTCAGAGCAGCCAGTGTTTCGCGAAAGGCAATTGCCAGCCTGGAATGCTCGATTACTTTCGTATAAGAGGAAGGGATAATCAGATTAAGCATAAATAACTTCCTCCGGGATCAGGAAACAGTTTTTGATTCGACGTTTAACGTGTTAGTGGAGGATTTTACTTCCGGATATATGAGTCTTGGGTGGTAAGACTGTTTGAGAGTGTTATAGAATGATTCTTTGATTGTCTGCAGATCTTTGAGCGTTAGCTCGGTCTGGTCGAGCTGCCCCGAATTCTTGATGGAGTTTATTGTATCTTCAACCAAGGCAATAATATCTTCATCAGTGCGAGGTGAATTTGCCCTGGCTCGCGCCTCAGTTCCATCAGCCAACATTACCAGCCCTGTTTCTTTTGATTGAGGGGGTGGACCGGGGTAGGTGAAGTCTTTGACATCGACGAGATCGGGATCTTCAGCTTCATTCAAGGCTTTGTTATATTGATAGCGGGTTATTCCGGTGCCATGATGTTCTTTGATAAAGTCGATCATACGTGAAGGGAGACGATATTTTTTTGCCAGGACGACACCATCGGTTACATGTTTAATAATTGTCGCGGCTGTAGTTTTTGGGTCGGCATCGTCGTGTGAATTAATTTTGTCCCGCACCTGATTTTCAATGAAAAAACCCGGGTTTTCGGATTTGCCAGCGTCATGATACAGGGTTCCGACCCGCACAAGCAAGCGGTCAGCACCGATAGCATCTGCAGCTTGTTCTGCAAGGTTTGAGACCTGGAGTGAGTGTTGATAGGTGCCGGGTGCGTTTGTGAGAATCTGTTGGAGCAAGGGGTGGTCAGGTCTGGAAATGTCCAATAACTGCAATGCTGTCGGCAAATCGAGAATTGAGGAAATGAAATTCTGCATCAACAGGGATAGAGTGCCTGAGGCGATACCATTGAAAAAGCTTGCTCCCAATAGGGATAAAAATCCAACAAGGTCAGTAGACCCATCACCAAACCTAAAAGCAACGATTATTGCGGCAGCGATAACGCTGATGGAAAAACCTGAAGCTAAAAATGAGCCAACACGACGGGCTTTTCCGACGATGAGGATGCCGGCGATGGTCGGTAACATGTAAAAAAACAGAAGTTCACTGCTGCGAACATGACCAAAGACTGTTAGTGATATGAGCAGAAAACTGATAAAAAATCCATATTCAGCTGTGAATATCACCGAAATGGTCAAACCCAGGGCTGCAATCGGGAAGAGATATGGCAGGATGGTCCGTTCCATGACAAGGAATCTTGTCAAAATAAGGAAAAGCAGGAAAAAGAAGGCAACAATGATGATTGGATTCAACTCTGTGAATGTCTTCCCCTTATTCTTCCGGAAGTAAAGCACAACTAATACATCGACGATCAAGACGATAATGCCGCTTTTAACCAACAGGGAAGCATGATCAGTTGGCTCACCAAGACCGTAGGTTGTCATTGCTTCAAGGTCAGCCGCTTTGACAATTTGACCGCGCCGAACAAGAACTTCACCAGCCATAATCTGGCGGGTGACAGGAGTTACGGCTGCACGAGCCTGGTCTCGGTTGATCTGGGTTTGTTCTTCGCTAAACAGGCTGGTCGGCACGATATATGGTGAAACCAGTGCAATGATTATTTCAGACTGATCCGCTTTAAATGCAAAATCGATGTTAGTCGGCAGGTTGCTTCTGACGGTTCCAAGCTGGTTGTTGCGTATACTGTCACGAAGAACGATCTCCAAAACCCGGGTAGCTTCACTTGAGATCGCCTGCCAATCTTGTTCCGGGAGCTCCAGCAAGGCAATATATTCCTCTTCATTCAGTTGAAGATCGGTCAAGGCTTGTAGATCCTGAATCTTCTGGGTTTCAGTAGCGTATGCATCACTTCGAACTGTAGCAATGTAATATAGTGCGTTTTGTAGTTTTTCTAACTGGTTGCGGGTGATGTTAGGATCGGGTGGAAGGTAAACAAGTGATACATCGGCGGCAGCCGCTTCCCTTGCAGATTCAGTGAAGACCCTCGATTCAAAAGTAACCGTGTATGGGGCAAGGATTTCCTGGGTAGCAACTTCACCAATTGACACAGTCTGAGTTTGCTGATTTAGCAGGTCGGGTCCGACCATAGCGCCAAAAGCCAGTACACTCGTTACAATCAAAACAATTATCTTGAGAGCACTATTCGAAAAAGGAATACCTTTTTTCCGTGATGCTTGTTTAGCCATAGTGATATTATACCTGTATCGTCAGACTGCCAATTTTTTATGGTGTGACGGTGATGAAATCCTTTACCTGGCTTAAAATTGATTGTCCAATGCCGCTTACTTTCACGAGGTCATCTATACTCAAAAAGTAACCATTTTGTGTGCGATATTCAATGATCGCTTTTGCTTTCACGGCACCAATTCCCGGCAGACTCTCAAGTTCTTGCTGCGATGCTGTATTGATATTGACGACGCCGGCAAGGCTGAGTTCAACTGAACGCTGGTTCTGGTCCAGGTCTGCAGACGGCGAGTCGTCCATTCCCGGTATATATATTCTTTGCCCATCTTCCAGGATAGTTACCAGGTTGATCAGGTCGGTTTTTGCAGTAGCTGAAGGTCCTCCTGCAGCCTGGATGGCATCGTCTATATTGGATCCTTTTGCCAGCTCATAGACACCGGGTTGGTTTACACTTCCTGCAACCTGAACCTTTATCATCTCTATGATTGCTGTAGGATCAGGAGTCAGATTTGGGGTCATTGTCACGACAGTGATGGGTTGATCTGTTTTAGGGAGGGTAAAAAGCCTGACCAGACCGCTTAACAGAAGTCCGGTCAGAATTCCACCCAGTACCTGTTTCCAATATTTCATATTATGACTCCCTGTTTTCTAAAGTAAGCATTGTGTTGAATGCAGAGATTGAAACTTCGAGCATATCCAGGTCGGGCTCACGCGTTGAAAGTTTCTGTAACCATAAATTAGGTTTGATCAGCCAGCGCATAATGGCAGACTTGTCCATTGTATTGGCAGCAAAGCGAATATACTCATAAGCCAAACCGGATACGAATGGAATCATAAGGATGCGGGAAATGATTCGCCAATGCAGGGGCAAGGGTCCCAAAATAGAAAATATCAATACTGAGAACAAGACAAGTGTAAGGATAAACGATGTGCCACAGCGAGGGTGAACCAATGTCTGTTGACTCACGTTCGCAGGGGTCAGTTCGACACCTGCTTCAAATGCGTTAATTGTCTTATGTTCGGCACCATGGTAGGCAAATACACGTTTAATATCAGGCATTCTGCCAATTAACGACAGGTAAACCACAAGGATAAGCAAGCGAAGCAAACCTTCAACAAGATTGCTCCACCACGGAGTGAGCACAAAAAACTTTTCCACCAGTCCAGCAATAAAAGCCGGCAAAACGAAGAAAATGCCCACCGACAACAGGATTGAGATGATCACCGTAAAAGTCAGGGTAGATCCTTCTATCTGCTCTTCTTCACCAGATGAAATGTTGGCTGATTTAGTGAGCATCCGCATGCCAAGCCCCATTGAATCCCATAAGGCTATGACTCCACGGATGAAAGGAGCTTTCATCCACTTTGATCTGTATAGTGTCGGAAGTTCTTCTTCATAAACGACGATTTCACCGTCAGGAGCGCGAACTGCCATCGCGACATTGCTTTTGCCACGCATCATTACACCTTCGATTAACGCCTGACCTCCATAAGAAGGGAGTTTTAGTGATTTTTCAGAAGTCATTAATTTTCACCAAAACTCAGATAAAAGTGGATCAATGCCTGGATACCCTTGACCAGAATGGGGAAATTAAGATGCTCGTTCGGTGAGTGTATGGCATCGTCCGGCAAGCCAAATCCGGTCAGGAGCGACTTGACCCCTAATTCCCGCTGCATCACTGTTGCAACTGGTATGCTGCCGCCCTCGCGTTTGTAAACCACTGGTTTGTTCCATACTGCAGTGAGAGCGTCTACAAGATTTTGTACTCCTGGAGCATCGTCTGCCAGGTAAGCTGTACCAGCACTATGTAAAAACACTTCAGTTTTGACTGTTGGAGGGGCAATTGACAGGATGTATTCTTTTGCCAGTTCGTAAATTTCCATTGCATCCTGATTTGGGACAAGACGACAGGAAATTTTTGCTTTGGCATATGCAGGAATGATGGTTTTAGCGCCTTCA
>Ga0123334_1003687_pt1 | contig 16271 bp, 11 predicted proteins | sample BiotimSIPDNA_FD_89706 | JGI IMG/M metagenome (GOLD analysis project Ga0123334, IMG submission 89706) | Anaerobic biogas reactor microbial communites from Washington, USA - Biogas_R1 time_0 SIP DNA | ecosystem: Engineered > Bioreactor > Anaerobic > Unclassified | place: Washington, USA... | reverse complement strand
CGCGACTGAACCGACCGCCCTGACCGCGAAAGAGATACCCACCCGCATGGCTTTCACCATCCTGCAAAAAGACCCTGGCAGCCTGGCTAGGCGCGGCACGCTGACAACCGCCCACGGCCAGGTTCAGACGCCTGTCTTCATGCCAGTCGGCACCCAGGCCACGGTCAAGGCCATGACGCCCAAGGAACTAGTCGACATGGGCGCGGAAATCATCCTGGGCAACACCTATCATCTCAACCTCCGGCCCGGCATGGACATCGTCACTGCGGCCGGCGGCCTGCATCGCTTCATGGGCTGGAACCGCGCCATCCTCACGGACAGCGGCGGCTTCCAGGTCTTCAGCCTCAGCCGCTTGGGCAAGAAAACCCAGGACGGCGTCTTCTTCCAGTCTCATCTTGACGGCAGCCGCCTGTTCATGGGACCAGTCGAATCTATGGCCATCCAACGCCAGCTCGGCTCAGATATCGCCATGGTCTTTGACGAATGCACGGCCTGGCCAGCCACCTGGGACGAAGCTAACCGCTCGCTTGACCTGACCCTGCACTGGGCTGCCATCTGCCGCGAGCAGCCAGCCGCCCCAGGGCAGCTCCGCTTCGGCATCGTCCAAGGAAGCACCTTCCCTGACTTGCGCGAAAAAGCTACCCGCGCCATTATCGACCTTGATTTTGACGGCATCGCCTTAGGCGGCGTTAGTGTTGGCGAGCCAGAGCGCGAGATGGTCAAAGTCCTTGAGTTCTGCGCACCGCTGCTGCCGCCCGCCCTGCCCCACTATCTCATGGGCGTTGGCACACCGCGTCAGCTGATCCTCGGCGTCCTGCACGGCATTGACATGTTCGACTGCGTCCTGCCGACCCGTATGGGGCGCAATGGCAGCGCCTTCACCATGACCGGAACCATGCCGGTCAAAGCGGCCATTTATAAGGAAGACTTCAGGCCTATCCAGGAAGACTGCCAGTGTTATGCTTGCCGTCATTTCACCCGCGCCTACATCCGGCACCTGCTCAACGCCAATGAAATCCTTGGCGCACGATTGATGACTATCCACAACCTGCATTTCTTCCTCGACCTGATGCGCCAAGCCAGACTGCACCTGGAAAATGGCACCTTCGGGCCATTCGCGCAAAACGTCCTCGAACTCTATCCCGAGGCGCAAGCAGGGGAAAAAGAACAGCCGGAATAATCTGGCGACGGACACGCTGCCTTGCCAACAGACCAAACCGCAACTCCGTGTGCAATCTCACCCAGCAAGAAATAACCCTATATAAAAAATTTCCGTGTATTCGGTGGTTATCAAACAATATCCTTGCTTCATGCTTCTTTTGCCGCCTTGAACTGCTCTGCAACAAGACGACGGAAGGCCGAGTCGCGCAAGTATTTCAGCGCCGTGCTTGCCATAGCCGTCGACGCCATGGACATATTCCCGTAGGCTACATCGGCATTGGCGGATTCCGTGAAGCCCTCGGTATGGGGACTTGCCTTGCCGCCGGTCGGGAAATGGACGTGAACGCCGGGGCGAAGCTGCGCAAAATTCCCAAAATCCGTAGCGGCGAAGTTCAAGCCGCCGCGCTCATGGCGGGTTGCCATCCCCAGGAGCTTCGCAGTCTCCAGAAAGACATCGCCCAGCGCGTAAACTGGCAGCGTCGGCTCATACCTCCCGCTCAGTTCGAACTTCACTTTCGTCCCGGTCATAAGCGCTGCGCCGTCAGCCATCGTGCGGAGCATCTCGGCTGTCTCCGCAAGATTTTTGCGGCTTTGGCTGCGAATAGTATAAATGGAATGCGTCTCAACCGGAATCATGTTCGCCCGCTCCCCGCCGTCAGGGATGCATCCAATCAACGCGACGTCACTCGGCGTATAATGCCGCCGGAAGGCCACTGCCTGGTACAGCAGCGTCTGCGCATCAAGCGGGTTGACAAAGTTTGGATTCCCGCACCTGGCAACGCCAGAGCCGCCGCTGCCGTAATAATAGATTTTGGCGGTACGCAGCCCTGCATAGCCATTGTCGTGGCTGGCAACGTCCCCGCCGACCGGATGGGCCATCATAAGCGCATCAATATCGGACAAAGCGCCCTCGTCAGCCATCCGGATTTTACCTCCGCTCGTCTCTTCAGCAGGGCATCCCAGGACGACGATTCTCCCGGGTATGCTCTCACGGAGCATCAGCTGCTTGGCCAAAAGTGCGGCGCCTACGGCACTCCCCGCAATCAAGTTATGCCCGCAGGCATGCCCAAGCTTTGGGAGCGCGTCATATTCGGCGCAAAACGCAAATGTTGGCGAGACAGCGCCGCCATTGGTGAATTCCGCCCGGTAAGCCGTTTCCAGGCCGCAATAAGGGCTGGTGACCGAAAAGCCCTCCCCACGAAGAAAATCAACCTGCCTTTGACAAGCTTGATGCTCTTCCAGACCCAGCTCCGGATTTTCCCAAATCCAACGCGCCAAGGCCTTGACAGCCTCTTTTTTATCGGCAGGAAGATGGTATTCCTCAAGGATTTTCTTCCCCTCTTCTTCCCTTAGGGTCACGACATTCTGTCCAGAAACAATTTCGCCCATAATGAACACTCCCATAACAGTATGCCGACAAACGCCACAAGCCCTCGCCCCTAATCTCACCGCAGTTCTATGCGCGTGAATGTCTCTGGCTTGTGATGGCGACCATTGTACAGGGTGCTGACCTCGGAATTTTCTTCGCCGTGGCTAGCGTATCTCACCACCAGGATTTCCAGGGTTGCCTTTTCTGCTGCGCTTTGGAGATTGATAGTCTTGAACGGTACTGTCAGCACAGCGCTATGGCCGTCATTCGTCGTTTTCTGCTCCAAGCTGAAATCACCATTCCAGGACGCATCGCGACCCAGCGCGTCATAAATATTGCCATTCACATCAAAGACGATCTGGTAATAGCAGTCATTTTTCTGGCTGTCCTTGCCTGTCAGAAAAATTTCGATTTTCTCTCCGGGCGGCCATACGTCACGCGGCTGTCCGCTCGGCTTTGCAAAGGCTTCGCCTGGTCTGGCGTCAAAGCTCTTGACGCCGAGGTACAGATTTTTCTGGTCATGCAGCATCTTCACCTGCGTTGATGCCTTGGGCCGGTCGCCATTTTTGAGGAAGAATTCGCGCACGGGATAAGTAAGCCAAGACGGGTCTTTGAAATCAGGGTCCATCGGCAACGGTGCCTTTGCCTTCGCCGCCCTGAGAACGCCGCCCATATTGACTTTTGCCCGCTCAACCTGTGTTTCAAAAGACGTGCGCAGCGCCGCCAGCATCTTCGCGCCATTTCCCTCTGGCACCAATGCCGCCGCCCTCGTTAAAGCCTCTCGACATGCCTCTTCCAGGCCGCCCTCAAGGATTCCGCGCCGCCACAGGGGCAAGCTCGCATCGTTGTATAAAGAAGCACCCTTCAAGGCAAACCACGCCCGTTCCGTCAAACGATAAAACTCCGCCACTTCCAATGCTGCCGCGCCATACACGCGAGAAAAGAATTCTCCTCGCAGCGCAGCCACGCTTTCATACGGATTCCAGACGCCATTGGCGGTCACCCACAGATACGGCGCGTTGAAATCCCAGAATGCTGCCCCATCCGGATGCCGCGCCGTAGCCATGTCAGCCCACAGCTCTGAGAACGTCCGCTCCACGCCTCCTGTCGCGTGCAAGTAGCGCCAGTCTTCCATAGCCACAGCGTCAATCGGCCGCGGATAGGCGCAATACAGGCCATAGTACTCGCGCCAGCTAATTGCCGAAGTCTTGGCCAGCCACAACGACATGTTCGCCCGGGTGACCGCATTCCGGCTCTCTAAAATCGACCCGCGTGAATCCTTCCGAATCGGCGCGTATGAAATCGATATGTTCGGCTCCACGGCAACGCCAGGAGCAGTCTCCGTGAAAAAATACGCAAAAGACGACAGCATCTTGCCGGGATACTTTTGGCCGACCTTAGCCGCCAAGCCGTTCAGCCAGGAAAAATACTGCGTTGACCGAAAGTTATCGTCCTCGGGCTTCAGCACATCGCCATTTGGGAGCGTTATCGGCACCAGGCAGGACGGACACTCGCAGGTCGGCCACACGTCTTCAATGTGAACGCCATACGAGTCATACTCAATGTTAGCCTGAATCAGCGCGTCCAGCTCTTGCCAGAACACCTCCTTAAGGTTTTCGTTGGTAAAGCACAGCTGCGTCCGCAAACGATTTTTTCGCGGATCAAGGCGTTCGCCCTTGACTAATGGAAAAAATTCCGGATGTGCATCGTAGTACTTGTCGCCAGTGATGTAAACTCCGGTCAGATTATGATGAGGCACACATGAGGCGATCATGCCATAGCGTGCGTTCTCAGGGCTGACCCGACCATGCGCGGCGCTGCGATTTGTACACTGCCGGAACAGCCATTCGTACTGCTCGGAATTACGCCCGGCATGCATCTGCCAGCCGCGCTGCGTATACACCGGCACGTCGACATAATCGGTCGAAGCCAGGGAAAAATCCGGCTTCCGGGTGTACACCGTTCCGAAATCGGCATTGGGCCTGGCCCAGATGATGTCGCTGTTGCGCCGGAGCAGCCGATAGACCCCATTCAGCACACCCTTAGGGCAGGTTGCAACAATATGTACCTCATTTCCGCGTGTCCGTGCGGCATAACCGTCTGTGGTGCCAATTCGAGCCAGGTCATCCGCAAAACTGGCGTCTTCCGGCTTGACCGCCAGCACGACAGCGGCAGTCGCTGCCTGGCTGCGCTGCTTCACAATCGGCAGCTTGGCTCCGGAAATAGCCTCGACCCAACGTTGCATCTCCTCGGCAGCATACGCCACCGCCGGAGCCGCGCCCTCGGCAACGACGATTTCCGCCACAGCTGCGCCGCCGCGCGCTAACTCCACCGCTCCTTGCGATGCCAGGCTAGTCAAAGCCATGACAACGACAACGCTTCGCCAACCTAATCCTCGCATCGCGCCTCACTCCGTTGATTTTTCCAACTCGCGCTTTGTCAATCTAATCCCCGCAGCGCCCCTCGCCCCTGGCCTACTGTCCCCTACCCACTAACCCCTCCAGCTTCTGGCGCGATTCGGTTTGCACCTTAGCGTGCAGGCTCTGGCCAGCTGCGTCCATAGTGACGATAGCAGGGAAATCTTTGACTTGCATCACCCAGACAGCTTCCGGCGCACCGAATTCCTCCAGGAAGAAGACGTCTTTCACTTCGACGATGCTATCAGCGAGTACTTGTGCCGCGCCGCCGACTGCATGCAGGTACACGCAGCCGTATTCGCGACAGGCGGCCGCCGTCTTTGCGCCCATGCCGCCTTTGCCGATAATGCCCTTGATGCCGTATTCGCGAATGATATCGGCCATGTACGGCTCCTCGCGCATTGACGTAGTCGGCCCTGCCGCTGTCACTCGCCAACGGCCATTAGCCTTGACAACAACCGGCCCGCAGTGATACAGCACTGCTGAACACAAGTCCAGTCCTGCTGGCAACGGCTCGCTGCCTGTCGCCAGGCGATGGTGTACTGCGTCGCGCGCCGTATGAATCGTGCCGTTCAGGGAAACCGACTCACCCAAAGCCAGCGAACGAACGCAATCCTCTGTCAGCGGCATAGTTAATGTCTTCATGTCAGCTCCAACAGACGCATCGCATTAAGATGCGTGATTTTGTCATACACAGTGCGCGTTATCCGTTTTTCGGCCAGTCCAGCCGCCAGGAAATCACGCAGATTGATCAGGACGCTTGTCCGGTTCTGCTCCTGGCACACATCCGTTCCAAACAACAGCCGGTCTTGGAATTCATCGAAAAACTCATATCCGAAGCCAGGGTCGCGGCTGACGGCGGTAAAGCCACTGCCGGCTGACAAGTCGCCGTGCAGGTTAGGATACCGCCGCATCAGCTCCACCACCCGGCCCCCTGGCTGCACCGGCCCGCAGGGATATCCGCCCCATGTCTCTGGCGTCACATCGGCGCTGATGTGCGACCAAAACGCCTGCGAATGACCAAGAAAACGCAGTCCTGGAAAGCTCTGCAGCACCGTCTCCAGCCGCGGCAGCCCAAACTCGTCAATCAAGCCGTAGGTTTTGCCTTCGCGGGTAGCGATATGGAAGGTCAGCGGCAGACCGCTGCGTTCGACGTGAGCCAGGAAATTCAGCACACGCGGGTCTGTGAACGACAGATTCGCGGTCAATTCGCCCACTCCGCGGCAGCCTTTCGACTTGTAGTGCTCCAGCAAAAACCCAAAATCAGCATTCGGGTGATTGAAGAGCATACGCGGATCAAGGTTGCAGAAGGGGATGAAATGCCCCTGGGATGCGTCCGCAATCTCCAGGATTTCCTCATTCGACTGGATGACGCTGGCGTTTTCCGGGCCGATGATCGGCATCAGCACGCCGCGGTCAACGCCAGCCTCCCGGTGCATCTCCAGCAGCAATTCCGGCCAAACGAACGGCTTTCCGCTCGTGCAGTACGGTATCTCCCGGGCCCGAACACAATGACCATGCACATCAATCAACATGACGCCTTCTCCTTGGTTTATCCGCCCCAAGTCCCTAACGAATGATGAATGATGAATGATGAATGATGAATTATGAATGACAAATGCGCATTCAGCATTCACAATTCAGCATTCAGCCCCTACCCTCCCCTCAGCCAGAGCCAGACTATCAGCGCTGCAACCAGGGCAATTGCCGCTCCTGCCGCGATAGCCAGCGCCATCCATTTAGCTCGGCTTCGACTGTTCGCCTCGTTCTTTCCGGCCCGGGGCTGTTCTCTCTCCACCCTTGTCGTGTTTCCGGCGCTTTGACTCTTCCGCCTCGCCGCCCCTGCCATCGGCCTCCGCGGCGGCAAAGGCTTCAGCTTCTGTTTCGGCACAGCCTCCCCTGGCATTGTCACCGTCGTCACTGGCTGTTTGGCGACTGCGCCTCGCTCGCCGCTGCGGGCGAAGTCCACCAGCTCGCCGCCTTGCGCCTCGGGCAACGGCGCGGTCAAGTCAAGCACTATCGTCCCAGGCCGACGACTCGCCTCCCGCAAAGCCTCGCTGTCAGGCGGACAAAACCGCCAGTGGCAGCTCACCCCGGCTGTCAAAGAGGTGAAATACGTATTGAAAGTCACCTGCCAGCGCCTTTCAACCGGCAGCAGCGACAGCGCCTCATGCACCAGCTCCACCGTTGGTGCCGGTCGCAGCGGGTCGAACACCAAGTACGCCGCGCTCTTCGGATCAGCCAAAAAGCTCTCTGCCAGAACCCCAGCCCAGCCAGCATCGCCCGCCGCCTGCCACGCCGTCGCCACCCCGACCGGCGCCGACACTGGCGTCAGCGTCAGCGGCCCAGGAAGAACCTCGGGACGAATCTCCCAGTCAGCCTCGCGAAACAACCCAGGAAGCAGAAACAACGAGGCCGGCCCATCAGGATGCTCCTGGAGTTCAGCCCGCTCCAACGCTATCAGGGAGGCCAGCTTGTTCGAGCGGCCCGTGTAATCGCGGCCATTATGGCAAATCCGGCTCAGGATGTAGTACGTCTTCCCGCCGCAAACCAAGGTGCAGTGCGCACACGACACCGGATTCTCCGACGCCTGCTCCGCGTATTCCGGAAAATACGGTTTGTAGGCGCAGAGTTTCTCCATCTGGCTGCTCAAGGCGGCAGGCAGACCCTGGGTGCAGGCGACAACGCAAAAGCCGGAGCTGCCCGGCCGCACCCCAGCCGGCGATGATGTATAGACAAACTCGTAGGCCATACGCGCCTTGATGCCCCCGCTCCGCCGTCATCCTCACAGCGGAATGTATGGCTGGTAAATCAGCCGCTCGTACTTGACCTGGCCATTGAAATACGGCGCCGCGTAATCGGCATGAAACACAAACAACGTCGGCCCGCGCATGATGAGCGGCGTGTCAAACTGCAGCAGGTTAGGACTGCAATTGTACTTCCGGCAAGGCTTCCCGCACGGCTTGTCCTTCATCATGAACATCCGCGTCACATCCAGCGTCCCAGCCGTCGGACAATTCCTCGCCGTCGCAATGAAGCCCCAAGGATAATAGAATCCCAGCTGCATGTTCCACCCGTCCTCAGGCCGCTCCACGCCCTGCGGCGTTATGTCCATGTCAATGCCCCGCACTCCCCAGGCATGCAGGTGCGGCAGATAATCGGGATTCGAGATGTTAACGTCACGATACGCATCAATCTGATTGCTCCGCAACTCTTCGTAGCTCAAGTTGATGCTGTCCCGCGAAATCGGCAGTTCATCCCCTGTTTCGGTGAACAGGTTAAGGCGAACCTGCTTGTTCAAAATCCGCCCCATGATCGGCACGAAGTCTGGAAAGTCTCGGCGCATCATCCGAAACACGCCCCAGTCGTTGAACACCACCTCGGCCGTCGGCTCCAACTCCGCCAGTTTTTCCAGGTTCCGCCGTGTCACCTCCAAGGACGGCTCCGTCAAGTAGCCCCCCGTGACGTAGGTGAACTGCCAGCCCTGCTGGCGGCTGAAGTAATAGGCCATCTCCACCTCCTCCGGAGGCGGCGTCAAATTCTGGCAGAACTCCTGCCCGAAGTACAGGCGGGTAAAATCCAAGCCCTGCCGAGCCATCAGCGGATTCATCCACTTCAACGCAGTGACATTGCCGACGTCGTCAGTCAAATTCGGGTCCAACTGAAATAGCGCCACGTTCAAGTAGCCAGGAATCTCGGTCAGGTCAACGGCATGCAGCGCCTGGTCAATCTCGCTCAGTCGCTCATAATTGGCAAAATATATGGCCAGTTCCATCCTCACGCCTCCGGGACATCATAGTAGCAGTTGTGCTTGACACGGCAGAATTCCGGGCTGTTGATCAGCTCCATGCACATCTCGCGGGTCGGATTCGGATGCTGCATGATCGTGTTCACGATGGTGATGATCCGGCTCTTGATGCCCTCGTCGCCCCGCAGCGGCACCTTCAAAACCTGGATGCCAATGTCCCGCATCGCCTTGATCGCGCACAGGCCGCAAGTCTGAAACACAATCCGCGCCAGCTCGCCGTCCAGTCCCTCTGTGCTGCACGGAATGCTGAAATCCGGGGGCGGCGGGGGCGGCGGCAGCAGCCATTCCTGGCGGAATCGATTCAACGGGCTGTCCTCATACAGCTCGGCTGTCCGCTTGTCCCGCATACGCTCCGCGATTTCCTTCCAGTTCCTCGGCAGATGGTTGGTGACCTTGAACGGCGCCGTGACAATGTCCCCGCATAGATTCCGCCGTGCGGCGCTATGCACTGAATGGCAGTCCTCGTCATTGAAAAAACATCGGTAGCCGATGATCATAACCTCGTATTCCAAGTCCAAGTCGCGCAACCCGTCCATCATCAGCCCCATCTCCCGAATCGTCAACTTCCGCGGAATGATCAGACGCCGTATTGAAAAATGGTCGCAGAAAAAGCGCACTGATTCGCTGTTGAAGCACCCGACCCCCGTACTCAGGTGAATCGGCCGCTTGATTCCCCACGCCTTCATCGAAAACAACAGCGCCGGATCAGCGATGATGTAGCCGTCGGGTGCCATCGTTTCAAACAGGTTGAACTGGTCGTGCAGCATCGTCAGCCGTTCAGAGCCATTGTCATGTGCATTGATTGCCAAGTTGATCCGTCCGCCATGCTCGTGGACTGTCTGCACGACCTCGCGCAACACCGACTCCTGCGAATAGTTGTACGGCGCGCCCATCGGCCGGCGGTTGGGACAGACCTCCCAGCCGTATTTCTCCAGCCATTCCCGGGGAATGAAACCAGCGAAAAATTCCTCTGCCCCCAGGCGGATGTACTCGGCGATCTTGTCTGGAGTGTCAAGACCGCCTAAACCGACATTCATGAACATGGCAACGCCCCTGCTTCAACAATGAAATAACTCCGCAACCAACACGGCTGGCCAGCCTCACTTCCGTTTGCCGTGGCACTCCTTGAACGGCTTGCCGCTGCCGCAAAAACACAACGCCTCGATCTGAGCCCCACGCGAGGCCTGGGGACGACGCTCCGGGCGGGACGCTCCGCGCCCGGTCAGCGGCATGGACGGAATCGGCGCGTTGTCATCCAACAGCGTCGCCCGCAGCCGATTGAGCTTCCGCAGCATCGCCTTGGCCAGCACCCGCCGGATCTGGCGCCACGGGTCATAGCGCTCGGTGAACTCAATGACGTCAAACAACCGCCCAAAACCGCCCTCCTGCGCATAGATCGCCAGCAGGCGGTCCTCCAGCGAATAGTACAGCCGCGGCGACTGCTGGCAATCCATCAGCCGACGAGCCATCGCGATCATCTTGGCCTGATAATTGTCCGTCAAATAACATTCTGCCAGGAACAGCTCTCCGGGCATGCGCTCGGGCGGCGGCGCGGTCTGGCTGGTCGGCATGCCAGCATAAATGATCACCCGCCGACGCTCGGGCTTAGCCATGGCCAGCGCCGTGCCCACGTCATCCGCCACCGTCGTCACCGTGAATTCGACCCCGCTCTTGCGCAAGGCCTCCTGCATCTCCTTGACGTTTGTCTCCGTCAAACAGACGATAATCGCATTGCCCTCGCACTTCTGCACATCCCGCACCACGGCTGCATGCCGCAAGGCCGAAGTGCGGTACGTGAAGGCGCTGAAGCCAATTGCGCGACTGCCACGCACCCGGCCAATCACCCGGTCCCGCAGCAGCTTGCTCGTCTCCCCAGCCGTAAAACTGTCCGTATAACTATAGCTGCCGCATAGCTCCAGGCCTAATTTCTTCATCTCCTGGACCGCATCAAAAATAGCCGGATTGCCGGCCCAGGCCGGCACTGGCAGCTCGCTCTTGTAAATCAGGCCGCTGGCGCGCGGCACCGAACGCTCATAGAAAATAAGGCGATTGCAATACAGGCAGCTGTCAATCTCAACGAAAAAAACCGGCAGGCCACCTGGCAACTGCTCTGGATTGCTGCGCAAAAGGCTCGCAAAAATGTAATGGTCGATGATGACAATCTGCGCCTTAAGACAATCGCTGAACTTCAGGCTGGTATGTTCGCCTAACATGCCGACGGACTTGAGAACGACCGAATCCAAATCCTGAAATCGCCGCACTGCCGCCCGAATCAGCACCCGGTCGCTGATCGCTGCCAGGCTGATGATGCAGCGGCCCTTCCGCAGGACATGAAACAGCGCTGTCAACAAGGCCAGTTCAATCTGCGGCCCTGGCCCCATCTCGGGAATGCCGCCAGTCACCGCCTGCCGCAGCTTTGCCTGGCGCACCTCCTCCGGCAGCCGCCGCCAATGGCGAAAACAGCCGCCGTCTTCACCCTCGTCCTCAGCCGTAAACCGCTCGGTCCACTCGCAAAATGCCGCAGCTAAGACCCCGCGCTCCATGTCGGGGCCAGCCTTGCGAAGCTTTCGCCATTCCTCTTGTACCGTCATGCACCAAATACCTTCTGGTTGCGTAACTGCCAAAACTACCTGCAATCATCCGATAACCGCGAAAAAACTACTATAACACCCTTTTGCACTTTTCGCCCAGAACTCAACCAGCTTTTTTCAGCAAACTAACTTACAAGATTAGGGACGGGCGGCAAGCCGTAGCTGCTTGAGTGCTGTTGTTTTACCTCCGTTCAGTGCCCGGGCTTTAGCCCGGGGCATTACATCTACATGCGATTCAACACCTCTGGCTCTTTGCAAATGCCCCGTGCGACAATATATTGCTTTTTATCATTTATGAGTTTCCCAGCAGAACGGACACTCCACTTTTCAGGACACCACAACATGAACAACGTCAGAGACTTCGGCGCAATCGGCAACGGCATCTCAAAAGACACCGCCGCCATCCAGAAGGCCATTGACGCCGGCGGCATCGCCTATTTCCCGCCCGGCGTCTATTTGTCTGGAACCATCTATCTCCGCAGCAACGGCGGCCTTGACCTGGCGCCCGGCGCCGTCCTCCTCGGCAGTCCTGATCCCGAAGACTACAACGCCGCTGACTTCTGCCCGCAAAACCGCGCCTCGGTCAACGAAATAGCGAGCGGTGCCCACCTGATCACTGCCATCGAGCAGGAAAACATCGTCATCCGCGGCGGCGGCCGCATTGACGCCAACAGCCCGGCCTGGTTCGCCGAAATGCCGATGAACCCGCATTCTCCCATCGTCTACCAGCGCCCACCCTGGCGGCCATCCCAGACCATCTTCCTCTGCGAATGCAAAAACCTCTGGATTCAAAACGTCGAACTGGCCAATGCCGCCTACTGGTCCTGCTTCCTGCATGGCTGCGAAAACGCCACCCTCTCCGGACTCCACATCCACTCCGACGACCGAGTCATGAATGACGACGGCATTGACCTCGACTGCTGCTCCAAAGTGACGGTCAGCGACTGCATCATCGACACCGGCGACGACGGCATCACCCTTCGCGGCAACAGCGAACCCCTCAAGCAAAAACGCGCCTGCGAATACATCACCGTCACCAACTGCGTACTCCGCTCCGGCTACGCCAACGCCATCCGCATCGGCGTTGGCTCCGGCATCGTCCGCCACAGCGTCTTCAACAACATCGTCGTTTATGACACCAGGACCGCCATCTGCGTCGTCTCCAAGTATTCTGACCGCGAAGGCGTCAACGGCACCACCATCTCCGACCTGGCGTTCCGCAACCTCCATGTCGATGTCTTCCGCTTCCTCAACCTGAAGCTCGACAATACTTCCACCCCGAAATTTCCGACTCCGACCACTATGGAGCGGCTGGTCTTCTCCCAAATCACCGGCCGCGTGGAATTGTCGACCTTTGTCCACGGCAATGGCCAGGGCGTCATTCGCGACGTGACTTTCGCTGACATGCGCCTCTGCCAAGGCGGCGTCGGCCCTGCCCCAGACCGGCACCCCCGCGGCCGCTGGGGCTGCGCCTCCACTGACGCGGCCTTCGACCTCCGCCACGCCCAGGACATTGCCTTTGAGCGCGTCCGCATCGATTGGGAAAACAACGGCGCTGGCTGGACCTCCGAAGTCAAGGCCGAAAACGCTACCTTCACGGCTGCGCCGACCTGCCATTTCCCCAAAATGCAGGCCACAGCCAAAGCGTGAGGTACACCGTCCCACGCTCGGTGCGCTTCTTGGCAGTCAATATATCAAGGCGATAACTCTTGGACTTCATAGCACGCCTTTTCGGATAGGCACTTTTCCATGATGGCACCTTGGCAAATCAATCTTCTCGTCCTTTGGATAATGCAATTCTGCGCGTCCATGGGTTTTGCCCTGTCAACGCCATTTGCCCCCTACTTCATCCAGGAACTCGGCGTCACCGACCTCAACCAAGTCAAGCTCTGGGCCACGGCCGCCGCGGCTGGCGCACCGTTCAGCATGGCCATCGTCTCCCCGCTCTGGGGCATTTTAGCCGACCGCTACGGACGTAAGCCCATGGTGATGCGGGCGACCTTCGGCGCTTCCGTCATCCTGACCGCCATGGCCTTCTCGCGTAATGCGGCCACCTTCGTTGCCCTCCGCATCGGCCAAGGCATGTTCTCCGGCGTCTCCGCCGCTGCCATCACCCTCGTCGCCTGCAACACCCCAAACCAGCGACTCGGCTTCGCACTCGGATGCTTCAGCTCCGCCATCTTCTCCGGAAATATGTTCGGGATGTTCATCGGCGGCTTCCTCGCCGATGCATACGGCTACAAAAACACCTTTATCATCTCCGGCATACTCCTCGGATTCGCCGGAATGCTCGCCACCGCCTTTGTCAAGGAAAATTTCCAGCGGGCGCCCCAAAAATCCAGCGAGCGTAAGCTCTCCTTGAGCGAACGCTGGCGCGCCCTTGGCCCCGGCACCCTGATCTTGCTCCTAGTCATCTGGGTAGGCATCGGCCGCCGCTTAGACGGCGGCATCCTGCCCATCTATATCCAGGAACTCCATGGCGGACTGGAAGGCGCTTCGCGCTGGTCTGGCGTCATCAACGCTGCTGGCGGCTTTGGCGCCATCATCGCCGGCGTCTGCGGCGGCATGATTTTCGACCGCTGGCGCCCCCACAGCCTCATTCGCATCGTCGCCCTCGGCGCCGCCATTGCCCTTACCGCCATTGGCATGAGTTCCACTCTCCCCGCGCTCATCCCCTTGCGCTTTGCCCTGATGCTCTTCGCCGCAGCTTTTGACCCGATTAACAACACCTGGATAGCTCAAATCACCCCAGGCAACCGCAAAGGCGCCATGTTCGGCCTTGACCACACCGCCAAATCCATTGGCATGACCGTCGGCCCCTGCCTTGGCGGCATCATTGCCAGAGCCTGGTCAACCCGCGCCGTCTTCTGGTTCGGAGCATGCCACTTCCTGCTCCTCATCCCCCTGGCTACACTCGTTGCCAGAATCCTGCGCAATACACCACAGCAAAAATAAAAGCGCATCCAAAAACACGTAGCGGACAGCACTTGCCGTTTGTTTCGCTCCACCGTCCACTAACGTCCACTAAAGTCCACTATTGTCCACAGTCCATCGTCTACTAATGTCCATTAAAGTCCACTAACGTCCATTGTCCACTGTCCATTAAATTCTCGCCCCTCGCCCCTAAACAAAGCCCCTCGCCTAAGCCTCCTCCTGCTCATTGACCTTTGCCCAATCGACTGTCCAGGCTGGACGGCGGCGAAATTTATTCTTGAACTTATTTTCGAGGACGCCGCGATTTTCGAGTGAAATCATGCAGGCGCGCATGCAGCCGCGCCCGCCGCAAATGGCCTGGCCAGTGACGTGGATGGTCTCAGGCTTGTGTTTGAAAGGCGAAATGAACGACGGCTTGAAGCCCGGCGACCTAAGGTAGTCGCCATCAGCCGGATCGTCCTCACCGCTGATAGCCTGAGCGCCGACAAAGGCCTTGTTGCAGCCAGGCTCATTCAATTCGCCCCATTCAAGGTCATAGCCGGCTACGTTGATTTTCACCGTCTTAGTCGCGGAAATGACCTGACCGGGGCATTGCCTGACGCAGGCCATGCAGCGATTGCACAGCGTGCCAGGCGGCATGATTGGATCGGGTTCAAGCTCCAAGTCCGTCAGCACACAGGCAATGCGCACACGCGGCCCGAATTTCTTGCTGAGGAAGACCTTACTGTAGCCGATTTCGCCAAGGCCGGCAAGGAAGCCCGCAATGCGTATGCTCATGTACACATCGGCGCGGGGCAGACCCTCGCGCACCGGCACCGAAAAGCCATCGGCTCCTTTCCAAGTCTTGCCGTCGTTGGTATTGATGGCGCCGCCGTAGAAATGGTAGGCCAACGGCATGCTTTCATAGCCTTCGTTTTCCAGGGCGCGAGCGACCTCGCGCGCTGTCCACGGAAAGACCTTCTGGTTGATATAACCATAGCCCATGGCAGAGTAACTGCTGAAGTAAGTGCCCTCTTCAATGCCGCGCAACGACCCGCGCATAATGCGGTGGGTCATGACAATCATGGACTTGGCGCGAGGCATGGCGTAGCGCGGGTCCATTGGCTTAGGCGCACCTTCCCACAAGGCCATCGGCGCAATGCCGACTTCATCCGCGCCGGCTTCCAGCGCGACCTGCTTGATGGTTTTTGCATCTATCATGACCGTCAGCCTCCTTTCACGCCTTATTCGTCGATATTGATGGTAGTGCGGTCCTTCTCGCGCGGCTTCACGGCGTTCGGCGGCAGCTCGTCATTCTTCAGGCGGCCTGAATTATAGCCGTCCCAATCCACTGACCACTGCTCGCGCCGACGGAAAGGCGCGTCGAATTTGTTCGCCAGGACGCCGCGTTCTTCCAGAGAAATCATGCAGGCGCGGATGCAGCCCTTGCCAGCGCAAATGGACTCACCGTCCGTGAAAATCGGTCCAAGCTTTCGCCGGAAGGGCGATATGGCTGATGGCTTGTAGCGGCCTTTATAGGCAGGGATGCTGTCGAGATAGCTTCCTGTTTCGCCCTCGCGGGTCTTTTCCGCGCCAACCGAGGCCAGGCTGCACGCCTCCTCGTCACGCTCGCCGCACGCAATCTGGTTGCCGCCCAAAGTCATCTTGGTTGTCTTTGTCGCTGAGATGGCTTGGCCGGGGCATTCCCGCACACAGGCCATGCAGCGGTTGCAGAGCGTGCCGGGCGCCATCACTGGATCAGCCGTCAGCGCCATCTCGGTCAGCACACAGCCAAAGCGCAGACGCGGGCCGTAAATGGGGTTGAGCAGCACACCGCTGTAGCCGATGTCGCCCAAGCCGGCCAGGTAAGCCGCCAGAACCGTGTCGATATAAACGTCGGGCGCAGGCTGTCCTGGCCGCGCTGGCACGGAGTCATTGGCGCGCCAGACCGCCTTCTCAGCCAAAGTCAAGCCCTTGGTGGACGTCGCCGCCCAGCGGCAGGAATTGCCAAT
>Ga0123334_1003678_pt1 | contig 16306 bp, 15 predicted proteins | sample BiotimSIPDNA_FD_89706 | JGI IMG/M metagenome (GOLD analysis project Ga0123334, IMG submission 89706) | Anaerobic biogas reactor microbial communites from Washington, USA - Biogas_R1 time_0 SIP DNA | ecosystem: Engineered > Bioreactor > Anaerobic > Unclassified | place: Washington, USA... | reverse complement strand
AGCAGCCCACGATATGGGAGTAAATTTTATCGGAGGATACTCTGCCATCGTATCAAAAGGAATGACCAAAAACGATAAACTGCTCATTCAATCTATTCCGATGGCCCTCTCCTCAACAGAACGAGTCTGCAGTTCAGTAAATATCGGCTCTACAAAGACCGGTATTAACATGGATGCAGTAAAACTGATGGGACAGATTGTAAAAGAGACCGCGGAGGCAACAAAGGAGAATAACTCTCTTGGTTGTGCAAAACTTGTCGTCTTTTGTAATGCCCCTGATGACAATCCATTTATGGCCGGAGCATTCCATGGTGTTTCAGAGGCTGATGCAGTCATAAACGTCGGAGTCAGCGGTCCGGGAGTGGTCAAACATGCACTTGAGGGTGTCAGGGGAGAAGATTTTGAGGTTCTCTGTGAGACTGTTAAGAAAACAGCGTTTAAAGTAACACGGGTAGGACAACTGGTAGCTCAGGCAGCATCCCAGCGTCTTGGTATTCCCTTTGGAATTGTAGATCTCTCCCTTGCACCAACCCCCTCAGTCGGCGACAGTGTTGCGGAAATTCTTGAAGAGATGGGCCTTGAATCGGTTGGGGCTCCGGGAACTACCGCTGCTCTTGCTCTCTTAAATGACCAGGTTAAGAAAGGAGGGGTGATGGCAAGTTCATTTGTCGGAGGTCTGAGTGGTGCATTTATCCCAGTGAGCGAGGATCAGGGGATGATAGATGCTGTAAACCGGGGAAGTCTGACCCTTGAAAAACTCGAAGCAATGACCTGTGTCTGTTCAGTCGGTCTTGACATGATTGCCATTCCGGGCAATACTCCGGCATCCACGATATCAGGCATCATTGCAGATGAAGCTGCTATTGGTATGATCAATCAGAAAACCACTGCTGTCCGGCTTATTCCGGTTGTTGGAAAGGATGTAGGAGATACGGTTGAATTTGGTGGTCTTCTCGGTTATGCTCCGGTCCAGCCGGTTAATAAATTCAGCTGTAGTGAGTTTATCAATAGAGGGGGCCGGATTCCGGCACCTATTCACAGTTTCCGGAATTGAGGGGGAGTATTAAACTGGCAGGAATCCTCTTGTGATTTATGAAATACGTATCATTTTTGATATATCCTGCTCCTGAAGTTCGATGGTAATCAATCAACCAGTAAACAGGAGTTTTTGAAAATCTGATTATCTTATGATAATAGTCCAAAGACCAATATATGAAAAGAGATAATCATAGAGATAGTGGGCTGATGGCCGGGTCCGGGGAATGTATATATGAATCCCATTCGACAAAAGATTCTTGTAATTGATGATGAAGCTGTTTTCCGGGAAGCAACAGTCCGGGCTCTGAACTCATGCGGATATTCCTGTATCGCTGAAGATGATCCATCCAAAGGAATCATGCGACTCAAGAAAGAAGAGATAAATCTGGTTCTTCTTGATATTATGATGGATCCCGTTGACGGGTGGGATACTCTTGGTCATATCCGGTCATTGAAGAACGGAAGTGATATTCCCATCATGATGTCATCAGCCAAAAGAATTCATCCTGATGAAGTTATCAGGTATGCTGACCTCCTGGATGGTTTTATTATCAAGCCTTTTGTTGATGAAGAATTATGTGAAACCATCTCTGACTATTTCTCTTGGTATGGTTTACTTTTAAAAAATGTCGGGGCAGCAAAAATTCAGGGGATTTCAGAAGAAGTGTGCCAGGCATGGATTCGTCTGATTCGGGAGATTAGATCAATAGAGATGATTAAGGAATTACTTGAGCCCCAGGTGATACCAGACCCCGTCACTGGAGAAGATTGCTTTTTAGAAAGAGTTGCACAAATCAATCAGTTGATCGGAGAAAAAAGAAAGAAACGGGATATGTTAAAATATCAATATCCTGTTTTTAAAATTTGATTTCAGCCGTTTTTTTCCGGTACACTCCCTGGGGAACACGTATTTGAAATCTGGCACCTCTTCCCGGCACTCCGATCTCTTTTATCAGTATCCCGGTAATTGAGAGTATCTCTCTTGCTAAAAAAAGTCTGATTCCGGTATTATTCCATCTCTGGTGCAAAAGTTATCCTGGGACTTTTGTGATGCGATAACCTTTATCTGATACTTTTTTTTAAGGAGGAATAAATGAACACGAAAATGTTTAGGATGGCAGAAATAAGGTGTTATGTCATTTGTGTCCAAGCTTTGTACACGGTAATCTTTCCTAACATCTGATTGCTAAAGCCAAAAATTACCTTCCTTATTCTGCCATCATAGTACTTTATGGATCTGGGATTAGAAAAATATTACGAATTTTAAAATTTTTAATATTATTGCAGAATTTTAAATTTTAATTATATTAAACAAAACCTGGTATTACTAGCAGGATTTCTTTTCACGATTGAGAAACCGATTTAGAGGATTAATGATGTTACCCAAAAATGAATAGGTATTAATAGATATGAGTTTACTAAATCATCTACATGAATTCCCGTCTATCATCGAATCGTTGTTCTCTTCAGTGGAAATTATCACATCCGGGAAATGACGCGTCTACAGCACTGGTTATTCTCCTCCCTGACTGGGTCTATGGATTACTCCCTTTTTGCGGGCCCGGACTTCGAAAGGATACTTGGATGCGGGAACTTTTATTTCAAAAAGAAGTCTGCAATTTTTTTCATTCACATGGAATAGAGACACTATCTCTGGAACCAGTTCCACCGGATACTATTCCGACTGATGAAGAAATGATCCTGGCATTAAATATTCCAGATGTCTATACCGTAATAAAACAAATATGCAAAGAATCAGGTTTTCTGATTCGGCGTTCAATACTATTTGGTCATGGATTTGGAAGCAGAATGCTCTGTGAACTGGTGATGTATGGACTAAAACCAGCCGGATTTATCATCGCCGGTGGAATTTATTCTGATATTGATGCAATTTTTACACAAAAATATCTGCCAATAAAAAATAACTGTTTTAGATTACCTGAAGAAAATATTTCTCCTTATCTTGACCCGGATACAAATATCATAATGAATAACCTGGGAAAAATATTCAGAGCATCAAGAAAAGGGAAAGGAAAAATCAGGCTCAAAGAAAGTGGTTATCTTGTGGATCTTCATCTTCCTAGAGAATTGTTTTCTGAGGAGAAATCTCTCCCTTTTCTCTATTCAGCACTTGAAGAACCATGTCTCATTCTGCATGGTTCAGGAGATCTCGATGTGCCGGTGAGCAATGCTTTTTTTCTGGAGACAAAACTGAGACAAAAAATTACTTCGGTAAGTCGGATTGTAATGCTTGACAAAGATCACTGGTTCAGAGAGATGCCTAACGACATTGAAGAACGAATCCGGCAGCGACTCTCCGGAGGATGTATCCATAATCCGGTGGATCACCGGTTTTTAAAACATTGTCTGGTTTTCATTGAGGACCTGTTAAAAATAAGACCGTCAAAGAAAAAACCTGTATAATTTAGGGTAATTATGTGGACAAAGGGGTTTCTCCTCTATTATATAACAAAAAAATACATCATCAATTCAGATGAACACCTTTCATGCGGGGAAATTATCCTGATAAGAAGAAAACCATATCTCTCTGATATCTCCGGAGAGATATATGATTCTTAGGGGATAACTATTATGTCCTGAAAAATGTACCTAACACTAATGATAAAAAAATTCATAATTTTTTTATTAATTTTTACGTCTATTCTTTTGCTCATGATACCTAGCCTCACTGCCGATCAAGTCCTCTCTAATGAGGATTCTACAGCCAGTAGTGCCATAATGAATGGGTACCCGGGACTTTTTGAAATTCGAATTGTGTCTCCGGAGATGATTGATTCAGTATTATTCAATGCAGGTTCATCAGCCATACCTCTCAAAGTTTCCCGGGGCCTTTGTATTGGTGTAATTACTCCGGGAATTGTATACCTGCGGGGAGATCTGAACGAAAAAGATTTTCCTGTTCTGGATACTGATAAAGTAAATGTTAAAGAACAGATTGGAAAACACCTGATAGATATCGTTTATGGCAGGGACAATTCGCAAACAGATCTTTTTGAAAACACCTATGATTACATGATCTGGATTGATGCGATGTATAAACAGTCAGATGTTCAGGCTGTTGGTGATTATATTTCTCTGCTGAATGATCTTTCCAGCACTATTACCTTTGAAGATGAAGAGATTGCGCTACCCTCCTATCAGCCAAATTATGTTCCGACTCAGTACCTCTATTACAAGATTAGTATCGTGGACAAAGATCTTTTTAAAGAACTCCTGGACGACCGGGATAGTTCAACTGAGCAGTTGTTAAAGGACAATAAAGATAATTCTGTAGGAATTGTCCGCAAAAACCACTTGTATCTCCTGGATGACCTGACGGGCGATGAAAGGAATCATTTCCTGCTCAGGGGATTATTATTTAGTATGGGTTTCCATGGAGAAAGTTCGCTTCCTGATAGTTTTTTTAATTCTGAAAATATTGCGAGCACAAAGTTATCTGAACTTGACCGGGGAGCCATAGAACTTATGTATGGGGGAAGATTGTCATCCGGATTGACCGCAGATGATGCAAAAAAATCATTGGGGATTGAATCCGATGATTGACCTTATTTCATTGAAATCCGGGTAGATGTTTTTTCAGATATCCGGGTACTATAGAGATGAATTGAGAATTAGGTATAACGTAATAAAAAATTACTTTTTAATATGATTATTTTGTAATAGTACCAGAACAAAAATTTGAGGAAAAGATTATTTATGAAATGGCACGTTATTTTTAGCATTACACTTTTATTATTAGTTCTTTTGACCGCCGGTTGTACATCTGTGCCCTCTGAATTAAAAAGTCAGGTATCAGAGGAAGTAACGCCTGCTGATAAAACGGTTCAGGAAGATGAAAAAGCATCAGTACCGGTTAAAGAAGAATCCAGTGAACCAAAACCTGTAAACTCAGATATAAAAGCCAGTGCAGGTAGTGAAACAATCCGGGATGATGATCGGTATTACTACAACATAAGAATAATTGCACCTTCTGACCTTGAAAACCTGAAAAATGAGATAACTTCGGATGAATATCCAATATACAATGATCAGGGAGATCTGATTGGTATTGTCTCTCCACGAAAACTCTATATAAGGGGCGATTTGGTAGAACTACAGAAAGGAGATGGGAAGAGTGGAAAGACATTTGATAAAACCGACGTTGCTGAACACCTTGTTGATATCATCTTTGGAAATGACAATCCAAAATTAAGTCTGTTCAAATCAAATAAGGACTATCAGTTCTGGATGGATGCATTCTACACGACAGATGATACGAAATTCCTGTTAGATCTTGCACCGGTTCTAAATTCTTTATCTGATACCACACAATTTGAAGATGAAGATCTTGCACTTGGTTTCTTAAAAACAAATTACGCCGATGTTCCATATAATTTCTACAATATCAAGATTATTCCAGAGAAAATGCTGGAAGATTATAAGGACGATCGAAAAACCGATGAAAGATTAATAAAAAATATTGACGGAGATTTAATTGGAATCGTTGGAAATGATCATCTTTACCTCCTGGATTCCATGCCAACCGAAGAGAGGCATTACTACATGCTCTATGGTATTCTTTACAGCATGGGAATGCATGGGACTACGTACTCAGAAAAGGACAGTTTCTTCTACCAGGTTGGCGGGGTCCGGAACAATGAACTCTCTGACCTTGATAAGGAAGCAATAAAATTACTGTATGGTGGCAGACTAAAGAATGGAATTGACATGGAAGAGACCAGAAAGACTCTTGGCCTGAAAACCTGAACGACCGATATAATTACTTCAGTTCAATTATTTTTTCCTGCTATTAAATGAATTAATTTATATGAAACCTGTCAGATGACTTTATCATGACTTTTTATGTAATATTCATCCAAATTGAGATGTCCATCATTTAAAGACAAGATCCTATCTGACATGAAATCTAACACGTCAATGTCATGAGAAATGAAAAGATATGATAAATTTTGAAAATTCTTTAATTCTTTAAGCAAATGCAATATCTGGGCCTGACTGCATGGCAGAATCTGATGTTCATGGGAGAACTTTACGGTCTTAATTCGGAACATGCAAAAGAGCGAACATTATATCTTCTTCAGATTTTTGATCTTTATGAGCATGCCCAAAAAAAAGTCCAATCGTTCTCGAAAGGCATGAAACAACGGCTGATTCTTGCCATGGCTCTGATTCATGAGCCTGAACTTATCTTTCTGGACGAGCCGACAAGCGGACTTGATGTCTCAAGTGCCCGGATGATTCTCTCAATGCTTCGGGAAATGAATAGTCGGGGAGTTACCATCTTTCTAACAACTCATAACATGGATGAAGCGAATTCTCTTTGTCACCGGGTTGGTATAATCCGGTCAGGAAACCTCATTGCGATTGATTCTCCTGAAAAACTTAAAGATACTCTGGATAAAATTCATCAGATAGAAGTCAGTTTTAATCGCGATATTCCCGAAGAGATGCTTCGGAATCTGCCTGGAATCACAACGTTCTCCCGTTTTGGTGACAAATGGAAATTATCCGCACAGGACAAGGATCTAGCCATCCGGTCTCTTGTTGCCCTGAGTGAACGTGAAGGAATGTCAATTATTTCTTTAAACACTCTTGCCCCGACACTCGATGATGTGTTTCTCCGGCTAACCGGAGGTGAAAAATGAATATCCGAATGGTCCGGGAACAAACAAGACGTGCTTTCTCTATTGCAAAGAAGGATCTTAGAATCTATTATTATAAGCCTCCGGTACTCATATCCGGTATCCTGATGCCAATATTTCTCTGTATGGCATTTTTGATGGGAAACAAATCTGTATCACTCCCCTTTCTTATTGCCGGTCTTCTGAGTATGACGCTGTTTTTTACCGCAACTGCTATTTCTCCGGTTATTTTTCCATGGGAAGGACAGACCCGGACCCTGGAACGTCTTATCTCCTGTCCGGTTGCTCCGGAATCGATTATCATGGGTGATATGATTGCATCAACCACATTTGGAATTGCGATTACCCTGGTTGCATTATTCATCGGGCACTTGATAGGGGTCACTGTGATTCACTGGATTTTGCTGATATGTTCAATAATAATTGGTTCTATCTGTTTTTCAGCAATTGGAATGTTACTCTCTGTTCCCCCGACTGCTGTCTCACAAAATATCATGTTACTCTCAACCCTGGTAAAATTCCCTCTCATTTTTGTGTCCGGAATTTTTATGCCGGTTGAACAGATGCCTGGGGCCGGGCAGGTTATTGCATACCTCTCACCGCTCACCTACTTTACCGACATCGCACGTTTTTCATTAACCGGAACCGGATATTTCCCGATTTATTTTGATTTCGGGATGTTACTGATATTTACGATAATACTGAGCGTTGCAAGCATAGTCCTTCATAAAAAAACCATGCCACTACGAATATAAAAAAGGGGTTTAGGAATTCATCGTTACCGAAACAATATTCTGAACCACCGGCTCTATTGCAGAAGAGAACCCTGAAAGGGTTTTTCCGGAAAGTCCTGCTGCAAGGATATCCTGGTCCAGAGGGATCTCTCCGATTATTTTTTCAACCGGAAGTTCTTTTTTCATTTGACTGGCTATTTCAGGTGTCACTTTGTTGAGAACAAAATACATCGGAAGTTTCATTGATGCGGTCATTTCTGCAGCTTTTTTGGCGAGCAAAACCGATTCATACGAGGGATCAAGGACCATCAGGACGGCATCGGTTCCTTCCTCAACACCCCGGCCAAAGTGTTCGAGCCCTGCTTCGGTATCAACAATTACCATCTCATCGGAAGCGAGTTTCAGGTTTTTCAGGAATTGTTTTGCGATAAATCCCATCGGACAGGCACACCCTTCTCCGGCTTGGTGAATTTTTCCGATAGAAACGAGTTTTACTCTTCCGTTCTCTGAAATGCAGGCGGAAGGGATGTCCTGGATCTTCCAAACCCTTTCAAATAACTGCATGTTCATCATGCCCTCGGAACTTTTCATGGCTGACATCATCTTACCCATGAGTTCCTGTTTTCCGCCCATGTGATCCATCAGGTCTGTTGGTGGATTCACACCCAGGAATCGATGTAGTCCGAGGTTAGACTCGTCAGTATCCACAACTACTACATCTTTGCCTTTTTGTTCATACTGCTGTGCAAGAAGAGCGGTAAGAGTACTCTTTCCGCTGCCGCCTTTTCCACAAATAAGCATCTTCATTGATATCACAAATTTTTCAGTTTTTTAAAAATTTCCAAATCTAATTCTTTGGAAACTGATTCGTATCCCACCACATGCAGACACGAACGGTATCTCCATTCTCGATCAGCTGATTGGCATCTTTTGATACCTTGTCTGCGAAGTATTCCCGGATAAGTGGAATATATTCATCAGAACATCCAATCTGCCTTCTCATTTCTGAAACTGCATGATCAAGAGTCGGATATTTCTTTTGATACTTCATCTCATGAACCGTCATGTGAGGATAGACTCCTTTCTGATACAACACATTATAGAGCACATCAGATTTCGGCCCGATATTATAGGCACAGTTGTGAATTTTCGGCCATAAATGCACCATATGCCTTTCCCCGGGAGTAGTTCCTGCAAACCAGAAGAGCCAGATCTGGCCACATGAGACGGCCTGCATCTTATCAATTGCAGCATCAATGTCCGGCATTCCAAGCGAATATGATGCTATGATGATATCAAAAGGCCCTGCAAGGTCCGATTCCGGATTAATATCTTCCCATCGTTTCTGAATGATAGTAAGGTTTGAAATATTTTTTTCCTGTGCCTGGTCTTTCATCACTTCAACCATTCCGGTGGAAGGTTCGACGGCTGTAACTGCTAAAGCCCGCTCTGCAAAGGGTATTGCAAGAGTGCCGGGGCCAGCACCGATGTCCAGAATCCGGCTGTTTTTCGTGATAGGAAGTTTTGATAAAACCAGTTCAATACGCTCCGGATTTTCAAGGGACATGTTTAGAAATTCAAGTGCACGTTCCTTTGAATCCCATAATGAAGCACATTCTCCGACTGTTTTAGTCCGGCTGCTTGCTTCATAGAGTTGTTTCCATACTTCTGCCCAGTTCGTCATAGATTGCCCTGAAAATTATGGTAATTGAGATAATATTTTGAAAAATATGATTGTTTGATGATATTATGCAGGAGCTGTACCCGGAACAATGCACCTGACTCCGCCAACTGATCCCATCATAACCGGAAGACCATAGACATCTTCAATGATCTCCGGAGTAACATCATTGAAATTGCCATGGAAATGAATATTCCCATCTTTTAGGAAGATAAACCGGTCAGCATACCTGAATGCCTGGTTTAAGTCATGCATCGTCATAATCGCTGCAATCCCATGTTCCCGGACAATATCAACAATTGTGGATAATATCTCCACCTGGTTTTTTAGATCAAGACTACTGGTCGGCTCATCAAGGAGTAGAATTCTTGGCTCCTGCACAAGTGCCCGTGCGATTGCAATCTTTTGGAGTTCTCCACCGCTCATTTCATCAATATACGAGAGCCGGAGATGTTCCATAGAAAGACGGGAAAAAATTGCATCCACAATTCGAAGATCCCGTTCAGAAACATCCCAGGTAATGTGTGGCCTTCGCCCAAGAAGGACCGCATCAAATGCAGTGAGTCTTCCGGTTTCAACCCGCTGGGGAACGTATCCCGCTCTTCTGGCAATTTCAAGAGTGTCAAGGGTTTTAATCTCTGATCCATCAAGGTAGATATGTCCTTTATTGGCTTTTAGAATCCTGTTCAGACACTTGAGCATTGTTGTTTTTCCTACACCATTAGGTCCGAGAATTGCAACAATTTCTCCATGGTTTACTTCAAAAGCAACGTTATGAAGAACGTCATGGTTCCGGTATAAAAAGTTCAGTTCCTGTACATTCAAAATCATCGTTTATACCCCCTGACAATCAGGTAGATGAAAACCGGGGCTCCCATAAATGCGGTAAGAACTGCTACAGGAAGCACATAGGGAGCGACAATCAGTCGTGCAACCGTATCTGATGCAAGAAGAAGAACTCCTCCCATGATACAGGATCCGGGAATAAGATACCGCTGGTCATCTCCTATTATTCTTCTCACCATGTGGGGACAGACAAGCCCTACAAATCCGATAACACCGAGGAATGCAACAATTACTGCGGTAATCATTGCAGATATTGTCATACCAAAAAGACGTATTCGTTCAACATTTACTCCAAGTCCTTTAGCAGTTTCATTTCCTGCATCAATGGCATTGTAATTCCATCGGTTTGCCAGGAAATAGATACAGGATAGTACTACAAGAATTGCCATAAGTCCCAGTTCATTCCAGCCAGCCCTGCTTACATCACCAAATGTCCAGAAAACAACCGCAGCAAGTTGGGTATCAGATGCAAAATACTGCAGAAACATGGTTCCGGCAGTAAACAGCGATGAAAGTGCAACCCCGGTAAGGATCATAACTTCCGGTGATGCTCCCCGTATCCGGGAAATCAGAAGAATGATGGCGGTCGCAATCATGCAGAAAACAAAGGCGGTTATTGTGGTAAGATACGGATTATTAATTGAAATGGGATCTGCTATGGTGGATTGAATGGTTCCAGTACCAAAGATAATGACTGAGACTGCAGCACCAAACGCTCCGGCGTTGGATATTCCAAGGGTAAATGGAGAACCCAGGGGATTTCGGAGTATTGACTGCATCGCAACTCCGGCAACCGATAGTCCTACTCCGGCAACTACTGCGGTCAGAGCCTGAGGAAGACGAATGTTCCAGATAATTGCATCCCACTTGTGATTGATGTTCTGACCAAGTAGCGTCATCAGAACATCATATGGTGGAATAGAGACTGCTCCAACAGAAATTGATAAGATAAACAGGACAAACAAAAGAATAATGCCGCCGATAATCCAGAGTAGTTTTATCCGCACATACCCGAGATAATCAGCAGGAATTTTTCCATCAGAGAAGTGAATTACATCCACCTCCGGGAAAAATTGGGATTTTGTCAGATTTCATATCTCAATCAGAGTTCTATCTGTGAAAATCCCAGGTTCTTATACTGGGAATTAATCTTGTCCAGTGGAGATTCTCCAAGGAACATGGTCATTATCTCATCTGCTTTCTCTTTTGGATCGATATCCGCGAACCGGTCCGGATAAATAGTCTTTCCAATAAAGTAGGCGTCTGCAAGGACATTCTCGTAGTTGGTGTTATAGAAGTTATACGGAAGCACTCCGTATACCTTACCTTCACTTTTTGCAGAGAGGCCCTGTAATGCCGGATCATCTTTTAATTCGCCGATTCCACCTTCACTGTCTGCCTGAAGGGTTCCGACATCCACGAATATATATTCTGGATCCCAGTCAACGATTGCTTCCTTTGCGACATCAGCATGCTGAGTGCCCATTTTTCCTGCTGCATTCTTTACATTGGTCCAGATGAATGGCGGGTATGAAGGCTCGGTTGAAATAATTCCGTGTGCTCCGGCATAACTGACACCGCCGACATATGCAGTCTTCTGTTCGGCTTCCGGAATATCTCCGGTTCTCTTTTCAAGATCTGCAATTGTATCCTCAATATAAGAGATCAGTTCTTCAGCACGGTCTTCCTTGTTGATTACTTCTCCCATCACCCGGAGTGCTCCAAACATCTCATCCTGCTCAGTCTGGGTCCGGAGTGAACCATATGGGAACATAATTACTGGAATTCCCGTTTTTTCTGTTAATTTATTTCCTTCTTCGGCATTTGTTGCAAATGGAGTGCCGGTTGATCCGGTTTTAAAGACCAACTGGGGTCCAATAGCGATAATCTTTTCAGGGTCATCCTTGCCTCTGAATTCACCGAACAATGGATAGTCCTTAAACTCCGGGTTTAAGAGAGCATATCCCCGTGCATCCATGACTTGTGGTTCTTTTTCAATACTGTCAACACCCACAATGAGGTCTTCACCGCCAAGATAGGTCAGATATCGTAAGCATCCGGAGCCTGAACAAAGCACTTCTGAAGCCGGGACTGGAACGGTGACAGATCTTCCATACCCGTCTGTGAGAGTTTTTTCTGCTGCTGCAGTCTCTTCTGCGAATGATACTGGTACTGAAATAAGGCATGCCAGCATCATGAGTGTAATCATAATTGTTTTCAGGTTTGTCATATTTTTCACGTTTTTTAAAATTTTAAGAGAATGTCCCATTACAGCATTCCCAGAACTTTATAGGGGTTGTTACCAGCGGTTTTGAGTTGTGTCATCAGATGATCATCGACCTCAAATTCCTTGAGTGGCTTAATGGCACTTTCCGGTTTATCGACATAATCCATCATCCCGATATCCTGGACAAGTTTTGGGGCCCATGTTGGTCCGGTCCAGTTTGCAACTCCGAGTTCTTCGCTTAGTGTGTCAAAATCAAATCCAAGTGCAAGACCCTTACCTGTCTTGGATACACTATTCCATTTGACAATAATTCCGGCCGGACGGATTCCATACTTTTCCTGTAATGCTGCTTCGTCATCAGGGTCAAGTGCCATGACATACATGCTGCTCTTACCCGGAGTGCTGTCCCAGATCATCTGGTATGCATCTTCCTTGCACCAGTTTGGACACCCAATATCAACGTATGTTTCAGAACTGTTCGTTATCGGCATAGTGTCCTCAACATACTTGATGATCATGTATCCGCTGGTGACTCCCGGACACAGGTGATCATGGAACATTGCTGCATTCATGAACTCATATGATGCTCCGGCAGCCCAGACATTTGAAAGTCCGACCAATGAAAATTCATTTCCACTAAACTTCTTTTTATTAAAGGTAGTGTTACTCTCATCCGGATTCTCAAGCATCTTGTCCAGATTTACCTGGATTAATGATACCTGGGAGAATGCTTTGTCGGCTGGAAGCGAAGCACGATTTTCTGCATTGAGTAATAAGAATGAGGAATCAGGTTCCATGTATGCAGCCATGCCTGTTTCCTTATTAAAGAAATAAAACCAGAGCGGTTTCCAGTTTGGCCGGTTAACCTGGAAGAGATTGTTGTCACCATTCTGCAGTCCTGATATATCAGAGATGCCTGATAGTGCACGTTCCGTGGTTTTGCCTTTTACCTGTGCATGTCCGGCATTGGTAAGTGCAAGAATGTTGTCATCACCTGCTTGAAATTTGAGCAGATCCATTCCTACTTCTGCTGCCCGCGACCCGAGGTCGTACATAAGATCGTCTTCAGCCAATGCTGAAATGGGGAGAATCAGGCAACTTAGTGCCAGCAGGAGAGTAAATAATTGTTTCATGCGATTCCTCGTTCATCCACAATGATTACCATTCAATAGCAAATCTGACGTTCATTACAAGATAGCGGCATTTACTGATAGTGAGTGTGATGCTACAATACTCCAGTAATCAACATCGTAAATAGTTATACGATTATAATGAAATTTATAACTTGTGAAAATGATCTGAAGATTCATTACAATTGTAATGATATTTTTCTGTTTTTTCAATAATTATCTTAATATTCTTAATATTTGTTGTTTGTTAATCCACAATCCACACGTATTTCGATGAATATATGAATCCTTCCGGACAACTCTGGTATACCATGTGTTCACCACAATCTATACCGGATCCAAAATCCGGAGAATTTATTACATACGAAGAAGCGGTTAAATTTCATGGGCATTCATGTGGGGGGCTTTCATCCGGATACCGGGTTGCCATCGCAGCGATGAAAGCACTTGGGGTAGAACGGCCAAAAGATGAAGAATTAGTCGCAATAGCAGAAACAGATGCCTGCTCTGTGGATGCTATCCAGATGATCACCGGCTGTACTGCCGGAAAGGGAAATCTCATAATTAATGATTATGGTAAACATGCATTCACGTTTTTTTGCCGAAGATGTAATAAGGCGGTACGTGTTGTTACGAACCTTGATGAAGTATTACCAAGAGAGGAGATGGATGCATTACGACCAAAGGTTTTTTCCGGTCAGGCTACTGAAGCAGAGATGACACGGTTCCGTGAATTATCAGACCAGGTACCTGATATTATTTTACATGCTCCTGAAGAAAAAATCCTGAAAATATCTTTTGTTGATATGGAACCACCAAAGAAGGCACGTATTTTTAAATCAATTCCATGTGAATCCTGTGGTGAGATGGTGGCAGATGCAAAAACGCGTGAACTGAACGGAAAACGTGTTTGTATACCCTGTTCTCTTTTAGCTGAAAACCAATAAAAATTACCTGATTCTCTTTTTTAAGTCCGGAACCGTTTCATTACGGTTTTTCTCTAAAATTTTTTTAGATTGTAAGTGGATGAAAAAAAGTATTGTTCATACAAATAAAGTTTTATTGTTTTAAAACAAAAAATATTACTGGTTAATCGTGAGTGGGACAATTGGAAGTTTTTTACCTATGGTTAGAAAAATCAGGATAAATTTTCGTTTCCGGCTGGATTCTCCTATTTTAAAGGTAGGGAGTCCACCAAAAGAACAGGCAGTGTCTCCGGTGATCGGGATCATGCTTATGCTTATTATAACTGTGATTCTGGCGGCTATTATATCCGGGTATGTAGGAGGAATGTCAGAGACAAAAAGTAAACCGCCACAGTTAGTTCTCCAGACTGATGCATGGAAATCATCGAGCAATTTAATTAATGTGTCAATGTCTGTAATATCTGCTGGAGATGGTATCCCTACCCGGGATCTAAAGATTATTACGTCCTGGAAATCAGTTTCAAATTCGGGAGGGAATATTACAATACCTGGATCTCTCTATCCTCAAGGACGAATTCCAAGTAAAAATGGGCTACCTGAAATTGAAGATTTTGGAAATTACACTCTTTTTGGGGGTACAAACATGTTTATCAATACTTCAGCTGGCGATCAGGTTTTTTTTGGGACTAGTCCTGATAATATAGATAAAGATACTATCCTGACGATAAAAATTGTTCATGTTCCTTCACAAGCAACAATATACAGCCAGGAACTGATTCTGGGAGATAATTCATGAATAAGGATTCCGGAGTATCGCCGGTTATTGGTGTTCTCCTCATGTTGACTTTGACATTAATTATTGCAGCAATTGTGAATAGCTTTGCCGGAGGCTTGGTGGATACAGAAGTGAAACCTCCATCAGTAACTTTGCAGGCAACTCTTCATCAACATCATGATGATCCCACGAATGCCAGTCTTCTAATAACTCATGTATCGGGTGATCCACTACCTGTTTCAGATTTATCTGTAATATTAAAACCTTCCCGGACTTTTGGTTCTAATGCAGAAAATTCATTTTCGGAAATAAATAAGGCCAATATCACCAATAACGGGACATATCAAAAAACGTGGGCTCATGGTATTACTTCAATGAAAGTTGGAGAAACTCATGGAATTTTTGGGGATGCAAACATCTCTAAAATAAACCCTGAATTTGACCTGATGAAAGAAAAATACCAGGGTAATACATTTTACCTGGAATTATATTATGACCGGAATCTTATAGCCAAACCTGAAGTTCTTATTCAGGGATAAAAAAATTATTTCTTTCCAATAACCACAAGCCCATACGGATGAGTTATCACCTGTAACCAGCTAAATCCGACATCTCCGAGCATTTTTTCCAATTCTTCCTGAACATATGCTGCATGAACTGACGTCTCAAACCCTTTCCTTATTTCAGACCCTTCACAGGTTTCAAGCATGAACCGGTAAATTTCCGGAGAAAGATCCCGTTTAAGGTCACTGACACTGACTCTTCCACCTGGTTTTAATACCCGGAGAATCTCTGAAAACACCTTTTTTGGATCCTCCCATTCATGGAGTGAACCGTTGGAGAATGCAAGATCAAAGGTTCCATCAGAAAACGGCATTGCCAGAGCATTCCCTTCCCTGTATGTCGCCCGGTCAGACAGATGATAATCTTTCGCATTTTTTTCTGCCATTCTGATCATTGCCGGACTGATTTCAAGCCCGGTCAGATTTGTATCCTTGGTATGTTTCAGCCATTCAAGTCCAAGATATCCTGGTCCGGGGCCGACCTCCAGAGCATTGTCACCAGGCTGTGAGAATTTTACCAGTTCTTCAATTGGCATGTGTCCTTCGTCTCGAAGACCCCGCTGCATTTCATCATACTGCTCAACAGTTACTTCATCCTGAATCCCATCACATGTCTCGGGAACCCGTGTTTCAAATATCATGCTATCTTCCTTTTTCTCCATTACGTCGTTTTTACAATACCGTGCATCGACTACTTCTTCAAGCCGGAGGAGTCTGCCATTT
>Ga0123334_1003675_pt1 | contig 16317 bp, 10 predicted proteins | sample BiotimSIPDNA_FD_89706 | JGI IMG/M metagenome (GOLD analysis project Ga0123334, IMG submission 89706) | Anaerobic biogas reactor microbial communites from Washington, USA - Biogas_R1 time_0 SIP DNA | ecosystem: Engineered > Bioreactor > Anaerobic > Unclassified | place: Washington, USA... | reverse complement strand
CAAGATATAGTTCATGCTGGAAAGTATGTGCGGCAAGAGTTGCGTGATTCGCTTCGATATTCATTTTGAAGTCTTTATCGAGACCGTACGTTTTCAGGAAGCCAAGCACAGTCGCGGTGTCAAAATCGTACTGGTGCTTCGTGGGTTCCTTCGGCTTCGGCTCTATAAGAAGCTGTCCGTCAAATCCGATTTCCTTTTTGTACTCAACGGCCATTCTGAGGAAACGGGCAAGGTTGTCAAGCTCAAGTTTCATATCGGTATTGAGCAGAGTTTCATAACCCTCACGTCCGCCCCAGAACACATAATTCTGGCCGCCCAATTCCTTTGTGATCTCCATTGCCTTTTTAACCTGTGCGGCAGCATATGCAAAAACAGCCGCATTATTCGATGTCGATGCACCGTGAGTAAACCGGCGGTGTCCAAAAGCGTTTGTCGTTCCCCACAAAAGCTTGACGCTGCTGTTTTTCATACGATCTTTAATCAATGCCACAATCTCGTCAAGGCGCTTGTTGGTCTCTCTAAGATTATCCGCTTCGGGCGCTATATCCCTGTCGTGAAAGCAGAAAAATGGAACACCTATCTTTTCACAGAATTCAAAATTCGCTTCTACATTTGCCTTTGCCAAATCCATTTCATCAGCGATATGATCCCAAGGCCTTAATGCCGCACCGTCCAATCCGAACGGATCGCTTCCGCGCCCCTGGAATGTATGCCAGTAAGCAACAGCGAAGCGAAGATGCTCTTCCATCGTTTTTCCGCCAATAACCTCGTCAGGTTTGTAGTATTTAAATGCAAGCGGATTATCGGACTTCGGTCCCTCGTACTTAATTGTTGAAACGTTTTTAAAATACTCACTCATTGTATCACCCTCCTAATAAATTTTTAATTATTTGCCAAACACTTTCCTTATCGGTATCATTGCCGCTCCGAGCGCGGAAGAGTTCATACCGTAGTCGGAAACCATTATGACAGCTTTCGAAGCAGGATACGGCAGTGCCTTTTTCATCGCAGTCTCAGTCAACACATCGATAACAAGGGATGAATACTGCTTAAAACACTTTCCGATAACCACCGCTTCGGGATTAAGCGTATTAATGATATATGCGGCGGCATAGCCAAGAAATTTTGCACTGTCATTCAATATGTCAAGACACATCGAATCGCCCTTTTGGGCATACTTGACAAGCTGGTTCCATTCTATTGGTTTTTCCGGTTCTACATATTCAGAACTATAGCCTTCCCGGATCCTTTCATTTGCCCTCTGGAGCATATGCCGCACCGACGCATATGTTTCAAGGCAGCCGTTGTTACCACATCCGCAGGCACGCCCGTTTTCATCTACAACAAGGTGCCCGATTTCACCCGCACATCCTCCCGTGCCGCGGAACAACGCTCCATTAATAAAAATACCTGCTCCAATACCGGATTCAACATTAATGCATACAAAATTCCCGATATTCCTGCACTTTCCTATCCAATGCTCGCAAATCGCCGAACACATTGCTTCGTTTTCAATATATACAGGCATTTTCAGAATTTCCGCTGCTTTTGTGCTTAAGTCAACATGGTTCCACGAAAGATTCGGCGCCATAACAATTTTGTCGGTACTCCTGTCGACAAGACCTGGAACGGAAAAAGCGCATCCAAGGAATTTTTTACGATTAAGCTTTCGTTCTTTAATTATCTCGCTTAATTGCTTATCAGCTAATAATACTGCTTCTTCGACCGAAATCCCCAGCTTATATTCAATGTTTTTCTCAACAAGTATTCGTCCTGAGATGTCTGCTACGGCAACCTGCATTTGCGTCATACCAATGTCAAAACCGACGGCATAATATGAATCTGGTTTAATTTCAAGCATAACGGGCTTTCTTCCGCCTGTTGATTCACCATGACCGGTTTCATGCAAAAAACCGTCATATATAAGTTTGCGCGTTATACTTCCGCACGCTGTCGGTGAAAGCCCTGTGAGTTCCGAAAGCTCTTTTCTGGATAATTTCCCGTTTATCCTTATAAGCTCCATTATCGAAGCCTGATTTAGTTTTTTAAGATATCTGTTGTTGCCAGCTGGTTTGTTTAGCATATTGTATTACCTGTTCTATATTGTATACGACTTAAATGAAAAAAACCGTTTAGTTATTTTGGCTCGGCATTTAGCAAGTCAATCCCTATGTAAGCTTAGAAAGCGTTTTAAAATCGTCCTTCAATGACTGGTAAAGCTTTCCGTACAGCTTGTAGTATTCATTATAACTTTCGACATTACCGCAATTCGGGCTTTGTTTCGTCATTACCTTTATTGTCGCTTCGCAGGCTTCGGGTACGCTGTTGTATACTCCTGTACCGACTCCCGCAAGAATCGCCACGCCAAGCGCAGGGCCTTCGCTTGAATTTATTGTGTAAATATCGGTGTTATAAATATCCGCCTGCATCTGCCTCCACAGCGGGCTTTTACCGCCGCCGCCCGATGCCCTTACTTCATTTACTTCTATTCCAAGTCCTTTGATTATCTCAAGGCAGTCTCTCATCGCAAATGCGACACCTTCCATTACCGAGCGCAACAGATCACGTTTTGTATGTGTTGCTGACAGCCCAAAGAAAACACCGCGGCAATCCGGATCAAGATGCGGAGCACGCTCACCCATCAGGTACGGCAGGTACAAAAGACCGTTGCTGCCTGCGTTAACTTTCTCGGCCGCCTTATCCAAAAGGTAATACGGATCAACATCCATAAGCTCCGCAGTAGCAATTTCTTCCTTGCAGAAATTGTTTCTGAACCACTGAAGTGATAAGCCCGCAGTCTGTGTTACACCCATGACATGCCATGTGTTTGGTACGGCATGGCAAAATGCCTGCAGACGTCCTAACGGATCAATTCTGAATTTGTCCGTATACGCAAATACAACACCGGATGTTCCTATAGTTGCCGAAATAACACCCGGCTTAACGATACCGTTTCCAACAGCACCGGCTGCCTGATCCCCGCCGCCGCCGACAACCGGAGTACCGGGTTTAAGCCCTGTCAGATCTGCTGCTTTTGAATGGACCGTTCCCGTAACCTCCTGAGATTCATAAACCTTTCCTAACAGTGAGATATCAATGCCAAGTTTGTCAAGAAGTTCTCTGCTCCAACACCTGTTCGGCACGTCAAGAAACTGCATTCCGCTTGCATCGGATACTTCCGTCGCATACTCGCCCGTTAAGCAGAATCGGATATAGTCCTTCGGTAAGAGAATCTTATGTACCTTATCAAATATCTCGGGTTCATTGTTTTTCACCCACATTGCCTTTGACGCGGTAAAAGCGGTTAAAGCAGGGTTGCCTGTAATTTCAATAAGCCGCTTTGCTCCGACAAGCTCGGTTATTTGCTCACATTCGGCAACAGTTCGCTGATCACACCAAATTATTGATTTCCGCAAAACCCGGTTTTCCCTGTCAAGCAGAACGAGTCCATGCATTTGGCCTGACAAGCCTACGCCTTTTACTTCACTGTTCGGTACGCCGCTTCTTGCAAGGACATTCTTGATTGACGTGCAAGTAGCCTTCCACCAGTCTTCCGGCTCCTGTTCCGCCCATCCGTTTTTGGGCTGGTACATTGGGTATTCCTGAAGATCCGAAGCGATAGTATTTCCGTTTTCATCAAACAATACGGTTTTTGTACCTGATGTGCCAATATCGACTCCTAACAGATATGCCATATCCTTACCTCCCGTCATTTTATAAACTGAACTTAATAAGATTACATTATTAAGTTTATACTATCATTGGTGTCATTTCAATATTAAAGATGAATTTCCCACAAAAGAGTTTGGTATTACTTTGTTGTGAAATAGTTCTTCAAAATGTTTGCACACCTGAACAACAGCAAATAAATAAGGCAGAAAGCATTTTTTGCTCTTGAGTTTCTATTCTTTTTGGATTATAATATGATTGCTGTTTTTTTACGGGGTGTGGCTCAGGTGGTAGAGCGCTTGGTTCGGGACCAAGAGGCCGCTGGTTCAAGTCCAGTCACTCCGACCAAAAAAATAATCGGCTTCCAGATTACCGGAAGCCGATTATTTTTATTTTGTTCTTGCGTCTTTTTACTTTATGACAGTTGAAAAAATTTCAGCTCTTTTTATGTCTATTCATATAATGGGCCATAATTTTTGCATGCCCTGTAATCGGCGCCTTCCCTGTCCTGTGTTCCAAAAGCAGCCCATGCGCTTGGCCTGAAAATCTTGCTTTCGTCAACATTATGCATGCATACAGGAATACGAAGCATTGAAGCAAGCGTAATTAAGTCCGCGCCAATATGGCCATAACTGAATGCTCCATGGTTTGCGCCCCAGTTAGCCATCACCGAATAAACATCAGTGAACGCTCCTTTGCCCGTGAGTTTGGGGGCGAACCATGTTGTCGGCCATGTGGGATCCGTTCTCAAGTCTAATATGTCGTGAACCTTTTCCGGCAAATCCACGGTATATCCTTCCGCTATTTGCAGAACCGGTCCAAGCCCTTTTACAATGTTTATTCTTGACATTGTAACAGGCATTCCGCCGCGTGACAAAAAGTCGGCTGAGAAACCGCCGCCGCGGAAATACCCTGTGTTCGCGGGACGCCACCGTACGGCATTAAGGCATTTTTTTGCTTCTTCAGGTGTAACATCCCACCATGGTTTCATTACAGGTTCGCCATCTATTGATTGCTCGCCAGTTCCATCCAGTGACGCTGAACCCGAATTTATAAGGTGAATAACACCGTTTGCCGCATTACCCTCCATTACATAACCTGTAACCCGCTTCACAGCTTCCGGGCTCCAATATGTACGGACGTCGGCAAAGACCTGGGCGGTGTTCGACAGCAGGTGTCCAAACAGCATTACTACTCCATTTAAGCTGTCATTTTCAGTAGCAACAATATATGGCTGTCTTATGCCCGTCCAATCAAAGGAACTGTTCATCAGTGTTTCCATAAAGTCTCCGTTCGGAAAATGATCAGTCCACTGACGCTGACCCTGAAAACCTGCCAATATCGCATTATGACCATTCGCTTCCTCTTCGAAGCCCATTTCTTTCAACTTTGGATTACCAACCATTAAATCCTTTGCAATAAGAGCCATCTTAACACAGAATTCCCAGTTCTTATCCAATTCAGCGCGGGATTTACGCGTTTCCGGAGAATTATTATCAGGACCTTCAACACAGTATTCTTTCACCCATTTTAATGCCTCATTATATTCTTCTTTGTCATAAATACCTTCATTCATTCTGCGTATAAACTCGGACAAATCTATGTATTCATTTCTCATACCGAGATAATTCTGAAAGAAATCATCATTAACAATTGAACCTGCAATACCCATAGAGACTGAACCCATAGCTAAATAGGATTTGCCTCTCATTTCCGCCACTGCAAGCCCAGCACGTGCAAAACGAATAAGTTTTTCTTTTACGTCACATGGTATTGTTTGATCCCCGGCATCCTGCACATCTTTGCCGTATATGCCAAATGCAGGCAGACCCTTTTGGTTATGAGCGGCAAGAACAGCCGCAAGATATACTGCTCCGGGACGTTCCGTGCCATTAAAGCCCCAAACTGCCTTTGGGATGTAAGGATCCATATCCATTGTTTCGGAACCATAACACCAACAAGGCGTAACGGTAATAGATAACCCGACCCCTTCTTTTTTAAACTTTTCGGCACAAGCAGCAGCTTCGGCAACGCCTCCTATGCAGGTATCAGCAATTACACATTCCACCGGAAGGCCGTTTGAATGCCTTAATTGTTCTTCCAATAAGCGTGCGCAAGCTTTTGCCATATTCATTGTTTGTTCTTCCAATGATTCTCTTACTCCACGCCTTCTTCCGTCAATTACCGGACGTATGCCAATTTTAGGCATATCCCCAATAAGTCTGTTTTTAGGTTCGTGTACCTTCATGTTAACTTACCCCCTAATAGTTAATTAGTTATATTTTTCGATGCTAATAAAATAGCAAAATAAAACCAACGCAAAGTTCAATTTCATTTGTTTTAACTTAAGATAAAAACCGAAAGATAAAACAAACGGTTTGAAGCATAGTGTTGTTATTCCGTATACACCTATCATTATATATAAAATACTTAAAAGACTCAAACAAATAAAATATTATAATTAAATTATAATTACGATTATTTTAGCGGATATGATACTGTCCAGACATTGCTTTCTGAACTATTGTACAATTAATCCGAAAAATTAATGCTCATGGTAAAACGGATAGTTTTCTTACTTTAAAGAAAAGAAAAACATTATGTACGATAAATGGTTCTGCCAGGTGCAAGGTTTTAGTTAATTATCAAATACCCTTACACCTGACAGGATAATCTTTTGTTTATATAAAAAGAGAGAATATTCCCTGTTTTCCTATCTGGCGAGCCATGCTCCGTCAACAGCAATTGTGTATCCGTTTACATAGTCCGATGCCGGACTTGCAAGATAAACAACGGTACCTTTCAGGTCATCAGGTGTTCCCCAACGGCCGGCAGGTATTCTTGCAAGAATATCTGCAGACCTTTTTTCATCGGCACGAAGCGGCGCCGTATTGTTTGTAGCCATATAACCCGGTGCTATCGCGTTTACATTGATCCCGTGTTTTGCCCATTCGTTGGCCATGGCACGTGTTATTCCCATAACACCGCTTTTACTTGCAGTGTAAGACGGAACCCTTATTCCTCCCTGAAACGACAGCATTGAAGCAATATTTATAATCTTACCGCCGCTACCCTGCTTAATGAATTGCCTTGCGGCAGCCTGGCTGAAAAAGAAAACGGTTTTAACATTTATGTTCATCACGTCGTCCCAGTCTTTCTCGGAAAAATCAATAGCATCCGTCCTTCTTATTATTCCGGCGTTATTTACAAGAATATCAAGCCTGCCAAACGTTTCAACCGTTTTACTTATTATTTTATCAATCGGTTCGATTGAAAGAAGGTTGGCTGTGATTCCAATGAATTTCCCGCCTTTTGACTCTATTATTTCCTTCGTTTCCGGCATATCGACATAGTCTACTCCTACAATAGCCGCCCCGGCTTCGGCAAGGCCTGTCGCCATACCCTGTCCCAAACCTGTGCTTGCTCCGGTAACTATGGCTGTTTTTCCATCCAGCTTAAAACTGTTCAAAACCATGTTTTTATCCTCCTACCTGAGATCTTCCATAGACACTCCGTCCATGTCGTCAAATGTCTGGTTTTCTCCTGCCATACCCCATATAAATGTATAACTGCTTGTGCCGACTCCTGAATGTATTGACCAGCTTGGGCAAATAACCGCCTGCTCGTTTTTAACAATAATGTGCCGGGTTTCCGATGGTTCACCCATTAAATGGAATACACGGGTGTTTTCATTCATGTTGAAGTAAAAATAGACTTCCATTCTTCTCTCGTGTGTATGGCACGGCATTGTATTCCATACATTACCCGGTTCCAATATCGTTAGCCCCATAAGAAGCTGGCAGCTTTTGCAGACATTTGGATGGACATACTGGTATATCGTGCGGTCATTGGATTGTTCAATAGAGCCAAGACGCCTTGGAGATGCCTTGCTTATTTCAATTTTCACCGTGGGATAGGACGCATGAGCGGGAGCGCTGTTGATGTAAAATTTTGCCGGGTTGGCAGGATCAGCACTTTCAAAGACAATTTCTTTTGTACCCATACCGACATAAAGCCCATCCCGATTTTCGAGAGTGAAAACTTTCCCGTCCAACTTTACGCTGCCTTTCCCGCCAATGTTGATAATCCCCATTTCCCTGCGTTCAAGGAAGTAATTTGTTCCGATTTCCTTTCCGGCTTCAAGCGCCAGAGACTTTTCTACCGGTAAAGCGCCTCCGGCAATCATTCTGTCAACATGGCTGTATACCAGTTTGATTTCATCCTTCAAAAAAACCGGATCAATCAGGTATGCTTCCCTCAACCTGTCTGTTGTGTAGTGTTTTGCATCATTTGGATGCGTGTCATAACGAATTTCCATAATAAAAACCCTCCATTTATTATATTTGTTTTTCAAATAGAACATCTTGATCAAAACCGTTGTACTGTTTACCTGATTAATTCCACAGGCACTTCCGCTTTTGTTTTTTTATGACGACTCCCTGATGAACAGGTGGTGTTTGACTATTGTTTTAATGCTGCCAAGATCATGGGTTATCAATTTAAGAAGATTGTCCACCGCAAGCACCCCAAGCTTGCTAAAAGGCGTTTTTACGGTTGTAAGCGAAGGCTTAAAATATTCGGCAATATCAAGGTTGTCCATGCCTGCAACCGCTATGTCATCCGGTACCTTTAACCCTGAAGCATGGGCTTTATTGATAAATTCCATCGCATAAGAATCACATATTCCAAAAAAAGCAGTGGGCTTTTCTTCCATGTTCAATATAGCATCTATTGCATCATCGGCAGATTCTTTCCCGCTTAGTTTAAACACATATTTTTTCGGTATTTCAAGGTCGTTTTTTCTAAAAGCGTCATAATAACCGTTAAGCTTGTCACGATCAATACGCAGCTTATCAGGATACCCTAACGCTGCGATCAATTTATGCCCTTTTTTTATTAAATAATCGACTATATCAAAAGCACCGGCTCTTACATCAACTGAAACATAGCTTGTATCCGGTTTATCAATTACTCTGTTCACAAATATATGCGGAATGCCCTTTTTGCCAAGAATATCTCTTTCCAGTTCTTCATTTTCTAAATCCTTCCCAACAATAATAATCCCTTTTACAGCGCCATTTTCGTTCCAATTTTCATAATCCCTCTCTATCTGTTTTTTGGAGCGAATCGCCAATTGGATTTTGATTCCTTTTTCTTCGGCACGTTTGGTAATACCCTGTATCACTTCGGTGAAACCTCTAAACTTTTCAAAATCCTTCATAACACTTATTTCAAATACAATATCACCAAGTATATACCGGTTCTCCGGTTGATAACCTAATTCATCCATAGCTTCAAGAATGGCCTTCTTTGCCTGGGGTCTTACATTGTCACCCCGTAAAAACCTGAACAGCGTACTTCTGGATACACCTGATCTTTTCAATATTTCTTTTGTCTTTGACATTATGCGCCTCCAAGCTTATGCTTGTGTCAGTTTTCTGATACTAATGTTTCATATTAATAATACTACAAATAGAAAAATAATGCAATCCGAATCGCCCGAAGTAAAGCTGCGTACCTACCGAACACGTGCAGATGAGCCACCCGGGATATGAAGATACAATGGTTATGGGAAATAATTAAGGGCTGATTTTCATAATCAGCCCTTTAATTTCACATAAACGGATTTCTCCGTTATGTATTTGCACAATTGGAAACTTTATATAACTACCCGCAGCCACACATCACAAAATACACACCGTCAGACACGCATACAGGCTTTCAGTTAAGTCTCCCTGCTTGAAGAATCACTGAAAATAATATTAACAGCTTTCATAGGTGATACTGTTGATATGGCATGTTTATATACAAGCTGCTGCTTTCCTTCACTGTCAAGTACAACGGTAAAATTGTCAAAGCCTTTTACCATGCCACGAAGCTGGAAACCATTCGTTAGATAGACCGTTACTGGTATATGTTCTTTTCTTACCTGATTTAAAAATACATCCTGCAGATTTATGTTCTTATTCATGATTAGAGCCTCCTCGCCAAAATAATATCATATAATTAGCAATTTCTGTATCATCCTTATTGTATAAAATCTAAATACAGGTTTCAAGGTGTTCCTGAATAATTTTAGTATTTTTTTCTAAATTCTCACTCCCTCCGTTAATCCATATGGCTCCCTTAATTGACCGGAACCAGGTCAGTTGACGCTTTGCATAATGCCTTGTATCCCTTTTAAGTACGCGTATCGCTTCGTCAAGTGTCATTTCATTTTTAAGATACGATATTATTTCCTTGTAACCTAACCCCTGCAAAGCAATCGAATCCGGATTTACACCTTTTTCCAACAGCGACTCAACTTCGCAAACCAATCCGTCTTCAATCATTTTGTCAACTCTTTCGTCAATCCTGCGGTATAATTGTTCTCTTTCAATATTAAGAACAAATACAATATACCTGTACTCCGGCGGAACGGAGCGTGACTGCTTCTTGTGCCACGATATCGGTTTTCCCGTATATTCATACACCTCAAGAGCACGGATTACTCTTTTTACATTGTTGTAATGAATCTCTTCCGCGCTTTCAGGGTCAACCTTTTCGAGCATTTCATGAAGCAATTCAGGGCCTTTTTCATCCGCCAGTTTCCTCATTTTCATGCGAAATGATTCATCGCAGACAGTTTCACTGAACTGTATGTTGTAAATAAGGCTGTTAATATACAAGCCTGTTCCCCCGGCAACTATAGGCAGCTTTTCCCTGTTCGTTATATCTTTGATACAGCGTTCGGCTTGTTCCTTATACATAGCCACATTAAATGGTTCATCGGGCATCACTGCATCAATCATATGGTGACGTACACCGGCCATTTCGCTCTTCGTCGGTTTAGCTGTGCCAATATCCATATATTTATATATCTGCATTGAATCAGCAGATACCACTTCGCCGTTAAGCTTTTTGGCCGTATAAACCGCCTGCCCGGTTTTACCTGAAGCGGTTGGACCTGTTATTACTATTACCGAATGCATACATTTACCACCCTGTTTTTAAAAAAAACAGCTTACTTTTACACAATCCTTTTAAAGCGTTTTTCAAATTCTTTCTTGCCCATGCTTATTATAACCGGCCTGCCGTGAACACAGGTATATAAACCATCTGTTTTGGCAAGTTCATCCACAAGCCCCCGTATCTCCATATCCGTCATTTTACGGTTTGCCTTTATTGCGCTTTTACAGGCCATCATATAAAGTGTTTCCTCCGGAATCATGTCCGATACATCGGATACTTCAACATAAAGTTTTTCAAGAATGTCCGTTAAGTCTCGTGATGAAAAGCCGCTGCTTAAAATATACGGAACCGTTCTTACAAGAACTGTCCTGCTGCCGAAAACCTCGACATCAAACCCCAGGCGCCTGAGGTAACCGGAAAGCTGATTGAACCTATCCATTTCCTGTTCGGAAAGATTAACGGCAATCGGGCTTATCATGCCCTGTTCAAAGCTTTCACGCTCCGAATACTTTTTTCTTATTTTTTCATAGCATATTCTTTCATGCGCCGCGTGTTGATCAATAATAAGGATATCTTCTCCTTCTTCAAGCAATATATATGACAAAAATACCTGGCCTACTATCCTTGCGTTATACAGCCGTTTCTTATCATTGCCCGAAGTTTTTTGTTCAGTCCCGCTTCCTTCAGGAATTTTTTCGTCAACACGCTCTAATGCGGGAGCTTTAATATTTTCACGTTCATTTTGTGTTATTATTTTATCTTCACGTACGTATTCATCAGCCTTTTGCCGGTACTCAGCAGTTGACGAAGATACGTTCCATTTTAGAGACGGCTGCCTTATATTAATGCCGGTGCCTTTTAGTCTTTCCCCGTCCGCGGTTTCTTCCGGCAGCCGGATTTGCTGGGGAATCTCCGCTTTTTGCTCAATTGAACGTTTATACCCATCATTTTCACGCACTTCCCTTATAAGCGACGCTGAGTAAAGAGCATCCGAAACCGAATGATATACTACCCTGAAAACCTTTTTCTCATCCGAAAAACGGACCTCAAGTTTTGCCGGATGCACATTCACGTCAACGAACTCGGGAGATACTTTCAGCTTCAGCATGGCAAACGGAAACCTTTTCTGCATAAGCTTCATTTTATACGCCTCTTCAACAGCGGTTGTTATTATTCTGTTATATATAAAACGCCCGTTGACAAAGAACGATTCAAACTTGCGGTTTCCTCTTGAGATCTCCGGTTTGCCGACAAAACCTTCAATTTCTATGCCGTCATCGGACATTTTTACCGGAATGACCGCACGGGCAATATCATTTCCATAAAGGCTGTAAATTGCACTTAGAAGGTCATGGTTGCCCGGTGTATGCATGACTGTTTTACCCTGACTAATGAGTTTTATCGATACGTCCGGCCTTGACAGCGCGATACGCGTTAAAATTTCATTTATATATCCTGCTTCAACAGAATCGTTTTTCAGAAATTTATACCTTGCCGGCGTATTATAGAAAAGTTCTTTAATATCAAATGTTGTTCCCACAGGAGCGCCTGCCGGCGATGAAGATATAATGTTTCCGCCCTCTATGTATATCCTTGTTCCATTTGGGTCATTTTCAGCTCTTGTTACCATTTCAACCTTAGCAACAGACGCGACGCTCGCGAGGGCTTCACCGCGAAAACCCATTGTGGAAACCCGCCCAAGGTCTTCTATTGTTCTTATTTTACTTGTCGCATGCCGCTCAAAAACCATAGCGGCGTCATCGGCTTCTATGCCGTGGCCGTTGTCTGTAATGCGAATGCTTTTTTTCCCGCCGTTAGCTATTTCAACGATAACCGATGTTGCCCCGGCATCAAGCGAATTTTCAACCAGCTCCTTCACTACCGAGGCTGGGCGTTCGATTACTTCACCGGCTGCAATCTGGTTCGCGGTATTCTCATCAAGTATTACAATCCTTCCCATAGTATGTAACTCCTATATGGTATTGTTCCAATTGATATCGGGTTATAATCTCATCATTTCAGCTTCTGCTGCAGTGAATATAATTTATTCAGCGCATCAAGCGGTGTCAGCGTTGTGGCGTCAACTGATCTAAGCTCTTCAATCACATCTCTTTCGCCCCGCGACAATGCACCGGCAGTTAAAAGATCCACCTGGCCTTCAAGAGGTTTTAAATTCTTTTTTCTGTACCTGCCGCCTTTGTTAATATCCGCCGCATCCAGCTCCTGCATTATTTCTCTGGCTTTGTCAATAACAAGCTGCGGAACTCCCGCAAGCCGCGCCACTTCTATGCCGTAGCTCCTGTTAGCTCCGCCCGGCTTTATTTTTCTAAGGAATATGATGTCCTCTCCCTTTTTCTTCACTTCAATACAGCAGTTCCTGATACCGTTCAGCTTGTCCTCCAACTCGGTCAGTTCATGGTAATGTGTCGCAAAAAGAGTCCTGCAGCCGAGGCGTCCTTTATCGTTTATATATTCTATTACCGACCATGCTATTGACAGTCCGTCATATGTACTTGTACCGCGTCCTATTTCATCAAGAATCAAAAGGCTTTTCGGGGTTGCGTTATTTAGAATGTTTGCAACTTCCATCATTTCAACCATGAATGTGCTTTGCCCGGATGCCAAATCGTCCGATGCTCCAACCCTTGTGTAAATCCTGTCGACAAGACCTATCAAAGCTTCGGCGGCCGGCACGAAACTTCCTATCTGCGCCATTAACACAATAAGCGCAACCTGCCGCATATATGTTGATTTGCCTGCCATATTCGGTCCCGTTATTATAATAATACGGCTGCTGTCATTATCGAGAACGGTATTGTTTGGAACGAACGGCGTATTTGACAGCGTTTTTTCAACAACAGGGTGCCTGCCTTCGCTGATTTTTATTTCACCGCCTTCATGGATCACAGGTTTCGTATAGTTTTCCCTGTCGGCAACCTCCGCGAGAGAACAGAGTACATCAAGCAGCGCAATCTGTTCGGCGGTATTCAGAATGCGGGTAACCTGAGACGCAATCTCTGCGCGGATTTCACAAAAGAGTTCGTATTCAAGCGCGGTAACCTTTTCTTCGGCTCCAAGTATCGTGTCTTCAAGGTTCTTCAACTCTTCGGTAATAAAGCGCTCGCAGTTTACAAGCGTTTGTTTTCTTATATACCTGTCGGGAACCTGCGAAAGGTATGAATTCGTTACTTCGATGTAATATCCAAAAACCTTGTTGAACCTGATTCTTAAATTTTTTATTCCCGTTGCTTCCCTTTCGCGGCTTTCCAAATCGGCTATCCATTGTTTTCCGTCAACATAAGCGCCGCGGTATTTATCCACTTCATCTGAAAATCCGGTTTTGATAATTCCGCCGTCCTTTAAAGTTAAAGGGGCATCTTCCGAAATTGATGAATCTATAGTGTCATAAATATCCTGAAGCGGATCAAGATTATTTAAAATGTTAATGTTCATTTTTGCCTGAAGGCCGGATATCAATTCCCTTATGTGCGGAATTCTTAATATCGAATCCTTAAGCGAAAGCAGATCGCGGGCATTAACATTTCCGACAACAAGTTTTGATGCAAGCCGTTCGATATCGTACACTCGTTTCAGATGTTCAATCGTTTCTTTCCGAACCATAAATTTATCTTTTAGTTCCTCAACAGCGTCCAGGCGCTCGTTAATGAGATCGATATCAAGCAGCGGCTGGTCAAGCCACTTTCTCAGCTTCCTTCCGCCCATTGCCGTCATTGTTCTGTCAAGGACCCATAAAAGGCTTCCGCGCTTTTTCCTTTCTCGGATTGTTTCGGTTAATTCAAGGTTTCTTCGGCTTGATGCGTCAATCATCATATATTTTTCGATTGAATAAAGCTTTATTTCCCTGATATGGCTTAATACGGCCTTTTGTGTTGAATTAAGATAGTAAAGGAGTGCCCCTGACGCGCAAAGCGCAAGCTCCTGCTGCTTTAAATCATCAAAGCCGGTTTTTCCTTCAGCTTCAGCCAACGCATTTTCTCTGTCATATGCTTCGCTGTCAAGAACCGACACATATACTCCTGTTTTCTCCTTCAGATCATTTATTGAAGCAGCCTTTTCGAATTCATTGTTAATAACTATTTCAGACGGCTTGTAACGGGATATTTCATCAATCAGTTTTTTGTATGTATTTCCAAATATTATCTGTGTCGCATAAAATTCGCCCGTTGTCACATCGGCCGCAGCAATCCCGAAATAAGATTTATTGCAGTATATCGACATCAGGAAATTGTTCTTTTTTTCTTCAAGCATTGAAGGATCGGTTACCGTTCCCGGAGTTATCACACGGGTTACCTCACGCTTTACTATACCCTTTGCGAGGGCGGGATCTTCGACCTGCTCGCATACCGCAACCTTGTAACCTTTATTTATCAACCGTGCTATGTAATTATGCGCGGAATGCCATGGTACCCCGCACATCGGCGCTCGTTCTTCAAAGCCGCAGTCGCGGCCTGTCAGAGTTATTTCCAATTCTCTTGACGCTATTTCGGCATCTTCAAAAAACAGTTCATAAAAATCACCCAATCTGAAAAAAAGCAGACAGTCCTTGTATTTGGCTTTTGTATCAACATACTGCTGCATCATTGGCGTAAGTTTCATTGTTTGCTCCCTCCGGGTTGAATAAATCCAAAAACGGGTCTCAATTGGTAACCCTGCCTTCGAGCCAGAATGGCCAGGCCTTTACTATCTCAACATTTACAAGCTGGCCTGTTAAATCACTCTCGCAGGAAAAATTCACAAGTTTATACTTCCTTGTCCTTCCGGTATACATTGCACTGTTCTGACGGCTCCTGCCTTCAACCAAAACTTCTACACTTTTTCCTTCATACTCAAGGTTTATTTCATTTCCTATCATATTCTGCAATTTTAGAAGACGGCCGAACCTTTCTTTTTTTATTTCCTCCGATACCTGATTTTCAAGCTTTGCCGCCTTTGTTCCTGTTCTTTTTGAATACAGAAAAGTGAATGCCTGATCAAAACGGACCTTTTCCACGACATCAAGAGTATGCCTGAAATCTTCTTCGGTTTCACCCGGAAACCCGACGATAATATCAGTAGTAAACGCGATATCCGGGATCGCCTCGCGGACTTTATCTATAAGGCCCAGGTAATGCCCCTTTGTATATTTTCTGTTCATTTCCTTCAATATTCTGCTTGAGCCCGACTGGAAAGGCAAATGAAGGTGTTCGCACAATGACGGAAGCTCTTTCATTGCGGTTATTAAACTATCTGAAAGGTCCTTCGGGTGCGATGTCATAAAGCGTATTCTTTCAATTCCTTTGATATCGTTTAGTGCGTAGAGAAGTGAAGCAAACCCGTCCTTCATGCCCAAATCGTTTCCATAAGAATTCACATTCTGTCCTAAAAGCGTTATTTCTTTATATCCCAACCCCGCAAGCTTTTCAACTTCCGAAACGATATCCTCTTTCCTTCTGCTGCGCTCTCTTCCGCGCACATACGGAACAATACAGTACGAACAGTAATTGTTGCAGCCAAGTACAATATTAACCCATGCTTTAACCCTATCCGCTCTCGCGGCAGGCACTCCCTCAACCGTAAGGCCTTCGGCTTCCCATATATCAAAAACGCGTTTTCCGGTCGTCAGGTGTTTATATAAAAGCTCGGGAAAAGCATGCAAATTATGCGTTCCAAATACAATATCCACATGCCTGTACGATT
>Ga0123334_1003674_pt1 | contig 16320 bp, 17 predicted proteins | sample BiotimSIPDNA_FD_89706 | JGI IMG/M metagenome (GOLD analysis project Ga0123334, IMG submission 89706) | Anaerobic biogas reactor microbial communites from Washington, USA - Biogas_R1 time_0 SIP DNA | ecosystem: Engineered > Bioreactor > Anaerobic > Unclassified | place: Washington, USA... | reverse complement strand
GATGCCTTCATCGCATTTATGGGAGAAGCTCCAAAAGCAGCGGCACTGAAGCTTATGAGAGGTCTCAGAAAAGAAGGGCTGCATGTTGAAATGGACTGTATGGCCAGAAATATAAAAGGTCAGTTCAAATATGCCGATAGAATGGGAGTTCGAAACACAGTAATAATCGGAGAAAACGAATTGGCTCTTGGCAAAGTGACGATCAAGGATATGGAAACTTCAACGCAAAAGCAGATACCCTTTGGAGAAATCCTCACTGAGCTCAAAAAGGAGAAATAAATGGATGGATCATTCAAAAGAACAAATATGTGCGGGAGCTTCCGTATAGACGATATTGGCAGAGAGGCCGTTATAAACGGCTGGATACAGAAAAGAAGAAACCTGGGGGGGCTTATATTCTGTGATTTAAGAGACAGGACCGGCATAGTACAGGTGGTTTTCGATGAGAATATACCAAAGGAACTTTTTGAAAGGGCTGACGGTTTGAGAAGCGAATTTGTGGTCGGGATAAAAGGAGAAGTCAGAGAAAGACAAGCCAAGAACCCGGACATACCCACAGGAGAAATCGAGATATTTGCCAATGATCTTGTCATATATTCAAAGGCGGAAACAACACCCATATATATAAAAGATGACGACAATGCAGAAGATAATCTGAGATTGAAATACAGGTATCTGGATCTAAGAAAACCATCAATGCAGAAAAACCTGACCCTGAGACATAAAATAGCAAAACTGGCGAGGGATTATTTTGATGAGCAGGGCTTTATAGAAGTAGAGACTCCCATGCTTATAAAGCCCACACCTGAAGGGGCCAGGGACTATCTTGTGCCCAGCAGAATCAGCCCGGGGAATTTTTATGCATTGCCTCAATCACCCCAGATGTTCAAACAGCTCCTCATGGTAAGCGGCATCGACAGATATTTTCAGATAGCCAGATGCTTCAGAGACGAAGATCTGAGAGCCGACAGGCAGCCGGAATTTACTCAGATAGACCTGGAAATGTCCTTTGCGGACATGGATGATATAATCAAAATACAGGAAGGCTTTCTCAAAAAACTCCTAAAGGAAATAAAGGGAAAAGACATAAAAACTCCCCTTCCAAGATTAACCTATGACGAAGCAATGGAACGTTACGGCAGTGATAAACCTGACACCAGATTCGGCAATGAACTGAAAAAGCTGAATGAAACCGTAAAAAACTGCAGTTTTGATGTTTTCACAAAAGTCCTTCAAAAGGGAGGAGACGTAAGAGGAATATGCATAGAAAAAGGGGGAGAGCATTTCAGCAGAAAAGACATAGACAAACTCACTCAGGCAGTAAAAAGTTATGGGGCATCGGGTCTGGTATGGATGAAAAAAAGCGGGGAAGGTATAACATCTTCTGTTAATAAATTCTTTAGCACAAATCAACTTGCGGAAATCGCCGATGTCTTCTCGGCAAAAGAAGGAGACCTTATACTGATAGTTGCCGAGAATAGATCTGTAACTCTGGACAGCCTGGGATTTTTGAGAAGGTATACAGCAGAGGCCATGGGGCTTTTGGATGATGATAAATACGAACTTCTTTGGGTGACGGATTTTCCTCTTTTTGAATATGATGAGGAAGAAAAAAGATTCAAGGCAAAGCACCATCCCTTTACATCGCCCTGCTCAAAGGATACTGAAAAGCTGGAAAGCCATCCACAAAGCGTCAAAGCGCAGGCATATGATATAGTTATGAATGGCGTTGAACTGGGTGGCGGGAGCATAAGGATACATGACCGCAGCCTTCAGGAAAGGATGTTCAGAACCCTGGGAATAAGTGAAGAAGAGGCAAAGAGCAAATTCGGATTCCTTGTTGAAGCATTCAAATACGGAGCACCGCCTCACGGAGGACTGGCCTACGGTCTTGACAGGCTGGTTATGCTGATGGCAAAAGAAAAAAGTATAAGAGAAGTTATAGCATTCCCGAAGAACCAGGCGGCCCAGTGTATGGTCAGCGGTGCACCCTCATCGGCGGATCAGAGACAGCTTGATGAGCTCTCCATAAAAATAAACGGGGAGAAAAAGATATGAATCAAAAAAATAAAGGGGAAAAAGAAAGGGTCTGTCAATCATGTGCCATGCCCATGGGCCAGGCGGTGGAATTCTACGGAACAAACAAAGACGGAAGCAAAAATCCAAATTACTGCAAGTTCTGTTATAAAAACGGAAGTTTCACAGAGGAATGCAGCATGGATAAAATGATTGAAATGGCAGCAGAATATACGGCCCGATATAACGAGAATATGTCTCTTCAGACGGCAAGACAGCTGATGCAGGGGCTTTTCCCGTCATTAAAAAGGTGGAAAAAATAAATGAAAAGGATAGGAGTTCTTGGAGGCACATTCGATCCGATACACTTGGGGCATCTTTCTCTGGCAAGAGACGCCGTTTCACAGGCAAAACTGGACAAGGTAATTTTTGTTCCTGCGGGACAGCAGCCTTTCAAACTCTGGAATGATATAAGCAGTGCCGGTCAAAGAATGGATATGCTTAAACTTGCGGTTTTGGATGAAGAAAATATGGAAGTTTCCAGTGTGGAAACAGACTCGGAGGAAATATCCTATACATATAAAACCTTAAGGGTCCTGAGAAATGAACTGGATCCCGGGGATAAGCTGTATTTCATAACGGGAACAGATACTTTTCTTAAGCTTGAAACATGGAAAGAGGCAGGAGCCCTTTTGAGGGAAAATGCATTTGTGGTGGGCGTAAGACCCGGATGTATCAAAAAAGAGATAACTGCCTTCAAAAAACATATTGAAGAAGTGTTTTATACTGAGGCAATAATAATCAATAATATAAGGCTGGATATTTCATCTACAGAAATAAGAAAAAGGGTCAAAAACGGACAAGATATTTCCGGAATGGTCAAAAAAGAAGTGGAAGGGTACATATTAAAAAATGATCTTTACAAGTGATCATGATAAAGAAAAATATTCAATCAAGAGAAAAGAGCACACCGAAGAAGTCAGGAAGCTGGCGGTGGCTTTGGCAAAACGATACGGAGCAGACAAAGAAAAAGCCGAGAAAGCCGCTGTCTTTCATGATATGTTCAGAGGCAAAGGGAAAGATATACTGGACATTTATGTCAGGGAAATGGGACTCCCTGAAAGATATATCCAAAACCCGGATCTTTCCCACAGCAAAATAGCAGCAATCGTGATGGAAAAAGAAATGGGCATCAGTGACGAGGATATACTCAATGCGGTAAAATACCACACCACAGGAAGAGCAGATATGTCAAAACTGGAAAGAGTCATTTTCCTGGCAGACAGCATTGAACCCGGCAGAGACTATCCGGGAGTCGAAAAGATAAGAGAACTTTCCAATGAGGATCTTGATGCGGCTTGTCTTGCAGTCATAGAAAATACAATAGGATATTTGCATAGACAGAACATAAATATAGATCCTGATACAGAAAAAGCCAGAGAATGGTTAAAAAAAACAATAAGTAAAAAAGGAGATTTGGATGAACAGCAAAAAAACAGCATTGCTTGCGGCTGAAATACTGGATGGTAAAAAAGCGTCGGATGTTATCATTATAGATATATCGGAAAAATCATCTTTCGCAGATTATTTTGTTATAGCAGCAGGGAGATCCGAGAGGCAGATAGGCACCCTGGCCGACTATGTGGAAGAAGGACTGGCCAAAGAAGGCATAATTGCCAAAAATATCGAAGGCAAAAAGGAATCCGGATGGATACTCATGGATTACGGGGACATGATCGTGAATGTCCTTACCGAAGAAATGCGAGAGAAATATAATATAGAAAGTGTCTGGGCGGACTGTGAGGTAATCAGGAATGAAGCAGAAATATGATTTTAGCACTATAGAGGCAAAATGGCAGAAAAACTGGGAAGAGACCGATGCATTTGCTGTTTATGAAGATGAAACCAAAGAAAAGTATTATGTACTTGAAATGTTTCCTTATCCTTCGGGCAAACTTCATATGGGGCATGTGAGGAATTATTCCATAGGGGATGTGGTGGCAAGATTCAAGACCATGAACGGATTCAATGTTCTTCATCCCATGGGGTATGACGCATTCGGTCTTCCGGCTGAAAATGCAGCAATAAAAAACAAAGTGGAGCCGGCCAGATGGACAGATGACAACATAGAAGAAATGACAAGACAGCTAAAGCAGATGGGCATATCATATGACTGGAACAGGACTGTCGCCACATGCAGACCGGATTACTATAAATGGATGCAGTGGATATTCATACAGTTTTACAACAAAGGCCTTGCATATAAAAAAGAAAATCCCGTCAACTGGTGCCCCAGCTGCAAAACAGTACTTGCAAACGAGCAGGTAATTGAAGGAAGATGTGAAAGATGTGACACGGAAGTGGGGAAAAAAGAACTTTCCCAGTGGTATTTCCGTATAACCGATTATGCTGAAAGTCTCCTTGAGAATCTGGAGACTCTGGACGGGTGGCCCGATAAGGTCAAAATAATGCAGAAAAACTGGATAGGAAAAAGTGAAGGGGCAGAGGTAACCTTCCAAATAGAAGATTATGATAAAGGTCTTGATATCTTCACCACCAGACCGGATACGCTTTTTGGAGTGACCTATATGGTCCTGGCTCCCGAGCATCCATATCTGAAAGACCTTGTTGCGGGGAGTCCCTATGAAAAAGAAGTTCTCGACTATGTGGAAAAAGTCCAGCACATGAGCGATATACAAAGAAGTGCTGCCACCGGTGAAAAGACAGGAGTCTTCACGGGGAGATACTGCATAAATCCTGTAAACGACAAAAGAGTACCGGTATATATCTCGGATTATGTCCTTATGGGATATGGCACAGGAGCAATCATGGCAGTACCCGCCCATGACCAGAGAGACTTTGATTTTGCCAAAACCTTCGACCTTGAAATAATACCTGTAGTAGATACGAAGGATCCGGAAATAGATGTTTATGACCTAAAAGAAGCCTTTGCAGCTGAAGGAAATATGATAAATTCGGGCATTTTTGACGGAATGAACAACAAAGAAGCCATTTTGCAGATAACCGCTCATCTTCAAGAGAAAGGGATAGGCAAAAGAGATACAAACTACAAGCTTCGCGACTGGCTGATATCAAGGCAGCGTTACTGGGGAACTCCTATTCCCATGATATATTGCAAAGACTGCGGATGGGTGCCGGAAAAAGAAGAAAATCTTCCTGTAATGCTTCCTACAGATGTGGAATTTACCGGAAAGGGAGAATCTCCTTTGTCAACAAGCAAAGAATTCGCAGATGCCGTTTGCCCCAAGTGCGGCAAACCGGCCACAAGGGAAATGGACACCATGGATACATTTCTTGACTCTTCATGGTATTTCCTGAGATTCTGTGATGCAAGGAATGATAAAGAAGCTTTCAATTATGAAAAGGTAAAATACTGGATGAATGTTGATCAGTACATTGGAGGTGTGGAGCATGCAATACTGCATCTTATGTATTCCAGGTTTTTCCAGATGGCACTCTATGACTGCGGTCTTGTCAGTACCAGGGAACCTTTCCGTAATCTGCTTACCCAGGGGATGGTAATAAAAGACGGCAAAAAGATGTCCAAATCCCTGGGGAATGTTGTCAGCCCTTCAGAGATAATAGAAAAATACGGAGCAGATACAGCAAGACTGTTTATACTGTTTGCCTCGCCTCCGGAGCGTGAACTGGACTGGTCAGATGCGGGAGTGGAAGGCAGCTTCAGATTCATTAACAGAGTATACAGGATGGTTTATGAGTTCACGGAAAAATACGGAAACGGTGATGCAGATCACAGCACTGAAAATAAAAGGGACAAAGAACTACTGTACAAAATGAATGCCACAGTAAAAAAAGTCACAGAAGACATAGATGAAAGATTCAATTTTAATACAGCAATAAGTGCTGTAATGGAACTTGTCAATGAAATGTACAAATACAAAGAAGGACCTGTAAATGAAAAACTTTTCCGGGGGGCCATTGAAGCTGTAATACTTATACTGTCTCCTTTCACGCCTCATGTTTGTGAAGAGCTGTGGAGACAAATCGGTAAAAAAACTTCTGTACACAAGATGAAATGGCCCGGGTATGATGAGGATGCCTTAAAAAAAGACACTGTTGAAATCGTTGTGCAGCTTAACGGAAAGGTTAAAAAGAAACTTGATGTTACAAATAATATTAGCAAGGAGGAACTTGAAAAGACTGCTATGAGCGATGCGGACGTGATGAAAATGCTGGAGAACAGGGATATAATCAAGATCATTGCTGTACCCAACAAACTGGTCAATATAGTTGTCAGATAAAGAAAAAAATATGAGAGAAAAAAAACAAAACAGAGAAAAAGGCAGGCTTAGGGTGATTCCCCTGGGCGGACTTAATGAGATAGGAAAGAATATGACTTTATTGGAATCGGGCGATGATATGATGATAATCGACTGCGGTCTTTCATTCCCTGATGACGAAATGTTTGGAATAGACATAGTCATACCGGATTTTTCATATCTTAAAGAAAATAGAAATAAAATAAGGGGTATTATAATAACCCATGGGCATGAAGATCACATTGGATCCACACCTTATCTGCTAAAAGAGCTTAGTGTCCCTATTTATGCTACCAGGCTTCCTTTGGCACTTATCAAAAGCAAGTTGGAAGAACATGGCCTTTCCGGGAAACTTAATGCAATAGAAGCCGGAAGCAAAATAAGGCTGGGAGCTTTTAAAGTTGAAGCCATAAGAACCACCCATTCCATTGTTGATTCCATATGTCTTTCTATTGACACCCCGGCAGGCAGAGTTTTCCACACGGGAGATTTCAAGGTGGACTATACGCCGGTTGACGGCGAACCAATAGATTTTGCCAGGTTAGCAGAACTGGGGACAAAAGGCGTTACGTTTATGATGTCAGACAGTACAAATGCCATAAGACCCGGTTATACATCTTCAGAAAAAATAGTAGGGCAGGCCCTTGAAAACATTTTCAGAAGATCTCAAAGCAGGATAATAGTGGCCACATTTTCATCAAATGTCCATAGGGTGCAGAAGATAATCGACAATGCCGTTCTTTTCAAAAGAAAAGTGGCTTTTTCCGGAAGAAGTATGGTCAAGGTGGCAAATCTTGCCGTTGAACTGGGATATTTAAGGATACCCTCGGGAACACTTGTGGACATAAATAAGATCAAAAATATACCCGATCGGGAACTGGTCATAATTACAACGGGCAGTCAGGGAGAACCCATGTCCGCATTGACAAGGATGGCTGCTGCAGATCATAGGGCAGTGCAGATAAAAAAAGGCGATATGATAATACTGTCATCGACACCCATACCAGGGAACGAAAAAACAGTTTCTGACGTGGTAAATAAACTAATACAAAAGGGTGCGGAAGTCATATATTCCGATATTGCAGATACCCATGTTTCGGGCCACGCATGTTCAGAAGAGCTGAAACTTATGCTGTCCCTCATAAAACCCAAATATTTCATGCCTGTTCATGGAGAATACAGGCATCTTAAGGCCCATGCAGACATAGCCGAAAACATGGGGATAAAAAAAGAAAACATCTTTATACTGGAAAACGGAAACATACTGGATATTACAGAAAAGAATGCATATATAAAAAAAGAAAAGATAGAAGCGGATGCTGTAATGGTAGACGGACTTGGTGTGGGAGATGTGGGCAATATCGTACTTAGAGACAGAAGACTTCTTTCTGAATCCGGTCTGATTATTGTTGTAGCATCCGTTAACAGATCAACAAGACAAGTTGTGGCGGGACCGGACATAATATCAAGGGGATTTGTTTATGTTCGTGAAAATGAGCACCTTATCGACCAGGCGACCGAGGTGGTGACCAAAACATTGAACACATGTTTTGACAAAAATAAAAAAGACTGGAACGAAATGAAATCCGCAGTCCGTGATGATCTGAGAAAATTCATATACGAAAAAACCAAGAGAAATCCCGTTATCCTTCCAATATTCATGGAAGTCTGAAAGGAGATAGCAAATGAACGTTTATGATGAAGCCCACAGACTTGAGGCCGCCGTCAAAGAATCTATGGAATACAAGGAATACATGAAAGCAAAAGAAAAGATATCGGAGAATCCTGAGCTGGAAGAGATGCTGAAGGACTATCAGCAGAAACAACTGGCAGTACAGGGCAAGCAGATGCTCGGTGAGGAAGTCAGCAATGATATGCTTCAGCAGATACAGAACCTTTATCAGATAGTGGCAAAGGATCCTCTGGCATCAGAATATCTGCAGTGCGAGATGCGTTTTGCATTAATGATGCAGGACATATACAAGATATTAGGAGACTTGATGGGAATTGGTAGATAAAAATATAAAAAGACCCGAAGAACTGCTTAAAATAATGAAAGCTTCATCCATGGGCGATGCATGTTTCACACATATTATCGGCTACATAAGAGAAGGAATGACAGAAAAGCAGATCGCCGGTGAAATTGAAGAAACGCTTAAAAAAATGGGATCCCAGGGGCTGGCTTTTCCCACCATATTTGTTTCGGGACAAAACGGAGCCGATCCCCACGGAAGCCCCACGGACAAAAGAATAGAAGAAGGCGATATGCTGACTATGGATTTCGGGGCTGTGATAGACGGATACTGCGGTGATATGACAAGGACCGTGGCTTTGGGCAGTATAAGCAGTGAAAAACAAAAGGCATATGAAACAGTCCTTAAGGCCCAGGAAAAAGCACTTTCATTATGCAGACCCGGTATAAAGTGTTTCGATATTGACAAAGCTGCAAGAGACATAATAGAAAAAGCCGGATACGGGGAAAACTTCATTCACGGGACAGGTCATGGTGTGGGCAGGGAAGTGCACGAAGAACCTTATATCAACAAAAAGGCAGGCGATGAAGATATACTTGCTGAGAATATGGCCATAACCATAGAACCGGGAATATATATACCCGGCCGGTTCGGTATACGCATCGAAGACTTGGCAATAATAAGCGGATTTGGTATAATTAATACCGTTAAATCCGAGAAAAAGCTTTTGATACTTTGATTTTGTACTATTGGTATTTGATTTTGAACGAAACGGAGAAGAAAAATGATTTACGCAGGAGATTTCAGAAAAGGCATCACATTTGAAATAGACGGAGAACCTCATGTTGTAGTTGATTTCCAGCATGTAAAACCCGGCAAGGGTGCGGCCTTTGTGCGGACAAAACATAAAAACGTACTTTCGGGGGCTATAAAAGAAGAAGCTTTTAATCCAAATGATAAATTCCCAAAAGCCCATATAGAAACAAAGGTCATGCAGTATCTTTATTCTGACGGAGAACTTTTTTATTTCATGGACAAGGATTCTTATGAACAGATACCGATCCAGGCGGATCAGGTGGAAGAAGCCATGAAATACATAAAAGAAAACGACGATGCAACTATAAAGTTTTATAAAGCATCCCCATTCCTTGTGGAAGCACCGAATTTCGTCAATCTTAAGGTGGAAGAGACAGAGCCGGGAGTAAAAGGAGACACAGCCACAAATGTGACTAAAGCGGCAAAGGTGGAAACGGGAGCGGTCATACAGGTGCCCATTTTTATCGAAGAAGGTGAAGTCATACAGATAGACACAAGGACCGGAGAATATCTGGGCCGGGCAAAATAAAAAGCCGCAAGGGACGTTTGTGTCAGGCGTCCTTTATTATATATGAGGCAAAAATAAAATAAAAATAGTAATGAGGGAACAGAGAGTATATGGTAAAGAAGCTCAGAATAAAGAATAAAAGGACTTTTACGGCGGTTCTTGCAGTTGTCGTACTGCTGGTTTTGATAATAACAGCAGGAATAATACTTGCGGTTTTGGGGAGCCCTTTAGACCCATCTTCCAAAGATACAGTAATAGTAAACATCAAAGAGGGCAGCGGAACAGCGCAGATAGCTGCGGTACTTCATGAAAACAGACTTATAAGAAGTGAGATGATTTTTAAGATCAGATCAAAAATAAGCTTTTACGATGGAAAGTACAAGGCCGGGGATTATGCCCTCTCAAAGGCAATGTCAATGAAAGAAATAGCACAGGCAATAATTTCAGGGAGATCTGCAGGGCAGGCATTTCAGACCATCGAGGGAGAAACAATAAAGCAGACTGCAAAAAGGCTCCAAAAGCAGGGGATAGTCTCAGAGAAAGAATTCCTGAAGGAGGCAACTGAAGGGGATTTTGATTACAGATTCATGGATCAGCTTCCGGAGGGAGAAAACAGGCTGGAAGGATTTCTGTTCCCGAATATGTATGAAGTATCAGTTAATGCCGACGCCCATGAAGTAATAGATACGATGCTGGCAGAGTTTGACATCACAGTGACAGACGATTATTACAAAAAAGCAAAGAAAATGGGTTACAGCATGTACGAAATGATAACACTGGCATCAATAGTAGAAAGAGAAGCAGTGGAAAACCAAGACCGTCCGAAAATAGCAAGTGTGCTTTATAACAGACTCGAAAAAAACATGAAACTGCAGTGCTGTTCAACGGTCCAGTATATACTGGGAGAACAAAAGCCGGTACTTAGCAATGCTGATACAAGGATAGAATCTCCCTACAACACATATATCATTGACGGTCTTCCCAAAGGGCCCATATGCTCTCCCGGCAAAGCTTCCATTGATGCGGTTTTTGAGCCGGCTGATACTGATCACCTTTACTTTGTATTGAAATCAAAGGATTCCACATCGCATAATTTTTCTAAAAGCTATGAAGAGTTCATGAAAGATAAAAACAATTACGCGGAATCTTTTAAATAGGAATGAATATTACAAATCAGCATATAATCGAATATACGGATAAATTCTACAAGCCTGTAAGTGAAAAGCTTGGGGAACTTAGAAGGATCGAAGAAAAAGGAGGCATTCCGGTTATCCGGAAGGATACTGAAAGTCTCATCATCAGCCTTCTTTATAACCTGAAACCCAAAAGAATCCTTGAGATAGGCACCGGAGGAGGGTATTCCGCCACAGTCATGGCAGCGGTCTGCCCGAAAAGCACCATATTGACCGTTGAAAAGGATCAGAGGGCTGTAAAGAGAGCATCAGCCAATTTTCATGAATCCGGTCTTTCAGATAGAGTCAGCATAATCCACGGTGACGGCCGGGAAGTGATCTCAGATATTGCGGAGGGAAGAAATAAAAAGGAGTTCAAGCCATTTGACTTCATTTTTATTGATGCGGCAAAAAGTCATTATATGGATTTTTTTAACGAAAGCATAAAGGTTTCTCATGCCGGAACTCTTATTTTATGCGACAATATTCTCCTGGACGGTATAACTGCAGATGAGAGATATCTCAAATCAAGGAGAGACAGGACAAGTATGAACAGAATGAAAGAGTTTCTTGAATATATAAACGAAACTGAAAAGGGAGATACTTTCGTTCTGCCCATGGGAGATGGAGTGAGCCTTACATATGTCAAGTAAAACCTTAAAAAAAATCGAACTGCTGGCTCCTGCGGGAGATTTTGAAAAACTTATTACGGCTGTTGACTATGGAGCGGATGCCATATATTTCGGAGGAGAAGGCTTCAGCCTCAGGGCATCGGCGGGAAATCTTTCCACAGCAGAAATGAAAAAAGGAGTGGATCATGCCCATGAAAGGGGAAGGAAATGTTACCTTGCTGTGAACATTTTCCCTGGCAATGAAGACATAAAGCCTATCGAAAACTATTTATGTGAAATAGAAAGAGCTGAAATAGACATAGATGCCTTTATCGTTTCGGATCCTGGAGTTATTGAAATACTGAAAAACATCATCCCTGATGCTGTCATACATTTGAGTACTCAGGCAAACATGACCAATTATAAGGCCGCAGGCTTCTGGCACAGGACAGGCATAAAAAGAGCCGTAGTGGCAAGAGAGCTGACTTTGAAGGATATAGCCGAAATAAGAAAAAAGATACCTCCCGAGATGGAACTTGAAGCATTTGTGCACGGAGCCATGTGTATTTCCTATTCCGGCAGATGTCTTCTAAGTAATTTTATGGCCGAAAGAGATGCAAACAGAGGCATGTGTGCACATCCATGCAGATGGAGATATTCTCTTTCAGAAGAAAAAAGACCGGGAGAATATTATCCTGTTGAAGAAGATGAAAGAGGCACATACATAATGAATTCAAAGGATCTGTGTATGATCGGTCATCTACCGGAACTGATCGATTCCGGCCTTGACTCCATAAAGATCGAAGGCCGGATGAAAAGCATATTTTATACGGCAGTTGTGACATCCGTATACAGAAAAGCTATAGATGCTTATTACAAAGATCCTGAAAATTACAGATCAGACCCTGCATGGCTGGCAGAGCTCCAAAAAGTAAGTCACAGAGAATTCACAACCGGTTTTTATTTTTCAAAACCGGGTAAAAGTGCCCAAAATTATAAAACCAGCAGCTATATAAGAGAATACTCTTTTACAGGACTTGTCAAAGAGTATGATGCAGAAACAAAAATGGCTTTGGTGGAGCAGAGAAACAAGATGTGCAGGGGAGAAGAAATAGAGGTTTTTGGTCCGGAAACAGATTTTTTCATACAGAAACTGGAAGTAATGTTGAATGAATCGGGAGATGCAATTGACTCTGCCCCGCACCCCCAGCAGCTTATAAAAATAAAAATGAAAAAGCCGGTCAGAACCGGATTTATGATCAGAAAAAGAAAGGAGCAATAGGAATGGAAACGAACCCCGATCCCGGGATACCCTTTCCGGTGCAGGTATTATTTTTATTATTTTTGATCTTCGTCAATGCTTTTTTTGCCATGGCTGAAATGGCCCTGGTGTCATCAAACAAAAACCTGATATCCGGCATTGCAAGAGAGGGCAATAAAAAAGCACAAATCATTGAAAAACTTTTAGAGGAGCCTAATAAATTCCTTTCTACTGTCCAGGTCATAATAACTCTTGCGGGATTTCTTGCCAGCGCTGCGGCAGCAGTGGGCATTTCAGATGATCTAGGATCGTACTTTAAAAATAATGGATGGCCCTACAGCCGGGAGATCTCTGTTTTCCTTGTTACCATAATATTGTCTTATGTAACACTTGTTCTAGGAGAACTTTATCCAAAACGGATAGCTATGCAACATTCAGAAAAAATAGCCATGTTTGTGGCAAGGCCCATAAAAGTAATGTCTGTTATAACAAGACCCTTTGTATGGTTCCTTTCGATTTCTGTAAATTTCTTTTTGAAGATCACAGGACAGAAAACAAAGACAGAGGATGAAGGATTTTCTGAAGAAGAAGTAATGTCCATGCTTGAAACAGGACAGGAAAAAGGAGCATTGAAAGAAGAGGGCAAAAGGATGATAAACAGCATATTTGCCTTCGATGATAAACTGGCATACGAAATAATGACACCGAGGACCGATGTTTTTATGATAAATATCAAAGATCCCACGGTAGAATATATTGATGAGCTGATGGAACTCAGGTATTCAAGGATACCTGTTTATGACGATGACAGCGATAATATAAAAGGCATAATCCATATAAAGGATTATCTTATAAAGGCCAGGGAAGAAGGCTTTGAAAATGTTGATATCAAAGGGATACTCAGAGAACCGTTTTTTGTTCCTGAAACAAAAAACATAGATACGCTTTTCTTCGAACTCCAGAAAACCAAACAGCATATAGCTCTGCTTATTGATGAATACGGGGGATTTTCAGGCATCGTTACTATGGAAGATATAATCGAAGAAGTTATGGGAGAAATAGATGACGAATATGATATGGAAGAACCCAAAATCGAAAAAATCGATGAAGAAAACTGGGAAATAGACGGGACGGTCTATCTTGATGATATAAATGAAGAACTGGGAACTGATTTTCAGTCTGAGAACAGCGAAACCATAAGCGGTCTTTTGATTGAAAAACTGGGAGAGATACCGGAAGACAACGACCATGGTAGTATTACTGTAGATATGGAGAATTACAGCTTCATTATTGAATCTGTCAAGGACAGAAGGATAGAAAAAGTGCGGCTTAAGATAATGCCCGCTTTTGAGGCTGACAGGGAAGAAAAAAGGCAGGAAGATGAATAAAAAGAAAGCCGTGTTTCACACACTTGGATGCAAAGTCAATCAGTACGAAACAGAAGCAATAAAAGAATCCTTTCGAAAAGCCGGCTATGATATCGTCAAAGAAGATGAACCGGCGGACGTTTGTGTAATAAACACCTGCACAGTGACAGGACTGGCGGACAGAAAATCAAGACAGTTTATAAGACGTGCAAAAAAAAATAATCCCGATGCAGTTGTGGCAGTAACGGGATGTTATGCACAGATCAGCCCCCGGGAAGTATCCTCCATAGAAGGAGTTTCTGTTATTGCCGGCACCAACGAAAAGACAAATCTGCCTGAATACGTACGGCGATTTACAGAAACGGGAGAAAAGCAAATAAGATGCCTGAATACAAAAGATATCAGTGATTTTGAAGAAGTCGCCGATACCGTTTCAATGGGCAAGAGAACCAGAGAATATATAAAGATACAGGAAGGCTGTGACAGGTTCTGTTCCTATTGCATCATACCCTATGCAAGAGGAAGAATAAGAAGCCGAAACCTTGACAGGATAAAAGAAGAAGCCGAAAATCTCATATCTGCCGGCACAGGAGAGATAGTGATCACCGGCATAAACACCGCTCTTTACGGAGGCGAAAACGGGAAAGCGGACATAGAACCGGTCATAAAGATGATAAATGAAATAGAAGGGGATTTCAGAATAAGACTCAGTTCTCTGGAACCCACAGTTATCGATGCTGCATACGTAAAAAGACTTTTCAAATATGAAAAACTCTGTCATCATCTTCATCTTTCTGCCCAAAGCGGCAGCGATAGAGTGCTTGCTGCCATGAACAGAAAGTATACAAGAAAAGATTTTATGGATATAGTAGAAACATTGAGAAGCTTTGATCCCCATTACGGCATTACCACCGACATGATCGCCGGATTTCCCGGAGAAACGGAAGAAGATATAAAAGACAGCATTTCCATGATAAAGAGAGCAGGATTTTCCAAAGTGCATGTTTTCAAATATTCCCGTAGAAAGGGAACGGCAGCGGCTTTGATGCCCGGTCAGATTGAGCCTGATATCAAAAACCAAAGAAGTGAAAAACTTTCCCTGGCAGGCGAAGAAGAGGCGAAAAAGTTCATTGAAAATAATTTGGGACGCAGTGAGCGGATACTGGCTGAAGAGTATAAAAACAGTATGTTATTCGGCAAGAGCGGCAATTATATAAATGCATGTTTTCATTGTGAAGAAAAAGAAGCATACAGCCTTTTGAACAGGTTTGTTGAGGCAAGGATGATTAAAGAATATAAAGGCGGGGTATATTCAGAGATAATAAAATGACAGGAGAGAACAAATGAAGAAAAGAACTATTATATTATCCGCCCTTTTTATACTTCTTGTTTATGTTTTTGCCGGTTGCGGAAGTGCCGGTGAAACAGAAATCAACAAAGAAATCAACAAAGACTATGAGAAGTATTTTGCTGATTTTTCGGCCGAAGACATATATGGCAAAACAGTGACCCAAAAAGAGATAAGAGATAAAAAATATACTCTTGTGACGGTATGGGGCACTTACTGTAACCCTTGCATAGATGAACTTCCGGACCTGCAGAAACTATATGACAAGTACAAAGGGGACGGAATAAATGTCATGGGTGTTATAATCGACATACAAAATGATGATGGAAGTCTGAATGAAGATCAGACATCCTATGCACGGGAGATAACAGAAAAACAGGGGGCGGGATTTGTCAATATAGGCTTGCCGCCGGGCAAAGAAGCCCTTTTTTCCCAAATAGCAGTAACACCTACAGCATTCTTTGTTGACAGCAAAGGCAATGTTATCGGAGATTTTTATGAGGGAGCATACAGTTACGAGGAATGGAGTGATATGGTTGAAAAGCTTCTTGAAAAATAAAGCATTCATAATTCTTCTGGCAGGCGTTATCCTTATATGCGTGGGAATATTCAGAGGCGAAATGGCAGTTGTTTTTACAAAGGCTGTAAATGTATGTCTGGAGTGTATAGGTATTGGATAGAATAAGGACTGTGGTCCAGATAGCCTTTGGGGCGATCACAAACGGATACTACAAGGGTTTTGCCCAGGGGACCATATTCAAGGGGGATACAAAGAATGTTTGTCTCCCCGGTCTTAATTGCTATTCCTGTCCCGGAGCTCTTGGGTCATGCCCCATCGGATCTCTTCAGGCTGTTTCCAATGACAGAAATTTTCATCTTTCTTTTTATGTCATTGGTTTTCTTGCTTTGACCGGAGCCCTTTTGGGCAGAGCCGTATGCGGATGGCT
>Ga0123334_1003672_pt1 | contig 16326 bp, 15 predicted proteins | sample BiotimSIPDNA_FD_89706 | JGI IMG/M metagenome (GOLD analysis project Ga0123334, IMG submission 89706) | Anaerobic biogas reactor microbial communites from Washington, USA - Biogas_R1 time_0 SIP DNA | ecosystem: Engineered > Bioreactor > Anaerobic > Unclassified | place: Washington, USA... | reverse complement strand
GGCGCAGTATGCCCTGACTGAAAGTCCTCTGTCAGTACGCTCACGCATTACCTGTGCCCAATGCGCAAGCCGGTACTCGCTTGCAATATCTCTTGTGTTCATATAATCGCTCCGTTTCGTCATAAAAATCCACATGTGGTTTTTTACGTTCTTTTGGAGTTAATTGTAGCATGTTTGTTGCCCCTGTGACAGGTGACCTGTTATTTGACGGTTACGTATATACTATGTTTTCGCGATATAATAATATTAAAATTTCGTTTTTTTAGGGAATTCGCCAAACGGCTAAGATAACTGCAAAAGGAGCCAAGGTTTTTCCCTAACACCACTGAAGATATAGAGAAAAAGGAAACTCACACATGATAACAGGCGAACTAAAAAACAAAGTAGACAAACTATGGGAGATGTTCTGGACGGGTGGTCTAACCAATCCGCTGGACGTCATTGAGCAAATCACATACCTAATGTTCATACGCGACCTTGCGAAAACAGATGATACCCGGCAGAAAGAAAGCGTAATGCTGGGTATTCCATATACAAGCATGTTTGCCCAAAATGAACACCTGCAATGGTCTGAACTGAGGGATAAGCCGGCGGATACAATGTATCAAACAATGCAAGCCGAAGTGTTTCCGTTTATCAAGAAGCTCAACGGGAAAAGTGGCACCTACGCCAAATATATGGCCGATGCTATCTTTAAAGTACCCACTCCCCAGCTGCTAGAGAAAATTGTAACAGCCCTTGACGAGATGTATGATCTCATTGACATATCAAAGGATAAACAGGACGCACGGGGCGACCTGTATGAATATATGCTTTCAAAGCTTGCAACAGCCGGCACAAATGGGCAGTTCCGCACACCGCGGCATTGGTCACCCAGGCTAAGCGTGCTTTTCACAATCTACTACCTGACTTGTCTCTCTGCAATCTGACCGAGAGTAAAGCGGAAGCCAGTGGCCGGGCTGTGTTTTCCACCTACCAGACCATGACAAATTGCATAGACGATACCCGGGACGAGCGAGGTGAACGCCTGTTCACGCCGGGACACTTTGATCTAATTATCGTGGACGAGGCCCACAGGAGTATTTACAACAAGTACAAAGATATCTTTACATACTTTGATGCTCTGCTGGTCGGCCTAACCGCCACCCCCAAGGACCAAATAGACAAGAACACCTATGAGATTTTTGACCTGGAATCCGGCGTACCCACATATGGCTATGAACTCTCTCAGGCTGTGCCTGACGGGTATCTGGTGAACTTCGTGCCCATTGAGACGAAACTAAAATTCATAACTCATGGAATTTCCTATGAGGAGCTCCCACCGGAGGAACAGGAAGAATACGAAAACACCTTTTCAGATGAGGACGGCAATCTTCCAGAGAAAATCGGTGCCAGTGCCCTCAACGACTGGATTTTCAATGATGATACGATAAGCAAAGCCTTGCATCTTTTGATGAAACACGGCCAGCGTGTTGATTTCGGTGAGAAAATCGGAAAGACCATAATCTTCGCAAGAAACCATAAACACGCCGAAAAGATATTGAAAGTGTGGAATCATGAGTTCCCGGATTACCCCAGTCATTACGTACGCGTAATTGATAACTACACCAATTACGCCCAAAGCATCATAGATGACTTTTCAGAGAAGTCGAAAATGCCTCAGATTGCCGTTTCGGTAGATATGTTGGATACCGGCATAGATGTGCCAGAAATCCTAAATCTGGTTTTCTTCAAGAAAGTCATGAGCCGGGCAAAGTTTTGGCAGATGATCGGCCGTGGTACCCGAACCTGTGAGGGGCTAATAGACGGCGAGGACAAGCAGAAGTTTTATATATTCGACTTCTGCGGCAATTTTGACTTTTTTGCGCTCAACCCCGAAGGCCAAGAGGCTATCGTTGTCACCACACTACAGGAGCGTATATTCAATATAAAGGTTGATATGGCATACAAGTTGCAGGAGCTGCATTTTCAAACCGATGCCCTCAAGACCTACCGCAAGGAGTTGGTGCAGGATTTGGTGGCACAGGTCAAATCCCTACCTCGAGATAACTTTGCAGTTAAACAACAACTTCGTATCATTGATAAGTACCAAGCCGAAAGTGATTTTGATATTCTAACCTATGAGAATACGCAGCAGATAGCGGAGCATATTGCCCCCTTGGTTCCGCCCACCGCCCAGGACAGCTCTGCCGTGCGCTTTGACATGCTCATCTATCAGATTGAACTGGCAATGCTTGCAGAGAAAAACGCCAAACGTGCAAAGAACGATGTAGTTAGCAAAGCAAATGAACTTTCCAAATATGAGAGCTCCCCCGCCATTGCTCAGCAGAAAGATCTTCTTGAGCAGATTGTGCTCAACAATTTTCTGGAACGGGCCGGGGTTTCAGACCTTGAGGAAACCAGAAAAAAGCTAAGGGATTTATTGAAGTTCATCCCGGAAAAGGAACGGGTGCACTACGACACAAATTTCACCGACGATATTTTATCTATAGAGTGGAACGAGTCTAACTTGGACAACGACGATCTGGTTAATTATAAGAAGAAGGTAAATTATTATATTAAGGAGCATCAGGATATCCCAGCAATTGCGAAGCTAAAGGGAAATGAGCCGCTAACACCGGAGGATGTGCATTCACTTGAAGGTATCCTGTGGGGCGAGCTTGGAACCCGGGAGCAGTATGACGAGCAATATGGCAAAACCCCGCTGGGCGAGCTGGTTCGGTCTATAGTCGGGCTTAGCCAAAAGGCGGCAAATGAGGCGTTTTCCCGGTTCCTGGATGATTCGGGGCTGGATAGTCAGCAGATGTATTTTGTCCGGCAAGTAGTTAATTACATTGTAAAAAACGGCATGATGAAAGACCTTTCCATTATGCAAGAAAGTCCATTCACGGATATGGGCAGCATCAGCGAGATATTTGGTGATGTCACAGTATTTATGGATCTGCGGCTAGTGATAGAAAGTATAAACAAAAATGCGCTGGTAGCGTAATCGAAATCTATGAGGTGAGAAGAATGGCAATTTCACAAATAGTCTGGTCATTAGATGAAAAGAAACCACTACCTTTAGATAGTTTATTAAGTGAAAAAGAACTTGAAGATTTGCTTTGTGATCATATCGAAATCTTAAATAATAACTGGCTTGTGATTGGGCGGCAGGTAAAGACAAGTGCCGGGAAATATATCGACCTTCTGTGCATGGATCGAGATGGTGATATTGTCATTATAGAATTAAAAAAGGATTTAACTCCTCGTGAAGTAACCGCTCAGGTAATTGATTACGCCTCTTGCGTTTCGGAGTTAAAGCTCGAGGAAATTGCCGAACAATATTTGCAGTATTCCCAGGATAAACAGACCCTAAATCAGGCCTACGAAAGCAAATTTGGAAGCAAGCTAGATGAAGACGCAGTAAACAAAACAGTTAAAATGGTAATAGTCGCTACGAAAATGGATGATAGTACTGAGCGAATAATTACATATTTGAGGGATACATACCAGGTAGACATTAACATTCTGTTTTTTTCTGTATTTCAACATAATAGTGAACGGCTAATCAGTCACGTGTGGTTCCAGAATGATCAGGAAACACAACTCCCCAGTGCGTGTTCTGTGCGTAAGTGGAACCATGAGTACTATGTCTCGTTTGGTTCTGGAGAACGAAAATGGAGTGATGCGCAAAAGGTGGGGTTTATTTCTGCGGGCGGAGGTAGTTGGTACACTAACACCTTGAAAATGCTATCACCGGGCGACCGGGTTTGGGTTAACATACCGCACACCGGATATGTTGGAGTGGGAATTGTTGAATCAGAGTCTCAAATCGCCAGTAGGGTGCGATTTATGACAGATGAAGGTGAAAAAGGCTTTTCGCAGCTGCAAGTTGATGGAGATTATTTATATTCTCCGGATGATGAAGAAAGAGCGGAGTATGTAGTAAAAGTCAAATGGCTAAAAACTGTTCCTGAAAAGTCCGCTGTAAAAGAACTTGGATTCTTCGGAAATCAGAACTCTGTGTGCCGTCCAACAGACTCGAAATGGGATTTCACCATAGAACGTCTGAAAGCACTTTGGAAAATAGATAGTTGACAAAATTAACTATTGAGCAATCTGTTGGATAATTAAATATTTATAGACGTGTAATGATACCCAAATGAATTTCGTCTCATTTTTATAAGGGTAATCCCAAGGGATACCCTTTGGACTATGAACAGCAAGATAGCACATTAGCAAATTGTAGGTTAGTACTATGTTATCCCATGATTACCTGAGTTGTTGGTATATTCTTGCTTTATTTGCCTTTGTAGTAGCCCTAGCGCTCTTCGCTATGTTTGAAGAGCGCCAGGGCCTTTTTACCGTGAACGGTCGGTTGTACGTTCCGGTGATTCCAATGCCTGCACTTTTTCTCGCACAGATTCTGAACGCTGCATGATTTCATTGGCGTTTTTTAAATCCCGGCGGCGGGTTTTGATTTCAGCGGTCAGGGCATCGCGCTGAGCTATGAATGGTGGCAGTTGGTTTTTATCGGTGCAACGAGATATTTGCGTATATATCCCGTTGCGCTCTTTTGTCAGTGAGTTCAGATCCGATTTTGTATTGTCGATAAAATCCTGTAGCTGCTCATATGTGCCAATCTGATGATCACGCAGTAGGTGTGCCTGTGCTACATATGAATCAAATTTACGTAGCTCTGCCCGCAAGGCGACGTTGTAATATGGATGGCTGCGGTTCTCTTTCACGATGCCCAGTAGGTCACAGTAGTGAAGATACAACGCATACAGCGATGAGTGCTTAGCGCGAAAGCATGGAAGCTTGGGTGGCACACGATAGCGTGGGTGCGGATTCCGATTATCCATAAGCCGTTGCGCTATCCTTTCTTGGGTGTATTCCGCTCCCAAGGTTTTGAAGCGTGTAGGGTGGGCTGTTCCGGGAATCTGGATAGTGGCATACTTGCGTTTTTCATCGTAACGGACGATATAACCTCGGCTGCGTAGCTCACCCCAAAAATATTTTGGCACGTAGGACCGGCTGATGGCATCGTCGATATCCCGACGCATGAGGTTATAACGCGTATCCATCCCCTGCCGTTCCGCAAACCAAATATTTCGTGGCGTTTTGGTAGGACTTTGTCTTTCAATAACCGAAAGGCCATGTTCCCGGCACAACGTATCTGAAACTTCCCGTATGCGCCGTTTAAGAGCCTTGTTGTCATTCAGCTTTTTCCCATCCATAAAGGACACGGAGTTAATGACAAAGTGATTGTGGACGGATTCGGTGTTCAGATGCGTGGAGACCACCACCTCAAATCGGTCACCCCAGAGCTTTTGTGCTGTCTCAATGCCAATCTGATGCGCCAGTTCTGGTGAGGCCTCGTCATAGCGAAAGCTTTGATAACCATGAAAGGCCACCGTGCCGCCGGTCTTACCGAAACGCTGTTTTGTCATCGACATTTGCTCAGTAGCCGTTTCCGGCATGCAGTTAATTCCACGGATAAACTGTCGTTGGGCAGTCTTTTCGGCATTGGACACATATGTCAGCACATCAAAAAAGCCCTGATCACACTCATCGGTGCGTTCAGGACTTTTCGTCTTTTCTGGATTTTCTGTATAATCCACCACTGCTTTCAGCGTTCCATGGACTGGCCAGATTGAGGTGACGGCCATGATTCTCTCCTTTCCGGCAAAGTGGCTTCCGCCTGTAGCCGCAGGATGGTTTGCTGCAGCTGTACGACAACATCGTCGGTATTTTGTTCCTTCAGCACGGAATAAATCTCTGTCATTAGCCTCATCAGCTCACCGTATTCTCTGGGCGGCGTCTCTCTGGGAACATAGCCGTTCACCAGCATGCGGATGTAGCCGGACTTGCTCAGGCCGCTTCGCTCTGCGTTGTGTGCCAGTATTTCTGACTCACTTTCAGTGAGGCGGACATTGAGCTGTTCTTTTCTATTACGCATAGGATTCTCCTTTCAAAAATTGGGGTAATAGGGGCGGCGCCCCTTTGCAAATCTTGATTTGCGGCGGTGGAAAGCGCGAAGCGGCTTTACAAAGCCATTGCTCGCTAAACAACTGACATCAAAACCCGTAGCCTCTGAGATCCAAGCTTTCCCCGCGAAAAAGTTCAAGTTTTTGCCGGGATGCCATACATATCATGCATGACCTCGGCGGTGTAGTAGTGACTAATTGACAGCGGCGCGTTGTAAAGTGCCGTCAATAGATAGCTGCGAATGTTGCGTACCTTGGTGGTGTTCTTATGCATACACTCCAAAACATAGTTGATGTGCTCGCTGTTCAACTTCAATAGTTGAGCACGTACCACCTCTGTCGGCTTATCTTCCTTACCGATTCGGACGGTGGATGCGGTAGTCAGAAGTGTATCTACCATCAAAGCAATTATTTCGTCAATGTCTTCCCGTTCATTGTCGGGGGTGCTTGACCAAAGAATCTCGTAATCAAGATTCTCTTTTACCAGAGATTCCATCTCTTCGTAATCCGATCCTCGGATAGATGGATGGATATTATTGATACTTGTTATTGTTTTCTTGATATTACTTCCGTCTGGTTTTCCGACCGCTTGCGGTTTGTATTCCCGACTTTTTGCGGTCGGGTTTTCAGAAGTCTTGAAGTCGGGATTTCTGACTTCTGAGTGAAAGTGCTTCAAATAAATACGCGAGGGCTTGCCCTGCCCTTGCCGCTTGCGTGTGATAAGGTCGACGGATTCCAGCTCTTCAAAAAGTTTGCAGGCTTTCTCCTTGCAGCAGGAGAGGTCTTCTCGCACAGCGGCAATGGTGTAATAAATGTAGACCCTGTCTTTCTCGTCACACCAGCCGCTCTTGGTAGACAGCCCCATTCGGTCCAGCAGGAGACCGTAAAGCAGCTTGGCATCCGTTGAGAGGGTACTGTAAGCCTTATCGGTAATCAGCGCTTTGGGTATGCGATAGAACACAAACTGCTCCGCTTTGTGAATGGTATAATAATTGTTCATATGCTCACTTCCTTTGGTATGCAAAAAGCCGCCGGATTGCTCCGACGGCCTTAGTGTATGATATAGCTTTTTCTATTTCGATGGCACAGAATACTTTACCTTGTTGCCGTATTTCTGCGCCGACAGCAAATGGAGTTCCTCAAACTTTAGAACAAAACCGCGGATGGTTGCATATGCGGCATTGCCGAAGTCACGTTCAAGCTGTTTGGTTGAAAATTCTCCGTTGCCGTATGCGGACAGGACAAAGTTCCAGAGGTCCTTTTCTTTCTCCGTAATCTTCCCCTCATCCAACGCCTTGCGGAAAGCATCTAACGTATCTGCCTGCGGTATCGAAGCGCTGAATTTGTTATATACGTTCTCAATGAAGTAGACGAGAAATGGCGTCACATCCATCACGCCGCTGATTTTCTTATTTTTCTCAGCAAGCGAATAGGCGTTATAATAGCCATTTCGGCTCCTGTCAATATAGCTGGAAAATGGAATGAACAGTGCGGAGGAATACCCCTGACGATGCAGATACCACAAATGGATGAGTCTTGCCATGCGCCCGTTGCCGTCAAAATACGGATGCAGATATGCTATATAGAAATGGATTACAGCGGCCTTGAGAAGGTCATTCATTTGGCTTTCCGCATTGATAAAGGAGACAAGTCTGCTCATATATTCCGGCAGCTTTTCATTCGGGAGGCCTGTATGCTCCAGCTCCTGCCCCACGATGTAAACACTGTCGTGACGGTAGAACATGCCGGGCTTTAGTTTTTCATCTTCGGACAGATAGCGGCCAATAGCAATGTCATAAAGAGCATATATGTTTTCTTCTGAAATTGGGTTTTCCGGATTTGAAATATAATCAAGACCCTTTTTCATACCGTATATGCGGTTTTCACTTTCGTCCGCAGGCGCCTGGCCGCGCAGGATTTTCCTTACGCTGTCCCTTGAAAAATTGATGCTTTCAATAGTGAGCGAAGATGCTATTTCGTCTTCCATTGCCTTGAGTCCAAAAGCTTCGTTTGTGGTTTGCGGTGTAAGCAGCAATTTTACTGCCTTCATCCGTAATTGAGCGGCGGTTTCGATATAGACCAGGTCGTTGCCGTCAAAATCCGGAATCGGCATGGTTTTGTAAACGCTGGTTTTCAGCAGCTCGACGAGCTCCTTTATATCTGCGTCAGGAAACTTGTATTGAAGTTTTTTTAGGTCAGTAATGTTTTTGTCAGAAAGAATTTTTGCGTAAAGCGCCGCATCCATGAACGTAGCCCTCCGAGTGATATAAATTAGTATCATTATGTATCAGTATAGTGTGGCTTATACAAATTTGCAAGAAAAACATTTATTAACAAAGAGGATGCGAGAAAATGTGTGATACATTAGCAAAGCCGCCGGAATGCTCCGACGGCTTTGCGTTTGGTCTGCTTCAGTTGTAGATCAGCTCTTCAAAAACAATTTCCTCTGCGGCGACACGAATGTTGTTCATTCGTCCTACCCAGGCCATTTGATCGTCAGCTTTGAGCTGTTCTGTGATCCCCTGTGCCTTTGCCATGTCGGTCACAAGACAACTCATCAGGTGTTTAGCCTCCCGGTCAATACGTTCCACTTCCGCGCTCAGTTTTCCAGAGTACAGCAGGGTGTTGTAAATGGCTCGATGTTCATTTTTTATATGGCGAAGATAAAGGCTTCCGTACTTCCCTACTTTTGGGGGCTTGGGTACGATAAGATTCGGAAGATAATAGTCGCCACACTTTGTATAGGTCAGTTCCATCTTTATGGTACCTCCTTCTGTGTGTATTTTTTATATGCAAAATATCAAAGTTTTTCAATCCGAACAAGTCTGTGTAAAACTCTTGCGGAACAATTAGCGCTCTTCTTCCCGGTCTCTTTTCAGCTTTCGCTGACGCTCGGATAACATTTGCAGAACGGAGTTCTCCATCTGCTCTGCGGTATAACCTTTTGGAAAATAAGCGGCGAATTTATCGGCACGGAAGGTCAGCTTGTCTTTTTGATTGGCTTTCTGTTCAGACATGATTTTGATGAGCTCGGGTTCGGTCAGCTTGCCAGTTTGATGGAGGACTTTCAGCCGTACGGCCTGAGACAGGGATGGTGTACACTGCTGCATTCGACAGCAGTCTAGCAGGATTTCCTGTTGTTTTTTCGGCAAGTAAGAGAGCTCCACCGCCGGTGACATAGAAATACTTTTTTCGTCTACCAGTTTCAGCAGGTCTGGTATAAGGTAAGTCAGACGGATATAGCGCTGGATAGTACGTGCACTTTCATCTGTACTCTCTGCAATCGCTACGTCTGTTCTAAACTTCGTGCCAACTTGGCACGAAGTTGATTTGCCCTGATGCTTCATGGCCTCCAGTTTCATCTTATAGCTGAACGCCTTTTCACTGGGAAGCAGGTTTTCTCGTTGTTGATTCGAGTCTACCATGATAATAGTAGCGGCATCATCGTCCAGTTCTCGGATAACCACGGGCATGGTGGACAGACCCGCAAGCTCGCTGGCGGTCTTGCGGCGGTGGCCCGAGATCAGCTCATAACCGCCGTCTGGTCTGGTACGAACAATTCCGGGGGTGACGACACCATGATCAGCGATGCTCTTTGCAAGTTCCCTCAGTTCGTCGTTTTCTTCTACATGGAAAGGGTGATTCTTGAACGGATGTAATTCGGTCAGCGCAATCTCATGGATCTTTTCCCGCTTGTCATCGTCACGCTGTTCCTGTGTGCAAAAAAGCTCCTCGTAGCTTTTCAAGCTTATGCTATCTCTATTCATGGCGATTCCTTCTTCTCCTTTCATTCTTCGACTTGGTCTTTAATTTCCTGCTCGGTCAGACACTTCGCCGCTACATACTTTTGATATACATAGCCGGGCTGCTCAGGTTTGGTCATAACGAGAGTCCCTTCGGCAACCAGTGGCTGAAGCACGGATTCCATAAAGAAGCGCTTGTCCGCAAGGTCTAAAAATTCCTGAATTTGTTTGCGGCTTTTCGGCTCCTGACAGAACACGGTGACGGCCGCTTTTCGCTGTTTGCGAAAGCTCTCCTGCCGGATAAAGCCGTAGCGCTGGACATACTCGATGATCCACAGTTTGGCAGTACGTACATCTCGTCCGTCCTTGAAGCTCTTAATTTCGCCGGAGCGGAACATCCGGTACACCCGCTTGACCGGCAGGCGCAGCATACTGGCCGCCTCCTGGGCCGTTACGATATCCTCATACTCGGAGAACATCATCAGGTAGCACTCGTCGATGGTATAAGAGGTCTTTTTCGGTTTGCTCATAGGTCCGACTCCTGTTTTCTGGATTTCGGCAGACAGAAAAAGAGCGGGCATCTCCGAAAGAACCTCGGTACATTCGTCCTCGATTTTCCGCGTTTTGCTTGCGAAATATCGAAAAGACGTTTTGAATGAGGTATTTTCGGAAATGCCCGTGTTGTAAGGCTTCGGAGGATTTAGTCTCCAAGAAGCCTTGTATTTCAAGGGGTTTACGGTCGCCTGGATAGGCCTTGTCTCTCCACGGCTCACACCAGGCCGCCGGAGTAGTTAGTTGTTCGAAATACTCCATTGCGCTGGTGAGCTGTGAAAGCAGGAATCCTTTGTTTTCAAGGCTTCCCGGGCTTTCCAAAAGACGTCTTTCCGAAAATACTGCATTACTTTGCTTGCAGTGTCCTGTTTTTTTGACCAGATTCAGGGCTGTAAAAACTCAATATGGAGAAGTATCGAAGTGGTCATAACGAGCCGCACTCGAAATGCCGTCACCGGCAACGTCACGTGGGTTCGAATCCCACACCCTCCGCCAAAGGCTTCTGAGAGCTGCAGCTCTCAGAAGCCTTTTTATATTCACTTCTCCTTTCTGACAGCAACGCAGATACACAGTCTGCGAGAGCTTAAAGGCAGCTGAATGATTAAGAAAACGGGCTTTTGTTTGGACCATGGCGGTCTATCGGAAAGCCCATTTCATGAAAAATTATAAAATACACTTGACTCTACCCTTACTGGAACGCTTATACTCATATCAGAACATGTTCTTATACCGGTTTGGCGGTGATTTTTATGCTTACCATTGGAGAATTCTCCCGCTTAAGCAGAGTTTCTGCAAAAACGCTACGCTACTACGACCAGATAGGCCTTCTGAAGCCGGGATACGTCAGTCAGGAGTCCGGCTACAGGTATTACGAGGTCTCACAACTCCACGACATGCTGCTTATCTCACGGCTTAAGCAGTATCAGTTTTCACTGCCCGAAATTGCCGCAGTCCTTGTAAAAAAGGACAACAACTATCTGGCCGGGCTGATCAATGACAAAAAGAATCAACTTATATCTCAGATTGTTTATCAGCAGCACATCCTGCTTCAGATGGAGCAGGACATTAAAAAAATTGAAAGGTGCGAGAACATCATGCAGTCAAACTATTTAATCAAAACCGTCGAGTTTCAGCCCAGAAATATTTTTTCACTAAGGCAGAAGATGAGTATACAAGAATTCGACAGAGCTTTCGGTGAATTGTGCGGACGGATGGAAAAATGCCATATCAGACCGTTCGGACCATTTTTATCCATCTACTACGATGAGGAATTCAACCACGAATGTACGGACATAGAAGTCGGCGTGATCGTTTCCGAGGAAAACGGCGAGAATATCCGGAAGCTTGATCCGGGGCTTTGCTGCTTTACCACTCATATCGGGCCCTACGATGATTTCACTTCATGCTATACGGCATTGGTCGAGTGGATTGAGCGCGAGGGCCACACAATTTCGGGGCCTCCCATTGAACTTTATATTAAAGGCGAGGAGGACGACATTGATCCGAACGAGTATGTAACCGAGGTCTACTTCCCTATTAAAAGGTGATCATCAGCGGAGAAGCGGCAGAGCAGTCAAATCACTCTGCCGCTTCTCCACTTATGAGAAATTTATTAATTATTGTCTATTCCGCTCACCACTGTTGTTCCATCGCTTCTTCTTTCTGAGGAAAGATAAAAGGCAATATCCGCATATGAGCTGGGAATATTCGAAAACAATCCGCCGGGACTAAATAGTCTCCCTCTTTTCGGAAATTGCAGATTCCATAAAGGCAATGAATTTTTGCCTGATTCCCTCTTCCTCCGCAAAAAACGCATTGAGGGCGCCGATTGCATCAACCGTGGAGGAACTAAGCGCATGCTCGATCAGCTCTGTCTCCTCAAGCGGATCTGAGTTCCCGACAAGTTTCAAAAAAGCCTCTACCGTTTCATGCCTTTTCAGAAGATACTCCCCAAACTCATGTCCGGTTTCGGTTAGCTGTATTATTTCGTAACGGTCATATTTTAGATATCCAAGGTCTGCCAGCTTGGATATCATCTTCGAAGCGGACGACGGCTTAACATGAAGAAGCTCGGAGAGCTGTCCAATACGGGCGTAATTGTGCTCCGCACAAAGCCGGAACACCATCTCAAGATAGTCCTCCATAGCAGGGGTAATTTGTCCTTTCTTTTTATTGGCGAGCTGATATCCCCGGACAGTTCTGAAGTCAGAATTTGTATTGCTGTTCATAGAATCAAACCCTTAAATTATTTTCGGATCAGTCCAGTATATTCGTAACAAATCCGTTTAGAAATCGTATATTAGCGTAGGGAAAGATTTCTTCCCTACGCTTATTGTCTTTTGGAGGATTCATTTATGGGCACCACTCAGATTTCACTCAATAAATTGCCAATCGGCAGAAAAGCAAATGTATCTGGCCTGACCTCCGACGGCGCTACCAGGAGGCGAATGCTGGACCTGGGAGTCATTGACGGGACCGAAATAGTGCCTCTGTATAAGAGCCCGTCCGGAAATCCAGTGGCTTATCTCATACGGGGAGCAGTAATTGCACTGCGGTCTGATGTCTCAGAAAAGATTATGGTTTCATTGGCTTAAAATAGAGCGGAGCGGTACAAATTCCAGCTTTGCCCAAACGGCATACGCAGACAATGGCTCGTTTTCTCCGCTCCGTTATTTTTATTTTCCAGGAGGATTCATATATGGGGTTAACAAACACATCGACAGGAGCGGGAGTTCTGAGCAACTGTGGTCTACATATTGAAAAAGAGACACAGGACGACAAGATCGTGGCACTGGCCGGAAATCCAAACGTCGGCAAAAGCACCGTTTTTAACGGGCTCACAGGACTTAAACAGCACACCGGAAACTGGCCCGGAAAAACAGTCGTGAACGCACAGGGAAAGTATCGGCATAGAGGTACCAATTTTATCATGGTGGATATTCCTGGCACCTATTCTCTAATGGCGAACTCAACTGAGGAGGAAATTGCCCGGGACTTCATATGTTTCGGCGGGGCCGACACCGTGGTGGTCGTGGCCGACGCCACATGCCTGGAGCGCAATTTAAATCTGGTAATACAGACCATGGAAATCACCGGCCGCGTCGTGCTGTGCGTGAATCTTATGGATGAGGCAAAGAAGAAAAAAATCAGCATTGATCTGAGAGCACTTTCCTCCCGGCTGGGTATCCCCGTGGTCGGAACCAGTGCGAGATCCGGCAAGGGTCTCAGCGACCTGATGGATGAGGTCAAAGAACTTGCGGATTATACAACAAAACCGGATCCGCTGAAAATATGCTACGGTGAGGAAATCGAAGCTGCCATCGCCCTGCTCGAGCCCGCCGTTGAGGATGTTCTGCAGCAGCGCGTCAGCAGCCGCTGGGTGGCTTTGAAGCTGCTCGATGGGGACGGCAGCTTGCTGCGTTCCCTGAAAAGCTATCTCGGCTTTGACCTCATGCAAAATGAAAAAATCTCTCAAAAGGTAGCGGATGCAAGGTCTCTGCTTGAGGGTGCGGGAATTCCTATTGGCCAGCTCAGAGATCGGGTCGTAACAAAAATAGTTAAGACATGCGAGAACATAAGCCGTGAAACGGTCACGTTTGGAAAAAAGGAATATGCCGCTCGTGACCGGAAAATCGATAAAATCCTGACCTCCAAGCTCACCGGTATACCCATCATGATTGCGCTGCTGTTCGGCATCTTTTGGATTACAATTTCCGGCGCGAATGTCCCATCCAACCTGCTCGCCACCGGATTATTCTCTCTGGAAGAACATCTGACCAATTTTCTTTCGTGGTTATCCGCACCGGATTGGCTGAGAGGAATAGTCGTGGACGGGATATTCAGGACGCTGGCCTGGGTGATCTCCGTTATGCTTCCGCCTATGGCAATCTTTTTTCCGCTGTTTACACTTTTGGAGGATTTGGGTTACCTGCCGCGCGTAGCGTTCAATCTCGACAACTTTTTCCGCAAAGCTTGCGCGCACGGAAAACAGGCGCTCACTATGTGCATGGGCTTCGGGTGCAATGCCTGCGGCGTGATCGGATGCCGTATCATCGACTCGCCAAGGGAGCGTCTGATTGCGATTCTCACGAACAACTTTGTGCCATGCAACGGAAGATTCCCCACACTTATTGCCATTATCACCATGTTTTTCGCCGGGACTGCCGGCGGGGCGTTTAAGTCCGTCATATCCACATTGATGCTGACCGGGGTAATTGTGATCGGTGTCGTCTTGACGCTTTTTATTTCAAGGCTGCTCTCCAAAACTATTCTGAGAGGAATGCCCTCGTCATTTAATCTGGAGCTCCCGCCTTATCGCCGTCCTCAGGTCGGAAAGGTTATAATACGCTCAATTCTGGACCGAACGCTTTTTGTACTCGGCAGAGCGGTTGTAGTTGCCGCCCCCGCCGGACTTGTTATCTGGATACTGGCAAATACTCACAGCGGGAATCTGAGCCTGCTCGCCCATTGCGCCGGATTTCTTGACCCATTTGCAAAGCTCATAGGATTGGACGGATTTATCCTGACGGCCTTTATTCTGGGCTTCCCCGCAAATGAGATCGTGGTACCTATCATTATTATGAGCTACATGGCAAGCGGAACGCTGACCGATTTGGAGAGCCTGTCGGAGCTGCGCACACTGTTTGTAAGCCACGGCTGGACTTGGTTGACGGCAGTATGCACAATGCTTTTCTCGCTTATGCACTGGCCATGCGGGACCACATGCCTGACTATAAAAAAAGAAACGCAAAGTCTCAAATGGACGCTCGTTTCCTTTGTGATTCCAACTGTAACCGGAATTATCGTATGTATGATCGTCGCCAATGCAGTCCGCCTGCTTGGGCTTGCATAAGCGGCGGCACGATTTTATTGAACTTTAAAGCTTAAAACAAATAAGGCTTGAGGCATAAAATATCAACATACTCTTTGACAGAATTTTTGTGTCCATGTTATTATAGTACCATTAATTTACTATTCAGAAAGGATAAGTTTCCGATGAAAACATCTGTAGTTGGGTACCCAAGAGTGGGAGCATTTAGAGAATTAAAGCTTGCATCCGAAAAGTATTTTCGAAGTGAGATAACAGAAGTCAAATTGGAGGAAGTCGCGAGAGCGCTGCGTACAGAGCACTGGAAAACCCAGCGCGAGTATGGTATTGACTTTATCCCTTCAAACGACTTTTCTTTTTATGACAATACGCTTGACACCGCTTGCTTGCTTAACATCATTCCTCAAAGATATAAAGAATTGAACATGTCCCCGTTGGAGACCTACTTTGCAATGGCAAGAGGCTATCAGGGAGAACGCGGCGATGTTAAAGCTCTGGCAATGAAAAAGTGGTTCAATACCAACTATCATTATATGGTCCCGGAAGTTGACGATGCAACTGAAATTGCGCTGACCGGCTCAAAGCCGTTTGATGAATTCATTGAAGCAGAAGAGCTTGGGATCGTCACAAAGCCTGTCGTCATCGGAGCGTTTACGCTTCTGAAGCTGCTGCGTTTTACCGGCAGCAGGGATATTCCTGACTTCACATCCGCTGTCGCAAAAGCATACGCCGACATCCTTACAAAATTCAGTGAGCTGGGTGCGGAGTGGGTGCAGTTTGACGAGCCTTATCTCGTTAAGGATCTGACATCCGACGATATAGTGCTTTTTGAAATGCTGTACAGCAAAATCCTGACGGGAAAAGGAAATACCAAAGTACTTCTGCAGACATATTTCGGAGATATTCGTGACTGCTATGGTACCGTAACGGCACTCGGTTTTGACGGCATAGGGCTTGATTTTGTCGAGGGCAAAAAGACGCTTGAGCTGATAAAAGCAAACGGTTTTCCCGACAGCAAGGTGCTTTTCGCCGGCGTTGTAAACGGCAAGAACGTCTGGCGCAACAACTATACAGTTACTCTCTCCATTATTGAGGAATTACATAGGCATTGCAGTTCGCTTGTTCTGAACAGCTCCTGCTCTCTGCTTCACGTCCCGTATACATTGGCTAATGAAACAAAGCTCTCAGAGCGGCAGAAAAAGCATTTATCCTTTGCAATTGAAAAGCTCTC
>Ga0123334_1003668_pt1 | contig 16338 bp, 12 predicted proteins | sample BiotimSIPDNA_FD_89706 | JGI IMG/M metagenome (GOLD analysis project Ga0123334, IMG submission 89706) | Anaerobic biogas reactor microbial communites from Washington, USA - Biogas_R1 time_0 SIP DNA | ecosystem: Engineered > Bioreactor > Anaerobic > Unclassified | place: Washington, USA... | reverse complement strand
CCGTTTTATCTCTCCTGTTTTTCGGGCTTTTTCCCGGCGCGCCTTTACCGCCGCGAAAGTTATATTATCATGCCTTGCACTCCTCAGTCAACCCTTTTTACCCTTTTATTTTACCTTTTCTTATACCTTACTATGATTTAACTCAATCGCACTCCGTCATTCCTGGAATAGAGATGAAAACTTACTCTGACTACTAAACCCCAAATATGTATCAGGCACCTGCCCTACCACAATATTTTCGGCAATTGGGATATTCATATTAACATCTGCCTCTTCTTCATTGAATGGGGCTATAACCTTTATCCTGCCGTTAATCTTTAAATATATCAGATGGTGGGTCTGATTTATCCCAGCCTCTTCAAATTGATGATTCATCTCCACATTGATTTTTCCTACAGGCATCATTTTAACCTTTATCTCAGGGCCATAAGCTGCGAAAATTTTGCTTCCTGTCAACTGACCACTAGGTATGCTTAAAGTTTGTCGCTGCAGGTTAATAAAACCCTCTTCCACACAGAGCAGAGTTTCCGCCATCATACGGTTGATTATAACTGTATTGGGCTGCATCAAAACTATTCGGCCTTCGCTATCCTTGTGGATTGTCATCAAGTCCTGATATTCAGTTTTATGGGCAATATTTTCAATAATGGCTCGACTGATTATTTGCTGACCCATTAACTGTGATCTGGAAATCGCCATCCCCATTATTGAAGATTCTAATCTGGCATCAAGAAAAAAATAGAAAGATATGAGCAAAGGAACCAGCAGGATAATTAATGGCTTTACAATTGACCTTCGGCCATACAAAGGCTACACCCCCGTAGCCTTATAGTATGAAAAATGTCTACATTGGGTGAATCTCCATAATATTTTATATTGGTGCTTTCTATTCCAAGGGCTGAATCCGATAGGAGGTATTCAGGATAGTCTGTGCTTTGTCGGAATTTTCAGGTTCAGAACTCATTCCGTTTTTAAACAAAGCAATTTAAATGGCAGAATAGCTGATGTCATCAGGCAGCGCATCCTTGATCGGACGCAATCTCTTCCCACCTAATGCCAATACCACTTCATTGCTTGTGGATTTCAGTTTCATGTGAGACACCTCATTAAGCTGAAAGAAATCAGCTACGCAATTCCTAATAAGAAGAAGGCCTTTATTTAGACCACAAGGCTTTCAATTCAATTGACAAGCCCATGAAATTCGGATGTTCTACAATATCTTCGTCCATACCGGAAGCAATCACGGCGTATATGCCATCACGCCAGGCAAAGCATTCCAAGGTTTTCTCCTGAGGATCAAGCAACCAATAATGTTGCACCCGGGCCTGCTGGTAAATCCGCATTTTCTGCAGCCGGTCTTTCCGTCCGCTGGAAGGAGATATAACCTCTACCACCAAAGCTGGCGCTCCGTCTATCCGGGCATCTTTCACAATCCTTTTCTGTTCGCCTGATACATAGAACAGATCTGGTTGGATTACGTTGAAGTCAAACAGGGTTACATCCAAGGGAGCATCGAATATCTCTCCCTCAGGATCAACCTCTGCAAAGTAATCTTCCAAGATCCTTTGAAGCTTGCGGGAAGCACGCTGGTGGATAACACTGGGCGATGGTTCTTTGACCAGCACGCCCTCAAGTATCTCAATACGGCAGCCTGGTTCTTCCGGTATATCCAAGTAATCCTGGTAGGTGAGCTTTTTCACAGGATTAGTTTCATACGGAACGGTTTTTTCCCTGACGATGTCATCGCTAAGCGCTTTGATAACAACATCCAGCTTATACCGGTATTGTCTGCTGCCCAGCTCAATGTAGGGTATCCTGTTCTCTCTAGTGTATCTCCAAATAGTTTCAACCGATAGATCCAGAATCTCAGCCAAAGCCTGGGCAGTAATCAGTTCCTTACTAACGTCACTCCCCCCCTTCACATACCGAATCATTTCGGCTCTATTAGCGCAATCATTTCTATCTCAATAATAACTATTCCGCCAACTATTATCAATCATTATCAACTAAAATAATCTGCAATAAACAACTTGACACTCAGCTGAGATGGCCGCGCCTAACTAACTCGCGAGGGGCATCACAAGGTGTAAGCGCAGACTTCTATTGGAAAAAATGAGAAGCATCAAGCCAATAATAAACACCCCATGTTAATCTTGGGGTGTTCTTTTATGACCGGCAGGTCAGTATCATATCCATTGTTGTCTGAGATATGGTTGAACAATGAACCAATTATCCTTCAGTCAAGAGACGGGCATACTTGCGCTTTCCTACCTGCAACACCATTCCATTTCGAATGGTAATAGTGGTTTCTTCACTATCACACTTTTCACCATCGACCTTGACGGCCCCCTGTTTTATCATTCGTCTTCCTTCGCTGGTGGAGGAGACCAGCCCTATATCCTGCAGCAATTTAGGAAGCCAAATCTCATCTCCGCTGATTTCAACTTCGGGAATGTCTTCCGGCAAATCACCTTTCTGAAAAACCAGCTTAAATCTTTCCTCTGCCAGATCGGCCTGTCTAGCATCATAAAACATGGTGATAAACTCCCGGGCCAAACGCATCTTGGCGTCGCGAGGATTCATCTGACCATCTGCCATATCCTTCTCAAGCTGTTTGATCTCATCCATCGGAACTCGGGTAGCCAGCTCAAAGTAGCGGGCGATCAACTGGTCCTGAATGGACATGGTCTTCCCGAATATCTCATTGGGGTCCTCATTTACGCCTATGTAGTTCCCCAAACTCTTGCTCATCTTCTGAACACCATCGATACCCTCCAGAATCGGAAGCATAAGCGCTATCTGCGGTTCCTGACCGTATTCTCTTTGCAGATTTCGTCCCACCAGCAGGTTAAACTTCTGGTCGGTTCCGCCCAACTCGACATCAGCCTCTAAAACGACCGAGTCGTAGCCCTGCATCAAAGGATAATAGAATTCATGCACGCCAATGGGCAGCCCCTCTCTATAGCGTTTGGCAAAATCATCGCGCTCCATCATACGAGCCACCGTATATTTGGCTGCCAGGGTTAAGACATCCACAAAAGACATGGAAGAAAGCCATTCGCTATTAAAGTAAATTGTCGTCTGGCTCTTATCAAGAATTTTGAAAATCTGTTCTTCGTAGGTTTTTGCGTTAACTTTGATTTGTTCTTCGGTCAGCTGCTTTCTGGTCTCCGACTTTCCGCTGGGGTCACCAATACGTCCGGTAAAATCTCCGATGATCAGCCGCACTTCATGACCCAAATCCTGAAACTGCCGCAGTTTATTAAGAACCACTGTATGCCCAAGATGAATGTCAGGTGCAGTCGGATCAAGCCCTAATTTGATTTTCAAAGGCCTGCTATTTTTAATTGAATTTTCAAGCTTTTTAAGCAGTTCCTCTTCAGGAATGATCTCCGCCGTTCCCCGTTGGATCAATTCCAGCTGCTCAAGAGCTTGCTCCCGAATTTTATTGTCCACATCAAAACCCCCTTAACGCCAAAATAATACCATAAATAGGGACTTGATTCAATCAAGATGCCGGATATCTTGAAAAAGCACACCAATCGATATTTGGACGGTTTCCATTACTTGTTAACCCGCAAAAACTTTTCGAAGCAGGAGTTTGCCTATATTGATATAATTCTTAATAACACGACCTGCAGGGAGGCAATCAACATGGCTAAATCCAGGAAACAAAGAAAGAAGATCCCAAAAAACCTTGCTGTTAAATGGATCGTTTCGGCACTGCTCATCGCCGCCATATTAGTGGCCGGTGCCGCAGTCGGTACAGTTATTGGAGCAATAATTAATCCACCGGCCTGGGATCCTGAAGCTTTGTTTGGCTCAGAAACCACCATTCTATACGATAAGAACGGGGACCCATTTTATAACCTGTATTTTGAAGAAAATCGGATTCAGGTGCCGCTGAGCTCCGTACCCGATGATCTTAAAAACGCATTCCTTTCCGTAGAAGACCAGCAGTTTTATGAACATCACGGCATAAATTTCCTTGCCATCCTTCGAGCCATTTACGTTGACCTTACCAAAGGTTCGCTGTCACAAGGAGCCAGTACCATAACGCAGCAATTGGCCAGAACTGCGTTTCTGAACCCGGAAAAGACTTGGGAACGTAAAATTAAGGAAATGGTTATTTCTTTCCAATTGGAAAGCAAATATTCAAAGGATGAAATATTTAAGTTTTATATAAACCGCATCAACTTTGGCAGCGGCGCCTGGGGCGTTCAGACAGCATCACAGATATACTATGGCAAGGATATCGAAGAACTGACTTTAGCTGAATCGGCACTTTTGGCTGGGTTAGTCCAAAGACCTAATGCATACAGCCCCTTTAAGAATCTTGAACTAGCAAAAAAACGGCGAAGCATCGTATTGAACCGCATGGTTGACTGCGGATACATTACTCAAGCCGAAGCCGACGAAGCCAAAGAGGAACCGATAAAGCTAAATGAAAAAACTAACACCGCCGAACGTTATGGATTTTTTGTTGACTATGTCATTGACGAAGCAGACCGTATCCTGGAAGAACTGGGTCTTTACGACGACCCGCAAGAGGTGATTTTTAAAGGCGGATTGAAAATTTATACCACTATGGATCCCAAGGCTCAGCTGACCGCAGAAGAAACCTATGCGAAAGCCTCGAGTTTCCCGCAGGCTCAAAGCAAAAGCGGTCAGACTCTTCAATCTTCCATGATTTTGTTGGACCACCGCACCGGTGCGATACAATGTTTGATTGGCGGTCGGGAATATACTCACAAAAGAGGCTTTAATCGCGCCGTAGACATGTTAAGACAGCCCGGCTCAGCTTTCAAGCCGGTAGTAGTTTTCGGTCCGGCTTTGGAAAAAGGCTACACTCCCGGTTATATGCTGGAGGATGCTCCGGTCACCTATAGAATAGGGGGAGAAACATGGTCACCCGGTAACTATGATGGTAAATACCGGGGTATGATTACTATGCGAACCGCCATTCAATATTCGGTAAACATCTATGCGGTTAAGCTTGCCGACCAGGTAGGCATAAAAAATGGGATCGCTTTTGCCGAGAATTTAGGCATTACCAGTCTGGTCAAAGCCGGGCGTATAAACGATATGAACCTGTCCACTGCTCTGGGCGGAATCACCAAAGGAGTTTCCCCTTTAGAACTGGCATCGGCATATGGTTGTTTCGCCAACAAAGGAGTTCTGGCCGAACATCATGTCATAACTAAAATTGTAGCCAAAAACGGCAGTACCATCTATACGCACCGACCCACGGAAAAAAGAGTTATGACAGAAGCAACCGCCTGGATGATGACGGATATGCTGCAAAACGCAGTCCGGGCCGGAACGGGAACAAACGCACGGATATCCGGAGTAGCATGTGCCGGCAAGACCGGTACCACCCAAAATGATCGGGATGCCTGGTTTGTAGGATATACACCCAATTATACCTCCGCTGTGTGGATGGGTTACGATAAAGAAGAAACCATGAATAAGACTTATGGCGGTTCTTATCCGGCTCGAATATGGAAAGCCGTAATGTCCACTGTTGCCACCGGCAGCGGCAATTTTAGCATTCCAACTGGAATTACCCAGGTGGCTATATGCCAAAAATCCGGGAAACTGGCATCATCCGCATGCCCCGAAGAAGATATTAATCTGGTCCACATGAATCCCAAGGATGCACCGGAGGAGACTTGTGATCTTCATTATCTGCAGAAAATCTGCTCCGAATCCGGACAGCTGGCAACCTCACTTTGCCCGGATACGGTTGATAAAGGGTACTTAAAGGATGCTCCTTTTGATGATCCTCAAGCAGCTCCGCATGAATACTGCAGCCTTCATCAGGAACAGGTCACACCTGCTACAACAGCTTTGATCTGCACGGATCCTCGTCATGAAGGCAAATTATACTTGGCAAACATCCCCAAGGGTACTGAGTTTGGCGGGTGTCCCGAAAATATGCGACAGGAAATTAAGCTAGAAGGCTCTGAAAGCTTGGTATATTGTCCATTATCAGATCATCAGAAATCTCGATAACTTTTTGAAATACTCCGACGAACCGATAAATGACAAAAACCGGATGCCTGACCGGCATCCGGTTTCTGTCATTTGTTCAAAAAAGCTATGGTTACTCCATGTCCGCCTTCATTAGCTTCGCCATCTCTAAAATTCTTAATATAGGGGTGATCTAACAAATAACCCCGCACTGCTCGGCGTAGTGCCCCCGTCCCCTTCCCATGGATAATTCGTATCTTTTCGATTCCTGCCAGGAAAGCCTGTTCAATATATCCTTCTGTTTCATCCAGGGCCTGTTCCGCCAGCATACCTCGCAGATTGATTTCGGTAGGGATATTTTTGCGTTTATCAAGATAAGTGCGATTCTTTTGCCTGACATATTCTTCATCAGGAGATATACTGGGAATCACATCACTATCAGGTACAGTCAAGCGCATAATACCTACTTGAACAACAACCTCTCCTTGATTCACTTCCAGTACATAACCCTTTTGTCGTATGCTCTTTATTTCTACATAGTCCCCTGCTTCCACTTGTTTTCCGTGATAAGGATTTCCTTCCGGCTCCGGGTTAAGTCTCATGTCGGGCAAAGCCTGCTGATAACTTTTTTTCATGGCTTCGATTTCATGCCATTTAGGCGCCTCTGCTTCGCGGGCTTTCTTTTTCAGCTCAGCCATAATCTCATCAAATTCGCGGCGCCTGGCCTCTAAATATCGAGTGCTATCAGCTTTTAATTTATTCAGGAACTGTTCCCTTTCCTCATCGATGGCCTGACTTTTCTGCCCCAAGGCTTTTCTTTCTTCCAGCAATTGCTTCTGCAAAACTCGAGCTGCCTCAACTGCGGATCTGGAATTAAAAAGCTGTTCCTTTAAATCTGTCAAAAGCAATGAAATTTCCTTTTCCTGCTGGGGAACAAAAGCACGTGCCCGGGATACCAGAGTGGGATCAAATCCTAACGCACCCGCAATTTCAAAAGCGTTGCTCTGTCCCGGCATCCCAATGGTTAGCCGGTAAGTAGGTCGAAGAGAAACCGGATCAAATTCCACACATCCGTTCTGTACCCTTTCATACTGGTAGGCGAAAGTCTTGAGTTCACTATGGTGGGTTGAAACCAGAACCCGAGATTTAAGGTCAAGGAACTTCTCCAAAATAGCCCGGGCCAAGGCCCCTCCTTCCATGGGATCTGTTCCCGCTCCTAATTCATCCAGAATAACCAGGGAATGCTCATTCGCTCTGCCCAAAATATCATTAATGTTTTTCATATGTGATGAAAAGGTACTCAAAGATTGTTCAATACTCTGTTCATCCCCAATATCCACCAATACTTCTGAAAAAACCGCTATCTCCGATTCGGAGGAGGCAGGTATAAACAATCCTGTCATAGCCATCACGGTAAGTAATCCTACTGTTTTCAGAGCTACCGTCTTGCCGCCGGTATTGGGACCGGTAATCACCAGAATATCAAATTTGTCCCCGATCTCTATGTCAATGGGAATCGCGCGGTGACTTAACAAAGGATGGCGGGCCCGGTACAGCTTGATTCTCCCTTGGGAATTCAGATGAGGACGAAAAGCCTCCATTTTAAGAGCTAGCCTAGCCTTAGCCAGCCAAAAGTCGAGGGTTTCCAAACATTCCAAATCCCTTTCCAAATCATCAGCAAATTCAGCAATCCTTGCCGACAGCCTGCGTAGGATTCTTTCAATTTCATGGGCTTCCTCCGCTTCCAAGCGTCTGATTTCATTGTTAGATACTACTACCGGCTCCGGTTCAATATATACCGTGGCTCCACTGGCCGACTCGTCATGGACTATGCCCCGGATCTCATTTCTGTATTCAGTTTTAACAGGAACTACATAACGCCCCCCTCGTTCTGTGACCAGCAAATCTTGAAGGAATTTCTGATTATTTGTTGATTTTATAAAATCCCGCAAATAATCTTTAATACGAAGCCGCAATGTATTCTGCCGGTTTCGCAATGACTGCAGTTCTGGAGAAGCAGAATCTTTCACTCCTTCGGTCTCGTCAACGACTAATCTGATCTCTTTCTCCAGCTGGATATTCTCAACTATTCCCGCCTGCAGCCATTGGGTGCGAGGGCCTTTGCTCAACATTAAATAACCTAGAGCTTTTCTGGCCGCCACCAGTACCTGATACACTCTGTAAATATCGGTTGGGTAAATCATACCTCCGACTCTGACTTTGGACAAGTAAGGTCTGATATCATGTATGTCATGCAAAAAAACAGGTTCCTGAAGATGCAGCAGTCCTAACGCCTCTTCCGTTTCTGCCTGTTGGGAATCTGCCGCGCCAATATTTGAACTGGGTTCCAAGGATGCCGCCAACAATCGGCCTCCTGCGGAAACGGTCTGATCAATCAACATATCTATAATGCGTTTAAACTCTAGTCTTCTCAGTGTCTCTTTCATATTGCTCGATTTTCACTCCTCATAGCAGGAAACAAATCTCTCCAGAAATTTGTGCGAGTTACTGGTTCGGCATAGAGTGACAGCAAAATGCCAATTTTCCTTAAATCCCTGATTGTCAATTCCAAACCCTCTTGTTATAAGCGGCTGACCCTTATCAGTCCGGAACCAGCTATAACAGAAACGCCGTAACTTTCGACTTGATCCAAAAACAGATTCAGTCCCAGGGAATCACTGGCAATATGCCCGGCCACTACCACATTTATGTTATGCTTTTTGGCCTGTTCCCGATGCTTTTCCTGAATATGCATACACACCACTGTGCCCACCCCGGAAAACTGCAGTTTCTCATAAACCTCAGAGGATCCCGAAGTACCGCCGGTAAAGTCCACCATTATCCGCCCGGCCCGCTGTTTTTTATCCCCTACCACCAGCTGTGGACCCGCTTTCATAATCCCGGCATGACGATATTCAGGAATCTCAACTAAAAGGTCGATAACCTCTTTCAAACGCTCGGGCTTCTTTTCATCTATATAGCTTTGAACAAAATCATTTACCAGATTGTCGGCAGGCGTATGTACGCACATAAAAGGAATATCCAGCATTCTGGCTGCATCAACTGCCCTTTGATGATTCACCGGCATAATGTTGCGCTTGACTTCAGATATTCGTGCAGTCATTATGTTATCCCCTATATTGACAGGTACTCCTGCTCTGGCCAATAAATCGGCTTGTAAATCCATAACCCCATATAACCCAGCCAATGCTACCCCTTCCGGATGATGAGCCAGAACCATGTCAACTTTTCGTCCTCTTTGCCGCAGCTGGTCTGCCAGAAGAATCTCCGCCACCTCAATATCTATACCAACCATCATTGTATTTATTTCCTCTTCACCAGTGCCAAAAAGAATCCGTGTATCACTGAATGGATTGCTAAGTGCTTCTTCATCAAAGAAAACAGCATCTTTCTCTTCCATCAATTCAAACTGCCGTCTTTTTTCAAGCAGTATTTTTTCAATTTCCCGCGGCCCACGCACATCTTTGTCAATTCCCAATTTAACCGCCAGGTCGTAAATTTCTCGAAGCTTCATATTGTATTCCTCCCAATTCGAAAGTTTTTCATGGCATTTATGCTGGAACATTATTCTTCAAAAACGATTATACCATAGGAGCAAAGCGGAGATGGTATAATCGACGCATGTGCGTTTGGCCGCTAGGCCAAAATTTCGCACGCGCCTGAAATAAATTGTATAACTAGCCGTTTACGGCTGTTATACCATAGGAGCAAAGCGGAGATGGTATAATCGGCGCATGTGCGTTTGGCCGCTAGGCCAAAATTTCGCACGCGTCAGGCGAAAATCGCACGTGCATAAAACAAGCCGTATAATTAGCCGTTTACGGCTGTTATATCACTCCATCCCCAGGTCGGTTGCTTTCACCCTCTAAACAATCAAGACGCTTCAAAATTTCATTAAGCTTACCCTGGATATCTTCCAGAAGAACATAAATTGAGGTCGGATTTCCCATGACATCCAAAGCTTCCAGGTTTGCCGTAAAAATCTTTTCCCGGGTTACATCATCATAAGTAAGAATACTATTAGGGTCAGGCTCCCACTCAATACCTAAATCTCCTCTGCTAACCGGTTCATCCGCACCTCGAATTATTACGCTGAATCCCCCGGAAGGCTCCAAAATCCCGGTTTCAACTTCATTGACATCCCTTACTCCCTGTTTGCGCAGTTCTTGCATAAGGTCATCAACATTAAACTTTTCTTTACCGAGGTTTTCCTTGATGATTTTGCCGTTTCTGATCATAATTACCGGACGCCCCTGAATTATGCGGTTTAACTTCTGGCTTTTGATAGACAGGAATGCCACCCCGTACTCTAATGCTGCCAGAGTTATCAAAACTGCCACCCCTTCATAAAAGGGCAGGCTCTGGTCCAAGGCTACCGAAGTAAGAATGTGGCCCACTCCGGTCATAACCACAAAATCAAAAAGCCCCAGTTCACCCAGGGCCCTCTTTCCCATCAGCCGGATCACTATTAAGGCCACCAGATACATGGCCATTGCCCGCACTACGTATACTAACACAAGACTCCCCCGGTAATTCTTACTAATCTAGTATTCGCCTCCGGGTGGAGTTTATTCTCCTTAACATTTGCGGATGTTCTATATGGACAGCTTCTCTGGCCATGTCCACAGCCTGTTATTGGATGGTCCTGAAAATCATTTAATACGATTATCGGGGTTTAAGGATTTTTCATCTTTTCTTTTTTTGCGCTGATTGCTCAGACGGTCATATTCCTCTTGCAGCTTTCCCATCTGATCAGCCAAATTAAGTGCAGTAAGAATCGCCAGTCTGCTAATCCCCAAGGAAGGATTTTTTTGGTGCAATTCCTGCATCTGATTATCAACAATCTCTGCAAGCCTTTCTATATATTCCGGCTCTTCCGTACCCTTGATAGTATATTCCTCACCAAAGATATTCACCGTCACCTTGACCAATTCATTTTTATTACGCATCACTCAGGAACCCTCCCGTCCAAAGTTGATCTATTTTAAGTTTTCGCTAATAAGACATTATTCTCCTTTTAGACTCGAAAAACCATAGAATAAAACTCAATGGTTATAGATGTAAACTGTTGCAATAATGAGCTTACCGACGATGGAAATATGTCAATGAAAGAGAAATGTCATCTCCACAATTAGGAAGCGAGGAGCCGTAGACATGGAGGGTTTTCTTATCGCCCCATTAAGGTTAGAATATAAAAGCTGTTTGCAGCAAAATATACTTATTGCTGTGATTCAAGGAGTGAAAAGTATTTTGGAAACGAGCATGCCTTGGAAAAAGAATATAATCCTCTTTTTATTTAGCCAAAACATTTCACTCTTTGGGTCATACTTGGTTCAATATGCAATTTTGTGGCATATTACCTTAACCTCCCAATCAGGCGTAATGATGACGATAGCCATTATCTGCGGCTTCTTGCCCACCTTTTTTCTTTCCCCTTTTGCGGGGGTATGGGCTGACCGATATAATCGCAAAAGCCTTATTATGCTGTCGGATTCCTTTATTGCCTTAGCAACACTTATTCTGGCCATTTTATTTCTGTTAGGATACAATGCCTTATGGCTTCTCTTTACCATCCTGGCCATTCGCGCTGTTGGGTCAGGAGTTCAGGTTCCTGCCATAGGCGCCATCGTTCCCCAACTTGTACCAGAGGATAAGCTCACCAAGGTGAATGCCACTAACACCAGTCTGCAGGCTCTGGTCGGCTTGGTGTCCCCTGTGCTTAGCGGGGCACTTCTATCTGTTACCACCATCGAATTCATATTCTTTATAGACGTTATTACTGCTGCAATGGCTGTAATGATATTGCTGTTTTTCCTGCAAGTGCCGGTTCATAAAAAAGCCTCCCAAACACATCAAATAGGCTACTTTGCGGATCTGCGCAAAGGTCTTAAATATATTAATGATCATAAATACATAAGGAATTTCTTTGTGTATTGTGGATTTTTCTTCTTTTTTGTTGCACCGGCTGCCTTTTTGACTCCGCTACAGGTCACCCGTAGTTTCGGCAGCGATGTTTGGCGTCTTACGGCTATTGAAGTGGCTTATTCTATCGGAATGATGTTAGGCGGTATTCTTATTGCATCTTGGGGAGGATTTAGAAATAAGATTCACACCATGACACTGTCAATGATCATTTTTGGAGTTTGCACCTTATCCCTTGGGATAGTTCCCTTTTTTAGCGTTTACTTGATTATCATGGGAATAGCCGGTATTACATTGCCCCTCTTTACTACACCGTCTACGGTTATGCTGCAAGAAAAGATAGAAGAGGATTACCTTGGCAGGGTTTTCGGTATTTTTGGTATGATCTCCAGTACTATGATGCCGTTGGGAATGCTGATATTCGGGCCAATAGCTGACATCATAAGAATTGAATGGCTCCTTATTGGATCCGGCTTGCTGCTGTTTGCTCTGGGCTTATTGCTGCTGGGGAACAAACCATTACTCGAAGCCGGAAAGCCAATTCCCCAGCATGAAATATAAAGTAAGACTTGATTCAGGTGGAGTTTTAACTCCATCTGAATCTTAGTCGCACGGATCCAGGGTCTTAGCCGCCCTTGGGTACCCGCCGCCTATAGAGGCGGGTACCCAAGGGCGGGTTAGTCATCGGATAAGATATTATCCGTGCGTTGGAAACTGCACGGAACTATTGGCCGGACAACATACTGCCTGCCAGAGGGCTGTTATTCGCCCAGATGGCAGACTCCTCTATCTGATCTTTGCCCCATGAATTTCTTCCGCTCTTTTCAGAATCGTTTCCATGATGTCGTTAATCTCATCATCCTGCAGAGTAGCATACAGCGATTGGAAGGTAAGGGCAAATGCCAGACTTTTCTTATCCTCTCCCAGTTGGAGGGAACGATAAACGTCAAATAAGTCCACTCCCACCAGCAACCCTTGCCCGGATTCCCAAATAGTGCCGCTCAAATCGGCAGCATTAACCTGTTCGGCCACAATCAGGGCCAAATCTCGCTTTATTGCAGGGAATTTCGGTATTGGCCGGGTTTCGTTGCGAGGAATCAAAGCTTCAAAGACCTTAACTGCATCCAGCTCAAAAACGCAGGTTCTCTTATTGATTCCCACCTGCTCCAGAACCGTAGGATGAATTTCCCCAATGCTACCGATCAGAGAGCCCTCTAACAAGATGGAAGCCGCTCGCCCCGGATGATAAGAATGATCCGGATTCAAGGGCAAGAATTCAAGTGAAGGCAGATTAAATGCTCCCAGGATTTGTTCTACAATGCCCTTAAGATAGAAGAAATCCAGATAATCTCCAGATCCTTGCCATCCCCCGGCAGCTTTGCCGCTTACCAGCCCGGCCAGCACCATTCTTTCTTCAGGTTGGATATGATCTTCTCGGGGCCAATATACATTTCCCAGCTCTACCAGGCACAGATCTTCATTGCGACGGGAAATATTGCGGTCGGCCGTCTCCAACAAGCCCGGAAGCAGGGTAGTCCTCATTATTCCTTGTTCCTCCGAAAACGGATTGGCCACTCTGACTGCAGTGCGTAAGAAATGTTCTGTCGGCACCATCAGAACATCCAGCCAGCGAGGATTAATAAAGCTATAGGTGATAATTTGATGCATCCATCTGGTCGAACCAAGTAAAATTTCTTGCAGAAAGCGCTGATAATCAGTCCGATATCCCTGAGTAGGCTGGGCTCTTTCCAGGTCGGAGGAAATATTGTCATATCCGTATAGCCGGGCTATTTCCTCTATCAAATCTTCCTCAATGATAACGTCAGGACGAAATGAAGGAACTGTCACCATCAATTCAGGCCCATGGTCTTCAATAATAAACTGCAATTTTTGCAGATAATCTCTTATCTCGTCAACAGAAATAGCAGCGCTAAGAACAGCATTGACTCTGTCAGGGCGCAAGCGGATTTTCGTTACCGGTTTCGGTTCAGGGTATACATCGTCAATACCTTGCAGTACCTCCCCGGCCCCCAAGATTTCTAAAAGGCGAGCAGCTCGGTCAAGGGCAGGAATTACACCTTCAATATCCACACCTTTTTCAAACCGTATAGAAGCCTCGGTACGAAGGGCCATTTTTTTTGCGGTTTTTCGAACACTAATACCATCAAAAACAGCCGATTCCAGCAAGATAATAGTGGAATGCTCATTAATTTCCGAGCTTTCTCCGCCCATTACCCCCGCCAAAGCCACTGGTTTATCAGCATCAGCAATTACTAACATCGATGGATCCAGACGGCGTTCACCACCATCCAGAGTAACCAGGCTCTCATCATCCCTGGCATTACGAACGATTATCTGCTTGCCTTCTAACAAGTCATAATCAAAAGCATGCATAGGCTGATTCGTTTCCAGCATTACATAATTGGTTACATCCACCACATTGTTAATCGGTCTGACTCCAGCCTTTTCCAGTCTTTCCTGCATCCAAACCGGTGAAGGACCAACACGGACATTTTTCATAACCCGGGCAGCATAACGGGAACACAAATTGGATTTAATCGATACCTTTATATAGTCATCAATTCTCTCATCCAGTTCATCCGGCAGTCCCTGAGGAAGGTCCAAGGGAATTCCTGTCAAGGCAGAAACCTCCCGGGCCACATTGATGATTCCCAGACAATCCCCGCGATTTGGAGTCAATTCTAATTCAAGGACCGTATCGTTTTCGGATTTCTCAATATTCTCCACGGCAATACCGGCCATTGTTAATCTATGTGCCAGCTCCTCAACCGGAATATTCACCTCTATAAAGTCTTTTAACCAATCCAGTGATAAACGCATACCTGTCCCCCTTTAGAACTGTGATAAGAATCTTAAGTCGTTATCAAAAAACAAACGCAAGTCATTAATACCATACTTGAGCATCGCAATTCGCTCAACTCCCATACCAAAGGCAAATCCCGTAACCTGCTCAGGATCATAGCCCCCTGACTTTAAAACGTTAGGGTGAACCATGCCTGAACCCAAAATCTCAAGCCAACCCGTGTCCGAACATGTCCGGCAACCACTGCCACCGCACATTACACAAGACACATCCATCTCCGCACTCGGCTCCGTAAATGGGAAATAGCTAGGTCTGAACCTTACTTTAACTTCGGAACCAAAAATTTGCTGGGCAAAACGCATCAGAATTCCTTTCAAATCGGCAAAAGTAACTCTTTCTCCGATATACAGACCCTCAATCTGATGAAACATGGGAGAATGAGTAGCATCATCATCACGGCGATAGACTTTGCCGGGAATAATAATTTTTACAGGTAAATTCGGGCAATATTCTTCCATAACCCGTACCTGGCCCGGGGAAGTGTGGGTTCTGAGGAGCAGCTCATTGGTTATATAAAAAGAATCCTGCATATCCCGGGCCGGATGATCAGCCGGTACATTGAGAGCCTCAAAATTATAGTAATCCAGTTCCACTTCAGGTCCCTCAACAATTTGAAATCCAAATCCCAGGAAGATGTTCTCCAACTCTTCCATAACAAGATGCAAAGGATGGCGGGTTCCAGCCAATACCGGCTTACCCGGCAGAGTTACATCAATCTTCTCCTGCATCAAGCGACGCTCCAGCTCCTGATCACGAAACTCCTGAAATTTAGCCTCAATCAATTGCTCCAGATCATCCTTCAGACGATTAGAAGCCTGCCCCACAGCCGTCCTCTCAACAGGATCAAGATCCTTTAAACCCCGCAAAATCGATGTGATTTGACCCTTTCTTCCCAGAAATTCAACTCTGATATCCTTCAGCGAATCGGCATCTGCAGCTGCTCGGACTTTTTCTTCAGCCGTTCTCCCTAACTGTTGCAGCCTGTTATGCACCCGAAAATCCCCCTTAAACAAATAGTAAAAGCTTTCATCCTCTAGGGACGAAAGCTTTCTTCCGCGGTACCACCCTGTTTAGCCCATAGGCTCACTTAAGCCTTGATAACGGAAAGGATCCGAGCAAACCTACTAATAGTTCAGTCCGCCAACTCCCAGGTGAATTCCTCTGCTTTCACCAAACGCGCTCTCAGTCAAGGCAGCATTTCCCTGAATAGCTTCCCACAGAGTACTAGTCCTGATCATCGCCATTATTGATACATGAACATCTTATACCAAAGATAATATACAATTTGACCTGATGATTGAAATAGGTCCCAAAATACTTCGGCGTACTGGCACATAAGCCGGTCCACCCCTTCTATTTGGGTTTGAACTGATTATAGCATAAGCCCAAACAGCACACAACTATTTGAATCCAGCTGATCGTGTCAAGATTAAGTGGGTAAGCTCCCGCATAATTTATTTCCCACCTCATGCAGTTCGATAACTGGCTGAGGTTAATGGCCTAAGAACATATTTGGCCCACATTTTGCCCGATGCCGG
>Ga0123334_1003667_pt1 | contig 16340 bp, 11 predicted proteins | sample BiotimSIPDNA_FD_89706 | JGI IMG/M metagenome (GOLD analysis project Ga0123334, IMG submission 89706) | Anaerobic biogas reactor microbial communites from Washington, USA - Biogas_R1 time_0 SIP DNA | ecosystem: Engineered > Bioreactor > Anaerobic > Unclassified | place: Washington, USA... | reverse complement strand
TTGCGTTGAAGACCAGATAAGGCCGGTTGCTGATATCCAGATTACAGGTGGCAAGCGCTTCATCCATGGGGATGGTGTACATACCGTAGCGCCGGATCCCCTTCTTGTCGCCAAGGGATTCTGAAAAAGCTTTTCCCAGAACTATACCAACATCTTCAATAGTATGGTGACAGTCCACATTAAGATCACCCTTGCATTCCAGTTCTATGTCGAACCCGCCATGGAGGCAGAATGTCGAAAGCATGTGATCGAAGAACCCTATTCCTGTGTCGATATTGGAAACACCCTGACCGTCGAGGCTAAGGGATAAATGAATATCTGTTTCCTTAGTTTTACATTTTATCTTACTTTCTCTTTGCATCTGACCACCTCCTCGATCTCATTTACTATTGCTCTCATTTCATTAAGAAATGTCATGTTTTCTTCCTTTGTACCTACGGTAATGCGAAGCATGGTCTTTAAGTTCCGCACAAGAATGGACCGTGCTTTCAATGCCTCATAGATCTCATTTGCATGATCTGTTTTCACGCAGATATAGTTTGTGGCAGTGGGATAGATGGTTTTTATCACCGGGCTTGCCTCTAATGCCTTTAGCCCTTCAAAGAGCTGCCTCCTGTTCTCCAGTATCCTGGCTACCGCATCCTCTATGTATTCCTTTTGGGACAAGATGATGCAACCTGCAGACTCAGACAATGTATTCAGATTGTAAGGTGCACGCAGAGCATTTATCACATGGATGAGGCCGGGCGACGATACTGCAAATCCCAGACGAATGCCAGCACAACCCAGAGCCTTCGAGCAGGTCCGTAAAACGATCAGATTATCACGGCTTGCGGCCTCATGCAAAACCGACTGATCGGAAAAATCCATATAGGCTTCGTCAACTATGACCAGAGCATCTGTATTGTCCACTAACTCCATAACATCCCTTTTTAGGGTGACCGTTGAGGTGGCGCTGGAAGGGTTGGAAAACAACAGCGCCCTCGCATCCTGTTTTCGGATTTGATCCAGGGTTTCGGGCACATGGATCAAGCCACTCTCCGTTCTCGGAACCGTACAGAGCTTCTTCTCGTAGTTGGTTGCGAAAATTTCATACATGGAAAAATCGGGTTGCGCCAGTAATAGCTTTTCATCTGACTTCAGAAAGCAGCCTATGAGCATGGAAAGCAGTTCATCTGAACCATTTGCTGGCACCACCAGTTCCGGATCCATACTGTAATAATTGCCAAATGCCTGCCTGAGTTGCTTATAGTTGTCGTCCGGGTATCGGTTAAGCGAAATATTGCCCCAGGCGTTCAGCAATTTAGTCTTAAGCTCATCTCCGGGATCGATAAAGCTTTCGTTGGCATCCAACCTTATTTCGCAATCTTCTGCGATCACTTTATACGGTTTTAGCTGTTGAAGTTTTTCATGCAATTGGTAGGACATTTTTACCTCTCTTCCATGAATCTTATGGAAATGGATTTACCGTGGGCCTCAAGTCCTTCTCTCCGGGCAATTTCCATTATGTCTTTTTTGCAGGTTTCAAGCGCTTCTCTTGTGTAATAGGTATAGCTCATCTTCTTTGTGAAGCTATCCACACTTAAGGGGGAAGCAAATCTGGCAGTTCCCATGGTGGGAAGCACGTGATTGGTTCCTGAATAATAGTCCCCCAGGGGTTCGGGACTGTACGATCCACAAAAGACAGATCCTGCATTTTTGATTTTCGGTAAGGTCTTCATAGGTTCAGATGTCATGATTTGCAGATGCTCCGGGGCGATTCGGTTTGCAATCTCTATCATTTCATCTTCGTTGCTGCAGATGAGAATCAAACCGTAGTTCTTAAGAGATGCATCTATGGTTTCCTTTCGTTTCATGCATGCAGATTGGACCCGGAGCATTTCTATGGTTTTTTTCGCTAGCGCCTCGTCGGTGGTGAGCAGAATTGCTGCAGACATGGGGTCATGTTCTGCCTGGCTCAGAAGATCCGCTGCGACGTAACCCGGATCTGCCGTTTCATCGGCCAGGATGAGGATCTCGCTGGGTCCGGCTATCATATCGATATCTACTTGCCCATAGACAGATCTTTTGGCTGTTGCAACATAGATGTTTCCGGGGCCAACGATCTTATCCACTCGAGGAATTGTTGCCGTTCCGTAGGCCATGCCTCCGATAGCCTGGGCACCACCTGCCAGAAAAATACGATCCACCCCGGCAATATAGGCTGCTGCCAGGATGTCAGGATTTGCCCCGTAGGAAAGAGCCCCCGATTTTTCTTTTCGGACTGCCGGAGGTGTGAGCATGATGATTTCTCCTACTCCCGCAAGCTTTGCAGGGATAGTGTTCATTAACACCGTAGATGGATAAGCTGCTGTGCCACCGGGAACGTATATTCCTACACGATCAAGCCCTCTTACGATCTGACCCAGCAAAGCGCCGTTTGGTCTTTGGATCTCATAGCCCCTTTGAACCTGCTTTTCATGATATTCCTTTATATTTTTCGAAGCGTTGCATAGGGCTTGCTTGAAGGCATCGTCTGCATCATCATAGGCATTTCGCATTTCTTCTTGTGAAATCTCAAAAGGCTCAGCAGATAAACCACAGAATTTGCGCTCGTATTTTCTAATGGCTTCGTCTCCGTGCTCCCGGACATCTTTTAAGATTTCTTCAACAACATCCAATACCTTCCGGTCCGTTTCACCGGCTCGGCATTTCATTTCCTTAAGGAGTGAAGGTATGTTGTTTTGATTACTTTTTATAATTCGCATTGAATTACCTCTGTCGATGTCTCTTCCATGTACTATAATGTTCTACTTTATCGTTCTACTTTTGACGCCATGTTTTCTATAAACGCATCGATTGCTTTCTTCTTAAGCTTCATACTGGTCTCGTTGACGATGAGCCGGGCTGATATTTTTTGTATATCATTCACAACGACAAGGCCGTTTTCCGCCAGCGTTTTACCTGTATCTACCAGATCAACGATGCCATCTGCCAGTGACAGCAGCGGTGCCAATTCCACTGAACCTTCGATTTTAATGATCTGTACGTCCATACCTTTTTCTTCAAAGTAATCTCTGGTAATCTTCGGGTACTTGGTAGCTACTTTTTTAACTGAATAACCGGAGTAAAAATCTCTGCCTGACTGCGCTGCTAATACAAACTTGCACCGCCCGAATCCCAGGTCGAGCACTTCGTAAAAGCCGCCTGCCTGCTCCATAATGGTATCCATTCCCACAACACCCATATCGCAGACACCATGTTCCACGTAAGTGATTACATCCGCTGCTTTTCCAAATACCACGTCTATATTTTGATCGGGAATGGTGAGAAACAGCTTCCTTCCTTTCTCATTCAGGTGGCTGCAGTCAAACCCCATCCTTTCCAGCAGTTCGATGGTACTCTTCTCCAACCGCCCTTTTGTAAGAGCGATGCGCAACCTTCCATCGCCATTGTGAGTGCGACCATTTTCACTGTGATCGAGAATAGCGGCAGAGATCTGATCCACATTCACAGCGAAACCTGTGGCGGGAAGATTGCAGCCGAAATCCTTCAGCAGATTGTCATAGCGCCCTCCGGACAATACGGGTTCTCTGGCTTTTGAAGTATAACCTTTGAAGACGAGCGAGCTGTAATAGTCTGCCTGATTGACCAGGCCAAAATCTATGATAACGCTTTCTTCCAGTCCAAGATACGCCAGGGCATCATAGATCGACTTGAGGTATTCCAGCATCCCGATTAACTTGCTATCGTATCCGTCAAACAAATCCTTTGCTTTGTCAAAGACTTCCCTGCCACCGAAAAGCTTGGGGAGTTCCCGCAAAATAACTGTAGTCTGATCTCTTTCAAATTTATCCAATTTAGAGGACAAGGCAGCATAATTCTTGGATGAAATAAATTGGTGTATGCCGGACTTCTCGTCTGAATCGATGTTTAACCGTTCCATCAGCAGTTTAAAGATTCCCACGTGGCCAAGCTCGATCCGTATATCTCCGCAATCACAGGAGGATAGGGCTTTTACGCTCAGTGTCAGCAGATCAACATCGGATTCAAAAGATGCATCTCCGATGAGTTCCACCCCCATCTGCAGCATCTCATTGCTTCGCCCGCGCAGCCCGGGATTGTTTCTGAACACTTTCTGTTCATAGTAAAGTTTCAGCGGCATAGGATAGTCCTTCAGCCGGGAACAGACAAGACGGGCAATGGGGATGGTTGAATCCGGCCTGGCTACCAGCACTCTGCCTTTGTTATCCAGGGATTTGTACATAGTCTCCTGCGGATAGTACAGCGCCGTAGTTGAGAAAACATCATAAAATTCAAAACCCGGAGTCACCACCTGGTGATAACCGTCATTTGTAAATGAAGCATGGAGTCCATTGGTGATCTCCTTTTGTATCCTGCATTCTTCAAAGAGCAGATCCTTGGTACCTTCCGGTGTAATTTTGTCAAACCGCTTCATTATGTAGTCGCCTTTCACAATTTATCACTGCCCCATACTACTACACTAAAGCGCGAATGTCAATAAGAGTTGCTAAAGTCATACATTTCAGACTTTTATTATTAGAGACCACTAATCTGTGTGCAAAATATTGATAAATGTGTAGGTTAGATATTATGCTTATATAGAAGATGTCGGGCTCAGCAACACCGCTACACCTGAGCAGCCCTTCAATCGAAAAGTATTAAAATCAACAAGTGTCACATCCCCGCTGATAAAGAAGTCTTCGATCCTTTCTCCGGGTGCCGGTTCCACAGGAAGATATTCCTCCCCTTCCCGGCATACGCATACAACAAGTCTGCAGGTCCTGCCCTTTCTATGGAAGGAATATATATTGGTTCCGGAATTACCGGGCTGGAATTTCAATTGTTCCAGTGCCTCTGTCTCCTGCAGCTTTTTACGAAAGGCCATAAGTTTTTTATAATGCAGGTAGATTTCCCGGTTTCCTTTTTCGGGAACAAAACAGCCCCGGTTGAAGGGATCCCGATCACCCTTCATGCCGATTTCATCGCCATAATAGATACAGGGGATACCTGGCATGAGAGCCCATATTACAATGGCGGCAAAGAGCTTCTGCTGTGCCTTTTTATCGTCAGCCTCTTCTTCAAACACGGTAAGGATCCTGGGAGTGTCGTGGGTTCCCAATATGTTCATCAGGCCGTTAAACACCGTTTCCGGGTAGTTTCGCCAAAGTTCTTCTACGATTTGAGACAGACGGGTTCCAGTGATCCTGCCATTGAAAAAATCTATGATCCCCTTCTGCAAAGGATAATTCATGACGCTGTCCAGCTGATCCCCGGAAAGATAGCGGCGCTTTTGGCCATAACTGACTTTTGTTGATGCATCTTCCCAGACTTCGCCGATGATGACCGCATCCTCATCATATTCTTTGACCACTTCTCTGAACCGGTCTAAAAAAACATCAGGCAGTTCGTCTACTACATCCAGGCGGAATCCCGATGCCCCACAGGAAAGCCAATGACGAACCACGGAATCAGCATTGTTCAGAATATAATCCAGATATCCGGGGTCCGTTTCGTTGACATGAGGCAGGGTATCGATGCCCCACCAGCTTTCATATTTATCCGGATAATCGGTAAATTGGAACCATTGAAAATATGGGGAATCCTTGCTTTGATAGGCTCCTACCTCCGGATAGCGCCCGTACTTATTGAAATATATGCTATCACTGCCTGTATGGTTGAAAACTCCATCTAATATGATGCGGATCCCCGCTTCTTTTGCCTTGCTGCAAAGCGCGCGAAAATCATCCTCTGTTCCAAGCAGAGGGTCGATCTTCTTGAAGTTTGCCGTATCGTATCGATGGTTGGAATAGGCCTCAAAAATCGGGTTCAGGTAGATCACCGTTACGCCCAGATCCTGCAGATAAGGCAGTTTCTCAATAATACCCTGAAGGTTTCCCCCGAAAAAATCGTTGTTCCTGATAATGCCCTTTTCATCGGGCAAATGGTTGGGTGTTCCGCCCCATTCATCCCGAAGAATATAGTCTTTATCCATCGGAGGCGGCACGTAGCTTCTGCTTCTCGCAAACCGGTCAGGAAAGATCTGATACATGACGCCTTCGGTCATCCACTTGGGACATTGAAATGGTTTCTTTGACATTGCCACACCTACAGGGGTTTGATGTTCCAGATCCGTTCAGCATACTCCCCGACTGCCCTGTCTGCGGAAAAAATGCCTGCAGATGCTATGTTCATGAGGGACATACGGTTCCAGCGGTCTCTGTCTGCATATGCTTTTGCAACATCCTGCTGTGCATTTTTATAAGATGCAAAGTCAGCAAGGGTGAAAAAAGGATCCGCCCCGCCGTTATAGCCGGTGGTAAGGTAGTTGAGCAGCTCGCTGAAGTTCTCGTTGTTGATTTTTTCCGAGATACAGCCTATGACTTTATTGATGTCCGGGTTATTCTGATAGAGGCTCCATGGGCTGTAAGTCCCCGAATTGCGTAAGGCTTCCACCTCTTCGACCTTCATACCGAAGAGAAAGATGTTATCGTCTCCCACAGCCTGATGTATCTCTACATTAGCACCGTCCAGGGTTCCCAGAGTAACGGCTCCGTTGATCATCAGCTTCATGTTACCGGTTCCCGAAGCTTCCTTACCTGCCAGAGAGATCTGTTCGGATACCTCTGCCGCAGGCATGATCATTTCCGACTGGCTGACTGAGTAGTTCTCTAAAAATACGATCTTCAAACGGTCTTTCATAACAGGATCCTTGTTGATGGCCTCAGACAGGTGGTGAGCAAGGCGTATGACCTGTTTTGCAATATAATATCCTGCAGCTGCCTTCCCTGCGAAGAGAAAGGTTCTCGGTTGAAAGTCACCGTCAGGGTTCTCCCGGATCTCATTATAAAGGAGGATAACATGCAATAGGTTGAGTAATTGACGCTTATACTCGTGTATTCGCTTGACCTGTACGTCAAAGATGGAATTCGGGTCAACGATAATATTATTATGTTCCTTGATGTATTTTGCCAGATTTTCCTTATTATAAAGCTTGATTTCTTCCAATTTGTGAAGAACCAAAGAATCATCTCTGAACTGTTTCAGCTTCGCCAGTTCTTCCGCATCCTTACGATATCCCGGCCCGATGATCTCATCCAGCAAGGCGGATAAGCGGGGGTTCGCCTGACAGAGCCAGCGACGATAAGCAATACCGTTGGTCACGTTTGTAAATTTATTCGGATCCATCTGTGCAAAACCGCTGAATAACTGATCCCGGATAATTCCACTGTGCAGAGAAGATACTCCATTGACCTTATGGGCCGCCGTCACGCAAAGATTCGCCATATGCAGCTTTTCATCACAGATGATGGACATACGGTTTCTAAGGTCTTCATCCTGCGGGAAAGTGGCATTCAGCCTTTCATGAAGCCTTCGGTTTATCTCCCATACAATAGTATGCAACCTGGGCAGCAGTTTCGCAAAGAGGTCTTCCGGCCACACTTCCAGGGCTTCAGGCATGATGGTGTGATTGGTATAGGTAACAGAAGATGTCACGATTCTCCATGCTTCATCCCATGGATAACCGTACTCATCAATGAATATGCGCATTAACTCCGGTATAGCCATGGTGGGATGGGTGTCATTGATGTGGATCGCTACTTCTTCACTGAAATTGTCCAAATCAGGAAATGTCTTCAGATGCTTATCCACAATGGTCTGCATTGAGGCGGAGATGAAGAAATACTGCTGCATGATGCGCAGGCTCTTGCCTTCTCTATGGGCGTCTTCCGGATAGAGTATTTTTGAAATAATTTCAGCCATGTGCTTCTGCTCCATAGACTGAAGGTATTTCCCCTGGGAGAAGAGCTCCATATCGATGTCTTCCGGAGAAGTGGATTGCCACAATCGCAGCGTATTTATAACAGGACTGTTGTAACCTGTGATCAGCATGTCCCGGGGAATAGCCAGTACTGTAGTATAATCCGTGTGGATCAGCTTCATTTCCCCGTTTGCGTTCCAGATTTCCTTTAGTTTTCCACCGAAATGAACCTCTTTGGTCTCTTCCTCTCTGGACCTGAGCCAAACCTCTCCCAGATCGAGCCAATCATCGGCAAGCTCTTTCTGCTGCCCATTTTCAATTTTTTGCTTGAATATACCGTATTCGTAGCAAATGGACATACCGTGTCCGGCCATACCCTTTGTAGCAATTGCATCAAGGTAACAGGAAGCAAGGCGTCCAAGACCTCCATTTCCCAAACCCGCATCCGGGTCCATGCGATAGAGGCAGGAAAGGCTCCCTCCAAGGGTTGAAATGGCTTTATCCAAAGCATCGCACAGACCAAGATTGAAAACGTTATTTCTCAATGATGTTCCCGGAAGAAACTCCATAGACAGATAGTAGAGTTCTTTCTTCTGATGAGCGCTTCCTTCTACATAGGTTTGCAACTGCAGTTCGGACATGATGTCCCTTATCACCAGGCAAGTTGCTTTATACAGTTCAGCTTTGTTTGCGGAATTCGGATCTCTGCCATACTGACGCAGTAGTTTCTTGCGAATGAGTTCTGTGAGTTCTTCGGGAGTGCATCTGGCATTCATACATAATGAGTTCATTCATTGTCCTTTCAAAGCAGGGATTTATATAGCTCCACGTATTCTATCGCAGATTTCTTCCATGAGCAATCTGTTTTAAAGGCATTTTGCACCAGTCTATGCCAGTGCTCCGGTTCCTGATACAGGCGTAGGGCTCTTTGTACGGCATCCAGCATATCGTGAGCGTTGATGGACTCAAAGCGAACACCGTTCCCCTTTCCCGTTTCCGGATCATAAGGAGTTATTGAATCCCTTAAACCGCCTGTAGCTCTTACAATTGGAATGGTTCCATAACGCAAAGCAATCATTTGTGCTAACCCGCAGGGCTCACTGATAGATGGCATCAGAAAAAGATCTGCTCCTGCGTAAATACGACTGGCTAACTCCGGTGAGAAAGCGGTGATCGCAGCCACCTTCCCTTTATATTGTGCGGATTTCTCTCTGAAAAACTGTTCGAATTTTTCATCCCCTGTTCCAAGCAGTACGAACTGGATCCCGCTGCTCATCATTTCATCAAAAACATGGGTAATGAGAGAAAGCCCCTTGTGTTCTACCAGACGTCCTATCATGCCGATGAGAGGCGCATCAACTGCTGTGTCCAACCCTACTTCTGCTTTTAATGCTTCTTTGTTTAATATTTTTTTATCGGCACTGTTCCTTGAATAATTGACAGAGAGAGCTTTGTCGCGATAAGGGTTGTACAATTTGTAGTCGATGCCGTTGATGATCCCGGAGAGCTTGTACCTGTTTTCATCAATGATCGAGTGAAGGCCATGGGCATAGAATGGATAGGTTATTTCCTCCGCATAAGAAGGACTGACTGTGGTTAACCTGTCGCATGTAACCACTGCACCTTTCATAAAGTTAACGTTACCATCCATAAGCAGAATACTTTCATGCTCCCGGTCCAGCCCCAGCAGATCCTGAAGAATTTCCTTTCCAAAGACTCCCTGGTACTCAATGTTGTGTATCGTAAAGACGGTTCGCAGATCCCGGTACTGCTGCTCCTGTTGATAAATAGTCTTAAGAAAAACAGGAACCATAGCGCTTTGCCATTCACTGCAGTGAAGTATATCAGGCTCGAAATCTAAATATTGCAGAGCTTCCAGGGCCGCCTTACTGAAATAGGCAAACCGTTCTCCGTCATCGTAATATCCATAGTATCCATCCCGCAGAAAATACTGCTCGTTGTCAATGAAATAATAGATCACATCGTTGTATTCCATAGTGAACAGGCCACAGTAGCAGTTTCTCCAGCCTAAAGCAACCGGAAAATCTTTTTGAAATACAAGTGATTCTCTATATTTCTCCTTGATGCGCTTATACAGGGGGAGCATTACTCTTGCGTCAACGCCCTGATCGGCCAATTCTCCCGGCAGAGAGCCAATAACATCCCCCAATCCCCCTGTCTTTGCAAATGGAACAGCTTCTGTGCTTATAAATAATATGTTCAAATTTCCCTCCTATATTATGCTGGCCTTTTCCACCACTACCGGATAAGTCACATGACCGGATAACTGCCTGTTTTCCCTTACAATGACATCCTTATCCAGGATCACATGATTCAAATGTACACCCCTCATTATCTCCGTGTTCTGCATGATAATGGAGTTTTTCACAACTGCATCCTTTCCGATGATGACATTGCGGGAAATGATGGAATTCTCCACTGTTCCTTCAATGCGGCACCCGTCGGATATGATGGAGTTCTTAACCTGGCATCCTGTAAAGTACCGGGCAGGCACGCTGTCCTTGCTTTTGGTATAGATGGGTTTTTGAAATGCTTTTTCTCTGAACACAGGATTCAGGAAATTCATATTTGCCTTCATATAACCCGCTACGCTGCTGACTTCCAGCAGATGTCCCTTGTATTCATAACCCTGAATATTCAGATTGCCGGCTAACCGGTGTACAATATCTTCATTGAAATCATACTTGCCGTAAGCCATAGCATCTGCCACAAGACTCTCAAGCAGAGATTTGTTGATCACATAGACCCCTGTGCTCCAGCAGACATCCTGACGGCTCATGTCATCTTTGTTAATGCTCAGGTCGTAAAGTCTGTTTTCCTCATTGAAGCGCAGAATCGCCACTCCCATGGGAACAGTGGGATAACCGTTCAACTGCCTGGTGTAGACGGCGGTTATATCTGCATTGCTCTCTATATGCGTCTCAGCCAGATAGTTGAAATCCATGCTGTGAAGAATGCTGGTCTCCACCAGAATGACCGTGTCTGCCAAAGAACGCCGGAATGAATGCATGTTGTTCGAAAGGGCCTCAATGCTTCCCCGGTACAGTCCGTTCCGACCGCTTTCAGATTTCCCATAAGGAGTCAGGACTCTGAGCCCTCCTCTTTTCCTCATCAGATCCCATTCTTTTCCCGATCCCAGATGGTCCATCAGTGAATGGTAGTTTTCCCTCGCTATTACAGCGACATCGTAGATTCCATCATTTACAAAGTTAGATAGGGGAAAATCGATGATACGGAATTTACCTGCCATTGGAAGAGAACCTATCGTCCGCATTCTGGTAAGTTCACGAAGATTCTCTCTCTCCGAATAGGAGAAAATAATACCTAATATGCTCATCTTCCCGCCTCCTCACCAAAGATATCCTCCCCGACTGAAACGCCCGCCGGCACGGTCACGCCCTCTCCTACTTTTACGAATTCACCTACAACGGTTATTTCATCATGGACCTTCCCGCTCATATCTCCTTCAGAAGCTCCTATTTTAGCTGATCTTCCTATTTCTGCACTGGGTGCAACTATGGTATAACCAATACATGCACCTTCCTCAACTACCACTTTGTGCATGAGTATGGAGTTGGATACTCTAGCCCCCTTTTCCACCGTGACGCCCGGAAAGAGAATGCTGTTTTCAATGGTACCTTCAATCTTGCAGCCGTCTGCGATGCTGGAGTTTGAAATAGATGCGTTTTCTCCTATATATTGAGGTGGCATATTTGAGCTTCTTGAATAGATACGCCAGGGGGGATCGTTCAGCTCAAGTGGCACATTGGGATCCAGTGTGTCCATATTGGCTTCCCAAAGAGACTGGATCGTTCCCACATCCTTCCAATAACCCTTAAATTCGTAGGCAAATAGATTTTCACCAGAGTGAAGCATACCCGGTATCACATTTTTTCCGAAATCGTTATCAGATGTCTCATCTTCCTCATCTTTATTTAAGTATTCTCTCAGCTTCTGCCAGTTGAAAATATAGACTCCCATGGAAGCCAGGTTGCTTTTCGGCTCCTTGGGTTTTTCTTCAAACTGGAGGATCCTACCGTCACTCGCGGCGGTCATTACACCAAATCTGCCTGCTTCTTCCCAGGGTACCTGAATAACGGCAATGGTACAGTCGGCGTTTTTCTCTTTATGGTAATCCAGCATCAGATCGTAGTTCATCTTATAAATATGATCACCGGAAAGGATCAGCACATACTCGGGGTCATACAGGTCAATAAAATTCATGTTCTGATAGATGGCATTGGCTGTACCCTTATACCATTCTCCGCCTTTTCCATCCATATACGGAGGAAGAATAAAGACACCCCCATAGAGTCGGTCCAGATCCCAGGGCTGTCCGCTTCCGATGTAAGCATTCAGCTCAAGTGGCCGGTATTGCGTCAGGACTCCGATGGTATCGATCCCGGAGTTGATGCAGTTTGAAAGAGGGAAATCGATGATCCTGTATTTGCCTCCGAAGGGTACTGCGGGTTTGGCAACATCTTTTGTAAGAATGCCCAGGCGGCTTCCCTGCCCTCCTGCCAGGAGCATGGCCACCATTTCGGTTTTTTGTCCGTATGACATACTCAATCACCTCCGCTGATAATACAATGTGGATAAGGGTGGCAGATCCAATGAAACAGTGTACTGTTGGAACATCGGATCTTCTTCTGCTTTCAGTACTTCTTTGGTTCCCTGGCCTGTTCCTCCATATTTTTTATGATTGGAATCCAGAAGGAGAACGTATTCATCAGGTCCTTCCGCCGGCAAACGGTAGTCTGTCCGAAATACCGGAGCAAAATTGCAGACGACCATCAGTTCTTGTCCTTTTAATCCTATTCTGGAAAAAGCAATAATATTCATTGCAGAGTCATCAGAAACATGCCAGCGAAACCCTTTCCAATCTCTTTCCAGTTCCCATAACGGCTCCCGATCCAGGTAAAGATGGTTCAGGTCTGCAACGTAATCCTTCATCCTCTTGTGAAGATCATAATCCAGAAGAAGCCAATCCAGCTCCTTTGCATGGTCCCATTCGGAGAACTGGCCGAATTCTCCACCCATAAACAGCAGTTTTTTGCCCGGATGAGCCATCATATATCCGTAATAGGCCCTGAGCCCCGCAAATTTCTCCTCGTACTTACCGGGCATTTTATTCAGAAGAGAACCCTTGCCATGCACTACCTCGTCATGAGACAGGGGCAGGATATAGTTTTCAGAAAAGGCATACGTGAGAGGGAATGTGAGGGCCTGATGTCTTCCCTTACGAAATAGAGGATCTGTTCTCATGTAATCCAGGCTGTCGTTCATCCAGCCCATGTTCCATTTGAAGTTGAATCCCAGACCACCGGCGTCTACCGGTGATGTGACCAGCGGCCACGCCGTGGATTCCTCTGCGATCATCAGGACGTTCGGGTAGCTGCTAAATACTGCTTTATTGAGATCCTTCAGGAAGGATACGGCCTCGAGGTTTTCTCTCCCACCATAGCAATTGGGCCGCCATTGTCCCTCTTTTCTGCCGTAGTCCAGATAAAGCATTGAGGCAACGGCATCTACACGAAGTCCATCTACGTGATAGTTGTCGAACCAAAACATAGCATTGGAAATAAGGAAGCTGCGCACCTCGTTTTTACCCCAGTCAAAGATCATTGTACCCCATTCTTCATGGCTGTTCTTCAGCGGATCTTCGTATTCATAACAGGGCGTTCCGTCAAAGAGAAAGAGCCCGTCCCGGTCTTTTGGAAAATGACCGGGGACCCAATCCAATATAATACCGAGACCAGCTTTATGGCATGCGTCTACAAAGGCCATAAAATCTTTCGGAGTACCGTATCTTGAGGTAGGCGCATAGTATCCCAGTACCTGATAACCCCAGGATGCGTCTAAAGGGTATTCGCTGATGGGCATAAGTTCCAGATGGGTATATCCCATTTCCAGGGCATAGGGGATCAGTTCATCCGCTATTTTCCCGTAGTCAAAGAATTGTCCGTCTTTATACTTTCTCCAGGATCCCAGGTGTACCTCATAGATGTTCACTGGTTTTCCATAAGGCGGTGATTCTGAACGCTGCTTCATCCATCCGTCATCCTGCCATCGGTAGCCGGAGATATCATAAGCCCTTGAAGCAGTGGCCGGGCGGGTCTCCATATGAAAACCGTAGGGGTCTGCTTTGGAATGTAAATTTCCATCCTGATCCTCTACGGTGTATTTATATAGATCATATTGCCTGACATCCGGGTAAAACAGCTCCCAGAGACCCTGTTGCGTAATTTTCTTCATGGGGGCAGACATGGGGTCCCAATCATTGAATTCGCCCGTCAAATAGACGTTTTTTGCCCTTGGTGCCCACAAACGGAATACATAGCCATCCCGTTTACCTTTCCGACATGGGTGTGCACCTAAAAATTCATAGGCTCTTGTTGCTGTCCCTTGATGGAACAGGTAAATCGGGAGATCCAACTGTTTGCCCATTCCAACCCCATCTCTCTCTACTCTGTGATCCGCCTGCACTTTTCATAGTATTCTGCTCTGAGCATAGACATTAAGTGAAGATCCACATATCGTCCATTCTTCTTACCCGAGTTACGCATAACACCTTCATATTGGAAACCGAGCTTTTTGTATAGCTCCGCTGCTCTGTGGTTGTGAGGCAGATGATCCAGACTCACTCTCTCCGTATGAAGATGAATGTAACAGTATTCCAGGATCAGTCGCATGGCTTCTTCACCAAGGCCCTTTCCCAGATACTCTTCTTCACCGATGTAGATCCTGGTGATATCCAGAGAATCCGCCTGGGGATCGATCTTGCTTATATAGATCCTTCCGATCGGCCTGTCTTCATCCCGATACAGGATCGTAAACTGAAGCTTGTCCGGCTCAAGCGTGCGGATGACAAACTCTTTTACGATTTCTTCGTAATTCCGTTCACTGGACATGGTGAAACTTTCCTGTATATAGGACTTCTGCTCCCATTCGGCAAAGTAAACGCAGTCAGAAAACACAGTTTCCCGTATGATAAGGTTCGTAGATTCCATAAGCACCCCCGGCTATTCAGGAAAGATTTGACTTGAATATAGTATATACCTTATTCGTGTAAAGTGCAATGGCGGTCTGCCTCATTCCAGAGCCTGCCGGCGGTTTCTGCCCAGGATCCGGCTGCTTCCCGGCATTTATTACACAAATCCCTCACATCTTCGGGATCTTTCAAATCAGTGGAATAAGAATTGCTTTCTAATACCATTTTCTGCAGCATATCCGGATTATCCAATAAAGGGCAAGGCTGAAGCATATTTGCATTAAAGGGCTGATATTTCCTGTATGCCTGGAACAACGGAGCTTTGTAAGCATCGAGCAGCGTGTTATTATGGATATTCGTGTCCGAATAATGTATGAAAGCACAGGGCTCGATATCGCCATTGGCATTGATATGCAGATAACATCTGCCCCCGGCGATGCATCCATCCACATATTCGCCGTCATTCCAAAAGTCCATGGTAAAGATAGGCTTTGATTTGCGGAACTTCCTGACCTGATGGTACATAAATTCCCTCTGATCTGCTGTAACCATGAGGTCGGGCACTGCATCCACACCAACGGGCATATAGGTAAAGAGCCAGGTGAACAGGCATCCTTGCTCCAGCAGGAAATTAAAGAATGCTTCACTGCCTATAGTCTCTGTATTTTGCCTGGTATAGCAACAGGAAGCCCCGAATGGCAGCCGTTTGTCTCTCAATATCTTCATGGCTCTCATGATGGATTGAAAAGTACCTTTCCCTCTTCGGGCGTCCGTGTCTTCTTCAAACCCTTCCAGACTGATTGCGGGTATAAAGTTTTTCACTCGCAGCATTTCTTCGGCAAAGGCTTCATCGATGAGAGTTCCGTTTGTAAAGGCCATAAACTGACAGTCATCATGCTTTTCACAGAGCTTTATCACATCTCCTTTTCGGACCAGCGGTTCACCTCCTGTAAAAATGTACATATAGGTGCCCATTTCCTTTCCTTGCCGGACGATACGATCAAGGGTTTCAAATGACATGCTGGTCTTGGTATCGTATTCAGAGGCCCAGCAGCCTATGCACTTCAGATTGCACGATGCTGTCGGATCTAAAAGGATCGCCCAGGGGACATTGCATTGGTTTTGTCCGGCAACCTCGAGCCTTTTCGTCTTTCCTAAGATATTGCTGTATACAATGAAGTTGGTGAAGAACTTTTTAATAACACGCAGATCTATCGTGTTCCATATGTTGATTATGTACTGGTTCCAGTTGTTCCCAGGTTGCAGGACGGTTCTTTTCACTACATTTAGTTCTTTCTTAATGTTGCCGTTGATATCAAACTTTTCAGCCCAGTCGACAAGTTTCGGAAGATTCCTTTCGATATCCCTATCCAGATATTCGAGGGCGATATCAAGTCCCTTTGCTACTGCGATTTCCTTTAATGTTTTCATGATACAACCTCCTTTCATGGCTAAGGTATCATTTCCGCATTGCAACGAGGCGAAAGGAGTTTCACCTCGTTATATCTATGAAAATATTCGCGTAACTATGACAGCCGCAAACACAGGTTCCTGCTCCCTTATGTT
>Ga0123334_1003659_pt1 | contig 16377 bp, 16 predicted proteins | sample BiotimSIPDNA_FD_89706 | JGI IMG/M metagenome (GOLD analysis project Ga0123334, IMG submission 89706) | Anaerobic biogas reactor microbial communites from Washington, USA - Biogas_R1 time_0 SIP DNA | ecosystem: Engineered > Bioreactor > Anaerobic > Unclassified | place: Washington, USA... | reverse complement strand
TGTAGCGCTGTGTACTTTCCCTGTGAGCGTTTAGCGTAGATTAGACGATGAAACGTTAGCCCAAACAAGTGTGTTTTCCTGCGCGGCGTCAAGGCGCATTGGGAGTCTGTCCCTTGCGGTTGCGCAATTCGAACAGGACGGCGTCAAAAAGAGCGTTGAAGAAGGTATGGCACGCGGCCACCATTTCTTCGATCGGAAGCCCATCATAATGAATCCGGCGGCCCTCTTCGATCTCGTCTTGGTCAAGGAATTGCCACTTCTGGATTAGGCCCTGGTCAATCTTCTCATGGAGTTTCTTTGGTTTGTAATATCCTGCCGTGTGCTTGTAGCAGTTATTAAGATTGCGGATTGCGTCCACCGTCTTGTAATCAGGAAGGTCCTTCAGCTCAATCGAGAGTTGCTTCTTGAAAACCGTACGGATCTCATCAAACCTATACGGAACTTTTCCAGATATTTGCAGGGCGTGTTGGCATTCTGCCACGGTCTTCTTGAATAGGCCTTCCGCCGTGGACCATACAGAAACCACAAGCGCCGCATACATGTTTTCTGAAAGCTCGCCACTTAGCCAGCTAGCCTCCGCCAGCCAGTCACCTGGGTCAAACGGGCAATTGTCGATCTGTCTGGATGAACTGATACGTTCATGCTCCTCCTTCAAATACCGACTTTCTTGCTGTTCCGATTTCTCAATCCGTTCGACCCATTTTGCCCAGACGGAACTTCTGTAAGCCGCGCCGCTTGGAAATTCGTCCTCAAGCAGACCCTGTAGGAAAGTCAGCTGACTTTCCCACTTTGGGCCCCCAAGCTTGGACATGGCCTCAATAATCTTCTCCGCACGCGTCATATCAAGCCCCTCCCTGACGAGCATCCCGGCGTATCAAAACTCATCAATGGTTAGCCCTTTCACGACCACACACGGCCTATTCAACGCCTTACGCCCTCCAGACAAGCCTGCCCATAACAGCAAAGCCTCAGCGATGGAAAAAGAGCCTTCTGCGGTGACGGCAGAATCTGGCCCCTTGCTATCATTCTTCATAACCCTTTTGAATGCTTTCACCGCGGCTTTGGCGTCGTCTGAATGGTCCTTGCCTTTGCTCTTCCCGGAGACGAATGCTTCCCATACGTAGAGCCGAGAGTTCTCTGATTCAACAAACTCGCACCAGCAGGTTGTGCCGCGCACGTTTCTGCAATGCTCTTTCACATAGCGGAGAATCCAAGCGAGCTGAGTCATCCCTGTTACTGCGGCGCATGCTCCCGGAGATGCGGTGAACGAACGGTTCCCTTCACCCAGTCGAGCCATGCCAAGAGCGTGAGGGTCCTCCGGACACGGTACAAACAGAGGACACTCGACCCCTAAAGCAACGCGCTTGCCCTCCTTCAGGTCCTTCACGATACAGTCGGCCAAGGCCTTGATGTCGGTGCCACTTTTGCCGCCGTGCCTGGCCCAAGCGAACCTCTTGCGCTTAATGGAGCCGACATCGACGGCGTATATGGCGATATCAGACCTCAAACCCCAACTCCTTGAGGTTCTTCCGGATGGCCTTGTCGAGCGGCTTTAGCGAACTGCGGGCCGGATGTGACAATCATTTGCCTGTCCCCTTCTTCTCTTGTCCGGCCTGTTTGCGTGTTTTCGGCTGATCCGAGTCTTCGTGGTCCAGTTTCTTCGTCTCCTCGACGAACGTGTCGAAATCGCTTGATGGGGTGGTGGCTTCGATACGGCGCCGTTCGGCTTCATGCTTGTCGAACTCGATGCGGGCATGTTCTTCGGCCATGTCCTGCGAGATTTGCCCGGCGTGGGTGAGGATGTTGCGCTCGTTGAACTGGAGGAACGCGTCGAGTCTGCCGCCCCAGTCGGCCATGTGCATGGGCCGGTGGCGGCGGGCCTGGTCCTCGGCGTAGTCGAGGTACATGGTCACGATGCGGTTGAGTTCGCCGATTTCTTCTTCGGCCAGGTAGTTCTTGGCCACGGTGACATCGGTTTTGCGGATGGGGCCGTGGGGCGCGTTTTTCCAGGTGGTCAGGCCCATGTGGGGTTTGGACGCGTCGGCGCGCTCGTAGACAAGCTCGGCGGCGGTGTGGCCGTGGATGGCCCAGTGGAGTTTGTTCTGGACGGCGGCGAAGAAGGTCTTGGTAACCTCGGCTGCGGGGTCGTAGTCAATGCTGGTGGCGTAGATGTCGGTGATTTTCTGATAGAACAACCGCTCGGACGCCCGGATGTCGCGAATGCGTTCGAGGAGTTCATCGAAGTAGGCGTCGCCGAGTGTGCGGCCGGCCTTGAGCCGCTCGTCGTCCATGGTGAACCCCTTGACGAGCAGTTCGGAGAGGCGGGCGGTGGCCCACTGGCGGAAGGCGGTGCCCCGGCTGGACCGGACCCGGTATCCCACGGCGAGGATGGCGTCGAGATTGTAGTGGTCGACTACGCGCGAGACCTGGCGCGACCCTTCGGTTTGAACTATCCGGAATTTCCGGATAGTTGCCGCCGGATCGAGTTCGTGTTCTCTGTAAATGTTTATGAGATGCTCATTTACGGTTTTGACGGAAACCTGATACAACTCGGCGAGCAGCCGTTGGGTGAGCCAGACGGTCTCGCCGTCGATGCGCACCTGGACGTTGAGGGCGCCGTCCTGATAGATCAGGAGTTGCCCTTCGGGGGGAACCGGGAGGTGGTCATCTGCCATAGCCCAATTCCTTGAGGTTTTTCCAGATGGCCGCATCGAGCCGGTTGCCTTCGTCCATCTGCTCGCCCAGGGTTTCGGTGAGGCGCTGCATCTTGTCCTCGAAGAGTATGCCATCATCTTCCACCTCCTCCGCGCCAACGTAGCGGCCGGGGGTGAGGACGTAGTTGTGCTGGCGGATGTCGTCGAGGGTGGCGGACTTGCAGAATCCCGCGATGTCCTCGTAGTCGGGGATAGGGACAGTCCCGTCTGCGCTCGTTCCTCGCTTCGCTTGGGACAGTCCCTTTCCAGCATCCCCTCTCCAGAGGTGATACGTTCCCGCGATTTTCTGGATGTCTTCGGAGGTAAGGTCGCGGTGGACGCGGTCGATGAGGGTGCCGAGGTTGCGGGCGTCGATGAATAGTGTCTCGCCCTTTCGGGCTCGACACCCCTCACCCTTACCTCTCCCAGAAGGAGAGGAGCCGGACTTGTCTCTGGTGAGAAACCACAGGCAGACGGGGATTTGGGTCGAGTAGAACAACTGGCCGGGGAGGGCGACCATGCAGTCGACGAGGTCGGCTTCGACAATGGCTTTGCGGATGTCGCCTTCGCCGGAGGTGTTGGACGACATGGAGCCGTTGGCCAGGACGAACCCGGCGATGCCGTGTGGGGCGAGGTGGTGGATGAAGTGCTGGACCCAGGCGTAGTTGGCGTTGCCCACGGGGGGCGCGCCAAACTTCCAGCGGACGTCCTCGCGCAGGCGGTCGCCGCCCCAGTCGCTCATGTTGAAGGGGGGATTGGCGAGGACGTAGTCGGCCTTGAGGCCCTTGTGGAGGTCGCGGTGGAAGCTGTCGGCGGGTTCGGGGCCGAAGTTGGCTTCGATGCCGCGAATGGCGAGATTCATCTTGGCCAGGCGCCAGGTGGTGGGGTTGGATTCCTGGCCGTAGACGCTGATGTCGTCGCGCCGGCCGCCGTGGGCCTCGACGAAGGACTCGGACTGGACGAACATGCCGCCGGACCCGCAGCAGGGGTCGAACACGCGGCCTTTGTAGGGCGCGAGCATCTCGACGAGGACCCCGACCACGCAGCGGGGGGTGTAGAACTGGCCGCCTTTTTTGCCTTCGGCGCTGGCGAATTGACCGAGGAAGTATTCGTAAACGCGGCCGAGGATGTCTTTAGAGCGGTTTGCCCTGTCGCCGAGGCCGATGGTGCCGATGAGGTCGATGAGTTCGCCCAGGCGCTGCTTGTCGAGGGCCGGGCGGGCGTAATCTTTGGGTAGGACGCCTTTGAGGACGGGATTCTCCTTCTCGATGGCCTCCATGGCATCGTCGATGAGGACGCCGATTTCGGGCTGTTTGGCGTTGTTCTGGAGGTGGCCCCAGCGGGCCTTCTGGGGGACCCAGAAGATGTTGTCGGCGAGGTATTCGTCGCGGTCCTCGATGACGCCGTAGCGGTCCTGTTCTTCCCTGGCGTAATACTCGCTGGCGGGGTCGGCCGTGAGGTTCTCCAGTTCCTGGCGCTTCTCCTCGAACGCGTCGGAGATGTACTTGAGGAAGATGAGGCCCAGGACGACATGCTTGTACTCCGCGGCGTCCATGTGGCCGCGGAGCTTGTCAGCGGCCTGCCAGAGTTTCTCTTCAAACCCCAGGCGCGCGCCGTTGTCCTGTTTGGCGTTCGCCTTCCTGGCGCCGGTCCCGGCGGTCTTCCTGCGCGGCATAGTCCCCCTTTCCAGGCGGCAAAACCGAGGTCTGTTGCGACAATTCGAGGGGGTGTTCCCCCTACCTGCTACAACATGAGTCATCCAGGCATTCAGAGTCAAGCGCGGGGCATCCTTGGCGGGCGCGCCAGGCGGGACAACGCAGGATCAGGCAGGCGCTGTGAATCGGAGTGGGGAAACAAAAATGGCGCGCCCGGTGCGATTCGAACGCACGACTTCTTGCTCCGGAGGCAAGCGCTCTATCCCCTGAGCTACGGGCGCGCGGGGTGCGCGTGGTGACGCGGGCGGAAGTATAGCACAGGCCGGAGCGGTTTTCCAGAGTCGCGCGGGTCCGGTATGTGGCCTGGCCTCAGTTGGGGTCGTGGGCGTGGTCGATGGTGGTGATGTTGTTGTTGGCGTCGACGTGGACGGTTTTGGCGGTGTGGGCCTGGGCGTCTTCGGCGTCCATCAGCGCGTAGGTGAGGATGATGACGATGTCGCCGACCTGTCCGAGGCGGGCGGCGGGTCCGTTGAGGCAAACGACGCGGCTGCCGCGCTGGCCTTCGATGGCGTAGGTTTCGAACCGGGCTCCGGTGTTGACGTTGAGCACCTGGACCTGTTCGAAGGGCAGGATGCCGGCCTGTTCCATGAGGTCGGGGTCGAGGGTGATGCTCCCGGCGTAGTGGAGTTCGGCCTGGGTGATGGTTGCCCGGTGGATCTTGCTTTTCAACATATGCAGCATCATGGGTCTATTCCTCGTCGTCGGGTACGGTGAATTTGATGTTGTCGATGAGCCGGGTCTCCCCCACGCGCGCGGCGACGGCGAGCAGGACCGTGCCGCGGACGCGATCGAGGGGGATGATGTCTTCGGCGTCGACGAGTTCGATGTAGTCGATGTCGACGGCGCTCATGGCGTTTTGGACGGTGTCGATGATGGTATGGGGGTCGCGTTCGCCGGCGTTGAGCAGGTCCCGGGCGCGCGAGAGGCCGCGCGACAGGCAGAGGGCGCGCTGACGCTCCCCGGGGCTGAGGTATTTGTTGCGCGAGCTCATGGCGAGGCCGTCGGGCTCGCGCACGATGGGCATTTCGACGATTTCGATGCCCATATCGAGGTCGCGGGTCATGCGACGGATCACGGCGGCCTGCTGGGCGTCTTTCTGGCCGAAGTAGGCGCGGTGGGGCCGGACGGCGTTGAACAGCTTGGTGACGACGGTGGCGACGCCGCGGAAGAAATGGGGCCGCGACCCGCCGCAGAGCCGCTGGGTAATGCGCTCGATGTCGACGTAGGTGGCGTATCCTTCGGGATACATCGCGCGGTCGGCGGGGGCGTAGATGGCGTTCACGCCGACGCGGGCGGCCAGGGCGGAATCCGCTTCGAGCGTCCGGGGGTATTGGTTGAAATCCTCGTGTGGCGCGAACTGGGTCGGATTGACGTAGATGCTGAGGACGGACACGTCGTTTTGGGCGGCGGCGGCGCGCATGAGGCTTTCGTGGCCGGGGTGCAGGGCGCCCATGGTGGGGGTGAACCCGATGGTTTTGCCGGCGGCGCGTTGGGCTTCCGACCAGGCGCGCATGGCGTCTGCTGTGTGAAAGACGTTCATCGGTGGCCCTGTTCTTCCGTGGGAAACGCGCCTTCCCGGACTTCGCGGATGTAGTTGCGGAACGCCGTTTCCATGGCGCCGCGCGCATCGCCGAAGACTTTGAAGAAGGTGCGCTGGGGGCCGAATCCGAGGATGTCGTGCATGACGAGGACCTGGCCGTCGCAGTGGGGTCCGGCGCCGATGCCGATCGTGGGGATGGTGAGCATCTCGGTGATTTCGGCGGCGGTGTCCTGCTGGACGAGTTCGAGCACGAGGGCGAAACAGCCGGCCTGCTGGAGGCCGAGCGCTTCTTCCGTGAGCTGTTGCCGGGCCTGGTCGCCGCGCCCCTGGACCTTGTAGCCGCCGAGCTGGTGGACGGATTGCGGGGTGAACCCGATATGGGCCATGACGGGGATGCCGGTCTTGACGATCGCGGCGATGCTGTGGCCGAACTTGTCGACGGGACCCTCGAGCTTGACGGCCTGTGCGCCGCCTTCGGTGATGAAGCGTCCGGCGTTGAGGACGGCTTCCTCGGCGCTGAGCTGGTAGGACAGGAACGGCATGTCGCCGATGACCATGGCGTTTTCGACGGCGCGGGATACCATGGACGTGTGGTAGATCATCTGGTCCATGGTTACGCCGAGGGTGTCGTCTCTGCCCTGGACGGCCGTGCCGAGGGAATCGCCCACGAGGACGGCATCGATGCCGCATTCGTCGAGCAGTCTGGCGGAAGGATAGTCGTACGCGGTGAGGACGGCGATCTTCTCCCCCGCTTCCTTTCGTTTGCGAAAGGTTGTGGTGCGGATGCGTGGCATCCTAGATCCTCCGAACCGTGACGTCGCCGTCCCGGTCCCTTCAGGGCTCCAAGCGGAGCGGTTCGTGGCCTAGTCGCCGGATTCCAGGTTCAGGATCCGGCCATGCAGGTCGGGCTGCGCAGCAAGCTGGGCAACCGTCATGCCGGTGATGGGGTCGATCGCCTGGGGCGCAATCTCCGCCAGCGGGATCAACACGAACGCCCGGTTCCGGAAATCCGGATGGGGTACGGTGAGGGTGTCGGTTTCGAGAACCAGGGTGTCCCACAAGACGATATCGATATCGATGATGCGGGGGCCCCATCGTTCTGTAGGCCGTCTGCCCAGCCGTCGTTCGATGGTTTGGATGGCGTCGAGAAGTTCAAGCGGCTGCAGTTCCGTCTCGATTTCCGCGGCCATGTTGAGGAAGCCTGGCTGCCCGGTCACTCCGTACGGTTCCGTCTCGTAGACGCGGGAACGCCGCGTCAGGGTAGTCTCGGGAAGCTGCCCCAGCCGGGCCAGGGCAGCTTCAAGGTTTCCTCGACGTACCCCCAAATTGCTACCGAGACTCAACTGTACGGCCATGCCACGCGCCTTACTGCCTCTGTCGCTGAGGCTTCATGGCCTCCTCCCGCCACCGGCAACCGGCGTAGGATAGCACAAGGCCCGGGTTTGCGCCAAGGCAAATCTCCGTGTAGTGCCGGTGGAGTTGAATGCAGCATGCGGGAACTGAGGCCCGGCGCATACTATGGATCTCACGGAGCTTGGGGACCTCTCTGCACGCGCGGCTGCGAAGGAGTCAAATCTGAGACGCGCGCGCACGATGGCGCGGTTCGTCGCGGGCTGGGAAAGAGCCAGTCCTCCGGTTCCCCTCACCGTGGTCGGGGGCGGCCTTACGGGAGCGAATGGCAACCGCATTACGCCGCCCAATGGGGTTGCGGGTCTCCCCTTCCCGTTCCCGCGTTGTGTTGGAGCGTTCCATGCCATTGCGGGATAGAGATTTCTCGAAGCGTGCGGTGACGCGCGCCCGCGCGGGGCTTGTCGGGGGAAGCGGAACCTCAATCGGGGCGGGTGGTTGTGGGTTTTGCGCCGGAAATCTTCTCACAAAAAAGCCTTGTAATAGGGATGTGATTGTGTTAGCATTTTAAACCTAGTGAGGCTGCGATAGCGGGTCCGGCAAGATCCTGGCTGAAGCACGGAGCAGTTGCGTGTCGAGAGGGAGAGGCGTCATGGGCGCGTACACGGTGCGATTGTCGCCGCATGCGGCGAAAGTGTGGGAGTTAAACCCCACCAAGCGCAATGGTGCATCGTGGCGGAGCTGTCAATTGGCGACAGCGATGCTTCAGGCCCAGATTCATGGGTGCAACATCTTCTTTATTGTCTCGCCCGAGGGCGAATTGCTGGCTCAGGGGGATACCGGTCTGTCCCGGGACAAGGTTTCCCGGGTGATTACGCGGGCGTAGCCATTATCCGATCCTGCTCCAGAATGCCTGCCGCGAGGGCCGTCCCCGAATACGCCGTGCCGGCCGCGGTCAATACTCGTCCGAGTACTCGTCGTCCCAATCCCGGTTCTGGCGGGCCTTTCGTTCAATGTCTCTTCGGGGCCTTTCTGCGTCGCCCGCCTTGTCGATACGGTCGAGGCGTTCTTTGCCTTTGGCCTTGCGCCGGCGCTCACGGCGCTGAATGAGCTCATCGTTCCAACCGTAATCATCCGAGAAGTCGTCGGCGGGGGGCATTTCCCTTCTCCTTTTACCCAGAGTCACGCATTCGTATTAATTCTACTTCAGGCGGGCCATAAATCAATCATCCGCGGGCGTCCTGGAATCGAATTCCCAGAAACCGGTAGAGGAGTTTTGCGACGCTGAACTGCGGGTGATGGATGCCGGGGATGGGCGCCAGCTCGGAAATGTCCAGGCCCACCACGTCGCGCACGTTGCACAGGCGCCGGAACAGGCCGTCCACGTGCTGCCAGTTCAAGCCGCCGGGTTCCGGGGTGCCCGTCGCGGGAATCACCGCCGGGTCGAAGACATCGCAATCGAAGGTCACGTAGACGCGTTTCCGGCACGCGCCGATCACGCGTTTGATCCAGGATTCCTCTCCGTGCGGGGCCGTCAGAATCTGGTGCGCGTAAATCACGGGCGTGCGCAGGACCTCGGTCTTTTCGCGCTCTTCGCGGCACTGGCTGCGGATGCCCATCTGGACGATGTGGCTGTGGAAATCCAGCACGCGGGCCATGGCGCAGGCGTGGTTCCACGGCGAGCCGTCGTATTCGTCGCGCAGATCGCTGTGGGCATCGAGCTGGAGCACGGTCAGGTCCTCCCAGGCTTCGCAATGGGCCTGAATGGCGCCGACAATCGCGGTGTGTTCGCCGCCCAGGGTGACGACGAATTTTCCCTGTTGGATCCAGTGGGCGGTTTCATCGCGCAACGCCTGGGCATACTGGCGCCCGTCCCGGTTGCCGGGCGCGACCGGCGGCAGGGTGGCGATGCCCGGAATGGCTGAGACCAGTTCGAGCCCGAGGGCGGCGTCGAACAATTCCACCTGATGGGACGCTTTGAGAATGGCCTGCGGCCCTTTCGCGGCGCCCTTGCCATAGGAGGTCGTGCGCTCGAACGGCGCCTGCTGAATCACCACCGACGAGGTCTGCAACGCGGATTGGCTGCGTTCCAGCGCCAGAAAGTTTCGAGAAATGGGTAGTGCGCGCCGCATGGCTCTTAGTCTGAACCGCGATCCAGTTCCTCAAACACGGCCTTCATAAGCAACGGCCACACGAGGGTGGCGTCGGCGGGGACTTCCGCGTACATGCCGCCGTCTTCGGGCGCCACGAACTTGCCCCAGCTCACCCCTTCCGAATAGGTGCAACCCGAGAGCCCGCCCCAGTGGACCGGTTCGGGGCAGATGCGCACGCCGTACTGGAAACGCACCTCGGGAAGGCGGATGTTCAGGCGGTCGGCGGTGATGTCGTAGAACGGGGCCACCTGCTGCGACCAGTTGCGGGGGACGCCGCCGCCGATGGTGAAGATGCCCAGGCGTTTGGCGCTGCCCGCGAACCGGGCGTAGTGCTGCAGGTCGATGAACGGATTAAACGGCGGCAGGGCCGTGAACACCGCCTGCGGATCGGCCAGGGCGCCCTCGCGAATGCCCAGGCGTTTCATGGCGGCCTTCATGGCCCACGTGGCAAAATCCAGGCCGAGTTCACTATCCGTGAACGCGGGGATGAACACCGGCACGCCGCGCTTGTAGGCGCTGCGCAATATACCCGGACCCTCGTCCTGTTGGTCGAGGCGGCGGCCAATGGCCCGGCAAAAGGAGGCGGAGGACCACACCCCGTCGGGCGGGTCCTCCGTCGCCAGTACATCCGCCACCAACTCGGCCACCGAGTTGAGGTTTGTTTCCATCTCCAACGTGTCGTAAATGCGGTTGTACCCCTTTTCGAACAACTCAAGGTCGTTCGCGTCCGGGCTGACCGCGTAGTGAGTCAGGCCAATGGACTCGGTCAGCCCGTGAGCCATGAGCGCGCCCGTCGCCACAATGACGTCCACCAGACCACGGTCCACCATCTCGCAGATGATGGAACCCTGTTTGGCGACCGTCATGGCGCCGGACAGCGTCAAGACGACACGGCACTCCGCATCCCGGGCCATCGTCAGAAGGGTATCGAAGGCAAGACCGAGCTGTCGTCCTCCGAACGCCGTTCTGCCCATGCCCCGCACCAAGCCGGCAAACGACCCGACCGAATCGAGTCGCAGGCTCTCGAGCGGGGTTAAACCGTCTTGCCTGCCATCATGCAGTTCGCGTGAGGACACCGATTCCCTCTCGATCCAAAGACGGTAACATGGCGCCTTCTTCGGCGTCTTGGTTCACCGCGAACCGGCCGAATTCCCGCACTTCGATATCGCCCAGATCAACCTCCTCCCGGAGGAAGAACAGGACATCGCGCGGATCGGTCGTTCCGCAGGTGAACATATCCATGGCAATCAATCCCAGATCCGCATAGGAATGGGCAGAGCAATGGCTCTCGTCCAACATAACCACTGCGGCGAATCCGGGGGGGGAGTCCTGGCCAAATTTGTACCGGACTTGTGAGACGACGGTCGCGCCCGCACGTTCCGCGGCGCGTGCCATGGCATTCAGGACCAGCTTGTCGTTAAGGCACACTTCACGTGCCACATTGCGGCAATCAACTAATAGATGTCTTCCCTTATACAACTCATAAACCCTCCTTGTCGCATGTAGATGCGTCGTGCCGCCTTACGCACTACTCCTTGCTCAAGGGAGGCCTGAGCTTGGGGACGGCTAATCCTCAATTCAACTACGCTTCGCGTCCAAAGCGGGCAAATTTAAACAAACAACGGGACCCTTGTCAAGTAAAAAATGCATTATCTCGCGGCGCCGCCGGGACTTCGAGCGGCCCTGCCGCCTCCTGCCCGCCGGGGGATGCCCGCCGCGAGGGCCTGGGCTGGAGAGTCTCCCGACTGCCCGGCTTGACATTTTTACTACCCATACTCCAAACTGCCACGGCATGGTTTGGTGAACATCAGAAGGCAGCCCTGCAACTCGTTGCGGGGGCAGAGGAAGCTTTCCGAGGGATGCGGGGGATCGGGATCGATCCCGCCTTTGTGGCCCGCATATCGTGCTTCCAAAAGGGCGACGGCTTGACAGCAATCGACAAAAAGAGCCTGAGCGAGCGGGACATCTGTACGAAGTACATCACCCCCGCAATCACCGAGAAGGCAGGCTGGGATGTCATGTCCCAGGTGCGCGAGGAGGTCAGCTTTACAAAGGGCCGCATCATCGTGCGGGGTACCCTCGTGGCGCGCGGCAAAGCCTCGCGGGCTGACTACATCCTCTACTACAAGCCCAACATTCCTATCGCTGTCATCGAGGCCAAGGACAACAACCATCCGGTCGGCGGGGGTATGCAGCAGGCTCTCGAATATGCGAAGATGCTCGACATACCTTTCGCCTTTTCTTCCAACGGGGACGCCTTCGTGCTCCACGACCGAACCGGTCAAAGCGCCCAGATGGAGACGGAGCTCCCCCTGGATTCTTTCCCGAAACCGGAGGAGCTGTGGGCGAAATACCAGGCATGGAAGGGCCTCGCCCCCGAGGCGATGGCCCTGATGCTCCAGGCTTTCCACGAGGACGCGACCGGCAAGGAGCCAAGGTATTACCAGCGCATCGCCATCAACAACACCATAGAGGCCATTGCCAGAGGCCAGAACCGCATTCTCCTTGTTATGGCGACGGGAACCGGCAAAACCTACACCGCCTTCCAGATTATCTGGCGCTTGTGGAAAGCCGGACGCAAGAAGCGCATCCTCTTCCTGGCCGACCGCAACGTCCTCGTGGACCAGACCATGGTCAACGACTTCCGGCCCTTCGGGTCCGCCATGGCGAAACTCAGCACCAGCACCAAAACCATCGAGCGCGACGACGGCACGGCGGTCCCGATACCCACGGCGGTCGAGAAGAAAAACCGCCGCATCGACACGTCCTACGAAATCTACCTGGCCCTGTACCAGGCCATCACCGGCCCTGAGGAGCGCCAGAAACTCTACCGCGAACTCTCCCCCGACTTCTTCGACCTCATCGTCATCGACGAGTGCCACCGGGGCAGCGCCGCCGAGGATTCCGCCTGGCGCGAAATCCTGGAGTATTTCTCGTCGGCCACCCAGATCGGCCTGACGGCCACCCCGAAAGAGACGGAATACGTCTCCAACATCCACTATTTCGGCAAGCCCGTCTACCAGTACTCGCTGAAACAGGGCATCCGCGACGGCTTCCTGGCCCCCTACAAGGTCATCAAGGTCCACCTGGACGTCGACATCGACGGCTACCGCCCACATGACGGTGAACGCGACAGGTACGACCAGGAAATCGAAGACCGCATATACAACCAGAAAGATTTCGACCGCGACCTGGTCATCGACGAGCGCACCAAACGCGTGGCCCACAAGGTCAGCGAATTCCTCAAGGACAGCGGCGACCGCTTCCAGAAAACCATCGTGTTCTGCGTCGACACCGAACACGCCGCCCGCATGCGCCAGTCCCTAATCAACGAGAACCAGGACCTGGTCCAGGAAAACGACCGCTACGTCATGCGGATTACCGGCGACGATGCCGATGGGTGCGCCCAGATCAGTAATTTCATCGACCCGGAGTCCAAGTACCCTGTCATCGTCACGACATCACGTCTGCTCTCCACCGGAGTCGACGCGCAAACCTGCCGCCTGATCGTCCTCGAACGCGAAGTCGGCTCCATGACCGAGTTCAAGCAGATCGTGGGGCGGGGAACGCGGGTGCACGAAGAAACCAAGAAGTATTTCTTCACCCTCATCGATTTCCGCAAAGCCACCAACCACTTCGCCGACCCCGATTTCGACGGCGAACCGGTCCAAATCTACGAGCCTAAAGAAACCGATCCCGTCACGCCTCCAGATGAGGTTACACAAACGGGCGACGGCGACGAACCCATCCCACCGGAGCCCGGCGAGGATGAAACCGTGGTGGTCGACCCCGATAATCCGGACGTGACCTTCCCCACAGGCGAGACCAAGCGCCGGAAATACTACATCAACGGTCACGAGGTGAAGATCGTGGCCGAGCGCATCGAATACCTCGACGCGTCCGGCAAACTGGTCACGGAGACGCTGCGGGACTACTCAAGGAACACCCTGCGCAACCACTACGCCAGCCTCGACGTGTTCTTGAAGAAATGGAACGCCGCCGAACGCAAACAGGCCATTATCGAGGAATTGGAGGCCGAGGGGTTGTTGCTCGGACCTCTGGCCGCCGAAGTCGGCAAGGACCTCGACCCCTTCGACCTCATTTGCCATGTGGCCTTCGACCAACCGCCCCTGACTCGAAGCGAACGGGTGAAAAAGGTGCTCAAAGAGGACATCTTCAGCAAGTACGGTGAGCAGGCGCGCGCAGTTCTCCAGACCTTGCTCCAGAAATATGAAGATGAAGGGTTTATCAATCTTGACGATCCGCAGGTACTGAAAGTCTCTCCCTTCTCGGCGATGGGCACCCCCATGGAACTCGTGCAGTCTTTCGGGGGCCGCGAGGGCTACACCAAGGCCGTCCATGAGCTTCAGGAGACCCTATATGGCTCGGTTGCCTGACGCGGTGGGCCAGAGAATCGAGATTTGACTTCCCGGGTGCCGTTGGAACAAAACTGTGGCGGGACTTTTTCAGACGCTCCCATCTTCACATCGAGGAGATTTACTAACACATGTCCGTTCGCAACATTGTCAAATCCATCCAGGACATCATGCGCCAGGATGTCGGCGTCGACGGCGACGCTCAGCGCATCTCGCAGCTTTGCTGGATGTTCTTCCTCAAAATCATCGACGACCAGGACCAGGAACTGGAACTCATGAAGGACGGGTATGCCTCCCCCATTCCGAAGAAGTACCAGTGGCGCACCTGGGCGGCCGATCCCGAGGGCATCACGGGCGACGAATTGCTGAGTTTTGTTAACGACGAGTTGTTCCCCACGCTCAAGGAACTGCCGGGGGCCGCGAAGGACGGACGCCGCCGCGTCGTGCGCGACGTGTTCCAGGACGCCTACAACTACATGAAGTCCGGCCAGCTCATGCGGCAGGTCGTCAACAAGATCACGGCCATCGACTTCAACAACCTGAAGGAGCGCCAGCATTTCGGCGACATCTACGAGCAGATTCTCAACGACCTCCAGAGCGCGGGCAACGCGGGCGAGTACTACACCCCCCGCGCGGTGACCGCCTTCATGGCCAACCGCATCGACCCGAAACCCGGCGAGGTGCTGTTCGACCCCGCCTGCGGCACCGGGGGCTTCCTCACCTGCGCCATCGCCCACATGCGCGAACGCTACGTGAAAAAGCCCAAAGACGAGCAGAAAATGCAGCAGGGCCTCCGCGCTACCGAGAAGAAACAACTTCCACACATGCTCTGCGTCACCAACATGCTGCTGCACGGCATCGACGACCCGTCGTTTGTCCTCCACGACAACACCCTGGCCAAACCCTACATCAGCTACGGCCAAGCCGACCGCGTCGACATCGTCCTCACCAATCCCCCCTTCGGCGGCAAAGAGGAAGACGGCATCGAGAGCAATTTCCCCAGGCATTTCCAGACCCGCGAAACCGCCGACCTGTTTCTGGCGCTCATCGTGCGCCTGCTGAAGCCGGGCGGACGCGCCGCCGTGGTCCTGCCCGACGGCACCCTCTTCGGCGAAGGCGTCAAGACCCGGCTCAAGGAACACCTGCTCACGGAGTGCAACCTCCACACCATCGTCCGCCTGCCGAACAGCGTGTTCAAACCTTATGCCAGCATCGGCACCAACCTGCTGTTTTTCGAGAAGGGCGAGCCGACCCAAACGGTCTGGTTCTACGAGCACCGGATTCCCGAAGGCCAGAAAGCCTATTCCATGACCAAGCCCATCCGGCTGGAGCATTTCAAGCCGTGCATGGACTGGTGGGACAAGCGGAAAGAGAACGAGGTCGCCTGGAAGGTCAGCATCGACGCGATCAAGGAACGCAACTACAACCTCGACATCAAGAACCCCCACACCGTCGAGGAAGAGCACGGCGACCCCGCTGAGCTGCTGGCGAAGCTGGAGGACAGCGAAGGCGAAACCGCCCAGTTGCGCGACCGGCTCCGGTCCATTCTGGAGGAGGCGCTGCTGCGATGAGCCCTGAACGCCTGCTCGAATACTTCGAACGCATCAGTGAAGCCCCCGACGCCATCCTCCGCCTGCGGCGGTTTGTCCTTGATCTGGCCGTTCGCGGCAAGCTCGTGGCACAGGATCCGGATGATGAACCGGCGGAGCAGCTTCTTGCTCGTGTCGCTAGTAAAAAACAAACGGGGATGGGGCGTGGCCGGAGAACCCCCAGCAATACAGCTACGAAAACCTCTCTGGCTGGCTCTCACGTAACACCTGACACATGGGCTTGGACAAAGGCGCTCGCCCCTGTCGTATTGATTTCCGATAAAGGCAAGAAGGTCAAGACCAAGGATGTACTGCAGTCAGGTGAATTTCCGGTTGTTGATCAGGGCAAAATACTCATTCGGGGCTACTGTAACGACCCCTCTAAAGTTATCAGTCTTGATAGTCCTGTGATTGTATTTGGCGACCATACCAGAGAGACCAAGTTCGTGGACTTCGATTTTGTAGTGGGCGCGGATGGCGTCAAAATCCTTCAGCCTTTACTGATCGACGCCAGATATTACTTTCTTGCTATCCAATGGCTGCCGATCGAGAGTCGGGGATACGGTCGGCATTTCAAGATTCTGAGAGAGTCCCTGCTCCCTCTCCCCCCGCTCGCGGAACAGCACCGCATCGTGGCGAAGGTGGACGAGCTGATGGCCCTGTGCGACGAACTGGAGGCGGCACAGGCCAAACGCGAGGACCGGCGGGCTCGGCTCGTCGCCGCCACCCTGCACGGACTCAACAACGGCGACACCGAACCCGGCACCGACACCGCCCTCGATTTCACCCAATCCGCGCGCTTCTACCTCACCCACCACCCCCGCCTCACCACCCGCCCCGAACACATCCACCAACTCCGCAAAACCATCCTCAATCTCGCCGTCCGGGGCAAGCTCGTCCCGCAGGATCCGGAGGATGAACCGGCGGAGGTATTGCTTAAACGGATATTCGAAGAACGGAGGCG
>Ga0123334_1003658_pt1 | contig 16378 bp, 8 predicted proteins | sample BiotimSIPDNA_FD_89706 | JGI IMG/M metagenome (GOLD analysis project Ga0123334, IMG submission 89706) | Anaerobic biogas reactor microbial communites from Washington, USA - Biogas_R1 time_0 SIP DNA | ecosystem: Engineered > Bioreactor > Anaerobic > Unclassified | place: Washington, USA | collected... | reverse complement strand
TGTTTGACGGAATAACAGGTGTATTTGACGGAATAACAGGTGTGTTTGACGGAATAACAGGTGTATTTGACGGAATAACAGGTGTGTTTGACGGAATAACAGGTGTATTCGATGGAGCGACAGGTGTTTTTGATAGACTCAGCGTGGATGTTGGCGTAGGACCGTAAAAACGTATATATACCTTGCTAAGAGATTTTTTTGAAAACTTATCAAACACTTCAAAAGGCACATCTTGGTTCACTGGATTACTCGGACCAAGGCAAGTGAACTGGCGTTGGTCATCCATTTGACTACATGTTAACTCAGCATCGTTTATTTTCATCAACAGTCGGTTTAATTCGACCTTTTCTGATGCTTTGAATGTCATGAGCCAATGATTGCCTTGTGTAATCCAGTTAGAGAAGCAAATGTCGTATACGCTTGTGGATTTGCAATTTACAGCAAGAATCATCGGCGAGAGCGTATTCGTAGGTGTCATGGTTAGCGTATGGGTAGGCAACTTTCTATCAAACGCATCCAGAGTAGTCGTGTCTGTTGTTGGTGAGGGTGTATCTGTTGGCAGCGGTGTTTGGCTTGGAACAGGGGTATCACTTGGCGCGTGGGTCAGTGTTTGCGCAGCAGCCACAAAAGCTTTTTTCTCATTGTTTTTCTTAATGCCATAAAGGGTGCCTGTGATGAGGAACAACACTGCTAAAGGAATCACCAGCCATATCAACAGGCGGTTTCTTATTGGGGATTGTTTTTCTTCCCTAAGCTTTTGATGCGTTCTCTCAGTAGCGTTTCTTTCGCGCTTTTGAGTTTCAGCATCATAATAGTCATCAGCCTTGCCATAAGCTCTGCCGCTTTCTAACACAGACGCTTTATCCAACTGCCACGCTAAACCTTCTTCCAAGTCATCTGACTTCAAATCAGGCGCGCTTTTAAGGCCTTCATCACCACTTTCCAAAACGATTTCGCTTTGGCGTTCCTGTGGCGCGTCAAACAAGCCGAAGCGCAAATCTTCCAAAACTGCCTTGGCGGACTGGTAACGCCCGGCAGGGTCTTTGGCAATGCACTTTTCAATGAGTGATTGCCAGGGTTTGGGTAAATCCACCGTGAAGACTGGCCCATCAATGAGATGTTTGGTCATGCTCTCCGCGGCGGTATTGCCATCAAAGAGTACAATGCCGGTGAGCATTTCGTAGACGATGCAGCCCAGGCTATAAATATCCGAAAGCTCGCTCGCTTCCGCCCCGCGCCAAACCTCGGGCGCCATGTAGGCCGCCGTGCCGACAATGCCACCACTGGCGCTAAAACTGCGACTTTGCTCACTGTGCAGCGCTTTGGCAAAACCAAGGTCGCTGAGGCGCGCCACATCGTATTGGTCAAACAAAATATTGGCGGGTTTGAGGTCGCGATGCACAATCCTGTTTTCGTGAATGATGCTGAGTCCTTCAAGCATATCTTCAAGCGCCTTTTTAGCGCGGTAAGGGTCAAAAGGGCCATGTTCTATCAGACGATCTTTCAGCGATCCGCCACGCATGAAGCCCATGGAGATGAAATTGTGCCCTTCTAACTGACCAAAGTCATAGACCGGCACCAAATTAGGATGTTCAAGCTGGGCGGCTAATCTGGCTTCCTGCTCAAAACGCTCAAGAAAATCGGGATCCACGCTCAGCTGGCCATGCAGGATTTTTATCGCCACATGACGTCCAAGGATGGTGTCTTTGGCTTCGTAAACGACGCCAAAACCACCTCTGCCAAGTTCTCTGATGATTTCGTATTTTCCAAGCTTCCGTGTTTCTGCCATAATCGCCTGCTGTCTTTTGGTTTCAGGATGAGTAAAACCTTGATTGACTTTGTGTCATATTAATCACATCCTGCCAAATAAAACTGTTATCCTCTATTATAAACAGTGTTTTCGTCCCATGGCAAAACTCAACGAATGCCAAAAAGATAGACCGCGCCATCAAACAAACCCACCGCGATGTACCTGCCATTGGAAGAAACATCGACACTGAGCACATAGTCGCTGAAGCCACTAAATTGACGAATAGCCCTGCCGCTTTCAAGGTCCCAAAGACGCACTGATTTGTCGTTTGATCCGCTTACCAGAACCGTGCCATCCGGCGAGAAGCTAAATTCCCTGACCCAGTTGGTATGTCCGCCAAAAGCGCGCGTTTGATTGCCGGTTTCAACATCCCAAAAAATAATCGTGCCATCTTCCAAGCCACTCATCACCCTTTTACTGTCTGGCGTGAACGCCACGGTGTAGACACTTTTTTTGTTGTCGCTCAAGACGAAGATGGGATTTTTGCTTTCCACGTCCCAAAGCCGCACGGTGCGATCGGTAGAAGCGATGGCTAAGATTTTGCCATCGGGTGAGAAATTGATTTCAGTCACCTCGCCAGAGCGGTTCTCGAACAGATGTAATTCGGCGCCGGTGGCCATATCCCAGAGGTAAACCTTGTTATCCCATGATCCACTTGCCAAAATCTCACCATCCGGTGAAAAGCTGACACTAATGACCAGGCGGCTATGACCGGGAAAGGTGTAAATCATTTCCCGGGTGCTCAAATCCCAAACACGCACCTTGCCATCACCCGAGCCACTTGCCAAAAGCGTGCCGTCTGGCGAAAAACTGAGACTGCTCACCACGCCAATTTTGCCACCACCCAGGGTGTAGATTTCCTGCCCGCTGGCAACGTCCCAAATGCGGATATTGCCATCTTTCGTGCCACTCACCAGAAGTTTGCTATCGGGCGAAAAACGCACACTTCTGCCAGCCTCCAGGCGCGTGAGCATCCTGAGTTCGCTGATTTGGTTGACATTTGCCACGGTGATGGCTTTAGGATCAATCACCTGTTCTGGTTCTGGTTCTGGTTCCGGCTCAACTGCTTCTTCCGTCTCTTCCACCTCTACGGGTTCTTCTACCGGGATTGGGAGTTCCGCATCTCCTTCAGGATTAATCTCAACAATCGTATTTTGAGGCGTATCGATGACAAGCTCAGCTAAGTCCTCAGACTCTTCATCAGTGACATCATCTGCGGAGTTATCCCAATAATTATCGCTTCGCGATGGTAAAAGCCCCCCAACACGATCTTTGATCGTATCAAAAATGCCACAACAAGCTGTGAGAGTCAAAAGTATCACAAAAAGGCTCAGGACAAGGAGGATGATTGTTTTGTTTCGTCTGTTTTTATTTTTCATGATTCCTGCTTTCTTTTAACATGATCTTGGCTGTCCGTTTTCATGACATAATTTACCCTTTAAGCCTAACACAAGCGGGAATTTTTACCTGCGTTCTTTTTAATCCCTTTCTTTTTTAGCGCCTTAAGGTAAACCCCAAATTTTGAGGGTTTTATCAAGCGATGCGGTTGCTAAAAGACTTCCATCGGGCGACCATGCCACAAAGTAAATGTGATTGTCGTGATTCCCAGGAACAATGGTTTTCACACCCGTCGCGGCATCCCAAATCATGAGCTTTCCCTGATTGGCAACACCAGCTAAAAGACTGCCATCGGGCGACCACGCCACAGCGCGGACACCATACTTAAAGCCGAGGAGTTCTTTACTCAGGGTGCCTGATGCGACATCCCACAAGCGGATGATGCCATCATTCGCGCCAGTGGCAATGGTTTTTCCATTGGGCGACCATGCCACGCTAAAAATCCAGTTATGCGTGAAGTCATGATAAAGTTTTTGCTTCAAATCACCACTTTTAGCGTCAAATACCCTCAAATTGCCATCCTGGCTTCCGGTAGCAATCTGTTTACCATCCGGCGACCACATCACGCTATATACATCTTGCTCGTGCCCGCGCAAGCGTAAAACCACATCGCCATTAGACACATCCCAAACGCGAACCGTTGTATCATGTGAGGCAGCCGCCAGGTATTTGCTGTCCGGCGACCATGCCACGCTTTCCACCATGCCAATTTTGCTCGAATCGTATAAATCAATAAGGGTTTGATTGCTGCTGGTATCAAGAACGCGTATGCTGCCGTCATCCGTGCCACTGGCAAGCATTCTGCCATCAGGGGAATAGGCAACCGTGTTCACCCTGTCGGAAAAGCCACGAATGGTGGCAAGTGGCATCCAGGTATTGGCATTCCAAAGCCTGACCGTATGGTCATAAGACGCGCTGGCGATGGTTTTGCCATCCGGTGACCATGCCACACCCCAAACCTGGTCAGTGTGACCTTTTAGGGTCTCTAAGTTGGCAACATAATCCATATTTAATGGGCTGATCTTTTTTGCGCTTGGTGCTGGGGTAGCCATTGGCTGAGGGGTAGCGGTCGCTTGCTCTTCCTGTTGGGGCTGGCTTTGGGGGCTTGGCTGAACCTGGGTTTGAGTCGGTTGGGGCGCATTTTGAACTGTTTCTCCAGCATTGTTCTCTTCGCCGGTTTGGCTGGGTTGTGCTGTTAAGACAGCAAAACTATCTGAATTTGGCTTGCTGATAAGCGGTTCGTTTCGAATATTCACTAATTTAATCACAAAGAAGAGTATCAAAGAAAACACAAGCACTGAAAACAAAACCGGTAAGAGCCAGGGTTTTTCAGCAAACACCGACTTTTTCTCCATTTGCCCATAAGCCGGATAATCGTTTTGCAATCCCGGATCGGCTTGATGAAGATAGGGATAATCCGGATGAAACTGCGGCAAGGTGCCTGTTTCATAATTTCCACCCGACACCCCATGAGGCGCAGGCGTAAAAACCTGGTTTTGTGGCGTGAGCGTCATTTGAGTCTGACTTATTTCTGTTGAGAGGGTTGAAATCTGATCAAAAGGCACAAACTGAGGGGTGAATTCCTTACTTGATTCGCGTGGCGCGCTGGAATTCGTTTGTTGGGCAACAGCTTCGCGGGGGAAAATCGGCATATCTTTACTGGAAGTATCAACCGGATCAAAGCTGACATCAAACAAGCCCCATTTCAGATCCTCAAGCAAGGCGTTGGCGGATGGATAACGTTGAGCTGGGTCTTTAGCCAGGCAGGTGAGAATCAGCTCACGCCATGCTTCGGGTAGATTGGACGGTAATTTTGGTCCATCCACCACATGCTTCATCACAATCTGCGCGGTGCTATCACCATCAAAGAGGCGTCTGCCAGTCAACATTTCAGCCGCGATACAGCCCAGACTGTAAATATCGCTCTGCGCGGTGGCGGATTTACCCTCCCAGATTTCCGGTGCCATGTACGAAGCAGTGCCAATGGCATTGCCCATCGAGCTGAATGCTGCGCTCTGATTGTTACTGCTCGCCTTAGCGAAGCCAAAATCTGCCACGCGGGCGATGCCATTTTCGTCAATCAGAATATTGCCGGGTTTTAGATCGCGATGAATGATTCCCCGCTGATGGGCGTACGATAAACCACTGGCGATTTGTTCTAAAAAATTTCTTGCCCGGGCAGGCGAAAGTGGGCCATAAGTTTCGATTTGCTCCTTCAGCGAGCCACCCCGCATGAGCGCCATCACAATGTAATATCGCCCATCCAATTGGTCAAAATCGTGGATGGTGACAATGTTGGGATGCTCCATCTGCGCGGCAAGCTCGGCTTCCTGACGAAAACGGGCGATGAAATGCGGATCAACGGTGAGATTGGTATGCAAAACCTTCAGCGCGACATGGCGTTTTAAAACCATATCAAAGGCTTCGTATACGATGCCGTATCCGCCCCTGCCTAACTCTCGTATAATCTCATATTTTTTAATTCTCTTATATTCACTCATTTTAAACCCCATATTTGAATCGTTTTATCAGATGAGGCGGTAACAATATATCTTCCGTCCGGTGACGGCAACATATCCCAAATCTCACTTGAATGCTGATTGATGGATTTAAGTAATTGGCCTGTTTCCGCGTCCCAAATTCGTCCAACCTTGTCTGAACAACCACTCATTACCATTTCACCATCCCGTGACCAATGAACAGTGGCAATGCGTGTTGAAAGCGCGGGCATAAGCAGGAGTCTTTTGCCTGAAACAGGGTCGTAAATATTGACACCCTGCCCTGAACGGCATGCTAACTTACTGCCATCCGGCGACCATGCCGTATCGCCAATCCAATAGTTTTTGCTGTCCAGGATTCGCAATAACTGACCTGTTTCCACATCCCATAGCTTCAGGGTCAGGTCATTCGCGCCTGTTGCCAGGGTTTTACCGTCGGGCGAGAAACTCGCGCCCCGCGCTTCTATAAGCCCCGCGGGGATTACTCTCACCAGTAGCCCTGTTTCAACTTCCCATAATCTCACGCTGCCATCTTCAGCCGCGCTCGCCAACAGTTTTCCATCCGGGGAAAAATTAACCACCATCACCTTACCAGAGTGACCATGAAGCGTTCGTACAAGCTCCCAGGTTTCGGTATTCCAGAGTCTAACGGTTCTATCCCAGGATCCGCTGGCAAGGATAGTGCCATCCGGCGAGAAAGCGACACTCCGAACAACATCTGAATGTCCATACAAGGTACGAATGTTTTGGAAATTTTCAGTATCCCATAGAATGATTGTTTGATCTTTTGAGCTACTTGCCATTATTTTTCCATCTGGAGAAAAGGCAATGCTGTAAACTATTTCAGTATGATCAGTCAGAGTTTTTAATAAGACAATATTATGTACATTAGAGGCATTGATGGCATTTGGATGGGCTTGTGGCGTGAAAACAGGTGTTGGGCTCGGCTTTGGAGTGTTGCTTGGCAAGGGAGTCGTTTCTGCTTGCAAGATACCATTTTCACCAAAGTCATCTGTGGTTTTAGGATCTTGGTTATCCATTTTACTGCCTAATTCGGGTGTTTGATTAACTGAAGCCTGGTTCGCGATGGCGTTTTGAAGAAGCGTGTTGGCACCCTTCGAATCATTCTTAGGAGAGTTGAGAAAGAAGATGAAGAAAACAGCAAAAGATGTGGCAACAAAGACAAGCGCGAATAAAAACAGCCAAAGTTTATTGTCTTTCTTTTCTGGCTTCGTCTGATTAATAAAATACCGGCTGTTTTCATCGCACTCAGGAGCTGAATAATATATGGAAGAACTCTGATCTGATTGTGGCACTTGCCAGGACTGATTGAAAAAGGTTCCCGGCAGGTTTTGAACGGGCTCAGCCTGATAAGCCCCCTGAATCGGCTGAGCAACTGGAGAAAATCCGGTCTTTTTTAGACTGGGAGGATTGGTTTGAACAGACTTTTCCGCTGGGATATATTCAAGCGAATATTGAACGAGTTCACTTTCATCCTCGTTTAAATGGCCTTGTGGCACCTGAGCAGAGTCGTTTTGTTCCGCGACGTTGGTGCCTTGAAAAGGCCCCCATTTCAGATCTTCAAGTAAGGCGCTGACGGATGGATAACGCTGAGCGGGGTCTTTGGCAAGACAGGTTAGGATTAACTCGCGCCATGCCTCAGGCAAATTAGCCGGTAATTTAGGACCATCCACCACGTGCTTCTTCAAAATTTGCGCGGTGCTATCGCCATCAAACAAGCGTTTGCCGGTTAACATTTCTGCCGCGATGCAACCCAGACTGTAAATATCGCTTTGCGCTGTGGCGGGTTTGCCCTCCCAGATTTCTGGTGCCATATAAGCAGCAGTACCAATGGCATTACCCATTGAGCTAAATGCTGTGCTCTGATTGTGACTGCTCGCCTTAGCAAAGCCAAAATCCGCCACACGAGCGATGCCATTTTCGTCGATCAGGATGTTACCGGGTTTTAAATCACGGTGAATAACGCCCCGCTGATGAGCGTACGATAGACCACTGGCGATTTGCTCTAAGACCGTTCTTGCCCTGGCAGGCGATAGCGGGCCATAAGTTTCGATTTGCTCGTTCAGCGAACCACCCCGCATGAGCGCCATCACGATGTAATAACGCCCATCCACCTGATCAAAATCGTGGATGGTAACGATGTTTGGGTGATCCATCCGCGCTGCAAGCTCAGCTTCCTGGCGAAAGCGGGCGATGAAATGCGGGTCAACGGTAAGGTTGGGATGCAGAACCTTTAGCGCGACCTGGCGCTTGAGGATGGTATCGCGCGCTTCATAGACGATGCCAAACCCACCCCTGCCAAGTTCTTTGATGATCTCGTATTTGCCTAAGCTAATTTCTTCGCCCATAATTGTTTGTTATCTAAGACTTGTCATTCTAATAAACCTGCACTAAAAAGTTATGACTAATGTCTCTACCTGATTAGTACCATTCACCGCGCTCAAGACTTACACTTAAAAAAGAACCAAACACCCATGCGACACCGCTTAATCCGTCAACCAGCACTTCAATCCACTTTGTTAGAGTGAAAAAACTGCAAACTTGGCTTCGATACATTTGTTCTTTCGGTTTGTTGGTTTGTGTCATTTTCTTCTGACCTCTCGGTTCTCAGTTATTCCCGAGGAAAAACACAACGAAAACCACTATTATTGAGTATATTGGATGGGTCATATTTAAACCGGGTATGTGAATTCAACGATCTGACTATGTCAGTATAGGAACCACCACGCAATATTTTATAGATCCCATAATTGGGCCCTTTTGGATTATTAATAACATCAACGTCATAGATATCAGCCCACCAATCATTTACCCATTCCCAAACGTTGCCTGCCATATCCATCACGCCATAAACACTTGCTCCTTCCGGATACGAGCCAACCTCTGTTGTATCTTCCACACCACATTCAGAATAGTTCGCTTTGGCACAGGTCGGGGCCTCATTACCCCATGGATACTTGTTCCCATCCGGTCCCCGAGCAGCTTTTTCCCACTGAGCTTCGGTTGGTAGGCTGCCACCCACCCATTCACAATAGCTATTCGCTTGTTTCCAATCGACATAGATAACAGGATAGTTAGCATATTGTGAATTGTTGTAATAATCTGCACGCATGTAAAAATTTTCACCTATTGGACCATCACAAGCCTTCGCCTCCACACACAGGGCAAATTGTGCATTGGTTACCTCGTACTTGTCAATCCAGTAAGCGTTCAAGCGTACTTCTCTAACCGGTCTTTCATTGATGGAACCATCGTTGCTCCCCATTATAAAAGTGCCCTCTGGCACATAAACCATCTCCATGCCATCTTTTTCACGCAGTAGCGTTGAGCCAATACCCAACACTTGCTCAGCGGTTTGCACATCAACTGGTGTTTCTTGTGTCACCGTTATATCGTTTGTGTTATCAACTACTTTTGATGGATAAACACATCGAAACCCAACATTCTCGGTATTATCAGAGATATACTTATAAAAGCGATTAGCAGAGCTACTACTTACATAGTTGCTGCTCCATGAAGCACCACGAATGACTTTTTGACCATTTTCTTTAGCCGAACCGACAGGATTGTTCGTTTCGTTTTCATCATACGGTCCATACCAATCTTGAACCCACTCCGAGACATTCCCAGCCATATCCACCGCACCATAATAGCTCACATCACCAGGAAACGATCCAACAGCTCCTACATTTCTCTCACCACATCCAGAAATATTTGCTTTGTAACATGTCGGGCTATCATCACCCCATGGATAGTTATCGCCATCGGGACCACGAGCTGCTTTTTCCCACTGCGCCTCAGTTGGTAAGCTTCCACCCACCCATTTACAATAGATATTAGCTTGTTCCCATTCAATATAGATAACTGGATAGTTGTCATATTCATGATCGCCATAATAGCCCGATCCGGTTGATAAAACGCTATCTTTCGGTGGACTACATACACCTTCATCCACACATTTAGCATACTGGGCGTTTGTCACCTCATACTTATCAATCCAATAAGCATCCAAGTAGACTTCCCTAACCGGTTTTTCGTCTCCAAAGCCATCGTTGCTCCCCATTATAAAGGTGCCCTCTGGCACATAAAGCATCTCCATGCCATCTTTTTCGCGTATTTTAATACCCTCTGCATTTTGCGATTGTTCAGCCTTCGTAGCAGTTACCGAAGGAAGCGCTAAATCCGACTTTCCCAATGGTTCACTTTCAGCCTGAGTTTCGACTTCAGCAGATTCACCTTGTTCAGGGATAGGCGCAACTTTTTCTTTTAGAAGACGAACTAAAATAAAGCTAAAAGCTAACAAGAGCAGAAGAGTTATTAATGACCAAACAATAATCGTCGTTCTTCGTTTTCGGCGAATTTCTTGCCATTCTTTTCGGCTACTGGTGTAAGTCGGATAGTCCGTTGAAACAGTACCTTGAACCGGCCTCTTGTATTCAAGCTCTTGTTTTTCTAACTGAGTTGTGTAAAGGTTATAAGATTGTGAAAGCGATGCCTGTTGTGACCCATATTCATGTGAACGCGCTATTTCTTGTTGTGGTTGAACAATCTGGGATGAAGCATCTAAAGGTGCAATTCCATCTGGATCTGACTTAACAGGTTGCCCATGCTCCGCTGTTGAGCTTGGTACAACCTGACCTGGCACATCACCCTGCCCAATGGCCGGCTCAGGCTGACGTGGCATATCACCCGGAACAGAAACAGGTATTACAGGCTGTTCCACGCCTCCCGGAGTGCGCACAACCTGGCCAGGTGCTTTTCCAACGCCCAAAGGTCTAAAGAAAGGACGCGCGCCACCCTCAGCGCCAAACATCGAGGCAGGTTTAAAGCCCTGTGCCTGGCGTTGACCAGCGGCGGTTCTAATCGCCTCAAAAAGCTCATCCATACTCTGGAAACGATCCTGAGGAGTCAGCGCGACACTCTTGCGTAGCACAGGGTGCCAGCGTGGTTCGATGCCTTGCAGCCAGCCCTCGCCCACACCCAGGGTTTGCACGGGCTGCAGCTCAAGCGTGCTGCCACGTAGCACATCATAAAAAAGCAGTCCGAGACTGTAAATATCCGAAGCAAAGCTTCCCTTCCCACCCAAGCGCAACTCCGGCGCACAATAAGCCGAACGTGCCACCGCGGCGCGCATAGGCTGCATGTCGTCGGCACTGGCCATGGTTAGCAGTTTGCCAGTGACCACCGGACTAATCCGCGCCACGTTGTTTTCGTCGAAGAACACCTCGCTTGGCGAAAGCGTGTGAAGCACAATTTGGTTGCGGTGAAGGTAAGCCATGCCCGCTGCCAACTGCATAATAATCGCCTCAGCCCGGGTGGAGTCTTTGGTCGTGCCAGCTGCTACCGCTTGCGCCAGTGACCCACCTGGCATGCCACGCATTACCACTGCGCCATGTGAGAAGTCTGGATCAAAACTCAGCACGGAGGCGATGTTGGGATGATCAAGCCCTTTAACAGTTTGGGTGGCATCCTGCAGCATGCCAATCACACCGCGCTCTTTGGTTAGAGCTGAATCAAGCACATGCAGGGTGAGCTCTGTTTGGCTATCGGTCTGCCGCGCGCGCAAAACATACCCAAAAACATCCCTTGCCATCTCCTCAATAATTTCGTATGCTGTGTTGTTTTCGTTTGTGTTCATCTTGAACTCCATTTTGTTTTCACTTTTATAAAAAATGTCTGTTAGTTCTTATGTTCTTCAAAATCTAACTATCTAACTTCTCATCTTCCTTTTATTATGGCATCGGCAAAACACATCGGAAACCAGTAACATCATTGGCATTGTCTGGTTTGTCTGAAAATATGCTTGCAGATTGAATCTGGTCTACACCACTACCCCACGATCCTCCCCGACGGCCTTTGTAACTACCATAGTCACTTAGCACCCACTCCCATACATTACCCGCCAAATTTATTGCACCATAAGGGCTATAAACATCAGCATAATCATCCACAGCTGTCGTATCACCCCCACAACCTCCTCCACTATGCCAATAATTGGCATGACCGCATGTTGGATCTTCATTACCCCAAGGGTACTTCAAACCATTCTCGCCTCTTGCTGCTTTCTCCCATTGCTCTTCTGTTGGTAAGCTGCCACCTACCCACTGGCAATAATGATTAGCTTGTTCCCAAGTTATATAAATGACCGGAAAATTATCATATTTGGGATTACCGTAATACGCATTAGTACCTTTGCGCGTACTGGATTCTGTGCTGCTTGGCCCAGTGCAAGAACCTGCTTTCACACACATTTCATATTGTTTATTACTTACTTCAAACTTATCCATCCAAAAAGCGCCCAGATTAACTTCCCTTTCTGGATTTTTATCGCTGTCATCGTCATCACTACCCATCGTGAACTTGCCTTCTGGCACAAAGACCATTTCCATGCCATCCAAATTCTGCCGCACGAAAGTGCCATATTCAGGGTCGGTAGGATCAATTGTTTGAGTATCAAGAAGATTTACTTGGTCTTCAATGAGCTCCAATTCGCTAACCTGCGAATTGGTCATCGCGCAACGAAAACCATACGCGCTGGTGGAATACTTGGCATCTTCGCCACGCCGAACTGTTGTACGAACCCCCCAGGTAGAGCTTGCCCATGAACCACCCCGTAAAGCTTTCATGACGCCATCTTTTGGACCACGGGGATTATTGGTATCAGCAGGATCATAGCTTTCCGCCCACCAATCATTCACCCATTCCCACACATTACCTGCCATATTACGCACTTTGTTTGGGCTTTCTCCATCTTCTTGCCCATCTACCGGGCCAGTATCATTTTCACAGCCTCTGATGTTGGCGGTTGAACAATCCGCGCTTTGGTTTCCCCAGGGATATTTTCTGCCTTCGTTGCCACGCGCGGCGAACTCCCACTGGGCTTCAGTTGGCAAGCCACCACCAACCCACTTACAATAACTGTTTGCCTGATGCCAATTAACAAAAACAACCGGATAATTCTCATATTGTGGGTCATTGTAATATCCAAGCCGGTTTTCAGTATTGAGTTCTAATGGCCCATCACATTCCTTGGCCTCAACACACTTCTGGTATTGCGCGTTACTGACCTCATATTTATCGATCCAATAATCGTCAAGAGTCACCCATCGTTCGGGTTTTTCATCCGGGTCCGCATCTTCATCCACACTCCCCATGTTAAAACTTCCGGCAGGGATATAGATCATCTCCATACCATCTATCTGTCGCGATAACGTAGATGTAAAATCAGGCTTTTCTGACGCTTCATCGGTTTTTGGCATTACTATAATCTCTTCATTTGGTTCAGCATTCAAAACCTGATTGGTAGATATAGCTGTAGCAGTGCTTAATGCTAACGATGTTGTACCTATTTCGTTTGACACCCTGGTCTCATTGAGAGATGGCGTTGTCTTATCGGAAGCATTGGATGCTTCTTTTTTTTGCTTAATAATGTTGCTGAATAATAACAAAATTGAAATGAATAAAACCGAAAGCATTACCAAAATTGTGGGCAGAATCCATCTTTTTTTCCGAGCCTTTTCAGCCTCAAATTCAAGCAATTGACCTTCACTATACACAGGCTCAAGGTTGGCGGCTTCAAACTCAAGCTTTTGCCCCATCGTGTATTGGGCTTCGCCTGAATAGGGATGATATGTCAATGGGACAGTTGGTGAGGAACTGTATTCTGCGTCTTTCAGAGGTCCGATTTCAGATGGATATGTAGTTTGCTCACCCGCAATAGCATCTTGATTATCCTCCAAACCGCCTATAACAATCTCGGTCTCACGCTGTTCTACAGGCGCGTCAAACAAGCCCCATTTGAGATCTTCTAATACTGCGTTCGCTGAAGGATAACGATCAGCTGGATTAGCCTGTAAACAACGATCCAAAAAAGATTGCCAGGCAGGCGCGATGTCCTCAATTGGCACAGGTCCCCTGACAATGTGGGCATGCATTATTTGCACTGGTGTCTCGCCCTGAAAAAGTTGCTCGCCACTTAGCATCTCATGCGCGATACAGCCTAAGCTGTAAATATCGCTGGCAGGAACAGGTGGCTTACCTTCCCATATCTCGGGTGCCATGTAGGATGGCGTGCCCAACATTCCTCCACCCATACTCATCGACATACTGTCCGCGCTGATTGCCCTGGCAAAGCCAAAATCCGAGATACGCGCTACACCTTTGTCATCAAGAAGGATATTACCGGGTTTGAGATCGCGATGAATGACATCCCGCTCATGGGCATATGCCAGTCCACTTGCCACTTGTTCAAGGATTGTTTTGACATAGTTATGATCCATCGCGCCATAGCTTTCGATCTGTTCCTTCAAGGAACCACCACTCATTAATACCATGACAATGAAGGTGCGCCCATCGCGCTGATCAAAATCGTGGATAGGTACGATGTTGGGATGATTCATTTGGGCAGCAAGCTCGGCTTCCCGCTGAAAACGTTTTTGAAACAACGGATCAACAGTGAGCGTGGGATGCAACACTTTTAAGGCGACCTGACGCTTCAGAATTGTGTCAAAGGCTTCATAAACAATACCGAACCCACCCCTGCCGAGTTCTTTTATGATTTCATATTTTCCCAAATGCTTTGTCTCTGACACTTTTTCTCTTATTCTGTCATCAAAAACCTTTGTTTAAAAAAGCAGCCCGTTTTTTTTGCGCAAAGCGGGCTGCGTAAATTCCAATCATCATTAGGCGATAAGGCTTCTATCGCCTGCATGGTTTTATTTAGCCGCCTTGGTTCGTTTTTCACCACAGTCCGGGCAAACCAGCTCGCCCTCGGTCAAGCGGCGCCCACAGCGCATACAAACATACGGTACAGGTTTCTTGTCTGACTTTCGCAAGCGTCTGACAATCAAAATGATTATCCCCAACAAAACCAATGCTGCCAGCACCCACCAATACCAGGCGATCGACTTTAGCAGGTCAATGTCAGTGACGGCTTCATCGCTCGTGGTTTGTACTTCCGCAACTTCCAAGGCATTAGCCGTAGCAGGATTTTCAACAATTTCTTGTTCAACAGGCTCTTCAATAACGCTTTCTTCTACCACTGGCTCTGGTGCTTCTTGTTCTTCAACCGCCGCGACAGGCAATTCTTCAAGCGTGATTTCCTGCACCACAGGGTTACCAGCCAGGTCAAGACTGAGGTTTAATGTTTCTTGCGTTTCAGTAATTGTTTTAGGCAGTTCGTAGCTTAGTGAATATTGACCTTTAAGCAAGCGCGCCATATCATCGAAGGCTTGAGCCAATTCTGAAGATCGCGGGGTAAAGCGCGCTACACCACCCGTTTCGTTTGCCAAGCGCTCAAGGTAATCGCGGTCAATCGCTGAACCAAGCCCGACCACAAAGACAGGGATACCTTCTTCTTTTGCCAGGGTGATGGCTGCTTCAGAGTCGCTGAATGCGGTCGATTCATTACGTCCGTCCGATAAGAGCAATACCGCGCGATGTCCCTTGGGTAAAGCACTGGTGAGTTCGATTGCTTTATAAACCGCGTTATAGAGTTCTGTACCACCACGGGCTTCAAGTGCCTCGATAGTGTCATAAACCCTGACCAAATCATCGCTGAAATCAAGTTCGCGTTCTGGATGAAGCTGATTTTTATACAGGGACACATTTTCTGAAAAGGCAATCAAAGCAGCTTGATCACCAGGAGTTAAGCGATCAAGCAAGCGGTACGAAGCCGCTTTGGCATCGTTGAGAGCTTCTCCTGCCATTGAGCCAGAAACATCCAACGCGAGAGCAATATTGACCACACCCGTATCACTATAGTTAAACGTAGTAGGCTTAAGTATCTCACCAGTGCTGGTTTCAAGCACGAAATTATCAGCACTCATTGCCTCAAGAGGCACGCCATTGGCATCCCAAACACTTAAGCGCAGCACTAATTCTGGGTATTGACTTATGTCTATAGATTGCAACAGGAAACCGCCCTTGGGTTGGTCTGCCGCAATCAAGGTAAAAGCCAAACAAAGCAAAAGAACGATATTCAATAGTTTTTTCATCTCTTATCCTCCAAAATCCCCCGGTTATTTGTAGCCTGGGATATCTCCCTCATTGATTAATCGCCGGTTACCACAATGTGGACACTGCAATTGCATCTTTTCAAGCTGGTAGCCACATACAGCGCAACGATTGTGAAGCTTACTTCGTTTTCTTAGAAAAACAATCAGTTTGATAGCCAAGCCAACAACAGCAATAATTAATATGCCAATAATGATGTAAATAATGAGCGGTATCATGTTTTCTACTCCAGTTTCCTCATCTCTCAGAAGCCACCTGTTGGGCTCCGTTCTTAAAACCCAACAGGTGAGCTTTGTAAATTAAACCTTAAGGCATATCCGCAAATTTTGCGCCACATCCCACACAGAAACGCGCATCGAGGGTGGTTTTGCGGCCACAGCTTTGGCATTCCTTCATGCCATCACTGTACACCCCACCAGCACCGCCATGCACAACCGCGCCAGTGCCATAGCCCATACCACCCATGACAACGGTTGAGCCATCTGGTTTGTTCGCGATAGCTTCAGCAGCATCAGCAGTGCGATCAATCGATTTTTCAATAGTTTGTTTATTCCTCTCTGCCTGGTCCATGAGATCTTGCACACGTTTGTCGGATAATTGCTCCATTTTTTCAGTCCAGTGCTTGTGATCATCAAGA
>Ga0123334_1003653_pt1 | contig 16391 bp, 18 predicted proteins | sample BiotimSIPDNA_FD_89706 | JGI IMG/M metagenome (GOLD analysis project Ga0123334, IMG submission 89706) | Anaerobic biogas reactor microbial communites from Washington, USA - Biogas_R1 time_0 SIP DNA | ecosystem: Engineered > Bioreactor > Anaerobic > Unclassified | place: Washington, USA... | reverse complement strand
CGGCCGTCCATCACGCTACGGGCGACAGCACGGAAGGCCCCGGTGCGGTAGCGGGGCTGGGTTTCACTCAGAGAGTAACGGGCCAGCTCCATGACCACGCGGGCGGTCTCGTGGGGTTCCAGCGTCAGGTCCCAGCCACGGGTCAGCAGGTTCGGCTGCCAGGCCTTGGCGGCGGCAATGGATTCGTTGATGCGCTGGGCAATGGCCTGTTGGCCCGCCTCGGTGAAAGGCTCGTCGCCCCTGATCCAGAATCTGCGCTCGCCGGTGGGCAGCGTCTCGTCGTGGATCTTGGCCAGCATCAGCACGGCTAACTGCTTGAAGGAATCCTTGTGATCGAGTCCCAGGTTGCGATTCAGATACTGGCGGCAGCGCAGTAGAGCATCTTCCAGGTCTTCCGCCTCGGCGCTGACCTGAATGACGCCGCCGGTACGGTCGAGATCGGTGGTGCGTTCGCCCGGCACCGGCCAGACACCGAGCGGTTTGGCTCGGACCTCGAAGCGGGTACGCTCGACCTGGAACAGGAACTCTTCCTGGCCGTTGGTCCACATGCCCAGCGTCACGCCGGGGATCAGCTCCAGCAGCTCTTTGAGTTCGCGCAGGTCGGCGTCGGCCTCGGTAATGGAACGAAGCTTGTCGCGCTTCTTCTGGTTCTTGCAGACGATGATCCGCTGCAGATTATCGTTGTTGTGCGCGGCATCAGGACGGAAAATCGCAATGTCGATGCGCTTGCGCCCCTGGCCAGCGATCTGGGGGTTGTAGTTGACCTCCAGGTCGTCCCGGTCAAAGCCGTAGCTCTCGATGAGCTGGCGTAGAACCTTCTGCACCAGCAGCTTCTTGGCCGAAGCGCTCTCCTTGTTGCCGGTCAGGATGTCGATGAAAAAGTTATCCGGGCCGCTCTCTTCGGCAGCATCCTGCGGGGCCTCAATGATGTCGTCTTGATCGCTCATCCGTTCTGCTCCTTGAGAAATTCGCGGTACTTCTCAGCGATGACCGGCAGATCGTTGTCCTCGATCTTTTCACTGCGGGTCAGGGTCCGTTCCACGAAGCGCCCGCCGATGCGGATGCGCTCGATATGTTTCTTGGGCTCGACAATCTCTTCGCCGTCCGGCGTGTGCTTGTAGAGCTTGTTGCCACGGCGGTCGAAGCCAACCTTGTCGGCCACGGCCATAAATACCGGATATTCATCGATGCCACCCAGGGCCTCGATGCGTTTTTCCTCTTCACTCTTTCGGCGCAGGAACAGCAGGCTGGTGAGGATGTTGACGTTAGCCTCGGCGATGAAGGCCTCCACCGGCAGGTCGACGGAGGCGAGCACCTGTGTTTCGCGCATGATCCACCAGCGAATGTACTCGGCCGCCGGGTTGCCGAGAACCCCGTCGGGCAGGACGATGCCCATGCGGCCGCTGCCAGGCTTCAGCCACTTGATGCAGCGCTCGATAAAGAGAATCTCCGGCGCGACGCTACCCTTGGCGTTGCCAGTGTTACGGAAGCCGCCTTCACCGTCCGGTTCCCAGGCGTGAGCCAGCTCGTATTGCTTCAAAATGCTTGGGTCCGTAATAGGAATATCGGAGCCAAAGGGTGGATTTGTCATCACAATATCGAATGAGCCAAGAGCTAGTTTCTCTTGGATTCTCTCGCCAGATTTCTTTTTCAGGTCCTTTTCTTCTTGTTTTATCTTGTCAACCAAATGACCGTTCGGAAATTCAAGTGAATTGACGTGGTAAATGTGTCCTTTTCCATCACCAGCCATCACCATGTTCATCTGGGCCGCTCGGATCAAAAAAGGATCAAAATCGGCTCCAAATACGTACTTGGATGCATAATCCTTAAGCTCCGCATCAACGGTAAAGAATTGCTGAGTACTGGCGATGTCTTGTTCTATATCGTTTCTTTCCTCAATCTTCTTTTTCATATATTTGAGGCACGAGACGAGAAACCCTCCTGTTCCACATGCTGGGTCCAAAACTGTTTCGCCGTCTTTGGGGTCGAGCATTTCAACAACAAGGTCTACTACCCCACGTGGCGTGAAATATTGCCCCCGATCACCACGGAGATTCACACCTACAAGCTCTTGATAAGCTGTTCCCTTTGCATCTATTGAAGTACGGGCAAAATCATACTTGGCCAATTCAGAAACGATAAAAGCCAGCGCCCGGTCGGAGAGAGTGATCTCCTCGTTGCCTCGAAAAATGTTCTTGTACTGTTTCTTGACCTCGGTGAAGAGCTCCTCGATACGGGCGCGGATGGCCCTGCGGCCCTGTGGTTCGAACTGCTCCTTCGGGCCAGCCCAGAACCGGCGCTGCCAGGCCTGGCGCTGTTTTCCGCGCAGATTCTCATCGTGCATCTTGCAGAAAATCAGGTAGAGGAACTGCCAGAAGGCGGCATCCTTGGGCATACCCTCGTTGCCATGGATGTAGTTGTGGCAGCGACGGAAGGTGATCTTGAGCATCTCGTTGTCGGCGATGCGGGTATGGGCATCGGAGATGACCTCCTTGGTGCCGACCGACTCTTCGGCCATCGGCCAATCGCCGATGGGGTTGCACTTGGTTTCGAAACGCTTCTGTTCCTTCTCGACAAAGAAGAACTCCAGGCCGTTGGTCCACAAGCCGTACTGAACCGCGTCGACCTCACGCATGATAGTTTCGATCTCATCGAGGTCCTTGGCGGCCTGCTCGAAGTCACGGATGCGCACGGCATTCTTGCCGACGTTCGGCTCCTGGCGGCAGAGCACGGCGCGGCCCAGGTTCTCGATGGTGTGTTCCTTGCCATGGTGGAAGATGGCCACGTCCACCTTCTTGCGGCCGCCAATGGAAAAATCCAGTTCCATGTCTTCCGGCGAGAATCCGTATTCGTGGATCAAGGCGCGAACGACCCGCTGCCGGACCAGCTCCTTTTTCGTTTCCTTGACCTGTTTGCCGGAAACGTAGTCGAGCGTGTATCCCGCCGGGATCGTGTTCTCGGCCTGCTTGTTCTTCTTTCTGCTCATATAAAAACTCCGTTCACCGAGGCTGGTGTCATTTCTGGTCGTCCTCGCCGAAATCCTGGGTTGTGTGTTTCTGTTGCTCTATCCATGCGTCGATGTCCTTTCGGGAGAATCGCCACTGGCCTCGGACCTTGAAAGCAGGCAGTTCCCCGGTCTGGGCCATGGAATAGACCGTCTTGTCGCCGACCTTAAGTAGGGCGGCGACATCCTTTAGTTTCAGAACCTCTTCATTGCTCATGTCGCCTCTCCTGCAGGGCTGTTGGCCGTCAAGGCACAGTGCCAGAACAGGGGTAAGTTACCTGCCTCTGAGTAAAAATCAACCAGAATATACCAAATTAAGCCAAAGAATGCCAGAGGAATTTTGTGTTGCAAAACACTAAACAGCGAGGTATATTAGACCCTATGAAAAACTTTGGTGAAACCATCCGCGACCTTCGAGTCGCCCAAGACCTCGGGCTGCGCGAGACAGCGACCAAGGTAGGCATCTCCCCCGCCTACCTGAGCCGCATCGAGCGTGGCAAGGAGCGACCGCCACGGCCAGAGGTGATCAAGGAATTGGCCAAGGTATTGGCGGCCGATCCTGACGTACTGTTCCGTTTGTCTTCATCAACGGATCCGGAAGTAGCTGGCTACCTTCATGACCAACCCGAGGTCATGAACTTACTCCGCTACATCAAGGAAGCCAGCTTTACCGAGGATGAGATCAAGAGCCTCATCCAGGCAGCCGAAAGCATCAAGGCCAACACCCATTAGCCCCGCCACTCCCGGTCAAATCGTTCCCCATTTGTAACCCGAGCCATCCTGTAAATCCACACTGCAATTGAAGCGTTCCGGCGTCCATCAGCATCCACTTGTTTCCGGGACTTACAAAGGGATCCATTTCCAGGAAAATCGAAGGGGACCGGGTTGGATGGTTAATCTGCGGGGAGGCGGTACAAAAACTCTATAGAGGTTTCTATATATATAGCCGGCGCTACCGGCAGCAACACCCGGCCTATGTCGAACAAAACCGCACGGCGCAGAAGCGGCGCGACCGTCGAAGCCGAGTGCAGAATCCTGTAAAGAACAACTTGGCGGATTTTGCCGACGTGAACCACCAGGTGCGGCTCGGGCTCGAGGAGGTAGCCAACAAGCGCGTTCATTCGGAAACGCGGGAGCGGCCGGGTCCCCGCTCCTTATTTTGAAGCACCCAAAGGCTTTACACGGGTAGTCCTCCATTTCGCCCATAAGCCACTGAGAGAAATGAATAAGGCAGATCGAGTACGCGCCTGTTACCTCCATGCTTGCCTGAAGTGGGTGATGCGCGATCATTTGACGAATGCGTCGCTGAGAGAACGGTTCGGCGTGGAGGAGAGGAACAAGGCGGCCGTGTCCCGATATATCCTTGAAGCGGTTGAGGATGAAGCGATCAAGCCGGTTGACGAGGGGGCCTCTCGAAAGCTCATGAAGTATGTTCCGTTCTGGGCAAGAGTTTAATTGACGGGTAATTGATGGATTACCGGCAAAGGTCTGGGAGAAACCCATATCATATAGATACATAAGCGCTTTAGAGTTTCCGGTTAATTGATCGGCAAATGCGAACAGGGAAAACCCGCGCCACCGGTGCGAATACTTCTCCAACCAGTGTCTGTAGAAGTCGGCCATGGCAAAAAACGAGTTGAATCCTGGCGCTTTTACAGGCTCGCGGGTAGAAGCTAGGTCAGAGAAGATATATTCGCCGCTTGTTGCGCGGTGTCCCCCTGAAGAGGGCAACGCCGGGCATTGGTATTGAACTGTAAGAGAAATGACAGTAACCAGGAGTTATTTGCCGGTTGCGCGCGCGACGGTCTTTGCCACGGAGAAAATCTGATCGCCGATCAATCCACGCATCTTTTCGGAAAGAATATCCTTTTCGGCGAGTGTCTCCCAGGCCGCCACGGTTCGCTCTGTGGTGTCGATGACGATCTTCCATAACGGACTTACGGGCAGTCGCGCAGTATCTGCAAAACGCCTTACTTGATCGGGAGTGATTTCACGAAGGCTGCGGCTGCCGCCGAAACCCAGGGCCAATTCATCGCCCGGTATGTAAGGCAGGGTAGAAAGAAAATCGTAGGCAGGCGACAACACAGGCGTGCGGCGGTCGGGATAGAGAAGCGACCAGTTCTTCAGGTGCATATCCGCATTTCCGATCAGCACCGAAAAGACCAACCGCCGCAAAAATTCATACGTGCCGGCTTCTCCGGTTTCCGCCCATAAAACGGAAGCAATGTCGGCATAGCTGTGCCGGTGGTATTTGTCTTCCGGATAGACAGCGAAGACCTGGGCAAAATCCTCCATGTGGATGCTCTCCCCACGGGTGCCGCGATCGAAGCGCCGTACGGCAAGTGCCTTCCCTTCCATGGCGCCGGCATCGGCGGGCAGTCCGCGAATGTCGCTCATGTCGACCAGCTCCATGGGTGGAACCTCAATGCCTGTTTCCCGTGCGAGCGACATCATGGTGTATTCGTTTTCGGGCACTCCCGCAAATCGGCCGGATGGCAGCTTCACCACCCACGAACCTCCTTTTCCGCCGGCGGGAATAGTGAGGCCACCCGAGGCCTCCATGAGTGCTGAGAATTTCAGCCGTACTCCCGCGAGTGAAAATCTGAAAACGGGCCCCGGCGCGGGCTCATCCTGATCGCGTTTTCCTTCATCGGGTGCGACAGATTCCTGTATTCGATCGATGGGTTGTGGTTTGTCCTGTTTTGAGTGCCATGATTCCTCCCATTTTTAGGGGGTATCATAGGCATTCACCAGGCCCTTGGGAATGTGGGGATTATTGCACGATTACGGTGCTACGGTGAGTGCGCCGGGAAGATCTTCCCCGAGCACAGCCAGAAGGAAAAATTCGCGTCGAGGCTTCACGCCGGCATGCGTGGCGAGATACTCACGCAGATGGCCTTCGGGCAAAAGGTTCGAGAAGAATACGGGCAATCGCGCTGCCACGGCGCGCGTTGGATAGACCAAGCCGCCGGCCTGCCCCTTGAAGGAAAGGCTGAGCGTGGGCCGGTTCGAGTCGTCGATATAATCCTGCTCGAATGAGAAAAGAAAGCCATCACCACCGAGCCGGTTTATTACACCAATTCGGCGTTTGTGCAGGTGGACCGCGAGCGCGTTTATTGTTTTGGGATCATATTTCATCATGGTCCCTTTCGGGTGGTGGCTCTTCATCACCGGCTGCATAGAGCGATTTCTCAGCGGACTCGGGCTCCTTCTGCGCCCGTATGAGAGACTGTACCGCGGGAACAAGCGAACGGGGAACGAGCAGGAGGTCCAGATCGAGAACCCGGACGATATCGAGCAGCGTGTCGAAACGGGGCACAACCCCGCCCGATTCAATGGCGGATATGTGCGGTTGGGGCAACCCGATTTTACCGCCCAGCTCCCTCTGGCCCCAGCCGCGACCGATCCTCGCTTCTTTGAGCTTTTCCCGGAGATCCACGGGAAGCCCTTTTAGCCTTAATGGTCTTTGCCCGATATGCTTCTTTGTATCATCTCTCATCTATATATAATAAAACGTATCGTTTTGTAAATCAAGGGATATGCGATAGCATATAAGGCGGCATAAAAGATATTATATAACATATAATTCATGCCCTTGGCAGGCCTCGAGGGACAGGAATTGCGTGGAGAACGGAGTGCTTGGATGTCACACAAAAGGGCTTTGCCCCGCAATCGTCCGTCGGGGGATCTAGCGGCGAGGCGATAACGCCTTGTCCTGCAACAGGGTTTCCAGCGGATGCTGCGGCGAAGTCTTCTGAGCCTGGATCCACCGGATTACCGGGTCCTGCATCGGGACTCCGAGGCTGGTGCCGTTGGGATTCTGGGTCTTGAACAGATAGTGGTCCCCGCCCGCGTACATGTAACTGTTCACGAGCACGCGGTAGGTGGCCGCCGGGTCGAGGGGGCGGCCGCTGTCGAGGGTGGCCTCGACCTCCTCCCCGGAGCGGCGATAGGTGAGACCCGCCGCCGCGCCTCCGCAGCGACGGAGGTTTTCCACGAGCTGCGCGCCGGTCAGGTCGACCGATACGATGTCGTTGTTGAAAGGCCACGTGGTCAGGATGTCGGCGCGGGTGATCTCGCCCGGCGCGATGGCCTCCCGGAAGCCGCCGAAGTTGCTGATGGCGATGTCGGCCTCCGGGTAGGCCCACAGCCAGGAATGGAGCAGCAGGTCATACAGCGGCTGACCCCTGGGAATGCCGGCCCTGGTGTAGCCGATGACCTCTCCCAGCGCCGCTTCCGCTTTCTTCGACCACCCGGCGACGATGGCCGCGATCGCCGGGTCGGAGGGGAGGGGGGTGCCTTTGAGCGGATGCTCGACCCGCACCAGGTCGGCCCTCGTGTGCACCACCTTGCGGGCGGCTTTATCGAAGGCGATCTCCACCTGGGCGAAGGACTGCCAATGGGCGCCCGGCCCGATGATGCGCACGCCTTTTTGCTCGACATTTTCGACGACCGAGTGGCAGTGGCCCCCGAGCATCAGGGGGATGGAAAGCTCCGCGGCGACCGGGACCAGGGTGTGGAGGTCGGTCGGGCAGACGTGGGCGATCACCACCGGCAACTCGGCCCCTTCCGCCGCCGCCCGGGGGACCGTGCGCCGTAGGGCTTCGGCGTAGTCGGTCACTTCGAGGCCCGCGATGTTGTCGGGAACGACGATCCCGGGGGTCTGCCGGGTGGTCAGCCCGATGACGGCCACTTTGACTCCATTCACCTCGCGGAGGATATAGGGGAGCGCATAATCGGGCCGTTCGCCGGTGTCTTTCACCGTCAGGTTGGCCGAGAGAAAGGGGAATCGGGCGGCCTTCCGGTTCGCCCTCAGCCTTTCCTGGCCGAAGTCGAACTCGTGGTTGCCGATGGCGGCGGCCTGGTAGCCCATCGCGTTCATGACCGCGACGGTCGATTCCCCCTCAAACCAGGTGGAGATCGCCGGACCGGTCCACATGTCGCCCCCGCTGAGGAGCAGGGACTGCTCGCCCCCGGGAAGATACCCCCGTTGGCGCAGGGCGGCCATGACCTGGGCCGAGCCGCCGTAGGACCTTACCCTGTCCCTCGTGGGCTCCAGGTACCCTTCTTCGTCGCTGGTGTAGAAAAGGGTGATCCTGCGGACAGGATCGCTCGGGGCGGGGGCGAACATCGCGGAGAGGCGGTCCCCGGCCGCCAGGATCAGGCCGATGAGGAGCAAAACGGCCGCTATGAAGGGGATCGCGCGAATCCTCGGTTTTCTCATCATCACCTCACCCCCGATGGGAACGAACATGCAGGGATTGCCTGCCCGGCTGCAAGAGTAATTCCCGGGAGCCATAATATCATTGTAAGGCGAATGCAGATTCACCGGAAAGTGGTGAATCTGTCACCGTCATCGGGGGAAAGTTCCAGAATTCCGTCAGGCAGGCCAGGGCCGATTCCCCATTCCGGTATTTCGCCCCGAGAGCGCCGTGGCCGGGGTGGAAATCAAGGCCGGCGCCACCGTGGGAGCAGCCGAAAGGGTGGATATTTTCCAGCACCTTGACAATATGCACGCATGTACATACAATTTTATGATGAAGCTCGATTGGGATCCAGCCAAAGCGGCTTCAAACCAACGGAAACACAATGTTGATTTCGCCGATGCGGTATCGGTGCTCGACGACGACCGGGCAGTCACCATTCGAGAGTGTGTTTCAGGCGAGGAGCGCTTTGTCACTTTAGGGATGAATGCCCTGGGCCGTCTGTTGGTTGTAGTCTATGCCTGGCGTGGCGACACCATCAGAATCATATCGGCCAGGCGGGCGACACCACATGAGAGCCATCAGTACGAGGGTTAGATCATGAAAAAGGAATACGATTTCTCGCATGGCAAGCGGGGCAGGGTCCTCAAGGCGCCTCCCGGAAAGACCCGAATTACGATTCGCATTGACGATGACATCCTGGAATCATTCCGCGCCCAGGTCCACGCCGCAGGGGGGGGCAGCTATCAGGCGTTGATCAATGAAGCTTTGCGCCGGCATATCGAATCGATGGAGGAACCGCTGGAAGAGACACTGCGCTCGGTGGTCCGGGAGGAGTTGGCCAGGTATGGCGCTGCTCAAAGAGCCAATCCCGACAAGGGCTCCAGCGGTTCACCATGCCGTTAACTGCGATACGTCCGGGAGAACACCTGGCTGAAGAACTCAAGAGCGGCCCGCGCTAGGTTTTCCTGCAAAGGTACCGGATGAAGGAGGCGGGGGCGGCGGTCCTTGACTCGATCTCGAAGCCGGCGCGTTCGATCAGGCCCTCCAGGATCCAGTCGTAGGTGGAGAACTCCGCGGCGGCGTGGCGCGCCGCTTCCAGCCGCATGCCGGGAAGCGACGCGCAGAAGCGCTCGAAGCATTCTTCGGGAGTCTCGTCCGGGGAGAGGGAAAACACCACGTCCCCGAGGAGAAACCGCCCCCCGGGCCGGAGAACCCGGGCGACGTTGAGAAGGGCGACGAGCTTCCAGGCGTCGGGGAGGTGGTGCAGGGCGGCGCCCGAGACCGCCGCGTTAAAATGCCCCGGAGGAAAGCTCATGGTCAAAAAGCCCGCGTGTTGAAGCCCGGCAAGCTTTAATCCCTCTTCCTGCGCTTTTTCGGCCAGGTAGCGGAGCATGACTTCGGAGATGTCGACCGCAAAGGATTCGAGGCCCGCCCGGGCGGCGGCGCGGGCGAATCGCCCGGTGCCGCACCCGATCTCGAGGACCTTCGAGCCCGGCGCGAGCTCGAGAAGCGCCAATGTCTGCTGATTTTCCCGGTTCACGTCGCGAAAGGACGCCATGCGCGCGTCATAGGCCGCCACCTCGGCGGTGTCGGCGTAGTCGGTTCCCACCTGCCGCATTTCGTTCCACATCCAGTCGGGGTTGCCCACGGTTTGCCTCGTCATGAAAGGGGACCCATCCGGGGTTTCAATTTTTGTTCCGCGTCCGCGAGCGAGGCGTAGCCGAGCGCGCGCACGAGGTGGCCGTAGATTTTCTCGGACAGGCTCTCGCCCCGGTCCCGCATGGCCACAAGGTCGCGCCGCAGCAGCCCCAGGGTGCGGGGGGAGTAGGTTTCGAGCTCGCCGCGGGTGTAGGTTTCAAACGACGTCATCTCGGCCCGGGTGCGGTCGTCGGTGAGGGGGCGCGCGCCGCCCATGACGGCGGGGTAGTCCCGGAACATCGCGCGCTGCCACTCCATCTCGCGGCGCACGATCTCCTCGACTTCCGGGCCGCTTTCCTCCGCCGGGCCCTGCATGCGGGCGTACTTGCGGCGCATCAGGTTCTCCCCCCGCTCCTCGGCCGCGCCGAGGTCCTCGAGGTAGCTGGCGAGAGTCTCCTCGGGCCAGGGGAGGAACTGGGCGCGGCGGTGGAGCCGGAAACCCTCGGGGTCTTCCTGGCACCCGCTCGTCAGGACCGGGTTTACGGTCAAAAACATCCGGAGTTCGATCTCCAGGATCGCTTCGATGAGCCGCTCTTTTTCGTTCATGGTGTCTCCAGTCAGGGGCGCGCGAGTTCCGGGTCGGTGATCCGCGCCCGCACCCGCGGGGCGTGCTCGAGCAGGAAATCGCCGGGGCAGTCCGACAGCCCCTGCCGCCGGAGCTCGTCGGCCAGGAGGACGCAGGTTTCCTCCATGATCTCCTCCCGGCGCGCCGGCTCGGACGACTGCACCAGGGCGCCGACCCGCTCGTGGACGGCGCTCCCCAGGAGCGGCAGGTCCCGCACGGCGCGGTGGAGCCATTTGTAGAAGGGGGCGTAGCGCCGGTTGAGGAGGAACACCAGCGCGATCGCGTCGGCGCAGAACTTCACCGCGGAGTAGGCGGCCGCAAACGGTTCGGCGCGGCGCACGGAGCGGGCGAAGTTGTACTGCCCGGTCTGGCCGACGGAGAGGCAGAGATCGGCGATTCTGCTGAGGCGCACGTCCTCGGGATAGTCGAGCAGGGCCTGCCGCCAGCGGGTGAACCCCCCCTCGGGGTCGGCGAAGACTTTGCCGTTGGTGCAGGCGGCCAGGTTGGCTTCGGGGATCCGCAGCCACTCCCGGAGGGTTTCGGGGGGGCGCCGGAGCCCGGTGAAGCGGCGGAAGAAGTCGGAGGTGCGGCAGGGGCCGACGCGCCACTCCTCCCCCGGGCTGGCCTTGCGGGGGCCGAAGCCCATGAAGAGGGGGGGGAGCTCCAGGTACGCCTGCCGCAGGCGCTCGCCGATCTCGAGGTACTCCTCGTCGCCGAGCCAGAGGCAGAAGGCGGGGCCCCAGTCGTGGTCGCGCGAGATCGCGTCGTCCAGGCCGAAACACTCCGAACCGGGCCCGGCCAGGCCCGCCGCCAACCGCTCCTCCCAGCCCGCGAAGCGGGAGCGCAGCATCGGGAGCCCGACCGCGCGGTAGTAGCTTTCGGCGAGCTCCAGCCCCTTCATTCCGCTGTCCCGAGCGCCGCCTCCAGCCGGTCCGCGTTCGCGGCCGCCAGCGCGCGCTTCTCCTCGCAGCCGGACCGGGCGTAGAGCCCGACCGCCTCGCGGTAGCAGCGGAGGGCCTCCGGGTAGTCTTCTTTCATGTACCGGGCGTAGGCGAGGTTGGTGCACTGGTCGGCCGCCCGCTCCTCCATCCCCAGGCGCCGGTAGAGTTCGAGCGCCTTCTCGTAGCCCGCGAGCGCCGCGTCCGGCTCCCCCAGGTCGCGGTGGACCGAGCCGATGTTCCCGTGCTGCTCGGCCACGTGCAGGAGCTCCCCTTCGGCCTCGAAGCTCCCGAGCGCCGACCGGAAGCCTTCGAGCGCCTCCGCGAGGCGTCCGAGCCGCACCAGCGCCAGCGACCTGTTGGTACAGGCGCGGGCCCGGCCCCGTTCGTCCCCCGCAGCCGCGAACCCCGCTTCGGCCCGGGTGAAGGCCTCGAGCGCCTCCGCGTGCTCCCCGCCCGCGGCGAGCGTGTACCCCTTTTTCATCTCCTCTTTGGCGGTTTCCATCTCCATCTCCCCATGAACGCAACGACCCGGACTGCAGAACAGTACTGCGACCCCCTACCCCGCAATCCCCCTATGGGCATAGGCGGATAAATCCAGCAGGAACGGGTGTTCCTTGAATAGCTCGAGCCCCTTTACCATTTCACCTGCGCCATCATTTCATCCAGGGAAGCCGCAATCCGTTCGTCGGGATCGTTCTTCAAGGACAGGAAAAGAGAAAGGCGATCGACCACATCCTCCTGGGCAAACCACTGCGGCGGATAACTCCATATCTCCACTTCCGAGGTTCCGGGCTCCCGGTGAGGTATTTTCTCGATTCCCGTGGTTTTCTGGAGCGCCGTCCATTCGCCCGTTGTCACGGCGAAAATCGGGTGTTCCGGTGCGGCGAGGTCGGTATAGCGGGCAAGTCCGGTCAGACCGGAGAACGGCCCGGGACGATGGTTGGGCGGCAACTTTGCCAGAACTTTCTCCCTGACAGGGCTACGCATCAGCGGCTGAGCCTGGTCCCAGAGCTCTCTTCGGGTCCGGGGCACATACAGGCATCTCTCCCGGCCTTCCTTGAAAATGCCTACTAATCCCGCCCCCTCCAATTCACTGAATGCCCGCGTCATCGTCATCGGGGTATAGCCCAGTTCCAGCGCCGTCTCCAGCGGTGTCAATCGATCACCCGGAGCTCTCCGCAGCAGCATATGAATGAGCAGTGCTTGTGTGGAGGGTTTTAAAGTCAGTGTTCCGGCGAGGGCCTTGCGATAGTGTTCCCTCAGATCGATTCCCAGCATGGGCAAATACATCTGGTTGCCGGGTATCACGAACGGGACTTTTTGCTCTATCAGTCGCTTGCGGTTGTATGTTGTCACCTGATTGCGAACATAGACGATTTCGCCGTTCCAGTATTGCAGAAGCTGATCCAGGTGCTTTCGAACGGTGGCGGGCGCCGGTTCTCTTTCGCCCTGATCCATCACGAGGAGGCAGGGAGCTTCCAGAATGCGGGTCTCGAAGAAGGCGTACTGGTCCCTCAGGAAAAACGGCAACCGGGCGACTTGCGGCCACGGCTTGGTGGTGACATGCAGATCGAGCACGTTATGTACATAATGCTCAAACTCGATCAGCTCTTTCGCCATGACAGCCATGATAACACATATATTGCACAATAACCCAATGAAGGTTATTGTGCGTGGCAGGAGTTCCCGGGCTTCAATTGCGCCCTGGGGTCCTCGGGCTCGGGGAGCGCAAGGACGCTGAGCGATGCTCCGAACGATCTCGATGTTGATATCTTTCAGCAAAGCCACGGGGCCCGCCTGCCGCCGGTGAGGACCCCGGCTCGCCTATTCGGCAAACGTCATCTTCCACCGCTTATGGGGATTCCAGAACTCCACATCGTCGGGATCGAAATAGTCGGGATCGCAGGGCCAATAGTTTTTTAAATGACCCTTCAGCCATTCCACGTGCTCCCGGTATTCCGGACCTTGGGAACCGGCAAGGATCTCGAGGTGCTCATGGTAGCCCGGCACCCCGCCGCAATCCTCGGGCGGGCAGGCCCGTCCCCCGTCGATGCACCGGGGATACTTGAGGGTCTTGTCTTTCAGCAGAATTCCCTCCAGGAGGACATCGTGCAGCCACGAATCTCCAAAATCGTATTCATAGAGCGCCGTCTTGCCCGGTTCGGTAAAATATGCCGCAATCGGAAACTGCCAGCCCGGCAGGATATCCAGGTCGAATGAACCATCATCCGGGATGCCGAGGATCGTATCCTTGCGTTTATGCGGCATTCGGAAGCGAAACGAATGCAGGTGGCAGTCAAGCCAGCCCATCGCGTCCTGTACGGCCACGTGCAGGTCCCAAAAGGAATAATTGGAGGGGGTTTGAATCACCCTCCAGATGGGCGGTTCGATTTCTCTTAAAACAATCCTGAACTGATACACGGTATGGTTCCGGGCGTTCATCATGAGCTTCGGCTCCTGGCTCCGGCCGGCATATCCGACAATGGCGCTCCGCCTGAGGCGCCGGCACGGCATGCGACCATACTACGATGTGGCCGCAGTTCGTTCAAGAATGCGCCGAAAACTCAAAAAGGACCGTTATAGAGGACGATCGGGATGGGTGGAAACGAAATCAGAAGAAGGGCTCATTTCCTCCTTCGCCAGGCGGCCAGGCCGATCATCCCAAGCCCCGTGCCGAGGAGCAGGAGGGAGGCGGGTTCGGGAATGGGTGTCCCCACCATGGCTTTGGCGTAGAAACTGATCGATGGAGGAGCGTAGCCCGGTTCGTGCGCGTGCATGGCGGGATTCAGGAGGCTGGCAGTGCCGAAGGTCGTCAGGCGCACCCAGCGGGTGGCGACGTCATCCACGAACTGAAAGTTGAGCTCATTGGAGTACTCGCCGGCGAAGGCATCCGAATCGGAAACCAGCGCGCTGCTTCCGGCCAGAAGGTTCGCCGCGGTGGACCCGGAAAAACTCGGTTCCTGAAACATGACCTCCGAGCCCGGGGCGAACGACTCGAAGCCCTCGGTGGCCGTACCGGTGCTGTCCGTATTGGAAATGTTGTCGATCCACAGCCGGATGGGCGAGGTGACCCCATCCGAATTGAGGATGCGGATATGCTCGAGCGACACCCAGTCCGTATCGAGCACGCCATCGGCGGTGGTGCCCGCAAACGGGGTCAGGGTGTCCGTTGCAGGGGTGAAAGTGAACAGCTGCCAGGTGCCGTCGGCGGTGAGAACCTGGCCATCCCGGTTGACCCACTCGATGCCGCCTGAGGTGCCCGCGTTGCTGAAGGCGGGACCGATCCCTCCGGTTTCCCGGATGCCGATGGACAGGTCGAAGCTCTCCGCAAGGGATGAACCGGCGCAAAGCAGGATGACCATGATGGTTAGGAGACATAGTTTTTTCATGATCGGGCTCTCCTGAATGGTTCTGATCATGTCCCGGTTCGGGACACACGCCTTCACTTGGAAAGACTGGTTGCCTTATTCAAAGCAATAACCGATCCGCAGCCTCAGGAGGCGCGGCTTTTTCCGCCGGAATCGCCTAACTCGTGACTAAGAGCTTAGTTACGGCAGGCGAGAGCCCGAGGCCCCTCGGGTCATGGCTCGATCCTGTCGATCGCAGCTGTAAAGCTTGCTTACAGTATTCCGCAATCCAATTTCCGGGAATTTCACTAAGTAACGAAGAATGAAGACCATGGACAGGATGCCGCCGTTTCGCAGCCTATGTAAGTTTTCCCGACGCTCTTTCCGGGAGGCAAAAGAGGAGAACATTCCGGGGGGCATCCATGAGCGATGACGCCGGCCGGCCCGTCAGACGGCCATCAAGGCCAGGGGAACGTGTTTTGCGATATGGACAAAATCGCCGTCCATCGACAGCAGGGAGAGTGCGTGACGCAGACATAGCCGTGTCCAAAGCACATCGATCGTGCCGGCCTCCCGGGCCGTTGAATCCCTGCAGCAATTCCTGGAGGATCAGCTTGGTAGTGAACACATACATGCGCGGCAATCAAAAAACCATCCGGCCGATTTCGATGGGAAAAGGGGAGCAGCAAAGCAGGGGCGGAGTCGTCCCGGATCCCCCGCACTCCTCGGGCGGGCGAGTCGGCCTCCGCTGAGCGGCAGATCACCGCCGTCCGGGTTGCGGGTGTCGGCGCAAACGGGGTATACTTAACGGTAAAGAGCTCTCAAAACGACGGTTTTGCCCGGGATGGCGGATGGAAAAGGCCAGCTGTGACGGGAGTTCCGGACATCATCGGGCTCGGGGAACGCAATGACGCTGAGCAAGCAGGAGAATCTGCAGGAGCTGCGCCTGGTGCGCGAACAGGAAAAGCCGGCTCCGCTGACGGATGACGATTGCGACCAGTTTGATTCAATCTACATCGGATCGAAATATGCAGGCGACTCCTCCTTTGCCGGGTTTCCAGCTGATGCCACCGTGCCATGACCAGGAAGAAACTCACAGCGGACATGAAAGATGATCTGCCGAAAGGCGAAATCCTGGTCTATCAGACAGAAGACGGCAGAATTAAGCTGGATGTCCGGCTGGAAGACGAGACCGTCTGGCTGACGCAACAACTCATCGCCGAGCTTTTCCAGACGACGGTTCCCAATATAAGCATGCATATCCGCAACATTTATGGGGAGGGGGAACTGGCTCCGGAGGCAACTGTTAAAAAATTCTTAACAGTTCGCCGGGAGGGAGACCGCGATGTTCGCCGGGAACTGGATTTTTATAATCTCGATATGATCATCTCTGTCGGCTACCGCGTTAAAAGCCTCCTTGCCACGCGCTTCCGCATATGGGCAACGCAGCGGCTGAAAGAATACATCGTCAAGGGTTTCACCATGGACGATGAGCGGCTGAAGAATCCACCGATTAAGGGCTCCCCTGTGCCCGATTACTTCGATGAAATGCTGGCCCGCATCCGTGATATCCGTGCCAGCGAGCGCCGAATGTATCTGCGCGTGCGGGAAATATTTGCTGTAGCGGCG
>Ga0123334_1003652_pt1 | contig 16397 bp, 10 predicted proteins | sample BiotimSIPDNA_FD_89706 | JGI IMG/M metagenome (GOLD analysis project Ga0123334, IMG submission 89706) | Anaerobic biogas reactor microbial communites from Washington, USA - Biogas_R1 time_0 SIP DNA | ecosystem: Engineered > Bioreactor > Anaerobic > Unclassified | place: Washington, USA... | reverse complement strand
TACCACCAAAAGCAAACAAAAACGAAAGAAAGCCACCAGCCGTTTGAAGGTAGTAGAGGCTTTCCGCCGTTCTACAAACCGTCCGGAATGGATGGTTTTGACAGTTTTACCTGTCATTCCTCCGGACTTGCGTCCGATGGTGCAGCTCGACGGTGGACGTTTTGCTACTTCGGACCTGAATGATCTTTATCGACGTGTAATCAATCGTAATAACCGATTAAAGAGGTTGCTCGAGTTGGGTGCTCCGGATGTGATCGTTCGCAACGAGAAACGCATGCTCCAGGAAGCTGTTGATTCACTGATTGACAATTCACAGCGCGGTCGCATGTTAAGCCGACGTGGAAGGCGTGAATTGCGTTCGCTGTCTGACATGCTCAAGGGCAAGAAAGGAAGGTTCCGCCGCAATTTGCTTGGTAAGCGTGTTGATTATTCAGGGCGTTCGGTTATCGTAGTTGGTCCGCATCTCAAACTGTATCAATGCGGTCTCCCGAAGACGATGGCACTGGAACTTTACCGCCCGTTTGTAATTGCCGGTTTGGATAAGCACGAATATACCAACAATATCAAGGGTGCCAAGAAGTATATTGAACGTAACCGACCTGAGGTTTGGGAAGTTCTGGAAGAAGTGATTAAAGACCGACCAGTCTTATTAAACCGTGCTCCAACCCTTCACCGGCTTGGTATCCAGGCATTTGAACCCATTTTGGTTGAGGGCAGCGCAATTCAACTGCACCCATTGGTTACCACAGCATTTAATGCTGACTTCGACGGTGACCAGATGGCTGTACATGTTCCATTATCCGAAAAAGCTGTCATGGAAGCCCGCGAACTGATGCTCGCAAGCAAAAATCTGCTCAAGCCCGCAAGCGGTGAACCTGTCATTTCTCCAGCAAAGGATATGGTCCTGGGTGTTTATTATCTGACCATGGAACCAACCGATACCGAGAGTGGAAACAAACGGGTGTTTGGAGATATCGACGAAGTGCTGCTTGCCTATCAATTGAATCAGGTCAAAGTTCATACCAGGATCAAGCTGCGCGTTCTGACCCATTTCAATGAGGAAAATGATCGACTCGAGCATCCTGAAGTTCGAATTGTGGATACAACGGTCGGTCGGGCAATCTTTAACGATATTTTGCCCAAAACGATGCAATTTACCAACCAGGTTCTGGATAAGGGCGGTGTTCGGGATCTGATAAGTGAAATCTATAACACTGAAGGTCTGGATGCAACAACCCAGATTGCTGACGCTGTTAAAGATATCGGCTTTCGCTATGCTTCCCAATCCGGATCAACTTTAGCTGTGTCTGATATCACTGTTCCACCAGAAAAGAAGGGCTTGATCGATGAAGCATTGATTGAGGTGGAGAAAATCCAAAAAGCATACCGACGTGGTTTGTCTTCTGAAACTGAACAAAATAACAACATCATCAAGGTCTGGCAGGATACGACCAATAAAGTCGGTCAGGCTGTGCGAAAACATCTCGACCCGAATGGTAACCTTTCTACGATGGCACTTTCCGGCGCGACCAAGGGTGGTTTTAGCCCTATTTCGCAGATGGCTGGTATGCGCGGTTTGATGGCAGACCCGTCTGGTCGTATTATTCCAATGCCGATTCGCGCAAACTTCCGTGAGGGGCTCTCGGCTCTGGAGTATTTCATCTCCACTCATGGTACTCGTAAGGGTCTGGCAGACACCGCTCTGCGTACTGCTGAAGCTGGTTATCTGACCCGTCGGCTTGTTGACGTTGCCCAGGATCTGATCATTAACAATGAGGATTGTGGTACGGAAGATGGTATCTGGATCAATGCAAAAGAGGATATTGCCGGTCAGCCGTTTGGTGACCGTCTGATTGGGCGTCTGCTTGCTGCGCGCCTTGTCCATCCTGAAACTGGTGAAATCATTGCTGAACGAAACGATCGTCTTACTACCGATCTGACCAGGAAAATTGTTGATTCCGGAATCACCGAAGCATTCGTTCGTTCTCCACTGACTTGTGAATTGGTGCATGGTATTTGTGCTTATTGTTATGGTACCGACCTGGGACGCGGTGAAATGGTCAAACTCGGTTCAGCAGTAGGTATTGTTGCTGCCCAATCGATTGGTGAACCCGGTACCCAGCTGACGCTGCGTACCTTCCACACTGGTGGTGTTGCTGCAGGAAGTGACATTACTACCGGTTTGCCCAGGGTCGAAGAGCTATTTGAAGCTCGCAAGATGCCAAAAGACGAGGCTGTTATTAGTGAAATTAATGGCATCGCTACTGTGTTGCAATCTGAAAAGAACCCCGACCAGCGCACAGTGCAGGTTGAGGATATCGTGATGGTCTCCGATGATTATGCGATTCCGGATGACTGGACGATTATGGTTGCTGAAGAAGACGAGCTGGCTAAAGATGCAGTCATCGCCACACATGGAGAAACCACAATCACTGCAAAGAATCCCGGACGTGTCCGTTTTGAAGGGCAGCGGGTGATTGTCTCTCGCGAAGATGAACTGAAAGAGCTATATGAAATTCCATCTACATCCCGTCTGAGTATTAAGAATGGTCAACAAGTTGAAGCCGGGCAACCTTTGACGGAAGGCTCTCTTAATCCCCATGTGATCCTTAGAATCAAAGGGCGAGAGGAGACCGAAGTTTATCTGCTCAAAGAGATTCAGCAGGTATACCGGACACAGGGTCAAAACATTAATGACAAGCATTTCGAGGTTATCATCCGAAAAATGCTGAGCAAGGTTCTGATCACTCGTCCAGGCGATACCAAGTATTTGCCGCAAGACCTGGTGGACAGACTTGAGATCCGTCGTGAAAACGAGGAGCTATTTGCCAAGGGGTTGAGACCTGCCCGGTACACAGAGATTCTCTTAGGTGTATCAAAGGCTTCTCTGAGCACAGACTCTTTCCTTTCGGCCAGTTCCTTCCAGCACACAATTAAGGTTTTAGCTGGTGCTGCGATTGAATCTAAGGTTGACCCTCTGTATGGACTGAAAGAGAATGTGATTATCGGGAAATTGATCCCTGCTGGAACCGGGTTTATCCCCGGAAGGTTTGAGGACCAGGACGAAGATGTGACTGAACCAGGAAGCTCGGATATCCAGGTTGGTCAACTCGACATTTTCCCGGATGATGAGATTGATGATTTTGACGAAACCGAAGACGAACACATCTTCGATGAGGACGATGCTGATATTGACGAAATCGAGGCATTGGTCATTGGTGAAGTCGATTCAGATGAGGATACCGAGGATGAAGATTTGGATTTCAGTATCGATATGGAAGATGACGATTTCGATCTGGACGAAGAAGATGACATCCTTGATGAGGATGATGACGAGTAAAGTTTAGTAAAATGAAAAACACCCGGAAAATTAATCAATTTTCCGGGTGTTTTTATGCTATAGTTAAAGGTCGGTAAACTACCAGTAAAGACGATATCTAAAGGGTAAAAAAAGTCCATGGTTTCCACCAATGTAAACAAGATCAACATAAATGCAGAAATGCAGCAAAGTTACCTCGATTATGCTATGAGCGTAATCGTTTCCCGTGCCTTGCCAGATGCAAGGGACGGATTGAAACCGGTTCAGCGCCGTATTCTGTATGCCATGTATGACATGGGCATCCGTGATAACACCTCACACAAAAAATCTGCCAGAATCGTTGGAGAAGTGTTGGGAAAGTATCATCCCCATGGCGATTCTGCTGTTTACGATGCTATGGCAAGAATGGCGCAGGATTTTTCGCAGCGTTACATGCTGGTAGATGGTCAGGGAAATTTTGGCAGTATTGACGGAGACCCTCCCGCGGCGATGCGCTATACAGAAGCCAGGCTCTCATCAACAGCAATCGAGCTGCTGCGTCAGCTTGACATGGAGACCGTAAACTTTTCTGATAATTTTGATGGTACCCTGAAAGAACCTTCTGTCTTACCAGCGGCATTGCCGAACATGTTAGTTAACGGCGCATCAGGTATTGCAGTCGGTATGGCAACCAATATTCCTCCACATAACCTTGGTGAGACGGTTGATGCCCTGGTGATGATGCTTCAAAACTGGGAAAAAATCGAAGATATCACCGTTGACGACCTGATGGTTTATATCAAGGGACCTGACTTTCCGACAGGTGGTTTGATTTTGCAGGATGATAGCTCAGAACCTCTCTCCCAAATTTATGGATCAGGTCATGGAACCGTGAAGATGCGTGCCCAGACTCGCCTTGAAGAGATGTCACGGGGAAGAATGAGGATCATCGTAACTGAACTGCCCTACATGGTGAACAAATCCTCATTGATTGAGAAAATCGCCTCCATTGTTCGGGAGGGTGGTTTGGATGGCGTAACAGATTTACGTGATGAATCAGACCGACAAGGGATGCGGATCGTAATCGATCTCAACAAAAATGCTGATACTGATGAGATCCTGACCAAACTCTATAAGCGTACTCAGATGCACAGCACATTTGGAATCAATATCCTTGCATTGGTAGATGGAAGCCCACACCGATTATCGCTGAAACAGGCTTTAAGGGTTTTTGTGGAGCACAGACTGGAAGTCGTAAGGCGCCGCAGCGAATATCTCTTGCGGAAAAATGAAGAACGTTTGCATATCCTCAAAGCTCTTCGGATTGCAATCCAAAATATTGATGAAATTATCCGTATTATCAAAAAATCACGCTCTGTTGATGACGCAAGGCAGACGTTGATGAGCAAATATAGTCTCGATGAGATACAGGCAAATGCAATTCTGGAAATGCCCTTACGCCGGCTCGCTTCATTGGAACGTCAGAAAATTGAAGATGAATACAAAGAAGTTTGCAAGCTGATCGGAGAATTAAAAGATTTGTTAAAATCCCCACAAAAAATGCGCCAGGTTGTTATCGATGAATTGAAAGAGGTCAAGGAGAAGTTTAGTGACTCCAGGCGAACTCAGATTATTACACTGGGAGAAGGTGAAAAAGCATCTGATTTTCTGACTGTGACAGACGTGTTGCCTTTGGAACACTATTGGATCGAAATCAGTGAAGATGGCTTATTATCACGAACAGAAGGTGACAAAAGCAACCGCCTGGGAGGTGAAAAAGCACCCTGGATCCTTGTAAGGACCAATTCACATCAAACTATCTTCCTTGTCACCACTGAAGGCCGCAGTGCCGCGATTGCATCGTTATCGATACCAATACAAAAAGGGGAAGATAGCGCTGTCCCAGCGCATAAAATCGCCCCAATACACCCCAATGATATCCTCCAATCGGTTTTCACCGTTCCGATTGAGTCAAAAGAATTGCCGGAACGATTTGTTATAACAATCAGCCGTCAAGGAATGATTAAACGATCAGTTATTTCTGATTTGCCCGGTGTTTCAGCAAGCGATTTTGTATTGACGAAGATCAACCCTGATGATGAATTATTTCAGGTGTTAATATCAGACGGCAGCCAGAATTTGTTATTGACTACAGCCCAGGGTATGTCAATCAGGTTTGACGAAAATGATGTTCGCCCAATGGGTTTAGTCGCTGCTGGTGTAAACGCGATCAAACTGAAAGATGGTGATTATATCGTTGGCGCGTCGCTGGTTTCTGATAAAGATGAGGTCGCACTTCTTACACGGTTGGGAATGGCAAAAAGAGTTCCTGCTGAAGATTTCCCCAAACAAGGACGCTATGGTCAGGGGGTGATTGGCTGGAGATTGACTGGGAATGATCTGATTTCCGCGCAGCTTGTTGGCAAGTTAACCGACAGAGGAATCAGTCACTTCAGTAAATCTGCAAGCAAGGTTTTCACGATTACTAACGCCATCAGCCGGAAACGAGCCGGTAACGGACAGAATATGTATCCCCTTAAAACAGGAGATGAAGTGATCGGTTTCACAACCCCCATTGACTACAGCGAATACTGGGGTGATAACAAGTCCTGAACCCCTGTTTGTTAAGGGAAAATTGGTTCAAACTCGCCAAGGATGGGCAAAGGTTTCGTGATGAAGACATCAGTCCAGGCTACCGTGCTTGCGAAAACCTCCCTGATATTCCAAAACAAATAGCGGGAGCGAATATAGCGTGATTGTTCTACCGGAATACCTGCGACATCAAGACCCAGATTATCACATAAAAAAATTGCACGGGGCAGATGGTAAGCCTGGGTTACAACAATCACCTCGTCCAAACCAAAAATATGCCTGGCACGATAGCAGGAATCGTAGGTACGCCGACCAGCGTAATCGAGCACCAGGTCATCTTCCGGGATGCCAGCTTCGATTGCATAAGCTTGCATGGCACCTGGCTCGTTGTAATGGATGGAACTGTTATCTCCAGATAAGAGAAGCTTCTCCACCTTCCCGTCCCGGTAAAGTTGGATGGCGGCATCAAGGCGATCTCTCAAAGGGGCGGAAGGTCCTCCGACTGCGTTCAAACCCGCACCTGGTACCAAAACTACAGCTTTTGAAGGGACATTTTCGAGGTTATACACTGAACCATCTGTCAGAATGATCATAGCAAGCCTCAAGCCTCCGATGATAAAAAAGAGAATGCATGAAAGAATGATGAAGATGCGGATAACTTTTTTCATAATTTTCGTCAGCGTGCTAAATCAAGTAGGCGAATATTTGTGGATGAGAGGATGTCCCTTAATGGTTGGTAGCTTGTGTCGTGAATGGGCTCTAACTGGGCGACTTCATAATTTAGCATCTGACTGAGGAGGGCTTTACCGATTTCATCTCTTGAAAAATTGCGCAGAAATTCCGAAAGTTGGTTTTGCATGCTCAGATCAATTTGTGGACTGACAGAAAGGTTCATGTTTGGGATAATAGCCGGGGAGATCCAGATTATCGGAAGGGTTTCGATTACATCAGTCAAATCTGTGATTACTTCTGAGCTTGTTCGTGGGTCAGCAGAAATGGCATAAGTAGAGGTGTAAGCACATACACCTTTAACGTAAAGCGCACGCATGCTACTGCTGAAAGAAAAGGTCAGAACCGGGCGTAGGTAGCTGATTGAATTTTGATTCAGATATCCAAGCGGCACCCAATATCCTGCCAATGAGTCTTCTTCGGTTAAGCAAGGACGTAAACCTGCCAACTGTGCCAACGCTTGTCCGGCAGTTGACGGAGAGGTGTGCGTGGCTGGGTCGAAATGGCTTTGCAGGTCGCCATCCTTATGACTGAGGAACTGAACTCCATATGCTGTGACCCCAAGGTGGTTTGTTACTAAAAGAGAGCTGGCGAGGTTTTTTTGGCTTGCTAGCAGGTATTCAGGCGTAGAAAGCCAGGCAAGCTGGATCTCTGATCTTTGCAATGCTAATTCGAGATCGACATAGTTGGAAAAGGATCTCGCCTCGATATCAAGATTGAGCCCTTCATTCATGTGCATCATAACCGATTGCAGAGCTTCATTCTGACCTGTGACAAATTCATCAATGATGATCCCCATTACCAACGGGTTTCCAGTGGAACCAACAGGCACTGCAGTGGGAGTGTAGGTTGGCAAAGGAGTAAAAGACAGCGGTTCGGGTGTATCGGTTGCCGGGTTAAAAGCCAGGGTAGGCTGCTGATTAGCAAAAACTGAGCAAGAACTAAGCAGAATCAGGCAGAGGAACAATCCCTCCCAAACGAGATATCTTGTCTTCGACATGAACAAATTTTACCTTATTTGCGACAATGGATACTAAGACCTATCTTCAAACCGAATCGAGGAATGAGGACTATGTTAAAATTTGGGAAACGCGGAGGATGATATGAACATCGTTATTGAGAAAATTGAAAAACCGGAAGAGATGAATTTTATCTTTGGACAATCACACTTCATCAAGACCGTTGAAGACATTCATGAAATGATGACAAATTTTGCCCCAGGAGCAAAGTTTGGACTGGCCTTTAATGAGGCTTCTGGTCCATGCCTGGTTCGTTTTACTGGCAATGATGATCGTTTGATAGAACTGGCAAAAGAGAATGCATTAAGGATTGGAGCTGGTCATAGCTTTATTTTATTCCTGGGAGAGGGCAGCTTCCCCATAAACATCCTGACAAATCTGAAAAATGTTCCCGAAGTGGTTAACATTTTTTGTGCCACCGCCAATCCTGTTGAGGTTGTGCTGCTCGAAACAGAGCTGGGCAGAGGTGTGTTGGGGGTGATAGATGGCGCTTCTCCGAAGGGCTTTGAAACTGAAGAAGACATTGCCTGGAGAAAAGGATTTCTGCGGACCATTGGTTATAAATTTTAGCCAGGCAAGAGACCTCTATTGACTTGCCCATTTATGCAGAGCGGTGAGATTATTTAAAGCGTTTGCCCGATGGCTGATCTGATTTTTAATTGTAGTGCCAAGTTCGGCCATCGTTTTTTGGTATTCAGGCATATAAAATATCGGATCATATCCAAAACCATCATCACCTCTTAATTCCTCGATAATCTCACCGTCGACCTTCCCATGAAAATAATTCCATTCAGCAAAGCTTTGGTAAAAAACTGCAACACAATTGAAACGCGCATACCAGGGTTTGGGCATTCCTTGTAACTGTTCTAACAGGTAGAGACAGCGATCACGATCATCGGCACCCGGCTGAGGCGCAAACCGGTGAGAATGAATACCCGGTGCTCCACCCAGCAATTCAACTTCTAAACCGGAGTCATCCGCCAGAACGGGCAAATCGCTTGCCTGGTGAAATGCTTCAGCTTTGATCAATGAATTTTCAAGGTAGCTATTGCCGGTTTCAGATACATCCAGCGTGATCCCGAGGTCAACCGGTTTGATTAAGCGTAAGCTCAGCGTGGAAAGAATCGCGCTTATTTCTTCGTATTTATGTTGGTTGTTGCTTGCTATTAAAAGAGTCTTCATATTCTGTCCAATTGTGGAGTCTTGCCAGTCCACATGATATAATAGGTAAAAATACTTTACCAATTGTAACTGCCATGGAAAACATTAGTTATTCCCTACGAACAAATATCGGCTTTTTTCTAAATAGACCAATCGGATACAGCCGTCATTTTGAAATAAACTACCCAGAGATATTTATTCAACCAGATTTGTACACCAGAAATTTGGTTGGTCAATATTCCTTCTCACGAACAAGTGAGGGTTTGCTGCTGCAAGCGGAACTCGAAGCGGATATCGATGGTCAGTGCAGTCGGTGCCTTGAGGCGATGTCAGTCCACGTTGACACAAATTTCGAAGAATTATATGTCTTCGAGCCTCGTTTGATCGAAGAATTGGATGAGGAAACAGTCCCAAAAGATGGTTATATCGATTTGGGGGTCCCATTCCGCGACTATATCCTGTTAGAATTGCCGATCAACTCGATTTGCAAGCTTGAATGCAAAGGGATTTGCCTGGAATGCGGACAAAACCTGAATACCGGTATATGCGAACACAACCACGGTGTTCATTTCGAGTAATTGACCCATCTATAATAATTCGAATATCCCGGCAATTGATGATAAAATTTGCCGATGAATTAACACGGGAGTTCCAATGAACGAGAACATTTTAATTGCTATTGCCTGGCCTTATGCCAATTCAGATATCCATGTAGGTAACATAACAGGGTCCCATTTGCCGGGTGATATTGTTGCCCGCTATCATCGCATGCGTGGTAACAAGGTTCTCATGGTATCAGGGACCGACTCTCATGGTACTGCCATTACAATTAAGGCAGACCAAACCGGGCAAACACCTGATGAAATATACTCCTATTTCCATCCCCGGTTTATCGAATTGTTCCAACGGCTGGGAATCAGTTATGACATTTTCACTTCCACCCATACTGAAAACCATTTTGATATCTCTCAAAAAGTATTCCTGACCTTACTCGAAAACGGATATCTTAAGAAATTTGTCTCCAAACAATGGTACAGCCCTAAGCTTAACCGGTTTTTGCCAGACCGATACGTTGAAGGAACCTGTTATATTTGCGGAAATGAGCATGCCCGCTCTGATCAATGTGAGAATTGCGGTAATGAACTGGAAGCCGAAAAACTGATTAACCCACGGACAAATGTTGACGGATCAATCCCTGAATTGAAGGAAACAGAACATTATTACCTGGATCTTTCTACGCTTGAACCTAAAATTCAAAACTTTCTCAAAGCCAGAGAGTCATATTGGCGTCCAAATGTGTTGAGGCAATCACTTGGCACTATCCAGTCTGTTGGGCTCAAACCAACACCGATCACCCGAGACCTTGACTGGGGAATTCCCGTGCCTCTCGAAGGCTGGGATGGCAAATGTCTGTATGTCTGGTTTGAAGCGGTTATTGGGTATCTTTCTTCAACTGTGGAGTGGGGCAGGTTAAATGAACAACCGGATGTGTGGCGCGATTGGTGGACCGATAATAGTGCTAAATCCTTTTACTTTATCGGAAAAGACAACATCACGTTTCATGCTGTCACCTGGCCTGCGGAACTGCTTGGGATGGGAGCAGACTTCGATGCCCGAATGGGTAACCCGGAGCCGAAAGATCTGATTTTGCCTTATGATGTACCGGCTAATGAGTTCATGAACCTGGAAGGGCGCAAAATTAGCGGCAGCAAGAATTGGGCTGTTTGGGGGCTGGATGCCTTGGACCGCTATGACAGCGATACGCTGCGTTATTATCTTACGGTTGCGATGCCTGAAAACCGCGACACGGATTGGGACTGGGAAGATTTCTTCCAGCGAAACAATAATGAGCTCGTTGCGACCTGGGGTAACCTGGTGAATCGTGTATTGTCGTTTACCTGGAAAAACTTTGAGGGCAAGATTCCGGAGCCAGGTGAATTACGGCAGAGTGATGAAGAACTGCTGGACGCGATCCAGGTCGGTTTCAACTCTGTGGGTCAGCTAATAGAACGCGTGGAGTTGAAAGCCGCTATCGGTGAGTCCATGCGATTGGCGACCGAAGTAAATAAATATCTTGATGTTCATGCACCCTGGTTTGAAATCAAAACTGACCGGAACGAAGCAGCAAAATCGCTTTACACTGCTATCCAGGCAATCGACTGGCTGAAGTTGATTTTCGCTCCATTTTTGCCGGATACGAGCGAAAGGCTGAATAGCATCCTGGATTATGAACAAACGATTTTCGGAAAGCCGGAGACTCAGTCGGTGGAAGACAAACTTGGTGAACATTCTGTGCTGACCCTCAATCAGTCTGATGCCCAGGTCAAAACTGGTCAGGATTTATGGCAGGCAGGTTGGATTGAAGGAGGAAGAGCTTTCCAACAACCGACAGCGTTATTTAAAAAACTTGATCACAGCATTGTTGATGAAGAACGGTCTCGCCTTGGTTAACGATTGGAAAAATAATTAATCTTGACAGCAATAGATAAGGTAGAAGGGCAAATCCAGGAGGAGTTTTTCCATAATTTGCTCGCTGCGGTCATGCCATAGGGCGTTATTCCCATCGGTTTCTGAGTGAGTCGGGCTGATAAGATCGCTAACTCCTCGCAGGATAAGACACCTGGTTGAGTGTCTATTCGCCACCCAGGCGATGGCTGCCGATTCCCAATCTGCAGAAGGCACACCAAATTCTTTGGTCAGCAAATCAAAATTTTCTTTATCGATATCCTGATCGGCTGATGCAATTGGTGCGCGGCGGGTTTTTGCGGGCAAATCATCCGGGAGCCAATTGGTATCCAGCCTGGTTGAATAGAACTGAGAAGCCTGAGACTGGTCACCCATTCGTTCAAAAATGTCATACATCACAGTTGAGGTAACCAGGAAAATATCCCCCACCTCAGCGAAACCCACCAGTCCTCCGCAAGTTCCAAGATTGATGACGGCTTTGGGCTTGAACGTGTCGATAACAAATTGTGCCGAAGCTGCAGCATGAGTTTTTCCCCACCCTGAATGAAAAAATATTAACCTCACACCATTAATATCGGTTAAAAACCATTCTCCTAATGGAGAGTTGTGGAGTACGACAGGTAAAAGCCGCTTTTTAACTGCCTGCCATTCGCCGTTTGCGGAAATCAATACGGCAACTGCGTTTTCGGGCAACTCGTGCTTGGGGTTAGTCAACCTTTTTGCCTACCGAAGCAATGTAAGAAACGAACTGATCCACCTCGTCCTGACCTAACAACCGGTTGATTTCATGATCGTTAAAAGAGGCAATAGCGCAAACACCGTAACCAATCGACTCTGCAGCCAGGTAAAGGTTTTGGCAGATATGACCGGCATCCAGGGTGATGTAGCGATAGGCTCTTTCTGAATAACGCCAGCTGGTCCGGAATACATCAGCAGCCCAGAAAAAAGTTGCAGCAGATGTGATCACCTGTTTTTGTTTGTAAACTCCTTCGTAGGCAGAATCGATTAATTCATAGTCAAAACTGAAGGGTTCAAGCGCATGGTTTTGGGCAATGTAATGGTAAATTCCAGGGGTCAAACTCTCAACCCGTTGGATGAGCAGATAAGTTTCAAATGGATGGCGTGAACCTGCCGAAGGGACAAAACGAGTGGTCAGATTGCGGTTCTCGTCGATTTCCCGAACTCCCTGCGTGTAGGTGAGCAAATAAGATAATTCCTGTAGCGTCATTAAATCCTGGGTATTGTAACGCCTGACAGAGCGTCTTTTTTTCAAGATGCTGAGAAAGTTATTATCTTCTGGAACAAATGCACTTATATCTGGCAGGCTTATCAGCTCGTTTTCATCCCGGGACTTGCTCAGATACTGAGGATATTCCATCTTCAATTCCTGGGGCGACTTGCTGAGATTCTCGCGATAAGATGACTGGTGAATTTGCTGGATGGTCTTTTTAAGATCTGTCATGGCTGCTCATTTAAAATCTGATCATTGATAATATCATCGCCAACACAATAATGATCGCAAGGACAGCCATCGCTATCCGATAAAATCTTTGGGAAGATTTATTATTATTTCTTGCCATAATCACTCCAATTCCGCTTTAATTTGGTTTGCTTTGTCGAGGGAAATTCCTCGTATTTTAGCTATTTCACTTGCATCAGCATCATGTATCCCCTGGATCGAACCAAATTGGTTAATCAGCTCTTTTCGACGGACAGGACCGATTCCAGGAATGCTGTCGATCCTGGATGCCAAACCGATTTTACCACGACGGTTACGGTGTGCGGTGATCGCAAACCGGTGGGCTTCGTCACGGATACGCTGAACCAGGTAATAACCCTGGGAATGGTCGTCAAGCTGAAACGCTTCAGAATGTCCGGGAAGAAATAGTTCTTCTTCTTGTTTTGCCAAACCAGTAATGGTGAACTCTTCGTCTAAACCGAACTCCCGCACAACGTCAATAGCCTGGCGAAGCTGACCTTTGCCGCCATCGACAATGAGGAGGTCGGGCAGGATGCTGAATGCCAGGTCTGGTTTGTAACCCGGATTGTCTTTGGCTTCATTCTCGGAAAGGTAATTGTTGAAACGCCTGGTGAGAACTTCTTTCATCGATGCAAAATCATCCGGACCGGTTACGGTTTTGATGTTAAAACGTCTGTAAAGCTTCTTGTTAGGAACTCCTTGTTCGAAAACGACCATGCTGCCAACACTTGCCGAGCCCTGGGTATTGGATATGTCATAGCATTCAATGCGATTGGGTGGCTCGGGCATTGAGAGCAGCATCTGGATTTCTGCCAGAGCGGTTCTCTGTCGATTTGTATCAGCTTTCCATCGAATTTCGAGCGCACGCAGGGTTTCAGCTGCATTCTCAGCAGCCATTTCAACAAGCTCTTTGGATTGCCCGCGTTTTGGTACTTTGATCTGGACTTTTTCTCCACCGCGTTTGGTGTTTAGCCATTCATTTATAATCCGGGCTTCTTCGACCTCCTGGGGCAGCAACACTTTGTTCGGGATATATGCAGCCTGTGAATAGAATTGCTTGATGAATTCCTCAAGGATAGCTGCGTTTTTCTCCTCTTCCGTTCCTTCAAGGATAAAATATTCCCGGCCAATCAACTTTCCGGATCGGATGAAAAAAACCTGGACACAGGCTTCACCGTTATTGCGTGCCATAGCGATGACATCAGAATCTTTTCGCTCGTCCGAGATGATTTTTTGCCTCTCAACCACGGTTTCAATTGCCTGAATTTTATCTCGCAGCGAGGCAGCTTTTTCATAATCCAGGGATTCTGAGGCATTCTCCATTTCTGTTTGCAGACGTTTGATGACGGGATCACTTTTCCCTTCAAGAAAACGCATCAGATCTTCGATCATCAAGCGGTAATTTTCTTTGGTGACCGCGCCAATGCAGGGACCGGCACAAAGCTTTAGGTGATAATAAAGACATGGCCGGGGGTCTTTGCCGGTGATTTCGCGAGCACAGGTTCGATAAGGGAAAATTCTGCGCAAAACATCCAGTGTCTGGTGGACCGCCCAGACAGATGTGTATGGTCCGAAGTAACGAGAGCCATCCTGAACCATTTCTCTGGTAACGGTAACTTTTGGGAAGTCCTCCTGCCAATGAACCTTGATATAAGGGTAGCGCTTATCATCTTTGAGGCGCACATTGTAGTAAGGACGATGCTGCTTAATCAGGTTCATCTCCAGGATCAGAGCTTCCAGTTCCGATGCCACAACAATCCATTCGATATCGTGGATATTTTTTACCATCTTGATGGTTTTGTAGCTTTGATCACTCAACTTATGAAAATATGACCTGACGCGGTTTTTAAGGTTGATTGCCTTGCCCACATAGATTATCTTTCCATGCTCATCCTTCATCAGGTAACAACCCGGTGATTCGGGCAGGCTGCTTAAAATGTTACTGATTTTTTCGTCCTTCGTCATAGGTTCATTTTAACCCATTGGAGTTAGAAATTTATCTGCGCCTTAGGTATAATCAAAGCAGGACAATAATTCATGCCTATTCTCAAATTATCAGACACGATTGCATCTCAAATTGCCGCTGGAGAGGTTGTCGATCGTCCTGTTTCAGTGGTAAAAGAATTGATTGAAAATGCCATTGACGCAGGGGCGAGTAAGATAAGAATCGATATCCGCCAGGCGGGCAAGGAGTTGATCAGGGTAAGTGATAACGGAAATGGAATTCCGGCAGATGAGCTGGAGCTGGCTGTTAGCAGACATGCAACCAGCAAGTTAAGTCGAACCGATGACCTGTTTGATATCAAAACTCTTGGTTTTCGCGGAGAGGCTCTGGCTTCAATAGGTTCTGTATCACATTTAACGCTTATCTCCAAACCAGAAGAAGCCGAAACAGGTGCTAAACTGAGTGTGGATGGTGGCATAAACTCAAGTCTGACCAGGATAGCCTCGCCAACCGGCACAGAAATTTTGGTTGAAGACCTTTTCTATAACGTTCCTGCTCGTTTAAAATTCCTGCGGAAAGATATAACAGAGTCGAGGCACATATCCGGACTGGTGACAAGGTATGCAATGGCTTATCCGACCATTCGATGGATTTTGACCCACAACGACGCGACTGAATTTCAATCCACTGGCAGTGGAGACCGTTTTGAAATTCTGCAAACACTGTTTGGCATCCAGGAAGCGAAATCATTGATGCCCATTTCTTTCAAAGACCGGAACGTCTCTGTGGATGGTTTTATCAGTGATCTCACGCTGACCCGCTCAAACCGCAAAGATATCACGATGTTTGTAAATGGGCGCTGGGTCCAGGATGCGAGCCTGACTGCATCTGTTATACGGGCTTACAACACCATGCTTATGGTGGGTCGTTATCCTGCGGTTGTGTTGTTTCTGGAAATACCCACTCACCTGGTGGATGTGAACGTTCACCCTTCCAAGGCTGAAGTACGCTTCAGAGAACAGGACGACGTTTTCAGCGGCGTTCAAAGGTCGATAAGGCGGGGTTTGATGGCGTATACACCGGTTCCCGACCTGGCGAGTCTGAACTTGTGGGGGCGCGGCAATCAACCTGAAGTTAGTGATATGCAGTTTAACAATGACTGGCAAATCGTTGATACCTCATCTGCTGTTGAGCATTTTTCAGCAGGATCGGAAATCCAGCCTGTTCAACAGGAACCCCTGCCAGGAACACATTTACCACTTTTGAGACTGGTCGGTCAGGTCGCTTCCACATATCTGATTGCAGAAGGACCAGACGGGCTTTACCTGATCGATCAACATGCGGCACACGAAAGGGTTCTGTTCGATCAGATGATGGCTCAATACCGTTCGTCAATCATACCTTCGCAACAGTTGGTTGAACCGCTTCCCGTTGAACTGAGCCCTGAAAAAGCGGGAACACTCGAGGAGAACCTGGCTGCTTTGGTCGAATTGGGTTTTGACATCGAAAATTTTGGACCGAATACGTTCCTCATTAGGTCGATCCCAACAATTATCGACCGGGGAGACCCACGCGAAGCTATTCACTCAGTTGTTGAAGCGTTTGAAGAAGATGAAACGCCACTGTTGACCGAGGCACAGGCACGGATTGCAGCCCGGGTTTGTAAGCGTATGGCAATCAAAGGCGGACAGAGCTTGTCTGAAGCTG
>Ga0123334_1003644_pt1 | contig 16411 bp, 13 predicted proteins | sample BiotimSIPDNA_FD_89706 | JGI IMG/M metagenome (GOLD analysis project Ga0123334, IMG submission 89706) | Anaerobic biogas reactor microbial communites from Washington, USA - Biogas_R1 time_0 SIP DNA | ecosystem: Engineered > Bioreactor > Anaerobic > Unclassified | place: Washington, USA... | reverse complement strand
GGAGTCAATATCAGCCAGTTTCCTGTTGGACCAAAGGACGGACGAAAGAACCAACTCCTGTTTGTCGGTTCTTTAATAGAAAGAAAGGGCGTTTCCTATTTGATAGAAGCGATGTCTGTTCTCAAAGCATCATATCCTGATTTGCAACTAATAATTGTTGGGGAAGGAAAAGATCGAAACGTTTTGGAAGCCTTGACAAAGCAGCTTGATCTGGATGGGAATATAACTTTTATCGGCACTCAATCGCAGGAGCATGTTAGTGAACTTATGCGAGAGTCGCGTTTATTTATTCTTCCCTCTATCGAAGAAGGTCAAGGTGTTGTATTAGTAGAAGCCTTAGCGAGTGGAACTCCATGTATCGGTAGTCGGGTGGGAGGGATACCTGATGTAATTATGCCTGAAGTTGGCAAGGTAGTAGATGCGAGAGATGTACAAGGTTTATCAGAAGCTATCGAATCTTTTCTATTTGATGATGATTTGTGGAAAGCAACTAGCAAAAATGCCCGCATCCGGGCAGAAACGAATTATGATTGGAACTCAATAGCTAAGAAAATGATTAAAATCTATCAATCGGTAATCTCCATGGAGGCATAATGAGAAAATATCAGGATGATTTTATAAGTTAGTATGAACAAATTCATAGACTAGAATTTAATCATCACAAGCAAAATAGAATGATTTTTATCGTAAAAATGTTGCGGTTACATCCTAATATAGGAGCTTGTTTTATATTGGTTTCAAGCATTTTAAATTAGCAGCAACTGGATGGATATAACGAAAGAAGCAATTAATGTTAGAAGGAAAATTAAATTCACCTCGTAAAACTACTCGAGAGGAAATTGAATTATATCTTACCGCTCGTGGGGGAGACGAATGGAAATACTTCTCAGCATCAATCCTCGCACATTGGGAAATTATGTTTGAGGATTATGCTCCCCGATATTTACATGGAATAGTACTGGACGCAGGATGTGGTCATGCCCCTTACATAGATTTAGTGAGGAAGTACTCCACCGTATTGATTTCACTTGATTACGAAATTACCCATCCAGCTCAACAAGTTTGTGCTGATGTACGCAAATTGCCTTTTGTGGATGATAGCATAGACAGTCTATTAAGCACCCAAGTTTTTGAACATGTTGCCCATCCTTTCGAGGCCATTCATGAGGCAGGACGCGTACTAAAATCCAGCGGAATTCTACTGATGTCCGTTCCTCACCTGAGCCGATTACATGAGTTGCCCAATGATTACTTCCGTTTTACTGAAAATGGTTTGAGATTCTTGGCGCAAGAGGGAGGTTTCGAGGTTATCGAAATCGTTCCGACAGGAGGGTTGTTGACTTTTCTAAGTCACCAAGCCTCTTTAGCTTTTTTGATCTCATTATGGCCTCTTAGGATTTTGAGACCAGCTATTTTGATGATTAACAAATGCTTGTTTACGAGACTGGCAAACTTTCTGGATCGCTTGATCAAGACGGAGTCATTGTTTCCCCAAGGCTATGTCATGGTAGCAAAAAAAATATGAATTTGGAATTATTTAGGAAAATTGTTCGGATTGGTGGCAGCCTTTTGGGTTTGTGCATTTTTCTTTTTTTAGTTTATGATGGTTTAAACAAGTTGGTAAAGACTTCAACCCCCTTAGAATTTTCTTGGGCATTTGTTTTGTTAGCATTTGCGTTATTCTTTCTGTCCTATTTATTTCATATGGTTAATTATCGAATTATCTACAAGTCTTCTCATCAAGAGGTCAGCATCGCAACAACCATAGTAGGTTATTCATTTTCCTTTTTACCGAAGTACATTCCTGGTTATATCTGGGGATACTATTCCAGATCCAATTGGTTTGAAGAGAAGGCGAAAATACCAAATAGATATTCTTGGCACGCTTCTGCTATTGAATTGCTTGTTACTGTTCTAACATGCTCATCAATCTGGATGGGGTATATTTTTACAAGGAACAAGGAATTTATCTGGATATACCTGATTTTGATCACACCATTCTTGGCCATTATTCCAATTAATAGATGTATAACTTTCTTCAAGTCTTATTCAAGAACAGAGAAATGGTTTAGAAATATTGATACCGTACCATATCGTTATTGGTTGATAATCACGTTAATCTCATATTTCCAAAGAGTATTGTTTGGAATAGGATTGTGGGCGCTAAGTTATACTTTTTCACCAACAGATTTTATCAATCCACAAAAATTTTTAGATTTCACATATTCTTTTGCCAGAAGTTGGTTGAGTGGATTCTTGGCGATTCTCATACCTAACGGTCTCGGCGTTCGAGAAATCGTTTTAAACGAACTTCTGGTAGAGGTAAATAATATTAGCAATAATGTATCTGTGATTATCTCGACTCTCTCTCGCTTGCTAATGCTTTTTGCTGAATTTGGTTGGGTGATTTTGGCTATTTTCATGAACAGCAAACTCAAAAAACAAGAATACACCGAAAGTATTATTGAATAAACCATCAAACTGACTTACGATTGTGCTAAATTCAATGGAGGACCAAAATGAAAAGGACCGTTAATATTATTGCTGCAATACTCATTATGTTAGTTTTAGCAGCAGCGCCGTTTGAAAGTAACCATCAAATGGTTATTGCTGACGCTACCACTAAACCCTTGGCAACAAACTTTACCTTGGTAAATCTCGGTGAAGGTACAGCAACTGGTACTGCCCAATATCTGACTCCTGACGGAATGGAATGGGGAGATTCAATTTTTAAGGATTTTACGATTCCCCCTGGTGGCAGTTTCCAAGCTCGGCAGTATTTTGATACTGGTCTAACGCCGGGAAGAGGATCAGTAATCATTTCGTCCGACCAATTACTATCTGCGATGGTTCAGGTGGTAACTCGCACCGGCGTGCCAACTTCAGGAGCTTATACTGGGGTCAGTGCTGCAAGTGCTACCTGGTACATTCCTTTGGCAGCTCGTAGAGCAAACACTGCAACCGGAATGGCCAATTCCCAAATTATTATACAAAATGTAACAGCTTCATCATTAGACTTTAAAATTGAATACTACTCGTTGAGCACAGGCTCCTTGGACCTCACTAGGGATTACACCGGCTTGGCGGCTGGCGCATCTCAACTGATTGATCTTGATTTGGAAACAGACTTGCCAGCAGGTTGGTGGGGATCAGTGGTTGTTTCTTCTAACACAGCCGGTTCTATGGGAGTCGTTTCGAACCTTTTCTTTGGGACAGATAGTCTCAACGCCTTCAATGCTTTTGCTGCAGAAACAGTGACATCATCCTGGTATATCCCATTACTCTATATCCGCTTGCCAAATACCTTAACTAGTTCGGTGAATGTTCAAAACCTAAGTAGTGATGCGCTGGATGCAGGAGATATTAAGGTTACTTGTACAAAAAATCCCGCTGCTTCTGGAAATGACTTCGAAGTTACAAATCCCACGCAAATATTACCTAAGAGTTCCTACTCTTTCAACACATATATGGATACAGAAAGATTTCCGACTCCAAACTGGTATGGGAGTTGTAAGGTAGAATCACTCTCAGGTGCCAATATTGCTGTTCTAGTCCAAGACCGCTATACCAAAAATGCCGAACAATCCATGTATGGCGCTGTCCCAGGCAACCAGACAAGCAAAAAAGTTTCTGTACCACTGGTAGCGAAGAGACTGGCAAACGGATTTGCTAACACAGTAAATATTCAGAATTTATCTGATGATACTGAGGCGATATTAAAGATAACTTATGTTCCTTCGCCTACTGAGGGTACTGGTGCTATCTTTGTTCGAACGGATATTGTTGTTCCCCCTGGCGGAAGTTACCTCCGAAATTTCCGACTACCGGAAACAGAGTTGCCTGATATGCCTGATGGCTGGGTAGGCTCAATGGTTATTGAATCCACCACCCCCATTGCAGCTTTTGTTCAGAACACCTACCTTACAGCCTATGGTGACCGATTGATGGCCTACTTGGGTTTCAATCACTAATCTTTTAGTTTGAAACAATAGCCCTCACAATTTGAATGTGTGAGGGCTTTATAATTGCCGCATGACAAAGAAAAAGACACTAACCTTCTTCTTATTTATTTCAATCCTGTTGGTCTCGGGTTGTCGGGGAGAAAATAAGACCTTTGACATCTCTACACCGTCAACCCAGCAAGAAGTTGCAGAACCCGAGACCATTGTTCTTGAAAAAATCTCAATACCTGCAGGCATTGAACAAATGTACCCGCCTGAAGGTTTGGAAGCATCGACGACTTATCCTGCTTGGGAAGTTCCAACAGTGGAAGCTCAAACCTTACGTCCGCCAACAGAAGCCCCTCTCCCTGCTTCTGGTAAAGTTTCTGTATCAGGTTTGCTTTTTGCGTTTGATATTTCAGTTCCTCTTTCGAACATAAATTTCGTATTGATACCTGCAGTGGTTATTGATGGGGTGCCGAGAGTCCCACCAATATTGACCTATGGCAATCCTAAAGATGGGGACGTATTGGGGAAAACCGATGGGAGTGGCATTTTCTACCTTGATAATATCATGCCAGGAAAGTATTATCTTTTAGTTAACTATCCTGATCACAGTGAGATAGCCGTTGACCCCGATAATACTTCTGCTCCATTGTTGTTTGATTTCAAAGCAGACACATCTTATCCTCTGGGTGTTGTATTAATTAATAGTTAATTGCTGGTTGGGTTGGTTAGAAGGGGCAGGACAATCGAGTATAAAGCTTGAAATTTGCCATAAAACGATGTTGCCTGCCCCATTGAATCAATTCCACCTATCATATATAGACTGTTATTAAAGGTTGCTGTTGCCATACCTTCTCCCAAGAAGAAGTCTTCTGAGATCGTTTCGTGTACCCACTTGCTTCCATCGAAGGAGAGCTTCACCATAGAATTATTGCAGATCACAAAAAGCGTATCAACCAACTGATTAGCCTGACAACTGGATCCAGGATTAGGTAGGAAGGGCTCCAAGTTTACAGGGGTATCACCAAGCCCGAGCCGAGATGGAACATAAGATTCTACTATGCTGAAGGTTTCTTCTCCATTAGATCCGCCGACCAGGTAGATTTTTCCTCCCCACTGATCGCTTCCCAGGAATGCTCTTTCTTGGCTTAAAGGCGTTTCCTCCTTCCAGTTATCCAAAATAGGGTCATATGAAAAGACTTTGTCCGAATAAATGTCTTGATTGCGCCCACCAAAAATGTAAAGCTTTCCTTCGTATGTTTCAATAGCGTAATCGCATAAGGGGATAGGAAGCGATTTCTTTGAAGACCATGAATTGGTGCGAGGGTCATAGACCTCTAGAACCGATGTCGTCACTTCCCCAACAGTCATACCGCCAGGCACATAAATTTTTTCGCCCAAGACAACCGCATTGATGTGACCCGCAGGGGTCGGTTTCTCGGCAAGGTTTTCCCATTGCGCATCAGTGAAATCAAATCTGCGGACATCATCGCTGAAGATTCCATTGGCGAAACCGCCTATTAGATAAATCTGGGCATTATAAACAGTGGAGGCCGCATAACTTATGGGATTTGGCAGGTCATTTAATCGAGTCCAACGATTATTGTTGAGTTCACCTAAAACAGTTATCCCTTTTGGCCGAGAAACACGGTTGATCAAAATGATGCCTAAAGCGGCAAGACCGGAAACCGCTATTATTAGAAACATTAATTGATAAAACTTCAATGTCGATGGTTTTTGGTCTTTGATTAGCTCTGATGGAGTCGTTAGATCAGACTCACGGGGTGGAATTAACACTTGTGAGGGTATGTATATCTTGTTTTCAATAGCGTAAAGGGTTGCCTCTGTTCGCGAGGAAACCCCTATCTTTTGGTAAATATTTGATAAATGAACTTTTACGGTATTGACGCTAATAAACAGGTCCGAAGCAATCTCTTTGTTGCTTTTTCCCTGGCTTACGAGTCGAAGTATTTCTAGTTCGCGGTCACTTAGAGCGTTGTTTTCCATGTAACAACCAAATTAAACTAATTAAACTAAGCTGCTGCTTGATAGCGGCAGAGCAAGTATAAACGAAAATTGATTTATGCTCCAAATCAGTGTTTCATTATGAGAGGTAGAATTTGGATCCAAGGACCGTCTTTGAAGGTGTTATTGCTCTCATAGTAAGTCCTGCCAGAGCCGCCGTACCACGAAGCCTCTGCTGGCAGCCGGGGGCGGCCACCTTGGGTTTCTGCGTGCCAGTTGATATCCACGTCTTTGAAGGTAATATCAACCGCCCTGCCGAAGCAGTAGTTCTTACAGGTATTGAGCGTGGGTTTCTCTACCACCATGAAGTGCACATGGTGCCCAGTGCTCATGCCGGTATCGTCTACGTTAGCAATTTTCATGCCCTGCCAAACGTAGACGCCCCGAATCTTGACGCTCTCAGGGATGCTGTTTTTGGCGATGTGCAGGTAGATTTGGTAGGTCCAGGGATTGGTAGTGCGGTCTTCGAGGGTAATGCTGTTGGTGCAGCCGGAGTCTCCGTTGTTGCAGGTGTCGCGCCAGTGGTAGACGTATCCGCCTTTCGCGGCTGTCAGTTCAAACATCGTCCCATCTGCAAAATCAAATGCGTAGGTGCAGTAGTAACTTGGGGTGCAAGAGGAATGCCCCACCGACCAGGTCAGACGTTTTGTCAAGCCTCCACGCCAGGGGAGTTTGTAGCCGCCGTAAACGGTGCTGCTGGTTCCTGCCTTTGGATCGGCTTCGAAGTTAAAACGGTCGGCGATTTCATCGTCCCTAAAATCTGTTGTCAGGAATAGATCATTGAATTCAGGGTTGGAGGTGAGGTACAAGCTCCAACTGCCGACGGATTCATCCCAAAGCGCCAGAACAATTTCGGGCTCTCGCGCATATTGATCCCCTTCTTCGAGGTCAGTTTCTGCCATCCAGAGAATTGCCTGGGTTTTGGCATCGTTAAAGTGGACGTCATCCAGTGTCCAGTTATCCTCCCCAGCGTTGTGAATCAATTCTGGCAGTTGTGAATACAACAAGGATTCGAGCGGTGATTGCTGGTCGGTTGGTGGGGTTGGGATGACGATTTCCTTGGCGGATTTAATCGAATTATCACTGAAAATCAGATAAACAGCCACGATAGCCAGGAGAATGATGGGAATCCAGAGTTTGGTCGCATGGCTTTTCCGCGGCGAGGGTTCAGTGTTGGGCGTGTAGGTTTTGTTATTCATAAGACCACCTTGAATGGTTAAAAATGCTCAAGGATATAGTTGCAAGTATCTTGCCAGAACTCGGTATACGTACCTTGTCCACTGAGCGGAAGTCTCATTGAGGGTAAGACCGGGACCAAGGAAAGCATTTATCAGGATCGCCTGCCCCTTGCTTCCAACCTTTTGTATCGACCTTCGGATATTGGACTTGCCTTACGGTCAGATTAATATCCGGAATTTTGGCAGTAATCCACGCGCCCCCCTTTTTTCGGTTGGATAAGCGTCTATCTGCTCACCTCGTTAAACAGATGGCAGCAGAGGTAAATATTCAAAAAGTGACTTTGACCTGTCAAGATTTCAGAAACCTCCTGGCGTAATCAACACGCAAACTTCAGACCAGCAACCTGGCGCATAAATGACAATGGCAAAATGGTTCATCAAGCTCCAATCCCATGCTCTTCAGCGTTTCACGTTTATCAGGTTTATTCGGAGTGAACAGGATAATCGGACTCGTGATATCATCTGGATATGGAGCAAAATAACGAATCTGGGCTGAGGAAACCGGATCCCGCAGTCGATAATACAGACGGGGAAGGCTCCCAAACCAAACAAAGGCTATGGGAAAGAATCCGGCATCTGGGGCTCGAACCTGCCGCCTTGCGGGTTCTGGCGCTGATCACCACGGCATTGATGATGGCGTTGGTGGTGTGGGCGATGAGCAGATACTACGTCAGCGTGGAGGGGCAGAGAGCTGCGGAAGTGAAGGCTTCTTCCGTGACTGCCGCCGCGCCCGCGGATTCGACCGTGCTCCTCCTGCAAGCGGCGCACCCCGCCGCCCAAAACGATGCCATCCGCCGGGATACCGATCTGGATACGGTGGTGCCCATGCGAGCCCGCAGGGAAATCCTTAACTATACCGTTCAGCAGGGAGATAATCTGTTCTCCATTGCAGAACGCTTCAATCTCCGCCCCGAAACCGTCCTTTGGAGCAACCGCTATACGCTCGGGGATGACCCGCACTTCCTTTACCCCGGGCAGGAACTGCTCATTTCGCCTGTGGACGGCATTTTGCACCGTTGGAGCGCGGGGGAAGGTCTGAACGGAGTGGCAGAATATTACCAGGTCTCGCCGGATGCCATCGTTAATTACCCGGGCAATTACCTCTCCGCAGAAACGCTCGGCGATTATTCTTCCCCCAACATCCCGCCGGGCACCATGCTGGTAGTGCCGGGCGGCGTTGGGAAGTTCACCGATTGGCGCACGCCGCGCATCACGCGTGAAGAACCCGCCAAAGCTGTCAACGTCGGTCCCGGAGCCTGCACTGAAAGCTATGACGGAGTGGTCGGGACGCTCAATTTTCGCTGGCCTGTTGACTCCCATACCCTCTCCGGCTATGATTTCGCGCCTTCGGCAAATCATTTCGGAATCGACTTGGGCGGAGAAATGGGCGACCCGGTCAGGGCAAGCGATCATGGGGTGATCGTGTACGCAGGCTGGAACGACTGGGGGTATGGGAATATGGTAGTGGTGGACCACGGCTCCGGCTGGCAGTCGCTCTACGCCCACCTGGCGGAAGTGGATGTGGTCTGCGGGCAGGAAGTCTATGCCGGAGATGTCATCGGCAGCATGGGCGATACCGGCGCCGCGGAAGGAGTGCATCTCCATTTTGAACTGCGCAGCGATGAATATGGGCGTGTGAACCCCTGGGATTTTCTGCAATGAAAGCCACCCGCATGCTCCTTCTTTTTGTTTGCCTGCTCGCGCTGAGCGCCTGCGGGGTCAGCAGCTTTTCGCAAAGCCCAACCGCCTCTCCATCCCCAAGCGCAACACCTCCGCCGCCCACCGCCACGCCCACGCTGGAGCCTAGCCCCACGCGGACCCTCCCCCCAAGCGCCACGCCTGTGCCGCCAACGGCAACGCTCACGCTCATCCAGCAGCGTGAAGCCCGCCTCTATGAAGCCAGCCTCCACTACCTGGCAGACACGCCCGAAGAAGCCGACCTGGTGGCACGCGAAATTGACTTTGCTTCCGGACCGCACGAATCAGCCGATAACGCTTGCGGACCGCTCACAGTAGCGATCCTGCGGGATGCCGGCTACCTGCCCGAAGATGCCAACCCGCACGATATGTGGCTGCTCTGCCCCCGTGAGGAAATTGCTGGCTGCAATGGTCTGGAAACGCTCAATAAAAAATTCTTTCCGTCCTCAGACTACGAATATATCTGGGTGGAGGAAAGTGTCGGTTCCTATGATTGGGCGAAGAATCCGCTCCAACCAGGAGATTGGCTCTACCTTTTCGTCCGCAAGGGCATTTCCAACTATCCCGGCTTTGACCATATGCTTGTGGTGACACGCGTGGATGAACGCGGAAGAGCCTACAGCGTTACCAACATCAACAAAGGGGAAGGTTTTGTAATCCGTGAGGAAATGCTTTACGACCCAAGACGTCCCAGCCTGGGGCTCTTTGCGGAATTGACCAATGATCGTTATAGGAAAGAACTCGGCATGACCGGCACCGCGGGCTTCCTTCTGATACGCCCAAAACCCTGAATTGTCCCCAAATTCGGAGAATTAATGTAATTTATATACTCATAATGTATATGTATTTGATATAATTGTTAAAAACAAATTAAATTACACACAACAGGTAGGAAGATAATGGGACAGATTAATTACAGTTTGCGGGTTTGGGATTTGATGAGGGACGCTTCCGTTAACGCCGAAAGCATACTGATGGAATTCGGCATCCAGAGCAAGCTTTCCCGCTTGCAGAGTCGCGCTCTGCTGCAGATCTTCATTCAAAAAGCCATCCGGCTCAGTGATTTGGCAATAATTATGGGAGTGAATTCCGGTAATCTTAGCCGCGTCTGCCAGTCGCTCGAGAACGCGGGCTTCATTCAACGTGAACGCAGCCTGCAAGACCGCCGTGAATGGTTGATCTCACTGACGGAAAAGGGCAAGAAAACCACCAACAAGATCGTGCGGGTCATCCAAAAATCATTTGAAAGTTTTAGGGAGGACCATTCTGAGGAGGAGTTGGACCAGTTGATACGGCTTTGGACTGAATACAGCCAATGCTTCAACAAGGCTTACCAGCAAATTCGTGCCGAATAGGCAGGGTATCAAAGAACCACATTGAAACCGCGCGAAAGTGCCATCTCTCAGGAGGGCGTTTTCGTGCATTTGTAATGTTCCATGTACGGCGGGCGTGCTACAATTAAAGTATGGATACTGCAAAGCTGACTGATCCGCGCCCCTCGCCCATTGCCGGAACCTGGTATCCTGACAGACCGGAGTCATTGCGCGGGATGATCGAGGGCTTCTTGGAAGAAGCTGCTCTGCCTGCGTTTGAGGGGCAATTAGTGGGGCTGATTGCGCCTCATGCCGGCTATATTTACTCCGGGCTGACAGCCGCGCATGCCTTCAAAGCGCTTCTGGGCAAGCAGTTCGCGCGCGTCATTCTGCTTTCGCCTTCCCATCAACCCTACCGCCAACCCCTCCTGACCACCAGTCACGACGCCTACTCGACGCCGCTCGGATTGGTGCCGGTAGACCGCGAAGCCCTTGCGAGACTGAACGAGCTGCTAAAAGAAAGTAACGGCGTGGAGCTGGCTGCGGTGCGCAGGGATCAGGAACACTCCCTGGAAATTGAACTGCCGTTTTTGCAGGTAACCCAGCCAAACGGTTTTTGGCTCGTTCCGCTGATGATGGTGGATCAGTCCGCGTCGATGGCACGGCTGCTTTCTGCCGCCCTGCTGAAACTCATTCAAAGTTTTCCTCCTAAGGAAAATGCCCTCCTGCTTGCATCAAGCGACCTCTCGCACTTCTACTCTGAGCGAGCTGCCAACCGGCTGGATGGCAACCTCGCTGACGCTCTGCAGGAATTTGACCTGAACGCCTTTTATCAGCGCAAACAGCACGGCGAGATGGAAGCCTGCGGCTTTGCTCCGATGGCAACCGTATTGCAGACCTCTCGCCTGTTAGGCGCGGAACAGGTTACTGTCGCCGACTACCGCACCTCTGCCGCGGTGACAGGGGACCGCAGCAGCGTGGTTGGCTACCTCTCGGCAATCATTTCCACCGGGAAGGCTGATTTGTATGCCTGAACGCCGCCTGAACCTCACCGTGCGGATTCTGGTTCTCACCCTACTCGCACTCAGTCTGACAGGTTGCCAAAAGCCCCTGCAGGGCAGACCAACCGCCCTGCCAACTCAACTGCCGACTGCCAGCATCACGCCGACCCCTTCGCAGACCCCTACACCGCTGCCCACGGTGACGATGACCCCCACCGCCACCGCAACCCCCACAGAGACGCCCGTACCGACTGCCACAAATACCGCCACCCCCACGCCCATCCCCACCCGCCTGGCGACGCTCTTTCCCCTGACGGCTGGAGGACAGCAAACGGTGGATTTCGGCTATCACTACATCACCCGCAAAGATAACCGCGAGGACGGCAGCCTGCGCAATCTCAGCGCCATGGTCAGCTTCCAGCTGATGGACCGCGGTATTCACAGCGAAACCGTCAAGATTCTCGGCAAGGACGTGACGGTCTACTATCTGCGCGTGCGGCATATCTTTGACCAGACAAATCTGGAAGTGAAACTGGTGCTGACCGGACTCTACGGTCAGGGGATCCCGATTGCCGGCATGCCTGCGGACGGCTCCTCCTATATCAGCCTGCGCAGGCAAAAAGCCAACCAGGTCTTTGAGCCCTGGAAACTGCACCAGGATTGGAACTTACCGCTGGACCAGCGCGCGCCACTCTTCGATACAGTTCGCCTGCCGGACTTCGAGGCGGAATTGCGCAGTCTGCCCGACCAGGTCATCCTCCTGGCAGACCACCCCATCATCCTCAACCCGGATGGATGGACCCAGATTTACATCGACATGGATCGGGTGAGCGCCTCCGCAGCCCGCTTTAAACCCTTCTTCAATTTCAACGAGTTTGACCAGATGACCGGTCAGAGCACGCAGGCAATCGTCTGGGAAGATTACCTGGTCAACAACACCGATATTCCCAATAATCAGTACAACCGGATGACTTTCGCCGCTGACTTCCTGGTTATCATCACCCCCTGATGGCAGGCTGCGCGTGAAACCTTACGCTGAAGTAAGCATCAATTTAGCTCAAATCGATAAAAGTTACCATTATCTGGTTCCGGAGGAGCTGGGAAAGTCGTTGCAGCCGGGCTGCCTCGTGGCAGTGCCTTTCGGCAAGCAGGTTGTCCAGGGCGTGGTGTTGAGCTTGCTGGATGAGAGCTGCGTGGAAGGGCTGCTGCCCGTGCAAGCGGTCCTTTCCGAAGACACGGTTTTGACCGAAACGCAACTGCGCCTGGCAAAGTGGATGGCGGAAGCCTGGCACGCGCCTCTGGGAGCCTGCGTTAGCCTGATGATACCCGTCGGCTTCTCCCGCCGGGCGGATATCCTTGCCTCGCTGGTCGCGGAGCGGAATTTCGATGAAAGTGATTTCAAACCCGTACAAAAACGCCTTTTGAAACTGCTGAAAGAACGCGGACCCCTGCGGGGCAGGCAGCTTGACCGGGCGTTTGGCTCGATTGATTGGCGCTCCAGTTTGGAAAACCTGCGTTCCAGGGGGCTCGTGCGAACCGGAAATGTCCTGCCGCCGCCGGGCATCGCCCCGAAAACGCTGCGCACAGCCGCTCTTTCCGTCCCCCCTGACGCCATCGATTCGCTCGAAAGCGATACACTCGGGAAGGCAGACCAGACTCGCGGGCGGCGGAAGAAAGTGCTCGAACTGCTGGCGCGGGAAGCCTTCCCGATCGATTTTTCATGGATATACGCCGAAACCGGCGCGTCGTATGCTGACTTGAAATATCTTGTGGAGGCAGGTCTGCTGCACTTCAACGAAACGGAGGTCTGGCGCGACCCTCTGGAAGAGATCCGCGTTCAGCCGGACGTCATCCCCCGCCTCACCCCTGACCAGCAAAAGGTCTGGGAACAGATCCAGCCCGCTTTGGGGCAGGCTGGACATAGCCCTTTCCTGCTGCACGGCGTTACCGGCTCGGGCAAGACCGAGATCTACCTCCGCGCGGCAGCGGAAATATTGGCGGGCGGGAGGCAAGTTTTGATGATGGTTCCCGAAATCGCCATGACACCGCAGACCGTACGGCGCTTTATGGCGCGCTTCCCAAACCAGGTTGGTTTGTACCATTCCATGCTCTCAGACGGCGAACGCTACGACACCTGGCGCAGAGCCCGCAGCGGTGAGTTGAAGCTGATTGTTGGCTCACGCAGCGCGCTCTTCGTGCCGATGCCATCGCTTGGATTAATCGTCATTGATGAATGTGAAAACGATTCCTACGATGAGACCGGACGCGAGCCTTCCTATCATGCTGTCGAAACCGCCGAATCCCTGGCGAACCTCAGCAGCGCGAATTTGGTTTTAGGCAGCGCCACGCCGCGTGTTTCCCAATACTTCGATGCCCTCCGCGGAAAAATGCGCCTTCTCAGCTTGCCTAAGCGTGTTTTGGCGCACCGCCGGGAAGATCCCCAGACTGGAGGCATGGAAGAACCGCTGAGCCTCGACCTGCCAAAGGTAAAGGTGGTGGATATGCGCGCTGAGCTCCGCGCGGGCAACAGCAGCGTGCTCTCCAAAACCCTGCGCGACAGCCTTGCCGCAACGCTGCAAGCCGGGCAGCAAGCCATCCTCTTCCTCAACCGCCGGGGCAGGGCAACCTACGTTTTCTGCCGCCAGTGCGGATATCCCCTGCGCTGCCCAAGGGACGAACAAGCCCTGGTTTACCACGGCTCGGGGCAGGGCTTGGTCTGCCACCTGTGCGGCTACACCCGCCAAATGCCCCAAAAATGCCCGCAGTGCGGCAGTTCGCAGATCCGCCAGCTTGGGCTCGGAACACAGCGTCTCGAAGAGGTAGTAAAAAGGGAATTCCCTCAAGCCCGCCTTCTGCGTTGGGATGCCGATACCACCCGCCGAAAAGGCGAACACGACCTCATTCTTTCGCATTTCAGCGCCCACCGCGCGGATGTCCTGATCGGCACGCAGATGCTCGCCAAAGGGCTCGACCTGCCGCTGGTGACGCTGGTGGGGATCGTGCTGGCTGAGGTCGGGTTGAACCTGCCGGATTACCGCGCCGCGGAACGCAGCTTCCAGGTGCTCACCCAGGTTGCCGGTCGGGCGGGAAGAAGCCCGCTGGGCGGACAGGTGGTTTTGCAGACCTATCAGCCCGAAAATTACGTTATCCAGGCCGCAGCCAGGCATGACTTTGAGGCTTTCTACCAGCAGGAATTGGAGCAGCGCAAGGCGTTGGACTACCCGCCTTATTCCCGCTTGATCCGCCTTGAATTCCGCCACGCGAATGACGCCAGAGCGCAAAGCCAGGCTCAGAGCATGGCTGACTCGCTCAATACAGAAATCTCCGACCGGAAAATGCGCCAAACCAGCCTCATCGGTCCGGTGCCGGCGTATTACCGAAAAATCGGCGGGCAGTTCCGCTGGCAGATCATCCTGCGCGGTCCGAACCCACTGCCATTGCTGGATGGGCTGCCGTTGCGCAGTTGGCTGGTGCAAATTGACCCGACCGACCTGCTATAATTATTACAGTCTGAGCACGCGCGCGGGCTGAGAAATTGTCTTTTGGAGCAACCATGAACCAACGCCAGGAATTGATCAGTTGGGAAGATGTTCACCGCCTGATCGACAATCTCTTGCAGCAGTTTGACCACAAATACAATGTGCTGCTGATAATCACCCGCGGTGGTATCTTGCCGGGCGGATTCCTGGCAGAGGCGATGGATATCACCAACATCTACACCGCCTCGATTGATTTTTTTGAACCACACGAAGCCTCCGGGCAGTCCAAATCGCCCTACCTTGCCTGGCCAAAGTTCCTCCAGTTTCCGGAAAACGACGCCCTGAAGGGCGAACGCGTGCTGATCGTGGATGACGTCTGGGGTTCAGGGCGCACCATCACCGCCGTGCGTAAGCGCGTGGCAGCCGCGGGCGGTTTGCCTTCCACTTGCGTTTTACACTTCAACCCATACCGCAACCTGTTCAACAACCTCAACCCCGATTATTTCGGCGCGATCACTGACGCCCGCGTCATTTACCCCTGGGAAGTGGAACACGGCTTCCGCCGTCCGCTGCTCCCCAACAAACTATAAACCGGAGGCTTCCATGAGTGAAACACCTGCCCCAAAACCCTTGCGCTGGTACGACGCGATCACGATCAACATCTACTACTTTGCTCTGACGCTGCGCAGTCAATCCCTGACGCCGCTGATTGTGCCGCTGCTGGTGCAGCGTTTCGTCGGCGACGCGACCAAGGGCACAAGTTACGGCAACTTGCGGCTGGTATCGCTGATGGTGGCGCTCCTCGTGCAGGCGGTTGCCGGAATGCTCTCAGACCACAACAGCTCACGCTGGGGCAGGAGGCGTCCTTTCATCCTGCTCAGCACGATACTCGAAATCCTTGCCTTTCTTGGGGTGGGATGGATCGCTGGCAGCATGGAGGGCATGGCAGGCTATTGGTCGCTCTTCGTGGTGATCGTCTGCTCGATGGTCTTCTCAAACATCGGGCACGGAGCAGCCCAGGGGCTCATCCCTGACCTTGTTCCGCCCTCGCAGCGCGGACGCTATTCGGGCATCAAAGCCTTCTTCGAGCTGCCCCTGCCCTTGATTTTCGTGGCTTTTACCATCTCGCGCATGGTTAGCGCTGGCAATCTCTGGGCAGCGATCCTGACCATCATTGCCGTATTCATCGTGACGACTGCCCTGACAATGATGGTAAGGGAGCAGCCTGTCAAATCCACGAAACCAATGGACTGGACCAGCCTGCTCCGGCTGGCGGCGATGACAGCGGTCTTTACGGTGATCATCCTGTTGATTGGCGCCGCCGTGCGCTTATTGCTGCCGCATCTTTTGGCGTTGAAAGGTTCGCTGGCGCTTGTGCTGGTTGGCGCGGCAGGTGTGGCGGGCATGCTGCTGGCGGTGGCTTTGGGTGTGATCGCCTCGGTGCGTATCAGCCTCGGAACTGAATCCGCTGCGCGCCCCAGCTTCACCTGGTGGGTGATCAACCGCCTGGCTTTCCTGGTTGGAGCCAATAACCTCGCGGGTTTTGTGCTCTATTTTATTCAGGAACGCTTTCCCGAACTGCAAGGGAATTTGGCTGCCCAGCCGGCATCCCTGCTGATGATGGTGGTTGGGATCGCCATTTTGGTGATTTCCATCCCTTCAGGCTGGCTGACCGATAAGTTTGGCGCAAAACGCCTGCTCTTCGTTAGC
>Ga0123334_1003631_pt1 | contig 16467 bp, 14 predicted proteins | sample BiotimSIPDNA_FD_89706 | JGI IMG/M metagenome (GOLD analysis project Ga0123334, IMG submission 89706) | Anaerobic biogas reactor microbial communites from Washington, USA - Biogas_R1 time_0 SIP DNA | ecosystem: Engineered > Bioreactor > Anaerobic > Unclassified | place: Washington, USA... | reverse complement strand
GGAGACACTTCCGAGTGACTCAAAGATACTCCCGAGTATCTCGGAGACATTCCGGAGTGACTCAAAGATACTCCCGAGTGTTTTGGAGACACTTCCGAGTGACTCAAAGATACTCCCGAGTATCTCGGAAACATTCCGGAGTGACTAGAAGATATTCCGGAGTATCTCGCGAATACTCCCGTGAGTATATAAAATAATTAGCTACATAAATGGAACAATATTGATAACTGGAGGGATTTTGATGGGTTTTTCCAAAAAAATAGTTGGCTTGTTTTTACTAAGTGTGGTTATTTTAGGAACAACAGTTATTGCTGAGGAAGTTTCGAAAATCACCGTAGCCGTGGTCGATTTTTCAGACCAAACCGGAAAAGATCTTCACGGTATTGAGGAAAATTCTACGGAGATTTTGAGCACCTTATTACATAAAACCGGTGCTTTTAGTGTTGTGGAAAGGACCAAGCTGAAAGCGATCATTACTGAACAAGGTTTTACCATGTCGGGGCTGGTTGATTCTACTAATAACGCTGTTCAAGTCGGTAAATTATTAGGGGCCGATTTTTTGATTACCGGTTCGGTCCTGACCTATGGGGAAAAAGTCGTTAAATTTAAAGGCTATGGGGTCTCTACGGAAAAAAACATTAAGGAACTCGTGGTCAATATCAAAGTGTTAGATATGAATACCGGGAATATTGAGTATGCGACTTTGGCCACTGCCCAGGATGAAGCTTTAAATACCAACAGTATGACGATTACCAGTGATTATCTGGAACGGACGCTACTCCAAAAAGCCCTTGAATCATCGGTTAAAGAAATAACGGCCCGGATGAAACTGAAGCGGACGGTGGTCCCGGAAAAGGTAAGCGTGGAGTTTTATTCAACACCCCCGGGGGCCGATGTGGAAATTAACAATGTTTTTTATGGGAACACCCCCTTGAAGTTACAGTTAAATCCGGGACTGCATAAAGTCAAAATCAGCCTAGCCAATTATGAAGCTTGGGAAAAAACAATTAACGCCGGTGAAGGGCTGGAGGTTAGAGCGGTATTAGAAAAGAAGCAAGAGGAACAGAAATTAAAACTAGAAATCAGTAGTGAACAAAAATAACCAGAGTTGGCCACAGAGTTTACAGAGCCCATATGAACCGGTTTTGAAATAATCTTTAACAACAGCCCAGGGGTTCAGCCTGGGTGAGAATGAGGTAGCAAAGAGTTTTGTAGCAACCTGTTTTAATGAAAAATTGGTTGACAATCGGTAGCGGTAGGAATATAGTGAAAGAGGCAGTATAATAAAAAACCAATGAGGCAGGTGAAGACAGTGGAAAGTGACCCTAGCGGATGGCGATTTAACGAACTTATTAGCCGCTTGTTATTTATTGGGTGTTTCATTGTCGAAGACTGCGCTTTACTCAGCCCCTAATTTGCATATACAATTAGGTCTGTTATTTCTCTTCCAATGGAACACTAGTAAATGAGGTACGGACTATACTGATGATTGGAAGGGGAGAGGCCATATGCTTCGCGTTTATCTTACTGAATCCGATGAATTAAAATCAATTGAAGATTTAACCGAAAAAGGGATCTGGATTAATTTAATCAACCCTCCGGAAGCTGAACTTAAAAAAGTCTCCATCGCGGCCGGAATTAACTCCGACTTATTACGAGCGGCCTTGGACGCCGAAGAACGTTCCCGGATCGAGGTTGAGGATGAACAACTATTAATCTTGATCAACGTTCCGATCTCCGAAGGTGAAAATGGTTCCCTCTATTATGACGCAGTACCTTTGGGGATTATTGTCAGCGAACATTCGGTGGTGACTGTTTGTTTAAAGGAGAACCCGATCGTCACCGAGTTTGAGTATGGCAAGAACCGGTCCTTTTATACTTTTAAAAAGACCCGCTTTGTTTTGCAGATGTTGTTTAAGACTGCTACCTATTTTTTACGGTATCTGCAACAGATTGACAAAAAATCAGGCGAGATCGAAAACAAACTGCATGGTTCCATGAAAAATGAAGAACTAATCAGACTGTTAAACCTCCAAAAAAGCTTGGTTTACTTTACCACTTCCCTACGGGCTAATGAAATCGTCATGGAAAAGCTTCTCCGCTTACAACTCAAATCGCCCATGGCCAATATAGATCCGGAAACAGCATTGACTACACATATTTTGAAGATGTATCCTGAAGATGAAGAACTGCTTGAGGATGTGATTACCGAAAACAAACAGGCGATTGAGATGTGTCAAACGTACAGTGATATTCTAACCGGGACGATGGACGCATTTGCCTCGATTATCTCTAATAACTTAAATATTGTAATGAAATTCTTAACTTCGGTAACGATTGTAATGGCCCTTCCCACTATGGTCGCCAGCTTTTTCGGGATGAATGTGATGCTTCCAATGCAGCACTCTCCTCATGCTTTTATTTTTACAATTGGGTTATCAATTATTTTAGCGTTGGTTGGAGTAGTACTGCTTCGTAGGAAAAATATGTTTTAATCTTTGGTTATATTAATTTATTAATGCCAAACTCATTAAAAGTTTGGCATTTTTATTACATCGAAATCAAAATAATCTTAAAAAGGAAATATAAGCGTTCCAACGAATATTCTATAATAAACAAAATAAAAAGCCTGACGGCTTTGATGAGTTCAATAAATTTCTGGTCGGGGTGAGAGGATTTGAACCTCCGGCCTTTCGGTCCCGAACCGAACGCTCTACCAAGCTGAGCCACACCCCGTAAAACTGCATTTATTAGTATAGCAGAGAGATTAGAGTTTGTCAAAGGAATCTTTATATTATACAAAGTAGAATATTTACGATTATTGTGAGCGAGAATTTACTTCCCTAATTAGTTATTGACCATCAGCAACAGTCGGTTATTAATTGAGCGAGTTTCATAATTCCTAAATTTATCATTTCGATACAATATATTGATAGATACATCTAGGCTGGACACCATATATTGTATCGAAATCTTACTAAATGTAATTATGAAACCGCCTAAATTAGCAATAATGAATTAAATTTGTGGATTGTAAATTAACAACGGAGGCGAATTAATGAAGATTACCTTTTGTGGAGCGGTTGGAACAGTGACCGGATCTTGTTTTTTGATTGAAACAGCACGGCATCGTTTTATTGTAGATTGCGGAATGTTTCAAGGCAACAAGGAGATTCGGTCTTTAAATGAACGAGAATTCTTATTTAACCCCGTTGATCTAGACTTTGTATTGTTGACCCATGCCCATATCGACCACTCCGGATTGATTCCAAAATTAGTTAAAAACGGCTTTTCTAAGAAAATTTTTGCTACCAAAGCGACGGTTGAATTATGCCGGATCATGTTACCGGATTCCGGTCATATTCAAGAAATGGAACAGGAATGGCGCAACCGCAAAAGAGCCAGAAAAGGCCAACCATTATTAGAACCCTTATATACTTCTCTTGACGCTCAAAATAGCTTAAAATATTTTCAACCCATAAACTATCAAGAAGAATTCCGGCCGGTTCCGGAGGTCACGGTCCGTTTTTTAGATGCCGGTCATATTTTGGGTTCGGCGATAATCGAAATATATATTACTGAAAAGGGAGCAACCACTAAACTGGTTTGCTCCGGCGACTTGGGCCAAATGAACCAACCGATTATTAAAGATCCTACTTATGTCCGCGATGCGGATTATATATTAATCGAATCGACCTATGGAAACCGGTTACATGAAGATTCTGAAGAAAGAGTCCGACAACTACAACGACTGATTATCGATAGTGTCGAAACTGGAGGAAACCTAATTATCCCGGCATTTGCGGTAGGGAGAACTCAGGATTTGCTTTATCATATCCGGACTTTACTACTAAAAGGCGAGATACCGCGGATTCCGGTTTACATCGATAGCCCGATGGCAGTATCGGTTACGGAGATTTACCGTGACAGCCCGGGTTATTATGATGAACCGACTTTACAAATGCTAGCCGACAATCAAAGCCCTTTCGATTATAATAATTTACATTATATAAGGACTGTCGATGAGTCGCGGCGGTTGAACAAGATCGCCAAGGGAGCGATTATTATCTCTGCCAGTGGAATGTGTGAGGCCGGTCGAATCCTTCACCACTTGAAACATAATCTTTGGCGACCGGAGTCCCATATTTTATTTGTAGGTTATCAAGCCGAAGGGACTTTGGGACGACGACTTTTGGAAGGGGTCAAAGTTGTTAAAATCATGGGCGAGGAAATCGGAGTTAGAGCCCAAGTTCATTCTATCGGCGGTTTTTCGGCTCATGCGGATCAAGCGGGGTTAATGGATTGGCTGGGAACTTTTGAGAAAACACCACGGGGAATTTTTATCACTCATGGTGAAAGTGGGGCCCAAAAGGAACTGGCTGACTTAATCCGTCGTAATATTGGCCTGAAAACCACCATACCGGCTTGGGGAGAAAAATATGAGTTGAATGCCGCAGCCCATCGTCAGCAACAACTTCAACCGGCAATGGCCAGCTTTGTATTGGATCGAACTGTAACAGATTTAGAACATTCGGTATTAAACTTACGCCGCCAAATTGAGGATAATTCTCTGGATAAAACCGGGGCTCAACTGACTGATATCCGTAGGTTAATCGCGGAATTAGAAGGGCTTCTTTCTTAAATTATTTTCTCGAAAGCCTCACCGAGGACCTTACCCGGATCATATGATAATTTAGAAATACGGGATAAATTATTAAAAAAGTTTTTCCCGGGGAGGGCTGTCCGGGGATGGATATAAAAATGGGAAGGCATTATTTTGCCGATCTATATTTGTGTCAGAAAAATCTTTGGGAAGACATAACTAAATTAGCGGCGGAAATAGCCGATACCTTTACTGTCAAAAAATTTGACTTGGTTCAAAGTTCTAAACGACCGCTAGTTTTAAGCTGTAATGAGCTTGAAGCAGCTTTAGTCATAATTCAAATATTTCCGGAATATAAGTTCCTATCATTGGATTTCTTTTCGTGGAATCCGGAGATAGATCCTGGGCGTTATAGTGAAAACTTGGTTGAATTATTTGCGCCTCAAATTGTAGCCTCTGAAACTAGATTTCGGGCCGAACATTTGAATTAAGTTAATCCTTTAATGTTCTTCTTTGAAAAGCAAGCATAATCAATTTTGAGGCGGGCAATCTAAATTTAGAATCCCAATACCATACTGAATAAATCTTGAAGAAATAAAATTACTAATAATTCTTAAAATTTTTAAGACAATACGAGGTACCGGATGAGAGTTGATTCTAACACCCAAATAATTGAATTCTGTCACCGCCTAGCTAAAGATAATGAACTTTATTTTATAGCTCGGATTCAAAGCCGGCAAGACTTAACAGTTACCATTAATAATGGGCAAACTGAAGATATTAACACCGGCGCCTTGGAAGGAATCGGGATCCAAGTATTTAACCAAAAGGGGTTTATGGGGTTTGCCGCCGCTGACCAATTAAGTATCGAAGTAACCCAAGAATTAATGAATAAGGCGGTCTTCCTCGCCAAACAAGCAGAGGCATATAAGGGTGAGTCTAACCTTGAAATATTAAAAGCGCCTCCATTAAAGAAAAGACTTGAGATCCGGGCTGACTTTCCTTTTGATAGTCTGCCTTTAAACGAGACGGAAGAGCGTTTGCGTAAGCTCAATCAAGAAGTAGCGGCTATCGATGGGCAGTTATCGGTCCGTACTTTATTGAGATTAACTGATGAAGAGTGGCGTATTGCCAGATCTGACGGGACCGACGTTGTTTTTAACACCCCCCGTTCTTTTGTATATCATGTAATAACCGCCAAGTCCGGTTCACGGACAACTACCACTTATGCAAATCTTCCCGGGACCGATCTTCGGGTCATCATCGAAGCTCATTACTTAGATCTCCTTAAAAAAAGGGCCCAAAAAGCGGCGCAACTCAGTTTGGATTTGTTAACCGCCGAGGATCTTCCGGCTGGAAACTATAAATTAGTAATTGATTATGCTCTGGCAAAAGGTTTGGCCCACGAAGCCTTTGGACATGCTGCCGAAACCGATGCTATTGAAAGCTCGATTTTGGGTGAGAATGGCCGGATGAAGACCGGTATGATAGTGGCTAACCCGAAACTTTCAATTATTGATGGCCCTATCCCGGGAGATTACGCCTATCAACCCATTAGCGCGGTAGGTATTGAAAGACAAACCGTTAAAATAGTGGATCATGGCCTACTGAAGGCCGGCTTAGCCGATATCTTTTCGGCTACTCGGGCAGGGGTCCAATATACCGGGGCTGAACGAGTCGAAAACTTTTACCACCTTCCGATTGCCAGGATGAGTAATATTCGAATTGAAATGGATGATCCAATCCTCATGGACCTACCCCCTGAGTCGATTCAACCGGATCATCTCTACCAAACCCTCCTCGAAAATGGCTTGGCTGAGCCTGATGAAAAAATATTGTATTTGACCGGTTTTCAAGGTGGGCAGGTGAATCCGGCTTTTGGCGACTTTGTCTTTCATTGTAGTGGGATTTATCAGTTGGGGGAAAGACCGGTGCTCTATAAACCGGCTATTTTCAGCGGTAAAGTGCTTTCGGTACTCAAGTCCGTAACCGCTGCTTTAGGACCGTTGCAAGTAGACGCCATGGGCACTTGTGGTAAAATGGGGCAAGGGGTACCTAGCTGCGGCGGTTCTCATTTGTTTTTAGTAATTGCTGCCAACCCTGAGATCATGATTGGAGGTAAATAACTTGGAATTGTTCCAGAGGTTAAGCGACTTATTAACCGATTATTCCAAAAGCGACGCTGATTTGCAAGATTGGCGTTTTGACTTGCATGAAATCAGGGGATTGGAGATTGGTTTGAAAGACAACCGGATCGGAGGACCATATACCACTCCTACTTACAAAAGGAGTACCTCCGGCGAACTTTATTTGATTTGGAAGGACCAACGTTTTACTTCAACCAAGTTAGATCTTAAAGCAATCGAAGCCTTTCATAATAAGATCGGTACTTGGAAAGCAACTGCCTATCATGATCCGAACGGAGCCGGACTTTTTGCTCCGCAACAAATACCCGAGGTTTTAGTGGAGGACAACCAAGTTAAAGCAGTCATTGGGGAAGATATTCAAAAGTCATTTGAACTGTTAGATCAGGGGCTAAAACGTTTATTAGCTATGGGGCTACATAAAGTTGACGGAAAACTTAAATGTTATGAAGACCTAAGAACAATAGCCAATTCCCAGGGGTTTTTGCAACGATATTGTCAAACACCGGTTGATTTTTATTTTGAGGTTAACGATAGTTACGGCAGTTCCTATCAAGAAAAGAAATGGCCGGATCAATCCGCTATCAATCGGATTATTGATCAGACCGGCCGGTTTGGTAAATTATTGGAAAAACCGGCGCCGGTCTTAAAATCCGGCCCAATGAAACTATTATTTCCACCGGATATTTTGGAAGCCTTTTTAAGTCATTATTTAATTAATAATCTTTATGGTAGTCTTGTCGTAAACCGGCAAAGCCGGTTTACGATCGAAGATTTTCAAAACAAGCTTCCGGTTTTAAGAGATGATATACAATTACAACTTAATAATTTAATTCCCTGGCGTTCTTTCACCTATCCCTGCACTAATGAAGGGGTACCCGGCGGTGAAATATGGTTGATTAAAGATGGTTGTTTGCAGACCCCAATTTTGAGTGTTAAATATGGTCAAAGAATAGGATGGCCTCCTACGCCCCTACCTGCAGGTGGGCGGGGAGTGTTTCTAAAGACCGGTAATTCTCTTTCCTGGGAAGAACTAATTAAAACAATTGATCGCGGTTTGATTGTCCTGTCTGTATTAGGGCTTCATACTCAAGATTCCACATCGGGTAGTTTCTCGCTAACCGCCGACCAGAGTTTATTGGTGGAAAACGGCCAAATCATAGGAAAGACCAAAGCAGTTATCAACGGCGACTTTTTAAACTCTTTGACCCTTAATGACAGCCAATTTGGGACGGTAGCAGGAGAAGACAATCCCGGCCTCGTGATGATGGCTACTGCTTCGTTTTAAACCATTAGTTTTCTATCTCGTTTCATCAATTAAAACCGGCGCCGTCAAAATGGGGCTGGTTTTATCCTCTTGTAAAAGCTGTCCAATTATTTTAATTGTTTTTTAGATAAACCCAGCAAGATCTGAATGTGAACTTCTTTTTACTTTTAAGCCGAGGCCTGTTTTTAGTCCAACGACGGTATCTTCACCATTATGCTAAAGCAAGACAAGATCTTGACAACAATAAGCTTCTCATATATCCTTTTAAAGTAGGCTAAAAAAACTGGAGAATAATAATGTGGATAGTTGTTTATATAGCGCCTAATCGTAAGGTTGCTTCCATTCTTAAGGAGTTACTTGAGACTGAGGGTATCTTGGTTAAACTAAAAGAACCGAAAGTAACACATCAAGAAGAAAAAAATATTGAGGTGATGGTATCGGAGATAGAAGTTGAAGAAGCTAATGAAGTTATAAATAATGCTTTACAAAGATAGCAAGCAGGATTTTTGATTCTTTTCGCGAATATTGCTATTTTTGTAATACAATATATCATTTAAAGTTGCCGTTGCGTTTCAAATTGACTTTGTCCACTGTTTTCATAGGCGACACGGGACTGAATAGGAGTGGATTTTTTGTTAAAAGATCTATTTAAAACAAAGCCCAAATATATCACTGTTAAGTCGGAACGTGAACTTCGACATGGGGCGGCGGATGCCTCGGTTGAAAAGAAGGAAATTCCCGACGGATTATGGATTAAATGTAATCGGTGCAATCAAATCACTTATCATAAAGATATCGAAAAAAATTCAAAGGTCTGTCCCAAATGCAATTTTCATTTTCGGATTAATGCTAGGGAAAGATTGAAGCTACTAGTGGACGATAACGGTTTTCAAGAAATTTCCCCCAATTTAAAAACGGTAAATTTTTTAAATTTTCCTGAGTATGATAATAAATTAAAAAAATCCCAAAAGGCCACTGATTTGACGGAAGCGGCCATAACGGGAAAAGCTCTGATTAACGGAATCCCAGTATCATTAGGGATTATTGACTTTAATTTTGTCGGAGGCTCAATGGGTTCAGTGGTGGGAGAAAAAATTACCCGGGCCATTGAAATGGCGATTGATTCCAAGCTACCATTTATTGCCGTATCCGGTGGCGGTGGAGGCGCCCGAATGCATGAAGGCATCATTTCCTTGATGCAAATGGCCAAAACCAGCCAGGCTTTGAATAAGTTATCCGAGGCTAAATGCTTATATATTTCAGTTTTAACTGATCCAACCATGGGTGGGATTTTTGCAAGTTTTGCCTCCTTAGGGGATATTAATATTGCCGAGCCCGATGCTTTAATAGGATTTGCCGGCCCGCGGGTTATTCAACAAACCATTCGGCAAACATTGCCGCCGGGTTTCCAAACCTCTCAGTTTTTATTGGAACATGGGGTTATCGATATGATTGTTGACCGTAAAGATTTAAAAACTACCCTCACCCAACTTATTAAAATTCATAGCACGGAGGTTAAGTAATGGGTAGCAATATGGGTCCGATTTTTGAATTTGAAAAACCGGTAATCGAATTAGAAAAACAAATCGAAGATATCAAAAGGTTTTCTCAGGAAAAAAAGATTGATATGGCTGAGCAAATTGCTACTATGGAGCAAAAAGCCGAAACACTTCGGAACGAAGTCTATAGCAAACTTACTCCATGGCAACGGATCCAAATCGTAAGACACCCCAAACGTCCTACCTTTCTGGATTATATTGGAATGGTTTTTAAAGATTTTATCGAATTACATGGTGACCGCCTCTATCGGGATGATCCGGCAATGGTTGGCGGAATCGCTTATCTAGACAACATTCCGGTTACAGTTATCGGACAACAAAAAGGGAGAGATACTAAAGAGAATATTCATCGTAATTTTGGATTGCCTCATCCCGAAGGATATCGAAAAGCGCTACGCTTAATGAAACAAGCAGAAAAATTTAACCGCCCGGTTATTTGCTTAGTAGATGTAGTTGGCGCTTATCCCGGTATTGAAGCTGAGGAAAGGGGACAAGGCGAAGCGGTAGCCAGGAATATTCGGGAGATGGCAAACTTAACGGTTCCCGTTATTGCCGTGATTACCGGCGAAGGCGGGAGTGGCGGCGCCTTAGCGGTAGGTGTGGGCAACCGGGTCTTAATTATGGAAAACGCTTATTATTCGGTTATTTCACCCGAAGGCTGCGCTTCGATACTTTGGAAAGACTCTTCCAGGGCCGCCGATGCCGCCGAAGCCCTTCAAATTAACGCTGAAAGTTTGTTAAAGATGAAGATCGTTGATGAAATTATTCCGGAACCCTTAGGCGGAGCTCATAAGAACCCTACTGAAACCGCCGGTAATCTTAAAGAAATCTTAATTAAAAATCTTACACCCCTTTTGCGATTACCAGCTGATGTTTTGTTGGCAGAACGGTACCAACGTTTTCGTAATTATGGCTATTTTTTGGAGCAATAAAAACTGGAGGAAGACATGATGAAGATCGGGATTTTAACCAGCGGTGGCGACGCTCCCGGCATGAATGCCGCTATTAGAGCAATTGTCCGTACGGCTCTTTATCATGATTGCCAAGTTTTTGGAATCAAAAGGGGCTTTGGTGGATTATTGAACGGGGAAATTGTCCCAATGAACTCAAGAGCGGTTAGTGATATTCTCCAACGAGGAGGCACCATTTTACAATCCGCCCGTTGCCCGGAGTTTAATACCCCCGAAGGCCGGCAAAAAGCCAAAGAACAATTAGTGGAATTAGGATTGAAAGGCTTAATTGTAATTGGCGGTGACGGCACTTTTCGAGGAGCACAAGTTATCAATGAGATGGGCTTCCAAACTGTCGGCATTCCCGCTACAATTGATAATGACATTGGCTGTACCGACTTTTCAATTGGTTTTGATACCACGGTTAATACCGTACTTGACGCCATGAACAAAATTCGCGATACTGCGTTTTCCCACGACCGAGTCTACGTAGTGGAAGTAATGGGTAAAAAATCGGGATTCATAGCTGTATCCGCCGGTCTTACCGGGGGAGCGGAGGCCATTTTAGTACCGGAGGTATCCTTTGATTTAGATGAGATCTGTAGCCAACTCAAGCGAAGCGCTGCAGTGGGTAAAGCCCACAGCATCATTTTGGTAGCCGAGGGTTTAAACGGAGACCCTAAGGAAGTTGAAAAATCCAGTGGTTTTGTTGTTGGAGATTATATCCGCAAACATACCGGCTGCGATACCCGGATCACAGTTTTGGGCCATATCCAACGCGGTGGTACACCTAGTTTTTTTGACCGTAGACTAGGTACCTTAATGGGTAATAAAGCGGTTGAACTTATATTAGATGGCGCAACTGAGAAAATGGTTGGTTTTACTAATAATCAAATTCAAATTTCTGATATTAATAAAGCGATTAAAACTAAAAAGACCATTGATTTTAGCGAACTTGAGCTTGCCCATGTTATGGCAGGACTTTAAATATAAAAATAAATAGGAATTTCCTTTTCAAGGAGGAACGTTTGAAAAAGACTAAAATAATCTGTACGCTTGGCCCATCAAGTTCCGATCCAATGGTTCTGGAAAAGATGATTAATTCCGGGATGAATATTGCTCGGATAAATTTTTCCCATGGGGTATATGAAGAACATGCTTATCGTATTAAATTAGTCCGACAGGTAGCCGCTAAGCTTGGAAAACCCATAGGAATCCTTGCCGATTTACAAGGCCCAAAAATACGAATTGGGAAATTACCGGTGGAGCCATTAATTCTTAATGACGGTGACCAAGTATATTTAACAACCGATCAGGTAAAGGGGCAAACTCCCGGGTATATTTATGTAGATTATCCCACATTGGTTAATGATGTAGTCAGTCGTGGTAAAATATTCTTAGCAGACGGTATGATCCAATTACGGATTTTGGAATTAGGTAAAACCGATCTTTGTTGTGAAGTAGTTAGCGGAGGAGAACTTACTTCTAAAAAAGGGGTGACCTTACCGGAGGTTTCGGTTAATCTTCCGGCTTTAATGGAAAAGGACCGCTCTGATCTGGAGTTTATCATTAAGGAACAAGTGGACTTAATTGCAATCTCCTTTGCCAGAAAAGCTAAACACATTGAAGAGATCCGTGAATTAGTCAATAGTCTTGGCGGAGACCAATTATTAATCGCTAAAATTGAAAACGAAGAAGGGCTTAAAAATAGTGAGGCGATCCTGGCTGTTGCTGATGGAATCATGGTTGCCAGAGGTGATTTGGGGATTGAAGTCCCGCCCGAAGAAGTTCCCTTAATCCAGAAATACTTGATCGAAATTTGCAATAACACCGGTAAACCGGTGATCACCGCTACTGAAATGTTGGAATCAATGATTCGAAACCCGAGGCCTACTAGAGCAGAGATAACTGATGTCGCTCATGCTATTATGGATGGAACAGACGCAGTTATGCTTTCGGCGGAAACTGCGATCGGAAAGTTTCCGGTGGCCGCCGTGAATATTATGTCGAAAGTAGCGGAACAGATTGAAGCATCTTTGAAATATGATCAAATATTATCTAAAAAAAGAATCGGTTCTTTTAGAACCGTAGCTGACGCAATCAGCCACGCTACTTGTCAAATTGCAATGGACTTAAAAGCGAAGGCGATCATCACGTCCACCCAGTCGGGGAGTACCGCCAGGATGGTGTCGAAGTACCGTTCTCCGGCGCCAATTGTGGCGATAACCCCCTCGGAAAGAGTAGCCCAACAGCTGACCATATCGTGGGGCGTTAATCCGGTCCTTGCTTCTTTTGCTTCAAACATCGATGAGATGCTTGACCTTAGTATTGAAGGAGCTAAAAAAGCCGGCTTCATCAAGGAAAATGACTTAATAGTGATTACCGCCGGTGTCCGGACTGGAGTGCCTGGTTCTACTAATTTACTTCAAGTATTGACCGTGAAATAATAGAATCATTTAAGAAATGGGGTAATCGATATGAATAATTATGATCAGAGCAATTTTCAAAGCTCGGTCCTTGATTCCAAAGAACCGGTGCTAGTTGATTTTTGGGCGCCTTGGTGCGGTCCTTGTAAAATGGTGGCGCCGATAGTTGAAGAAATTGCCGCTGAATATAGCGGTAAAATGCAGGTTGGTAAGGTAAATGTGGATGAGAACCCCGAAATAGCTTCGGAATATAGTATTATGAGCATACCCAGTATTCTTCTTTTTATTAATGGCGCTCCGGTTTTTAAGTTAGTCGGTTTTCGTCAAAAAAAGGACCTAGTGGCTGAAATTAATAAACACCTGTAATACACTTATTTATCAATCGGATTTGGAATTAGTTTGAAAATTATCAACTAAAAGTGTTTGACAATAATAAGCTACTACATTATAATTTAACCATTAAATTAAATACTCATCAAGAGAGGTGGAGGGATTGGGCCCGATGAAACCCGGCAACCCGAGAATTTTGTTAATATTCGTTGGGTGCCAATTCCCCCGGAGAAATCTGGAAGATGAGCAAGATTAGTTTCTTACCCTTCCTTTTTTTGGGAGGGTTTATTTTTTTACTAAGGAGATGATTGTTAATTGACTAACCGGCGTTTATTTACCTCAGAATCGGTTACTGAAGGGCATCCTGATAAAATTTGCGACCAAATTTCCGATGCCGTTTTGGACTCGATTTATGCCAAAGACCCCAAAGCGCGGGTGGCTTGTGAAACAGCTGTTACCACTGGGTTGGTCTTAGTAATGGGCGAAATTACTACTGATTGTTATGTGGATATTACCAAAGTAGTACGGGAAACCATCCGTGAAATTGGTTACACTAGGGCTAAATTCGGTTTTGACTGTGATACTTGTGCTGTAATTAGTTCTATTGATGAACAATCACCCGATATCGCTCTAGGAGTGGATAAAGCTCTGGAAGCTAAAACCGGCGTATTCAGCGAGGAGCAAATTGAAGCGATCGGCGCCGGTGATCAGGGAATGGTATTTGGTTTTGCTTGTGATGAGACTCCTGAATATATGCCAATGCCGATTAGCTTAGCCCATAAACTCACTCGACGCCTCTCTGAGGTCCGTAAAAAAGGAATCATCCCTTATTTGCGTCCGGACGGTAAAAGCCAAGTCACTGTTGAATATGATGGCAATACTCCCATACGAATTGACACGGTGATAATCTCTTCCCAACACGATTCCGCAGTTGAACATGGCCAGATGGAAAAGGAGATCATTGAAAAAGTTATCAAAGAAGTGATCCCGGCCGAGTTTTTGGATTCAAAGACCAGATATTTAGTCAATCCAACCGGGCGTTTTGTTGTCGGTGGACCCCAAGGCGATTCCGGTCTGACCGGTCGTAAAATCATTGTTGATACATATGGTGGTATGGCTCGTCATGGTGGAGGGGCTTTTTCCGGTAAAGACCCAACCAAGGTCGACCGTTCAGCAGCTTATGCAGCCCGTTACGCAGCTAAAAATGTGGTTGCTGCGGGACTTGCTAATCGTTGTGAAATCCAAATTGCTTATGCGATTGGTGTAGCCCGGCCGATTTCGGTTCTAGTCGATACCTTCGGAACCGGAATAATGCCTGATGAGGAAATTGCTCACTTGGTCAATAAGGTTTTCGATCTTCGACCGGCAGCCATTATTAGAGATTTGAACTTAAGAAGGCCCATTTATAAACAAGTAGCTGCATATGGTCATTTCGGCCGCAATGACTTGGATTTGCCATGGGAAAACCTGGACAAGGTCTCCTTGTTGAAAAAATAAATTAGTTTATTGTTTCCTAAGATATTTTGGTCAGGATAATTATCTTATATTGAAAGTTAAGAACCGGAACTATACCGGTTCTTAACTTTTATCGGTGCTGTCAATCTAATTTTAACTAAAGTTCATTTTAGACAATGCCGAATCTGTAAGTAGATAAACAAGTATTGAAAAATCAATGTTTATTCAACGATTATGTTTGATAGTAGGTAGGTGTGATGATGCCGATAAGCATCTTGATTGTTGATGGTAAAGCCGCTGCCAGGCAAGGCATTAAACGAAAATTACGTTTAGCGGATGAGTTTGTTATTGTAGGTGAAGCTGACTCCGCCGCCGATGCGATCGAGAAAGTATTATCCCTCAAACCCAATGTTGTTTTGATGGATCTGAACTTGCCCGACAAAAGCGGAATTGAATTAACCAAGGAACTAATTGAAAACGCGCCTGAAGCAAATGTATTATTACTGGCAACCAACGATGATCAGCGTCACATTTCAAAGATCATCAAAGCAGGCGCGTTAGGATATATCTTAAAAGATGTGAACAGCAATACGCTTCAAGAAGCAATTAAGGCTGTAGCTCAAGGCTATGCTTATATTCAACCATGTTTGTTAACTAAATTGATTACTGAGTTCCGGGAGATATTATCGGATGAGAAAATGATTAAAGCTCCTTCTGATCTGGGTTTAACCCAACGGGAGATGGAGATCGTATCCTATATAGCTTGTGGTCAAAGTAATAAGGATATAGCCCGTAAACTGTTTATTAGCGAAAAAACAGTTAAGAATCATGTTAGTAGTATTCTCAAAAAGATGGAACTTGGCGACCGTACTCAAGTTGCGGTTTATGCTTATAAAAAGGGTTTGGTGGCTAGGTAAACTTATTAAGATTAGTAAGGGGATAATTTAAGTGTTTCCTAATTTTTTTTTAAAAGTATGTTATGGACAAAAGGGGGAAGTAAGAGTTGAGTATGGATTAATCATCGTTTTAATCGCATTTATATTAATAGGGATTTTATTAGCTTTTAATAATGGGCCAATCAGATGATTTTCTCGTAGTCAACTTCTTATGATACGGTTACACCAACTTAATACCAGGCTGTAAACAATTTTTCGGAAACCAAGCCGAATTTTCGCTACTGAACAAACTTTGTCATTATGGCAAAGTTCATTTTTATCTTGGACTTAAGGTTGGTTATGTTATAATGACTACAAAGAAGTAAGGACTAAAATAGGTTTAACTGCCATAATATGCATCGAATAAATGACGGAGGGGAATCTATGTCCAAGCCAATCGAATTTAATTTACCTGATGGAACTGTTCGTTTTTACCCACCCGGGACATCCTTTCAAAAAATTGCCGCTGATCTACAGCCTCAATATGAATCTACTATTGTCGCCGCCATTTTAAATAACCAGTTCCATGATTTACGCTACATTCCGAAGACCGGTGGCAATATAAAATTAATTGATCTCTCCGACCAGGATGGGGTCAGAGTTTACTCCAGAAGCCTCTCTTTGGTATTATTTAGGGCTGCCGAAGATGTTTTACCCGGTTGCGAAGTAAGAATTGAACATTCTTTAAGTAAAGGGATCTATGGCGAAATTATTCGGGAAAACAATCAACCCTTGATTGAAAAGGAGACCCGGGCGATTGCGGAACGAATGAAGGCAATAATTGATGCTGATGAGCCG
>Ga0123334_1003628_pt1 | contig 16472 bp, 8 predicted proteins | sample BiotimSIPDNA_FD_89706 | JGI IMG/M metagenome (GOLD analysis project Ga0123334, IMG submission 89706) | Anaerobic biogas reactor microbial communites from Washington, USA - Biogas_R1 time_0 SIP DNA | ecosystem: Engineered > Bioreactor > Anaerobic > Unclassified | place: Washington, USA | collected... | reverse complement strand
GATGGTGAAGGATTCCACCGCCGTGGCCGGCAGGTTGAAGAGGAGCTCCTCAGTTCCGATTTCTTTTGTTTCTTCTTTTACTGGCGGCGGAGATTCTGGCATCGGCATTCCTGCCAGATGAGTAAAGCATTCAAATTCACTCAAGATATCCTGCACTCCTTCGCAGAGCTTGGCCCCTTCCTTAATCAATTTGTGGCAACCGCCGCTGCGAGGGGAGTCAATCCGGCCGGGGACGGCAAAGACCTGCCGGTTGAGCTCGGCGGCCATGCCGGCGGTAATGAGCGCGCCGCTTACCAGATTCGCCTCCACCACGACGGTCCCAAGTGTCATGCCGGCCACGACGCGGTTTCGTATCGGGAAGGTCTGGCGGTCGCCCGTGCGGTCCATGGGGAACTGGGAGATGAGAGCCCCGGTTTCTGCTATTTTTTCGAAGAGCCGTGCATTGCCCACCGGGTATAGATGGCAGAGTCCGTGGCCCAGGACGGCCAATGTGCGTCCCCTGGCCGAGAGGGCACCCTTATGAGCTGCCGTATCAATTCCGCCTGCCCCGCCACTGATCACGGTGATTCCCGCATAGGCCAATTGCTGGCCCAGACGGTGGGCGGTTTCCTTGCCGTAGTGGGTGGTCAGGCGCGAGCCGACGATGGCAACCGAGCTTTTATCCTGGGGCAGGAGGTTCCCCTTGACGTAGAGGAGGAAGGGGGGATTATGGATTTGGCGGAGGAGCGGCGGGTACTCTTCATCTTCGCGAATGATGACCCGGCAGCCGATGTTTTTCATCCGCTGCAGCTCGCTTTCCAGATCGACCGAGGCCTCCCAGTTGCGGATGGCGGCGGCGGTCACTTCCCCCACGCCTTGCACGCGCAGGAGGTCACTGAGGCCGGCTTTGAGGATATCTTGAGGCTCGCCAAATGTTTTGAGGAGTTGCGCCAGCGTGGCCGGTCCGACTCCGTCGATCATGTTGAGGACGATATAGGCTTCGTGCAGGGTCATGGCGGCTGGTCAATGGTTTGGATTCGGTTATTTCAGGATTGAGATGTTCTGCACGGAGAATTCCACGGTTTCCCCTTCTTGCCCGTAATAGCCGCCCCAGCCAATCCGCAGCTCTCGTATCTGGTCCAGGTCCAGCCGCGCATTGGGGTCTTTGGACCAGCCGGCCAGAAGGAAGCTGCTTATGGGGACGTAGATTTTTCTGAACTGGTTTTGGTCGCGTCCACCCAGCGTGTAGCCGGTGTGGGCCAGGTATTCGCCGGCATCGGCATCGCGCAGGACGACCAGCAGTTGCGTCGGCGTTCTTTGGGAGTCGGGTATCTTGACTTCAAAGCTCATCAGCTCGGCGCCGCTCAGGTCCATCTCTTTCACGTAGTTCAGGAAGAGATAGGTATCCACGTCGCTTTTGGTGAGGGTTGCCTGGGCGCTCACTCCGTTTTCGGCTTCGGTGAGCGTGAAGCGGACGAATTCACCGGCACCGGCTCCCGGTTTTCCCAGGGCGAGGGGCGCCACCTCATATTGCGGCAGCTCCTTCATATCGGTTTTTTGTTTCCGTTGAATCTGCCGCTCAAAAGTAAAGGCGACCGCGCTCCAGCCTTCCAGCCGGACCTTGTAGCTCGGTGCGTAGTCAAGCTCCGTGATTTCTCCGCTCTGTGGATCCCACATCCGGGCATTGCCGATGGCGGCAAAGCTGACCTCTTCTTCGCAAGGCTGTTTGGAATCATTGAAAACGTAGTAGAGCTCGCGGTCGGGGAAGGAGCGGTGCGTCACGCGCAGTGGGGAATCTTTCTGCGAGGGGGTGAAATCGCGCTCCAGCAGCGCATCCGCCACCGCCGAGACCATGCTTTCCATCCCCTGGGGGAGGTAAACCGCTGCGCCGCCGGCACGGTTAAAGCGTGCCTTGAAGGGGAGAGGAGCCTCCCCGAAAAGACGGCTGGAGATATCCTGTACCCGCTGGCTGGGATATTCAAAGGAGGAATTCTGCGGCAGGGAGCCTGCGGCGATCAGCAGGCCGCCGCGCTCGACGAACCACTCCAGTTGGTTCCAGACCTCCAATGGGAGCGTATCGGTGCTTGGCAGCACGATGATCCTCCAGCTCAGGCCGCAGGGATGCTCCAGACCCATGTTGCCGACGACGGAATCGGTCACGGCCTGGCTGTCGATATAGGTGAAGTCACGGGCTCCGCGCCAGAGCGACTCCCCAACGGCATGGTAGCTGCCCGAAATGCCCAGCACTTCCGGCGCGTCATTGGCCCAGAGGCGCGAGGGGAGGTAGCGGGCCCAGCAGCTTTCCACAGGGTAAAAGACCGCGATATCGGTCACCTGCCGGCCTCCTTCGGTCAGGAGAATGCTGCGTCCGCACCATTGGTTGAGCTCGGTAATTTCTTCATCGCTTCGCTGGCTCCAGGAGTAGTAGCTGGTGAAGCGGTTGACGCCGCCGACGATCTGCCGGCCCAGAGTCCCGCGAATCTCATCGACCGAAACGATGACCCGTGGCCGCTCATCGCCTTCGGGGCGCCAGACTTGCGAGTGGTCTGAGGTTTCACTCATCACCAGACGGTTGGCGTTGAGCTGGGCCGCACTGGATACCAGGCGTGAGACGTACCAGGGGACCTCCCCGGGCTGGCTGGTCAGGCAATCCATGCTCGGGGCATCCATACGCCGCAGGCAGCCGAAGAAGTTCCCGTAAAACGGAATATGCGTCGCCAGGGATTCCTCGGAAATCAGATGGCCGCCCGAGGGGATATTGTAGCGTGCGCAGAAATCTTGAATCTGCCCAAAATAGTTTTCCGCGACCTTGTCACCGACTGTTTTCCAGAAATCGTATTTGACGCGGGCGGCTTCTCCATGGGCGCCGCAATCGAGCACCAGCAGCGGCAGCAGCGGCAGGAGGTCATAGCCGTTGCGCTCCTCGAAGCCCTCCGCAAAGCTCTCCTCCCAGGGGAGGCAGCCGTACGGCATCGGTTTGAGGAAGACGCTCATGAGTGAAGGTTCATCGGTGAAGGTCGCCTCGAACCATTTGCCCAGGTCGTTGCCCATCCGTTCGGCGTAGTTTTCATAGGTGAGGCGTGCGAATTCGTAGGTGGCTTCTTTGCTGAGCAGATTGATATAAGGTATTTTCTGGTGGAGGTTCCCATCGGCATGAGTCCCTTCGTAGAGGCGGTCGCGGGTGATGATGATCAGAGTGTGGCCGGCCGGGATTTCTCCCTTGAACTGCTCCCCCTGAATGCAGTCGGAGAGCTCAACCGCTCCCAGCAGGTCGGGCTCGCCATCCTTGAAAGCGATGGCCCGTGCATAGAGGAGTTTGCCCGGCGGCAGAGTGAGCTCCAGAGTCTGGGTCTGGCTGCAATAGCGGCTCATCGTGAGCAACCCCTCGGCCTCCCAATCGGGATTTTTACGCAGGACCAGACCGCCCGCGTTGCCGGAGGGGTACCCCTTTTCGTCGTAAAGCCAAAGATTGGCCCCCTCTTTTTTGGCAACTTCGATCGCCCTCTGGAAGGCGGCCCAGTGCTCTTCGCTCTCCATGTATTGGTCAAAGGAGACGTTGCTCACAATCCCGCCAAAGCCGCGGTCCTGAAGCAGCTTCTTGCGGGTGGCATCCTGCTGTTCATGAGAATTGGGCCAGTTGTGAATGATCTGCATAATCTTCGTCTTGGCCGGCGGCTGCGCGAATTGCCCCCTGAGCTCTTCCAGACTGAACTCAGCCTGTCCGCTGCCATCTGCCGCTGCCGTTGCCAAACCGATCGCTTGCGCTCCGATAACCAGAGCCACTCCCAATACATTCTTCATCCAACTCACGGAAGCCATTCTACCCAAAAGCCGCGCCGGAATAAACATGAAATCTCCTGGAAGTGACGAGTGGCCGCCTGCATTGCCTCAAAAACAGGCGTCACCGAAAAGGGGAAGAACCACGGATGAACACCGATGGACACGGATTTGCGATATGCGTTCTGTAACGACAGAGACATTTGCTGAAGTGTTTGCTGTTTTGCCCTGAGTTTCGTGGGCTTTACCTTGCACGGCTCTTCGAGCCACCCAAACCAAAACATCCGTGTTTATCCGTGTCTATCCGTGGTTCTCTGTTCCTTCTTCATTGGCATCCCTGCGGGATGCGATTTTGCACGTGGTCGGGGCGTTATTGGGCTTCGGGGGAGTCCAGACCGGCAAAATCGAGGAACCATTGTTCGGGCTCGCAGGTGAAGGCTCGCTCAATCCCGTCGCCGTCGCGATAGGAGAGGCTCCGTGCATGGAGCGCCTGCCAGGGCAGGAGGAGCTCCCGGCACTGTTGGCCGCTCAGGCGGCCTTCCACCAGGTCCAGGTAGTAGCGCTCATCCAGTCCGTAGAGTTTATCGCCCACGATGGGGCAGCCAAGCCAGGCCAGATGGATTCGTATCTGGTGTTTGCGTCCGGTGAGGGGGGTGAGCTCCAGCAGGCTGAAGGTTTGGCCCTCTTTTTGGAAGGTATGAAGCAGGGAGTAACGGGTTTGCGCGGGGGCGCCATCGCTGCGGACGCAATCCTTGATGACGACGGGGCTTTGCAGATCTTTGCCCAGCGGCTGATGGATGGTGCCGCTTGCCGGGCTGGGGACGCCATAGACGATGGCGAGATAGGTTTTAGTGAACTTGCCCTGCTGCAGGAGAAAACCCAGCGTCCGCGCGGCCGTGCCGTTTTTGGCGGCCAGCACAATCCCGCTGGTTTCGCGGTCCAGACGGTGGATGAGGTGAATCTCCGGCGCGCCCTCTTCTTTTACGGACCAGCCGCAGGGGCCCCCTGCCCGCCAGACGCATTGCCGCGGGTTCTGTCGCAACGGGCAGGAGCCCAGATGGATGCGGAGCCGCGCGATGAGGCTGCTCAGGCAATCGCTCTTGGTAGGATGACAGACGAGGCCGGCCGGTTTATTGACCAGCAGGAGCTCCGAATCCTCATAGACGATATTGAGCAGGCTTTCCTCTTTGGGTGCTTCCACTGGAGGGTGAGTCTATCAGATTTCGTGGTTTTTGTATCGGGTAAAGCTTTTCCGGAGACTGTTTTTTATTTTTCGGTCGGGGATTCCGGTTCAATGGCGAAGGTATTGAGGAAGGATTCCACCCGTTTTTGGGCGCTCTGCCGGTCGGGGTATTCAGAGGTCACCAACTGATAGTGATACCAGATTTTGCGGTCTTTCCTGAGCAGCCGGAACTTGGCGAAGTTGCCGGTGGAGAACTGCTCATTGGAGTAGAGCGAATAGGCGAGCGCGCGGATTCCGTTGGAGAGGATTTCAAGCTCGTTGAGCTGGACCGGTTTGCCGTGGACGTTGATATAAATCTGCTTTGAGGAGAGGATTTCAGCCCCACCGGATTTGAGGCAAATCGGCATCGGGTGCAGGTTGGTAATATCGGCCACTTCCAGCGCCAGAACGCTTACCGAGGAGCGATTATCGAAGTACTCCATCCGGCTAATCCAGGTACAGCCGGTGAAGAAGTTGAGGTCGCTCTGGGTCACTTCCCCCTTGCGCGCCAGCCACTCTCCGGATTGGAGCTCCTCCAGGCTCAGGCGAATCGGCGCGCCGTTCTCCACCGATTGCCTCTGCGCAAGCATAAAGAGCAGTATCGCGGAGAGCACCGACAAAAAGAGGAGGCTTTGGAGCCGGGGCCACGCTTTTTTGTAATAGACCCAGAGGCTCCAGAGTCCCAGGAAGAGCCAGCCCAGAGCCAGCTTGGCCAGCAGATAGGAGAGGGCCCCCCTGAGCTCGAACTCCAGATAATGCCCCACCCAGAAGGAGAGGGAAGGGGTCGCCAAAACCGCAAAAAAGAGGCTCGGAGACTGAGAAATAAAAACGGAGATACCAAAACGCAATCCAGTGGCCAGATAAAAAAAGGCAAGCGCCAGGAGGATGCTGAGCGCATGGACACGGCTCGCCCCGAAACTGAAATAGAGCCAGCCGGCCGCAACGGCTACCATCGCCGCGATGAACCATCCCGCATGGCTTTTCACACCCCGGGCCGGCTCCGCAGTGACCGGAGCGATCGCAGTGACCTTGCGGCGCAGGTACTCGCAGAGCGGCAGAACGGCCAGAGCGCAAACCCAGATGACCCAGCCGCCACGCTCCAGCGGCGAGTCAATCCAGGTCCTGTAGATATAATGGGCCTTGCTCAGGAGCGGCAGGGCGCAGAGAAGCCAGAGCAGGTTTTTGAGAGCGGTATTCATTCTGTTTTTTGAGAAGCCGCTTTTTTGGGGAAGAGCGCCCCCACGCCGACAAAGAGAAGGATGGAGAGCAGCACCATCCCAAAACCGAGCGAGGTGTGAACGGTATCTGAGATGAAAATATCGCCGACGATTTCAACGCCCAGCAGCGTGATGACCAGCCGGATGGTGTTGGAGACGAGCAGGATCGGCAAAAGCATGAAAAAATGCAGCAGTTGATAGAGCGGCCCCCGCTGCATGGAAAAAGAGAGTATCCAGCAGATAAAGAGCATCGCCTCCAGTTGTTCAATGCCGCTGCAGGCGGCCGTGATGGCGATGAGTTTGCCGTTGATGCTGACGGCCGTCTGGTCAGCCATTGAATCGAACCCGAACAGGCTCAGTATCTCCGAAGAAAAGCCGGCGCTCATGATACGCATCGGCAGGCTGATGAGATGCTGCAGATATTCTGCCTGGGGCAGGATGAGCGTCCAGACCAGGAGCGCCCCGGCTCCGTAAAGCCCCATCCTGAGATTGCCAAAGAAGAAGACTCCCGCGGCAAGCAGAGTTGGCAAAACCCAGAGTTTAGCTCCCGTGAGGGTCAGGAGGAGAGCCAAAGCCAGGAGAGCCCAGGCGGTCCACTGGCTCGGTTTTTGGGGATGCTGCCAGCGGGTTTTATTCTCTACCCCCTCTGCATAGAGGGGGTAGAGAATAGCCGCGCCCCAGGCCCAGAGCGCCAGGGCGGAATCCCAACTGGCGGAAAAGGTAACATACCAGACGCCCAGCAGGGCCGCCCCCAGAAGGAGGAGGCCCGAAATCGGCGGCGTTTGGGCTACCGTTTTTAGAAGCTGATTGAGCTTATTCATTCACAGCGGCGGCAGCGGCTTCCAGTGCCTCGTTGGCTTTTTTGAGCACCTCCAGAGCGGTTTCATCCGTCGGCTGAATCTTCAGGACTTCTTCGGAATAAGACTTCTTCAGGAGGTCAGTATCAGCCTCCGCGGCTGCACCGTTATAGGCTTTGACCAATACGTCGGGGATGCGGGCATCATTGGGGCCAGCTTGCATGGCGCGTCTGAAAGGCTCGATTGCCTCAATGTAGCGTCTTTTCTCCAGGTAGCGCAGACCGAGTTGATAGGGGGCTTCGGAGCCGCCATTGCCGAGCTCATCGGCACGGAGAGCCGACTGCATGGCCTGCTCTGATTGGCCCAGGGCCGCCTGAGCGGCCGAGAGAACCGCATAGGGGAAGCCATCCTTTTGCTGAGGCACGCAGATATCTTTCAACAGAGTAAGAATCTTTTGCTGATCTTCTCTGGAGTCGCTTTCCAGGAGCAGCGCCGCCAGGCGGACCTTGAGGTCATCGGTATTCGGGTTGTCTTGAATGGCCTCTTCCAGAACCGTACGCGCATCTTCCTTGCGGTCAAGCGAGTAGAGCAGAGTCGCCAGAGCGGAGCGCACACCTGGCGCCTGCGGGTAAAGGGCGATCGCTTCGCGCAAGAATGACTCTGCCTTGGCGGTATCGTTTTCTATCATTGCCAGACGCGCAAGCAATCCCTTGGCAAGCATCTGCTTGGTCGGGTCTTCGGAGCTTTCCAGAGATTTGATGAATTCTTCCGGATTCTGGCCCGAGGAGATGATGTAGTTGCCGGCCTCTTCGCAGATTTCAACGGCGACGTAGGGGGCCGCCTCGGTGTAGCGCTGGACTGCTTTCTCGGTCCGTCCAGAGTTGGAGGCAAAGCGTGCCTGGAAAATGGCGGCCACGTGGCTGGTCGGGTCCTGTCCGAGCTTGGCTTCGGTCAGGGCATACCCTTCATTGTACATTCTCAGGCCAAAGTAGGCGATGCACTTGGCTTCAAAGGCGGGGTCGCTGACCGGGTTCCCCTTGAGCAACACATCTGCATAGCGTACGGCTGCCGCGTAATCCTGGCTGTTCAGAGACTGAACCATCGCATAGCCGACGGCGATGGGGTGCTCCGGGGCAATGACCAGCAGCGCGGCGGCCAGGCTGTTGGCCGCTTCGGTCTCTTCAGCCTTTTCGGCGGCGGAGATCAGCTCAAGCAGATGCTGCTGGAGCACCTCTTTGAGCTTGGTCGGCAGCTCCGCTGAAGCCAGCATCTGGGCGGATTCGGCCGCGTTTTTGATGTCTTTCAGGTCGCTGGCCAGTTTGAATTTCAAGATTCTCCCGACCATTCGGTTCTGGAAGCTGCCCGCGAGGTTGATGTATTGGAGGGCTTTCTCGTTTTCTTCCGCGAGTGAGGCGACCAGCGCCCGCAAATAGTAATCGAGCGCCAGCCCCGCCTTGGAGGCGACGTTGAGCTCTTCGGTCATCTTGAGGATGGCTTCCCTGTCATTGTCGGTGAAGGCCAGCTCCACGCAGGTGAGCAGCAGCGGTATATTGGCGCGTTGCATCTGGTAGACTTCCTCGAAGGCGGCTCTGGCTTCCTTCACGTTCTCCTGGGCCAGGAAGCATTGCGCCCTGAGGAGCGTGGCGTCTACTTTGGCGTAGGGGTCGGCTCCGGTGATGAGCTCCAGATGTTCAATCGCTTTTTCGAGCTCGCCTCTGGAGAGGGTATCGCTGGCCAGGACGACGTTGATGCAATCGCGCACCCCTTCGGATTCGGTCTGGCCGTAGAGCTCCGCAAACCGGCTGAAGGCATTGAAGGTGCCCTCCTTCAACGCTTCATTGACCTGGTACAAGGCCAGGTATGGCGATTGGCGCCCGGAGAGCTCCTCCTTGATATCGAAGGAGAGTTCGGCATCTTCGCGGCCCAGAGCGATGAGGCAGAGCCGGTAGAGGAGTGGATCGGTTAAGTCTTTGGTCGGCTTATTGATGATGTATTTTTCATAGGCGTATATGCCGGCGCCGCCAAAGAAAGCGGATTCGAAGAACTTGAGAAGCACCTTCTTGTCCAGTGGGTTCAAGACCATCACTTCACCCCAGAAGTACATGCTGGAGTAGTAGTCGTTCTCCTCTTCGGAGAGCTCGGCCAAAAGCCGAAACGCCCCTTCGTTATGGCGGTCGCGAATGACTACCTTGGCGAGAATATCCTTGGCTTTCTTTTTTTCTCCCGCCTTGATGGCTTCGGAGGCTTGTGTCATGAGCTGGGAAGTCGATTTATGGACAAAGGCCAAATAACCTATCCCACCCAGAGAAAGAAGCGCCGCAGCTACCAGCGCGATGAGTATCAAGCTTTTAAGTTTCATAATAGTAGTGTTCCGTTTTTCTGCAAACGTCCGGCTGGAGCATATCTGAAACAGGTTCTCACCCCAAACCAGATATTTTAATTTTGAGATACTTTATTTTTGGTGCCGGCAATCTCTGAGCCAGCTGTTCATCTGGCAAAAGTAAAAATATCCTCACCGAATGTATCTGAACTTTTTTATTTTGAAAAGATATTTTTGTATGAATATAAAAAAAATTTCTCATCAGTTTGCTCTTGTTTGAATGGATGTGATGGAATATGCTTTGGCAGGTGGAATCTGTTTGCTCTGTGAACCCAAAAAGTATGAATAAAAAAACATTTCTCTCACTCGCGTTGGCTGCCGCCCTGATGGGCGGTTTTTTGGCCGATTCTATCGCAAAAGATTACTCAATCCTCGCGACCAGTTGGACGATAAAACTCAATAGTGCCCCGTCGGCGGAGTCAACCGATATTGACCAGAGCGCTCCGGACTGGAGCCCGCTCTTTGCCGGGATTGATTTCCGAAAAGCTGAAAGCGATGCCCCGCTCCAGAAGGTCTGCGTCTTGAGAATCGATACGGAGCAGGAGGGGCTGCGCTTTTATACGAACGGGCGCTATCAGGATTTCAAAGATACGGAAAGGGAAACCGAACGGACGACAACGGTCGATTTCCTCACCGAAAACGAGCTGAACGTGGCCGTCAACGCCAATTTCTACTCCCCCTTCAATGCCGAGACCCGCGTCAGCCGCGGCCCCTCCAACGTGATCGGGCTGGCGGTCTCCGATGGCGTGCTGGTCTCCACCGCGGATAACAGGTATCCATCCTTTACGGTTTCTTTCGGCGGCGTTCCGGAGATTCGCGAGCTGGGCCCGGAGGATTCCATTGAAGGTATCCACACGGCTGTGGCGGGCAACAGAATCGTTCTCAGGGAGGGGAAGGTGGTCGAGCAGAGCGATAAGGCGATCCATCCGCGGACGGCTGTGGGGATTTCCCGGGACCGGCGCTATGTTTATTTGATGACGATTGATGGGCGCCAGCCGACCTTCAGCATCGGGGCCAGCTATGAGGATGTTGGCCGCTGGATGCTTGAATTTGGCGCCTGGGAGGCTTTGAATCTGGATGGCGGCGGCTCGACGACCATGGTGACTCGGGAGGCTCTGGGCAAGGCCAAAGTGTTGAACTTGCCGATTGGCAACGGAAATATTCCGGGCAGCCTGCGCCACAATGCGAACCACTTGGGGGTTGCCATCAAAAAGGGAAAATAATATTACCCTCCTTCTATCAGCGGCAGGGACTTAAGGATAAAATTTGCAAAATCGATGTTTGACATTTTGCCTCTGCTGGCCTTAGACTGTGCGCTGCGTTTTTTGGGTGTCCGCATTTAATTTAGAATAAAACGAAGGACGCCATCGTCTAAGAAGACGGGAAACTGAAAGGTTTTTGTAATGAGAAAACTAATCTTAACAACCGCTGTGCTGGCCGCTCTGGCCGCGATAAGTGCGAATGCAGCCGATGCCAAGCTGGAAGACTTCACTCAGGAAGTGAAGTTAGCCGGCGGCCGGCCTTTCAAAATTGAAATGATTGCCATTCCGGGTGGAAAAGTTACAATCGGCGCCGCCAATGGTGAAGCCGGTCGTGGAGAATTCGACCTGGACCAGGAAGAAGTAGAGGTCAAACCGTTCTACATGAGCAAAACTGAAGTGACCTGGGCGCAGTTCGAGCCCTGGGTGTGGGATAGCTCCCTCAAGGTTGAGCTCACCAAAGAGGTACTGAAGAAAGAAAACGTGGACGGGCTTTGCAGACCCAGCTCTCCCTATGGCACCATTGCCCGTGGTCTGGGCGATGGACGCAACTATCCCGCACTGGGCATGACACTGTTTGCCGCGGAGAAGTATTGCGAATGGCTGAATAAACAAACTGGTAAGAAATTCCGTCTCCCCACAGAGGCTGAGTGGGAATATGCGGCCCGCGCCGGCAGCACCACTCCTTACTATTGGGGCGACGACCCCAAGGAGGCCTCCAAGTATGCCTGGTTTGAAGGCAATTCGGACTATACCACCCACCCCGTGGGCAGAAAGAAAGCCAATGATTTCGGACTCCATGACATGCTGGGCAACGTTGCCGAGTGGGTGCAGGTGAAGTCTGACGACCAGGAGTGGACCATTCTCCGCGGCGGTCACTGGGAAAGCAAAGTGGAAGGTATCCGCCTTGCCACTCGTGACGAAGAAAAGATCGAGTGGAACGATATGGACCCCAACCAGCCCAAGAGCATTTGGTGGTTCGCCTCGGCCAACTGGACCGGTATCCGTCTGGTCTGTGACGCCGAATAAATTAAGATAACGGCCATAAACGGCCGAAAAATGTGAACTCTCCCCAGAGTTTCAAAAAAAGGGACGCTGACCAGGCGTCCCTTTTTCATTGAAGCGCAGAACCCGCGGATGGACACAAACGGAAGAGGAGCGGGAACCACGGATGGACACGGATAGACACAGATGTTTTGCGTCGGGTAGTCTTTAACGATATGTGCACAATGAGAACTACAATATCCAGGTCAAAGCGGTAAAAGCCCTCAGAGAATTATCCGTAACGTCCGGAGGGCACTTCACAAATCCGTGTCCATCCGTGGTTATCCGTGGTTCAACCTTGTATTGCCTCAAAAACAGGCGTCACCTTGAGGTATGCGGAGCATACCATTCTTAAGCATCCCGCAGGGATGCCAGAACATAGCCAGGGGTCATAGACCCCTGGTCAGAATGATAATAATATCCCTACCCGACCCCATAGGGGTCGCATCCCCATTGATTGAGGACCTGTTAAGTCTCTATTGGGCTACGCGGTAGAACGTCTTGCCTGTTTTGGGAATATCCACTTCGTATTTGCCCTCTTGTATGACTTCTACCCGATTCCAAAGAATGAGGTCACTGCTGGCCTGGAGGCTGCCTCCGCTAAAGGTCAGAACGAACTTTCCACCCTCAACCGCATAGGCCAACTCAGGCACTGTCGGTTCAGACCCCGGCGTCCATGTCGCCGTAGCAATTCCCAGCCAGGGATTCGTCCAGCCTTCAGTGCCCTCTATGTAGTAAATAGTCTCCAATGCGGTGCAATAGGAGAAAACATCACTTCCCATGCTCGGCGCATCGCCTTTGAAATATAGACTCTTCAGACGGTAGCAACTATCGAAGGCATAGCTTCCGATATTGACAACGCTCTTGCCCATAACAACGTTTGTCAAATTGGTGCAAATCTGGAACGCTCCGCTTCCAAGAGTGGTCACACTATCGGGGACTGTGATGCTTATAAGACCGCCACATCCATAGAATGCTTTTTCCCCGATGCTGGTGACGCCGTCGGGTATTGTAATACTCCACATACTGTAGCAACCAGAGAAGGCATGATTTCCGATGTTAGTGACACCGTTGCCCATTGTCACGCTTGTCAAAAACATGCAACCGAAGAATGCCCTACTACCAATAGAAGTAACATTATCCGGAATGTTGATGCTTTCCAGCTCCATACACTCAAAAAATGCTCCATCTCCAATTTTGGTGACATTGTTTGGGATGATGATGTATCTCAGACTCGTGCATTTCATGAATGTTCCGTTTTGAATCTCAGTAACACTATCGGGGATTTCTATGTTTTTCAGATTGCTGCAGCCGGCGAATGCTCTTTCTCCGATAGAAGTGACACTATCGGGGATTTCTATGTTTGCCAGACTCGTGCAGCCCATGAACACTTCGTCTTGAATTTCAGTAACACCGTTACCTATTGTCACGCTTGCCATACTGGAGCAGTCACGGAATGCGGTGTAACCAATGCAAGTGACGCTGTCAGGAATTACAACGTTTGTCAGGCTGCCGCATCCGGAGAATGCGTATACCCCAATGTTGGTAACGCTCTCTGGAATAGTGATGTCGGTTAATGTATTGCACTCGGAAAATGCACTGCCGGCAATATAAGTGACCGTGTCCGGAACTGTATAGGCGGTATCTTCATTCAAGGGCGAGTAGCGAACTAATATTTTCTCTCCCGTGCTGAACAATATGGGAGGCAGCTTGTCACACCCATCAAACGCATAGTTGCCAACGTAGGATACGCCGTCCGGAATGTTGATTGACTTCAAACTTTCGCATTCCAGGAATGCATAATTGCCTATTTCTTCAATCGTCTCAGGTAGAATAATCTCTGGTAAATTTTTACAATAATAGAATGCGGAATCCGCAATTTCAGTAGTTCCACCCAGTTCGACTGCCAATAAATTTCTGCAGTTTGCAAAGGCTCCAAAACCTATACTGGTTACAGATACCGGTATGTGAACTCTGAAAATATCATATTTACCAAAAAAAGCTTCTTCTCCAATCTGAGTCACGGGGTAACCCTCTATTTCAGAAGGTATTTCCAGATAAGGAGACGTCCCGGTATAGCCTGTAATTATGGCCTCGTTGTCAGTGATTTCATAGGTGAAATCGCCCGAGGCTGACCATTCAGCGCTCAACACGCCGGCCCCTTTCCATGGCGAACTCCATCCGATCGTTCCCTTTTCGTAATATACGACGCAATGATCGTCCTCAAATATATTTTCCGGTGCCTCCGGTGCGTTGCCTCTGAATTGAACCGTTTTGAGATGCGGGCAATTCGCAAACGCGCGCTCACCGATAACCGTGACGGTTTCCGGGATGATGATGACATAGATACCTGAGCGCTTCGAAAAAGCGTTTTCACTGATTTCCGTAACGGGTACTCCGTTAAGAGTATCGGGAACCACCACCACCGGAGAATTCCCTGTGTAAGAAATAACAGTCTCGCCATCACTCTCGAAATCACTCTCTTTGGCTTGTAACTCTGCATAATTCAGAGAGCGATTCAGCGCATAGCTCAAGAATTGCTGATTGCTGTTGCGGACTTCATTCAGGTCCTCCTCATAGGTTCTGGTCTGCCAGCCCAATCTATCGTTCAGATAATAGAGGGTAGGAGTCTTGTTTTGGATGGGGTCGACAAAATACTCGGGGTTTTCTGTATGTGCGACTGCTTTGATGGCAAAAGCATTTGTGTTGAAAGATACCCTATAATCATCTACCAGGAACGCATCATAGGAAATTCCCGGATTATCCCCCAGGAAATAAACCTCTTTCAGATTCCCGCAATTCATGAAGAAGCTATCCCCATGATTATTCTGGTAATACTCCTCTTTGATGTACCCGCATCCCAGGAAAAAGCCATCCTGAACCCCGTTAATTCCGGCTCCCATGATGACAGTTTCCAATGCGCAGCAATGTTTGAACATATAGGAACCGGCCTCGACACAACTATCCGGAATATAGGCGAATTTCAGTTTTTCACATTTGTAAAAAGCCGAATCTCCGATCGTTTTGACATACGCCGGAATATCGAGCGCTTCCAAACTTCTGCAGTTTGCGAAAGCCCCCGCGCCTATGCTCGTCACGGTGTCCGGAATATTTATTTCCTGAAGATTCACGCAGCCAAAGAAGGCATCTTCTCCGATGGCTTCCAATGTGGGAGGAAGATATATTTGCCGCAATCCTTTGCACTTATAGAACGCGTTTTGACCTAGAACACTCATGCTCTCGGGAAGAACCAAACTCATCAAACCGGTACAATTGTAAAACGCATGATTCCCGAAGGAAATCACTCCCTCCGGAATAATATATTCACCCTCTTTTCTCGGGGGATATTGAACCAATACCGTTTCGTCTTTATTGAAAAGAACACCACCCAGACTGCTGTAATGGGGATTATCGGGTGCCACCTCAATATTTACTAAACTCGTGCAACCCAGGAACACCCTTGCTCCCATAGAGGTGACACTCTCAGGGATGCTGATACTTATCAGGCTGCTGCAATGGGAGAATGCGTGATTCGGAATAAGAGCCACTGAATAGTGGATTTCTCCACTGGCGACCGAGGCGGGAATGGTTACTGCTCCGGAGAGGGTAGTATTCGGTCGTTTAGCTACCGAGACGGTGCCGGTTGCGCCTTCTTCGCTCAGGACGGTGTATTTGAAGTTATCATCGGTAAAAATATCACCGACTGCGGCCTGTACTTTTGGCAAAATCAGAAGCGATGCCAGAAGGATGAATGACGTAATGAAGCGCGCAGCGGCGCAGGAGTAGGAGGATTTTTTTGCCTTCATAATTAGCATTTTCCGTATATTTTAGAACAGACAGTACCCTAATCAGGTTAAATTTATTTTTCCATTTGTAAAGGAAAGATTTCAAATAGTACGAATTACAAAGGAACCACGGATGAACGCAAACGGAAAAGGAACAGAAACCACGGATGAACACGGATGAACACAGATGTTTTTGATTGTGTCGGTTCAAGCTGGTGTGCGAAATAGGATCAGTTGGCATTTAAGTCGAAACAAATAGCAATTTCAAAAACTCCTTCTCGCAGGTAGGAAACCACGGCAAGGAACCACGGATGAACACAGGTAGGCACAGATGTTTTGCGTCGGGTAGTCTTTAACGATAGGTGCGCAATGAGACCTGCAGTATTCAAGTAAATACAGTAAAAGCACTCAGAGGATAAAAGCACTCAGAGGATTACCCACAATTTTCCAAGAGGCACTTCACAATTCCGTGTTCATCCGTGGTTCCTGTTCCGGTTCCTTACCCCTGTGCATCCGTGGTTTCAGGGAGAAATGCGTTTTTATATTATCATTCTGGGGGATTGACAGTTGGGGTGAAACCTGAGAAACTCGTCCGAAGTTTATGAGTATTCCTACTTATACGATTCCAAAGTTTGACCTGTTAGCGGTTGATTGGTCGATATTGATCATCTATTTCATCTTTGTCCTTGGTGTCGGTTTTGCCTTGAAGCGGTACATGAAGACCAGTACGGATTTCTTCCTGTCGGGCAAATCGATTGCAGCCTGGATCACCGGTTTGGCTTTCATATCGGCCAACCTGGGAGCGCAGGAGGTGATCGGCATGGCGGCATCGGGGGCCAAGTATGGTATCGCGACGAGCCATTTTTACTGGATTGGCGCCATTCCGGCGATGATCTTCGTCGGTATCTTCATGATGCCCTTCTATTACGGCTCCAAGGCCCGGTCGGTTCCCGAGTATCTGAAACTGCGCTTTGACGAAAAGACGCGCGGGTTTAACGCGCTCTCTTTTGCG
>Ga0123334_1003626_pt1 | contig 16481 bp, 8 predicted proteins | sample BiotimSIPDNA_FD_89706 | JGI IMG/M metagenome (GOLD analysis project Ga0123334, IMG submission 89706) | Anaerobic biogas reactor microbial communites from Washington, USA - Biogas_R1 time_0 SIP DNA | ecosystem: Engineered > Bioreactor > Anaerobic > Unclassified | place: Washington, USA | collected... | reverse complement strand
TTTACCCATCGCAGTGTGTCTTTAACATGTGAAATGTGGCTTTGACCATCGGTATATACTGTCCTGATGTTCACAAAAGCAACCGGAAAATCAGCCTTGATGCTTTTCATGATTACTTCGGTTTCCATTTCAAAACGGTTATAGGTGATTGATATTTTCTTTAACATCTCAGTTGAATATAAACGGTAACCGCACTGACAATCGAGAATTGTTGACTTACATAAAAAACTCATTATTTTTGATGTAAGTACGTTTGAAAAAATGCGCGCAGGTGGCATTTTGCCGGCTTTTTTTTCACGGTTACCAATACAAATGCCTGTTTGCGGATGCTTCTCTACATAATCAATAAATTGATGCAGATCCTCCGGCGCATGCTGTCCGTCGGCATCAACAGTAAAGATCCATTTGGCACCCCTCTTCATACACCATGAAAAACCGGTTACCAGTGCGGCTCCTTTACCAAGATTGACAGAGTGAGATAAATACGTCAGGTTCATCTCATTGCAGTACTGACTTGTGCCATCCATTGATGCATCATCAACAATACATAATTTACAGGATGGTACATACTCAAGAAGGGCTGGAATCAGTTTTCTCAAAGTATTAACTGCTTTGTATGATGGGATAACGATATAAGTAGAATCAGGCCAGTGATATTGCATGCAGATTCTCCTCGATTTTTTTTCGCAACAGTTCTATTGATGCATCCGATTTTTCCAGATCACCAGCGGTAACAATTTCACCCGTTCTGATTGTCAATCTGGCGAATGGTTTCGGGATGATCATTCTATCCCATGATTTTAATTGCCAGTACCTTGATGGATGTACGGCAAGAGGCACAACCGGAGCACCGGTCATAACACAAAGATGTGCAATACCGCTTTTAACAACACCACGGGGGCCCCTGGGCCCATCAGTTGTAACAGCGATGTTGCGATTACTCTGTAAAGCTCTCAGGCTTTGACGGTATGCTGAGAAACCATGCCTGCTTGATGAACCCTGAATAATGGTATAATTCCATTTCTGTGCAACAGCAGATGCCCTGATTCCATCACGGCTTGATGAAACAATAACAGAAAAATTCTTGTTCCGGAAAGCATTTGCCAGCGGTAACAGATCTGAATGCCAGATCGCATAAAGTTTTCCCTTGCCGGGATTCTCAAGGATATCTTCAATACTGCCTTTTCCAACCTCTTTACGCCAGGTTGATCCAAGTAGTGAGCCAATAATCCAGATCAGGGCGCTGATAGTGTCCATTTTTATCGGTGTACTATGGATGTCTTTTGTCGTATCGTTTAAAATTTTCATAGTAAATCGCTTAATAAAAAATCATTACACCCGGACTTTTCTGCCTGACCGGACTTCAGTACATCAGAAATACCCCAAATAAATCACAATGTGCTGCACAAGATTGTCACTGATACTATAGGATTATGTGTAATCCAGTTCAGAAAATAATAAAAAAAACGGTTAAAAGACAGGGTAATGCAATATATCTCATAAAGAGAAGGATTGTTGAACCGGAGACCTCCGGATGGAGGTTGATGTATCACAGGTCCAGTTTCATACATCCATGGTGAATGGTATGCGGCAGCGTTAGTTTAACTGCTAAATCAGAAAAAAACTGTTTTACAAGGCAATTTGACATATTAAAAAAATTAACATTGCTCGTAAAAATAATTAGCTCTATAATAAAAAGGCGAAAGAATAACAATATGTACATGCATCTACCGAATCGTTCATGGTTGAGTAAGGTGAATCAAATCATTGAAAAGGATATGCACCTTGAACCCACTCGAACAATTTGTTTCTGTTGAAGAGCGGCCTGATGGTGTGTATGTAAAGGTGACCAGGGCTGAGAAAGAATCACTACGAATGGATCTGATTCGAAGTGCTGTGGAAAATGCATTTGTCATGAATTTTAATTACGCAAAGTTTGAAGATGTCGTGATGAGGGCCAGGGGTGTATTTGAGCGTATTGGTTCGTTGTTTGAAATTTACAATCCGGATTTAGAGAAGTATTTTTTTGTTACTACAACAGCACAAATAGCAGCATTGAAAGTGAGTAGCGGGTGTCTTGCGATGGGTAAGAGACCTTCAGGGAATATGCTGAGGTACTATTTGAACAGAAACGGTATTTCGCATAATGTAAATATCGAATCAATCCGGGATCTGATTGCTGAAAACAGGTGGGATGAATTTGTAACTGTTGCTGAAATCACTCCTCCTGTTGACGGTTCAGATTCAAAAATTGAAATGCTGATATCAATTGATCAGAATCTGCAGCCTACAGTGCGGTCTGATGGCTCTGTTGACTATCGCGATATCCGTTCATTTACATCGGTGACAAAAGGGCAATTACTTGCTGTAAAACATCCCCCAACCCCAGGCCGGCCGGGAATCGGACTTGGGGGTGAAGAGCTGCCACCGGTTCCAGGCATTGATTACAAACTCCCGAACGGAAAAAATACAGAAATATCTGTAGATGGTAAGTACCTGCTTGCATCAAAAACAGGGATTGTCTTTCTTCACCATGGATTGATTAGTATTGTAGAAATTCTTAACATAAACGGAAATGTAGATTTTAATGTCGGAAATGTAAAATATAGCGGCGATGTACTTATCTGCGGAAGTGTGATGCCGGGGTTTACTGTTGAATCAGAAGGTACAATCCATATTAAAGGTGAAGTCGAGTCTGCAAGAATCATTTCACGCAACGGAATGGTTATTGTTGAAAAAGGAATTCTTGGGAAAAGTGATACTCAAATAAAAGCTAAAACCGGAATCGTTGTCAGTTTTGCTCAGGAAGCAGAACTTTTTACTGAAGGATTGCTGGAATTTGATAAGTTTTTAATGCATTGTGACTGTACCTGTGAAACACTTGAGGGACATGGGCACAATGCAAGCGTTATTGGCGGTATCATAAAAGCAGAACGAACTGTGACCATTAAGCAGGCGGGTACAGAACATGGTTCATTGACAAAAATCATATTGTTTGACAAGCGCAAGACACAAATTGAGGATAAAATCAGGGAGTTGCTACTACTTGATAAAAAACTGAATGTGGAACTTGAAACAGTTGAAAAACAGTTGAAAACGAAAATCGCACTGATTAAACGGACTGATGAAGTATCAACACGTGCCAGAGACGAGGTGAAAAAATGGGTTGATGCTTATAACCTTACGGTACAAAAAATCAAATATGTGGCAGAAAAAATTGAATCCGCAAAAAATGAACCTGGTGGACCAGTGCTGTATGATGGTTTTGTGTACATACAGGGTCCGGTTTTTACCGGAACAGAACTTGAACTATATGGTGTAAAATATTCCGTAGTATCAAATATGTCAAATAAACGTTTCAGGGTTAGTAATAGTGGCATTCAAGCTGGAGAGTAGAAATGACAACTGCATTATCAATAGAGCACAAAATGGGAAGTACCTGGATCACATTACCGGATGGAATCTCGATGTATAATAGTCGGGACATTGAAAAATCAATCGTCGGTAATTTAGAAAAATCATCATCATTGGTACTTGATTTCTCAAATACCCATAATCTGTTCAGCTCAGGATTAGGGTTGATTATACGAATCCGAAAAGCTGCGACTGAGATGGAATGCAAATTATGTCTTGTCAATGTTACCGGGAAAATCAGAGAACTATTATCTGCATTAAATCTGAGTAAACTGCTCACCATATACGCGACAGATGTTGAATATGAGCTGTCGCGCAGTGACTTATGGAAAGAGGGTGCCATTAAATCACTTGGATTTCTTTTTGTCGCACAGATCGATAACCACATTTATCGGATTAACCTTTCAGGTGAAATGATTAATGGAGCAAAATTTGATCTCTGTGAAAAATTTATTCCATCACCTGAGATTGCAATCTACATATTTGATTTTTCCAATCTTGAGCTGATTGATGAGATCGGGGCGACTCAATTATTACTTCTAACAAGTAAAATCAGGAATTCAAATGGTGAATGTCGCGCTTTTGGCTTAGAGGGTTGGTTACGGGAAACGATTGAAGTCCTCGGGGCGGCAACCTGTATGAGGTTCTATGATAATGAAAAGTCTGCAATAAATAATCTAATTAAATCAAAGCTTTAGATTAGCAGACGTGCAATAAATCCCGAAGAAGTCATATTCTGGAAATTACTAACCGGATAAACAAAACGATCTAAGCGGGGCGTAGCTAAGTTTCATTTGGTTATTATACAATATATTTGTGTATCGCTGTTCATCATGCTTGAAAAATTGATGGCAGTGCATGTATTTTTCTGAATTAAATACTTTTTTTTTGAGGCCGCAGTTAATGGCGGTTGCGGACTTTTTTGTTTTACTGCTGATACCAGAGAGCAGGCAAAAAAATAATGGTACTGAAAGGATAACCAATATGAATCGTCTTGATCTTGCATTCAGATCATTTTTCTGGATTTTTTTAAATAAAAAATTTGCAGACAGGGTAAATGAACATTTTGATTCTGTAAAAGATGAGCAACCCGTTGTTGAATTACCTCCTGCAAAAGTGTCTGAAAAAAAAGGCCGCTCAGAAGCAGTTCAGCTTCTTTCATTGCTTCAGAGAGAAGGTCGATTGGTTGACTTCTTTAAAGAATCGATCTCATCATACAGTGATGCTCAGATTGGTGCTGCTGTTCGTGATATTCATCGCGATTGTTCATCATTACTTACAAAAATTTTCGCAATCGAGCCTCTTGAAAGTAAATCTGAAGGCGAATCAGTGGAAATTCCTCCCGGGTACAGTCCGGAAAAATATCATCTTACCGGTAATCTTACCGGTAATCCCCCTTATAAAGGGGTTTTGCGGCACCCCGGCTGGAAAGTAACAAAAGTGGAATTGCCGGCATGGAACGGGAATGAAACAGCAATTCCGGTGATTGCTCCGGCTGAAGTTGAACTCTAATAAAAATTAACCAGACGCATTTGGTGGTTATAGTGGCGCTATGAACGTTCTCTGTTAACACCGGTGCGTGGAAAATAAGGTTGAAATATGAACCCCAGATATGCTATTGGTATTGATCTTGGAACAACAAACAGTGTTGTCGCATATACAGATATTCAGAACGCTGAAGACAGAAAAGTTAATCTTTTACCGATAAGTCAATTTACATCAAGAGGTACTACTGAATCCCTCAATTCACTTGCCTCTTTCTGCTATATCGCTACTGATCCGGAAATAGAAAATAATAGTTTTAATAGTACAGGTTCAGTCGGACAGGATTATTGCGTTGGTGAACTTGCGCGCAAACAGGCTGCTGATGTTCCTGCCCGGACTGTTTCAGCTGCAAAATCATGGCTCGCAAACAGTAAAGTTGACAGAAGGAGTGATATTCTTCCCTGGAATGCTCCTGATGGCATCCGGAAGCTATCACCTGTTGAGGTATCATCACGGTACTGTCAGGAACTTGTCAAGGAGTGGAAACAATCGTTTCCTGAAAATCCTATTGAGGAACAGCTTGTCGTACTTACTGTGCCTGCATCTTTTGATGCAAGTGCGCGTGAGTTGACTGTTGAAGCTGCGATTAAGGCAGGGCTTCCGCAGACAATGATTCTTCTGGAGGAACCTCAGGCTGCAGTATATGCCTGGCTTGCTGAACAGGGTGATGAGTGGAGAAAACAGCTGAAGGTAGGTGATATCCTGCTTGTTTGTGATGTCGGTGGAGGAACCACAGACTTTACATTGGTTGGTGTTGCCCAGGAATATGGTGTGCTGGTACTGAACCGCATTGCCGTAGGAAATCATATTCTTGTCGGCGGCGATAATATGGACTTGACACTTGCACATTTTGCAGGGACACTCTTCGCGGAGAAGGGAAATAAACTTGACGCGTGGCAATCTGTAGCGCTCTGGCATTCGTGCAGAGCTGCAAAGGAATTGTTATTGTCGGATAATACACTTGAATCTGCTCCGGTGACCATACTCGGGCGCGGATCAAGGCTTATTGGTGGCACCATTTCCATAGATCTGAAAAGGGATGATGTCAGGCGGATCCTGCTTGATGGTTTCTTTCCTGAATGTCAATCTGAAGCAAGTCCGGTCCGTAAGATGATATCCGGTTTCAGGGAGATTGGCTTGCCGTATGAGTCTGATGCTGCGATTACCAGGCATCTTGCACATTTTTTAAGAGCGCACGGTACCAATGGGCAGATGGTCATGCCGACACATCTTCTTTTTAACGGGGGCGTTTTCAAAGCATTACTATTTCGTCAACGATTGATCGATGTTATTCAGGGGTGGTTTACAGGTCATACAGTTCAGATGCTTGATAAAACGCCGGATTATGATTATTCTGTTGCCCGTGGTGCAGCATATTACTCTACGGTAAAAATGGGCAGTGGAATCAGGATCAGAGGGGGAACTGCCCGTTCATATTATGTCGGAATAGAAACTGCCGGTCTTGCGGTGCCGGGATTTGAACGTCCACTTAATGCTCTGTGTGTTGTACCGTTTGGTATGGAAGAGGGGACAACAATCAACGTACCATCAGAGGAGACGGGACTTGTACTGGGTGATACAGTGAATTTCCGTTTCTTCAGTTCTTCGGTTCGTAAAGATGATATAGCCGGTGATATTCTTCAGGGTTGGGATGAGGAGGAACTTTCGGAGACTGATTCTCTCGAAACAAGTCTGCCGGCAAATGACAAGTTTACAGAAGGGTATGTTCCGGTAAAATTCGAATCCCGCATAACAGAACTGGGAATGCTTGAACTCTGGTGCAAGTCCACAATTTCTGATGATGCATGGAAGCTTGAATTCAGTGTACGGGAATAAACTGGTTATAAATATTGATGCACTGGTATCACTGTGTGCATCCCGTGTTTCAATGCTGTAGTGATATAATTTACAAAAAGAGATGTGATGTGATTAATGAATACAAATAATGAAAAAAGCGTACCTGCAAGGTACATTATAGGTATTGATCTCGGAACAACAAATTCTGCTGTTGCATTTGTTGATACCAATGTAAAGCCGCTTCATGTTGAGGATTTCAGGATACTTCAGATAAGTGCAGCAAATGAATCATCATCGACGAATCTCTTTCCGTCATTTCATTATGAAGCGGCCGCAGGTGAATTTGCAAACGGAGCATTGACACTTCCCTGGGATAAAGGAGTAGATAAAAAGGTTGTTACCGGTACATTCGCCCGTGATCACGGTGCTCAGATTCCGGGCCGTCTTGTTGTTTCTGCTAAATCATGGCTTAGTCATGCTGGTGTTGACAGAACGGCACCGTTGTTGCCGTGGCATGCCCTGAGTGATGTGGAAAAAATTTCACCGCTCGAAGCGACAACACGATATCTTCTGCACATGAAAAACGCATGGAATTATGATCATCCGGATTTTTGTATGGAAGATCAGGATGTCATCATTACGGTACCTGCATCGTTTGACGAGATTGCGCGTGAGTTGACTGTTGAGGCTGCTGCGAATGCCGGATTAAAGAAAATTATTCTGCTTGAGGAGCCTCAGGCTGCTTTCTATGCCTGGATTCAATACCATGCATCAGATTGGCAGTCGTTTGTAAGTGCAGGCCAGAAAATTCTTATTTGTGATATTGGTGGCGGAACTACCGATTTCACGTTAATACAGGCTAAGGCATCAGATAAAGGTATTGTTGAATTTCATCGCATTGCAGTTGGCGATCATCTGATTCTTGGCGGGGATAATCTTGATCTTGCCCTTGCGTATCATGTTGAACAAAAAAAACTTGATGGAAAAAAATTGTCGCCGCGTCAGTTTGGTGCCCTTGTCCGAAGTTGTCAAAAGGCAAAAGAAACACTGCTTGGCGAAAATGCACCATCAAAATTGACACTTTCGATACAGGGATCGGGAACATCGCTGATCGGGGGGGCTATTCAGGTTGAGTTGACTAAAGAAGAGGTGGAAAATGTTCTTGTCGAAGGGTACCTGCCGTTTGTCGCATTGACAGATAAACCCCAGACCCGTCAATCCGGATTTCAGGAATTTGGGCTTCCCTATGCGCCGGATCATGCTATTACCAAATACCTTGCATCATTTCTTATGTCACATAGCAAAAACGCTGATCGGGATAATAATGGTGCACAGCCCGATATCGTATTGTTTAATGGTGGGGTTTTTGCCGCATCTGCAATCCGGAATCGAATCATTGACGTGTTATGCCGCTGGTTTGCAGATAATTCAAATCAATGGAAACCAATACTGTTTGAGAATGACTTTCCTGAAAGAGCTGTGGCACGGGGTGCAGCATATTTCGGGCTTGTTCGCAGAGGTGTTGGAGTACGAATCGGGGGGGGGCTGGCCCGGTCGTATTATATCGGTGTCGAAACGGATAATGGAAGCATGGCATTGTGTCTCGCTCCAGCAGGTTTACAGGAGGGACAAAGCATTGTACTTGACACTATGACTTTCAGTTTGCTGATTCGTCAACCAGTTGAATTTCCGCTGTTTGTCTCAAGCAGGCGTACAACTGATACTCCGGGACAACTTATCGCTATTGATCCCCTTGAAATGAACTCATTGCCACCAATTTGTACTGTTTTACGTTCAGGGAAAAATCTTGAAGCTGATAATGTAAAGGTACTCTTGAATGTGAGGCTCACAGAAATCGGAACTCTTGATTTGTGGTGTTCTGAAATAGGTGGAAACAGAAGCTGGAAATTGCAATTTGATGTTCGTTCTGCAACGCGTACAGAAATTGCAGCACATTCTGCACAGGCTGAAAAAGAGGGTTTTATTGATAATGAGACAATTGAGTCGTGTAAAAGACTGATAGCAGATACATTTTCACCAAATGCTTCAATTCAGCCATCGGAACTAATCAGGCATCTTGAAAAAGCAAGTTCAATGGAACGTTCAGAATGGCCGCCATCACTGCTTAGAATGTTCTGGGAAGAGATATTAAATGTCAGCAGTTCACGCAGTCGTGATCCTCTATACGAAGCCCGATGGCTTAATCTGCTTGGTTTCGCACTTCGTCCGGGGTATGGATATGCAGTTGACGATTGGAGAGTGAAACAGACCTGGTTGTTGTTTCAGAAAGGGGTAATTCACAATAAAAATCAGGCTTGCTGTGCCGAGTGGTGGATTTTGTGGCGGCGTATTGCCGGTGGACTTGCATCAGGACAGCAAAAAGCTTTGGCGCAGCCGCTGATCGCTATTGTAAAAAATGTTTTTAAGGAAGTTGACGCAAAAAGAAAAGTAAAGGCAAAAGTCGATGTCAAACTTGGGGCTCATGAACTGGTAGAGATATGGCGCCTGCTCGGTTCTCTTGAATATCTGTCATCTGATGTCAAAGTTGAACTTGGTACTATTGCGTTACGTCTGGTGAACAGAAAGGATCCTCTTGCAGAGGCTGCTGTCTGGGCTATAGGACGATTTGGCGCACGGGTTCCGGTATATGGACCTCTGAATGAAGTCGTTGATTCGCAGGAAGCTGCAGAATGGGCAACGCTGCTTACAACTGTTAAAAAACCAAATGCAACACTGTTTCTTGCGCTTATGCAATTATGCCGGCAGACTACAGACCGGTACAGAGACATTGATCAGACTATACTTGATAGCATTGTAGATTTTATGAAAACAAACAATGCTCCAGAGCATCTTGTTGCACTTGTAGAAAAAGGTGGCGATCTTGATGCAAAAGAGCAGAATGCTGTGTTCGGTGATTCACTTCCCAAAGGATTGCGTTTACTGTAATGAGGATGGGAACCTGATCCGGTAAAAAATATGGAGAAACGGCGTTTTCAAATAATTTTTTATGTAGCAATTTTCTGTATATTGTCATTCTTTTTCTTCGGGATGGTAGCATATGGGGTTTTGCTGCTTCCTCCGGTTCAGACTAAAGCCGTTAATATAGTCGGGAATCAGCTCAGCAGAGTAATTACCGGTGATATTAAAATCGCGAAAGTCCGCTCGAATCTTTTAACCTACATTATTCTTAAAGATTTTTCAATCCGTGACCGGGTTGATCCAAATGTATATGTCTCCGCATCCGAAATAAAGCTGCGGTACTATCTGCCATCACTGCTGAAAAAAAAAATACGTATTACACATACGAATATTGATCAACTGGATGTTCATTTACGTATCAGAAAAAGCGGGAAAATAGAGATCCCCTTTCTATTGAACAATACTATAAAGCCTCTGAATAATGACATAAAACCTGGAAAACGTTCGATGTTTACAGGGTGGGAAATTATACCTGGTTCTGTAAGGATAATGGAGATGAATGCTTCGTTTCATGATAGTCTCAGAAACTATTACAGTGCGGTAAACAGGACATCTGGTGCTGTCAGATTTCCAAAACTTGATTCTATCCTGATTTCCCTTGATGTACCCGATGGTTTTTTTTATAGCAAATGGTGGAACGGAAATGTTGACACATTGCAAACAGATGTGGCTATTACCCCGCGTGGAATGAATGTTAATCATTGCTATGCGAAGGGGAGTGGATCTGATGTAAAAGGGAATGGATGGATTCCGTTTAATTATGATGACCCATGGGATCTTAACGCTGTGGCATCAAGTAAAATCCGTCCCATTTACGCACTGGAAACATATGCTCCTGCCTTTGGTACTGTCGGGTTTGCACAGGCAATAGCATCTTTCAAAGGCTCTTTTAAAAAACCACTCTATTTTGTTGATCTTAAAGGTAATGGTGTTAGTTACAGTGGCATTATGTTTGACGCGTTTTCATTTAAAGGCTGGACAGATGATAACGAGGAGATCCACTATGATTTTAAGGGAGATTCGCCGTATGGAAAAATCAAACTTGATGGAAATGTAAGGATTATTCACCTTAATTCATTTCATCCAATTGTTGATAAATATACAGTTAATACAAAAATTGACAATTTAAAAACAGCAGCATTTGTAAAGTATGTACGTCAACTGGAAAATGTTCCCGGGGATAATGCAAGGCTTAATCTGTATCTTAATGGTAAAGGGTACCGTGATATTCCTGAAAATATCCGCTTTGATGTTGCTGCTTATCAGGGAGATCTGCAGGATACGTTACAATTTGCGGCTGCAATCCGGAATGATGCCTGGAGCATGTATGGAGTGTGGGGAGCAAATGAAATCAACGGGGATGGCGCTTTTGATCTCAAAGGAGGGCTCTCCGGTAACATTAAAGGAAAACTCAACGATGTTAGCCCGCTCTTCAGCTATTTTGTCAAGGAACGTGTTCTGGGACGTTTACATATAGAAAGTAAAGTTTCGGGAAAGGTGAACGCTCCGGTATTCAATGCAAAAATAAACAGCAGCGGCCTGAAATGGCGTGGAAGTACTATTGACACGATAAATGCAAATGTACAGGTTGGAAATAAAAACAATATTGATGATTTGTTATGCTCCGCATATATAAACCTCGATTCTGTAGGGGCTTTTTTTAAAATTCCTGATTTAAAGGGAAATGGATCTGTCAAAGCGGCTGTACATGGTGAATTTACAAAACCACATATTAATATGATGGTAAAAGGGGCAGACCTTTTTTATAAATCAAAAATTGCAGATTCTGTCATTGGAAACATCGTTATTGACAGTATGTACCGTGTTGATGCCGGTAAGTTAATAATTAAAAACCAGAAATCACAAATAGTACTTGATGGCACCGCTGTGTTTGGCGGTATTATAGATAAAAAGGGAAATGTCGGTTTTGATCTGTCTGCTTCCGCTGATCTGGTTAATGATAGTATTGTGTCAAGAGCCGGTTTTGTTACAATGAAAGGTTTATATACAAAAGATACCATAGATATCAAGGTACATACTAATGATTTTAATGTAGATGTGCTAAATCCCTGGGTAGAAAAAACCGGTCTGGTCAACGGATTACTATCAATTAAAACATCGGTGAGCGGTTCAGTTAAAAATCCTCTTTGCACACTTTCCGCTGTTGTCAGAAATCCATCCTATAGAGATATCCGGATGAACTCAATTAAAACGAAATTTGTACTTGCTGATTCATTATTCAAAATAGATTCTGCAGAGCTTAAACTTGATAGTATGTCTGTGTTGTACTGCAAGGGAAATATTCCTGTATCCATTGGCCGTGGATGGAAACCTGATCCATCCGCAGACCGTAAATGTAAGATATTTGTTCAGAGCAGCAGACTTGATCTTGAGTATCTTTCACAGACATTCAAAACCGACTGGAAATACAAGGGTAAAGGGCTTGTGTCATGTGAGATCGGAGCGAACGGACTGGGATGGAATATTAAGGGAATTGCAACTGCTACCGGAGCATCACTTTACAACAGTAAATTAAAGCTGCGATCTCATAATGTTACTATTGATACCAAAATACAAGGACAATTATTCAAACCTGATATCTCCTTTACAGTAAATTCAGGGAGGGTGGTGTATGACCGCATACGATCAGACAGCACAGCATTTACCGGATTGTTTAGCAGGGATACTGTTCATATTACTACCGGAAATGTATCCCTGTTCAATGGTGGGCGGTTGACAGCAGATGGTGTTATCCCTTTTGACAGTTTAACATATGGTATTGATGAAAGCGGAGTGAAACTGAATTGCAATCTCGATAACGTTGCATTATCAGAAATGAATGTTTTTATAGGTAATGAGCTGATCCGAAGCGGGCTATTGAGTGCTGATGGTGCACTTGGAATTGTAAGCGGTATTCCGGTCGTTAATGGGAAAGTATCTGTCAGTAATGCCGTATTTGCTGTCGATGGTGTAGAACCGCATATTGGTCCGATAAATGGTGACTTTGTATTAAAAGATGATACAATCAAAGTGGTGCAATGTAAAGGAAGCTGGGGTAGGGGATCGCTTGAAAGTATTGGTTTTATTGTATGGTGTCCGGACAGTCTTAAAGATGTAGCATTAAACGGACGAGTAAGGAATTTAAGTGCAGATCTTCCTGACATCGCGTCGACAAACATACGCAATTTTGGTTTTTCTTTTTCAAAGAGGAAAAGTGATTTTTTATTTTCCGGAAATGCTGACGTAGGAATGACCAGATTTTTCAGGGATATCAGGATTAATGATATCATTGATCAATTCAGTTTCGCTGAACCAGTCACTTTGGAGGATAATCCATTATTACAAAAAATCAAGTTGAACATAAAGGTTAATCTCCTTGAAAATCCACTGATTGATGTAAATCTCGGATACATCGAATTCAAGGGGGCACTTTCAGTAACCGGCTCTGTAGCTCATCCATCCTTTGTTGGTGAACTGAATGTTGACAACGGGTATGTGTCTTACCTTGGAAAACAGTTTACAATTTCAAACGGGCATTTGTCAAATTATGATGGCGTTGTTTTAAATCCGGACGTGGATCTTAATGCAGCGACAGATGTGACATTTTTAGGAGAAGACTCTATGCTTGTTGTAGATACTGTCAAACTGCGAATTACCGGAACACTTGATAAAATAAAGTTTAAACTTTCTTCTTCTTCTCAGACGTTGACAGAAGCGGATATTATCAGTATTCTTACATTCGGGGAAAAACTGTCATCAATTGGCAGCGATCTGAAACAACGTGTTATTACATTTGCAAGCCAGGCTGTTTTCGGTTTTGGTTCACGAAAACTTGAACAGCTTCTTGATATTGACAGAATAGACCTTGATGGTGATTTATTCGATATGTCAAAAAATAATAGTCCGACACTGACCGTTGTTAAACGCATCTCACCAAAACTGATGGTTACTTATGAAACAGCTATTGCAAACTTGAGCAGAAGAAAAATATCAGCATTTTATAGTCTGACCAAGTATTTTTATCTACGTGGAGAAACAGAAAATAAGGGTGATTCCGGAATTGATTTCATTTTTAAATATAGCAAATAGGTTTGCACCATTATCACATCTGTTACTATGTTGTATTGTGATTCTGCTTACTGCAATACCTTCTGATGCCGCTTCCAGAAAAGAGTGGCATACTGGTGATATGCAGGTCAAGGGAAGTAACACATTTAATTCTGCAACACTATTTAGATTTACATACCTGAAACCGGCACGTCTCTTTTCAAAAACCCGTTTTTCTGAGTGGCGTTTACGTTCAGATATTGACGTTATTAGAAAATTCTACCGCAATCAGGGATTCATGGAAAGTAAGGTTACTATTGAATCACTGATGCGCGATACTGCTAAAATGAAAGTTAATATCGTTTTTTCAGTAGCAGAAGGACCCCGGACAGGAATTAATAATGTTTATCTGAGAGTAGCAGATTCTATCTTTGATTCAACAATTACCTCACGTTTGGTATGCAGGAAAGGAAGTTTCCTGATAAGCAGCCTGATTACTGCTGATTTGAAAATGCTCAAAGAACAACTTGCATTAAAGGGATATCTTGATGGGAATGTTGTGCCTGATGTCTCACTTGATTCATCACGTTATCTCGCCGATATTACCTTTACCGTACAGGAAGGTCCGAAGATAACGATTGGCGAGATTAAAATAGATGGCCTGAAAAAATTACGTACAAAATTTGTCAGCCGCGAACTCAATTTCACAAATGGTGATGTACTTACTTCTGAGCGAATCAGAAAAACAGAAAATAATCTTTATAGAACGAATCTGCTTAATTCTGTTCAGGTTGATCATACACTTGATAGTACTGGTACAAAATATGACAAAGGCAACGCACAGGTAACGGTGAATGTTAAGGAACTTGATTTTTACAAATTGCAACTTGGTGTTGGATATAATTATAATAGTGACAACAACAAATACTATGAAGGAATTCGCAGCTCACTTGAAACATCATATAGCAATCTCTTTCGCCTGGGACATCAATTGACTTTGAAAGCGGATGGCGCTTTTAAACAACAGAAAGCGGATCTGATTTACCAAACCCCTTGGTTTTTTGGCATACCATTACAATTTGCAAGCAGGTTATACCTTGATAGATTGACAACAAAAAATCTGGATAGCGCATTTATCCGTGGTCTTGAACTGTCATTCAATTATCAGGCGAATTCGCATCTTGAATATCTTTATAAATTAGATTGGCAGGATCAGGTCTGGTTTAAAGGAAAGGACAATACATCGGCACCAAAGAAAGTGACAAAAATAATTGGTGCTGAAATTACCTTTGATAACCGTGATGATATTGTTGATCCGGGCCGGGGTACGTATAATTTATTTACAATTGATTTTGCAGGATGGCTTGACAAAAATTCAAATCGTTATCTTAAAATAACAGACGATTTCAGCGTTCACTGGAAATGGGATGGTTTGATATTTGGAACGGGATTGCATCTTGGACTTATTTATGCCTATGATACAACACAACAGGTAATTCCCCCTCAGGAACAGTTCAGTCTTGGAGGTACCAAAATATTACGGGCCTACGGACAGGATGAATTGCACATTGATAAAGGAGTAATGATTGCAGCAAATCTTCTGGAGGTACGATTTCCAATTATCTGGTGGTTTAATGGTGCATTATTTGTTGATGCCGGTAATGTATGGGCTTTTCCGGATGAGCAAATAACTGTTGATAAAATCAAATGGTGTGGAGGACCAGGATTAAGAATTAAAACTCCAATTGCGATTGCCAGAGTAGATATGGGAATAAAATTTGAAAATAAACCATTCAGGGATCTTTATAGAATTCAAATAGATATTGGACATGCATTTTAAGATCGCCTGGTAAAAAAACGTACAGAGTGAACAAGTATGAATACAAGTCAAACTGTGGCAGTTTATTATGAACAGTATCACTAAAGCTGTTGTTGTAGTCCCACCGATCCAGGATTTCTATTTTACCTATCATCGGTTTTCATCTTTGGGAGCCTGTATTGTTCAGGAGATCGCGGGCTCATTTTTTAAAGAGTGTCAATTGTTGAATTTCCCGCTTGATGACTCAGGCCCGAGAACGATCGCATTACCAAAAGAGATACGCTACTTGAAAAATTACATAATTCCCGATGAGACCGGACCATTAAGTTTCTTCAGGACATATAACCGGTATGGATCATCAATTGATAGTTGTGCAAAAAAAATCATTGATACCGGTGCATCATGCTGCTTACTATCCGTATTTGCTTTTTGTTATGCAAACACTGCAATACATCTTATTAAGAAAATCAAACAATTAAAGCCTGAATTATGCGTAATTGCAGGTGGTGCAGGGGTCAGCGTCGCACCGGAACTTTTTCTGCACAACACGTTAGTTGATTATGTTGTAAAGGGTGAAGCTGAAGTATCTCTGCCATTATTACTTAAATTTATTCAGGGAAAAAACACCGTTAACAGAGAATCGATACCTAATATCGGATGGCGTAATGAAAATGGGATTGTGTTGACAAATGGTATAAAATTCACAGAAGCAAACGAGATTATTGCATCCGCAGTTAAAACATTTGAAACACAAAAGAAACTTTATATTACTACAACATTGTCAAGGGGTTGCAGATACAAATGCGAATTCTGTTCGAACCGTTTGGCTCAGGGTAGTAATTTCAGGACCGTTTCTCCTGATACACTTAAAGAACAGTTG
>Ga0123334_1003623_pt1 | contig 16492 bp, 15 predicted proteins | sample BiotimSIPDNA_FD_89706 | JGI IMG/M metagenome (GOLD analysis project Ga0123334, IMG submission 89706) | Anaerobic biogas reactor microbial communites from Washington, USA - Biogas_R1 time_0 SIP DNA | ecosystem: Engineered > Bioreactor > Anaerobic > Unclassified | place: Washington, USA... | reverse complement strand
CAACCTTTTCGGCCAGGGCCACAGATGAGACGGGCGTTACCAACGTTCTCTTCAGCATTCAGGATGGCAGCGGAAATTATCTCGATGGGTTCCAAAACTTGGAGGCGTTCTTCAGTGACGTTTTTGGCACATGGACATATCCCTTTGACACCATGGCGCTGCCGGATGGGTATTACCGTCTCATCAGCAAGGGTCAGGACGCAGCCGGCAACATTGGCTGGAGCGATCCTGTTTCGTTCAGCATCAGAAATTGGGCCGTCGTCGAATTGCTGCCGGCGAGCCAAACAAACAAGGCTGGCAGAACGATCCCCATCAAATTTTCTCTAAGGGTGATTCCTGCTCTTGATCCGGATCAGAGCTTTATTCACAACGAAGAGCTTGAAATCCGCGTGATTGATGATGCTTCTCAGAGTCTGTTGCTGCAATCCCTGTTCGGGATCCAATCGATGGATTACAGGATTGACAGCCTGGATCAGCTCTATATCACCAATTTCAAGACACCACGCATACCTTCAAACTATAGGGTGGAGATCTGGAAGAGAAACGATGGTTTCATGATTGGCTCGTTTTCTTTTCAAACGACCAAATGAACTAAATATGATGCCACTTGCCTGAGGTGATCAGCACTGGGGGGCGTTGGCCTCATCACTTGAGAAATATGCAACCCCAGGCAGGCAATGCTTTTGCTTTCAGATCAGCAACGCATTTGGCCATAGGCCCAACTAATCCTTTCATGTTCGCTCTTTTCTGGCTTTGAATATCAACGTAATGCCCTGCATTGATCGTTTGAGGAACTGGACGGAATCGCGAGATTTTACCGGCTGGGATCCCTACGACGCCATGAACAGCCCGGTCGTCCGGTTGCTTTCACTCGGGACGAAGTATGGCCGAATCGGCTGGACACAGTTTTTCCGCAAATGCCCGATAAATCTCAGGCCCCTGTTCGCCGTACCTAAACGCAAGAACGCCAAGGCGTTGGGGCTGTTCCTGGAAGCCTACAGCAAACTCTATTCTGTAGGTGGGGACGAGGATCTTTGGGGCCTTATCGAAAAGATTCTGGAGGGGTTGGACCAAACCCGAAGCCGGGGAAGATCCGGATACTGCTGGGGATACCCGTTCGAGTGGCAGAGTCGGGCCGCACTGGTGCCCGAGGAGACGCCAACCATTGTCAATTCAGCATTTATAGGACATGCCCTGCTCGATTGTCATGAAGCAACCGGATCGAGCCGGGCGCGGGAAATGGCGCTTCTAATCCCGGAATTCATGCTTCGGGACCTGAACCGGCTCGAGACCGATGCCGGATTCTGCTTCAGCTACACCCCCATCGACCGGAATTTCGTGCATAACGCAAACATGCTTGGCGCTTCCTTATTGATGCGGCTGGGGAAGGCCACGGCAAACTCGGAATGGATGGAGGTCGCCCGGAAAAGCATGACCTACAGCGTCACCCGCCAGCGGCCGGACGGGTCATGGCCCTACGCCGAGACCGGGTTCCAGGGGTGGATCGATTCCTTTCATACCGGGTTTAACCTCGAGGCGTTACGCTGGTTTGTGCGGCTCGGTGAGGCTGCGCCGAAATGGGAGGAGGCCTATTCAAAGGGGGTCGCCTTTTATGCCGGGAATTTCTTCCTGGAGGATGGAACCCCCAAGTACTACCACGATCGGGTCTATCCCATAGACATTCACGCCCCCTGCGAGGCGGTCTACCTTCTTTCAGGCGAAAGCGGCCACAAGGAATTGACCGATAAGGTTTTAAGGTGGATGCTTCAAAACATGTGGAATGAGCGCGCAGGGTGCTTCCATTTCCGCAAGACCCGATACTTCACGAACCGGATCCCCTACATGCGCTGGTCGCAGGCTTGGGGGATGAGGGCACTGGTTGAATACTATGTTCATCACGGCCGATAGCCTGGCCTAATATTAGCCGATCTCCTTCAGTACAAAGCCACAATGCCCATCGCATCAGGAAAAGCCCCTTTGAAAATCTGGATTGATCTAACCAATTCTCCGCATGTAAATTTTTTCGCTAAGATGATCACAGATTTTCGTATGGATCATCAGCTGGTACTCACCTGCCGCCCACTTGCCAATACCATCGATCTGCTGAAGATATCTGGCTTTCCTCATACCGTTGTGGGAAAACACTATGGGGCCAATAAACTCAAAAAGGCTTTCGGCTTTCCGATCCGCGTGCTTCAGCTTGTCTCGTTTTTGAGGGGGCAGGGCGTCGATGTAGCCATATCCCATAGTTCCTTTTATTCCCCGCTGGTTTCCCGAATACTTGGCATTCCCTGCATTTATCTGAATGACAACGAGCATGCAAAAGGAAACCAGCTCGCGTTTGCCTTTGCCGACAAAATCCTTGTTCCTGAATTTTTAAAACCGGACATTCTGGCTAAACGCCCCCGTATCCGCCGGAAGATTGCCCAATACCCCGGAGTAAAGGAAGGCGTATACCTGTGGCATTTCAGCGCGAGAAAAGAGGACCCCTCCCCCCTGGATAAAATTGGGCTGCAGCCTGAGCGCAGGACAATCTGCATCCGACCGGAACCGTGGACCGCACAGTATTACAAAGGCAGGGTGGAGTTCATGGACCCGTTGATTTCCAGCCTTGCCGATGACTTTAATGTGCTCATACTTCCCAGGGGGGAGAACCAGGCCAGGCACTACCTGCAGGATGCTTTTTCCAAGGCATTTGTTCTGCGCGGATCCGTGGCATTGGCAGACATTGTCGCCCGCTGTGATCTGTTCATCGGCGCCGGCGGAACCATGACCAGGGAAGCCGCAGTTCTCGGAATCCCGACCATATCCATTTACCAGGATGACCTGCTCGAGGTCGATCGCTTCCTCATTCAACAGGGAAGCATGGTTCATTGCCTCAATCCGGACCGTGAATATGTCTACCGTTTCATGGAAACCAGCAAACGGGGCCCCTCGGACAAGGCGATCCTGGAAAAGGGAAGGCAAGCCTACCGGCTGATTACTGACACTCTTATTGCCATGGCCGGAAAGTCGTAGATTCGTGAGCCCGGCCTGAATAATCTATCCAGAGAGTTGCCGTAAAGCATAGATTCTGTTTGTTTAAACAACAATAAAGGCGGTTATGAACCCAGAGAATAAGCGGATAAAACTTGCCATCATCGGCGCCGGACGCATGGGGATCACCCATTACTCCATCATAAACAGCCATCCGGATGTGACCATTGAGTCGGTGGCAGACCCTTCCAAGGTGATTCTCAGCATGATGGGTAAGTACCTTCCCATCAAGACTTACAAGGATTACCAGGAGCTCTTTGCGGAAAGTGCGCCGGATGCCGTAATGGTGTGTACCCCACCCAATCTCCATTACGACATCATCGAGAAGGCTGCGGCGAAGAACGTGCATGTCTTTGCAGAAAAGCCATTTACCACGAGTTTTAGTCAGGCGTCGGCACTTGCCCGACTCTACGAAGACAGGAAACTGGTCAACCAGGTCGGCTATGTCAACCGTTTCAACGATATCTTCTGCAAGGTCAAGGGGTTGCTCGAGGAAGGGATCATCGGCAGAGTGATCCGGTTCAAATCGGAAATGTTCAGCTGCACGGTGACGGGCTCCGACGAGGGGTCGGGCTGGCGCGCAACGAGGGAAAGCGGCGGAGGGGCTGTTTTTGAAATGGCTTCCCATGCCATCGACCTGGTCAACTACCTGATCGGCAAGCCCGACAAGGTCGTGGGATCGGCACTGAACCATATTTATTCAAAGAATGTGGAGGACGCGGTTTCCTCGACCTTCCTGTATCGAAGCGGAACAACGGGAACAATTTACATCAACTGGTGCGATACCAGTTACCGCAAGCCCACCAACAAGATGGAGATTTTTGGCGACGGCGGCCGCATCCTTGCGGACCAGCACTCCCTGAAGATATTCCTGAACCAGCCCAATGAACGACACAATTTTCAGAAGGGTTGGAACACCCTTTACATCACCGATGTATTCAAGCCGGTTCCCTTTTATGTCAGAGGCAATGAGTTCACGCGGCAGCTCTACCATTTTGTGGATTGCATCCAGGGACGGGAAAGCGTCAACAGGTGTTCCTTCTCGGAAGGGGCGGCCACCCTCGAGGTGATCGAAGGGATCTTTAACGACTTTGAGCGGAACGGGAGTATATAGCGGTGGAACCCATCCATAAAATCATATTCGGCGACAACCAGTTCTTCGGCATCAACCACATGTCCCAGGAAAAGGCTCAGCAGCTGGCCGAGAAGTTTTTTGATATCAACAACATATTCAGGATCTATGACACGGCTTTTGAGGCCGGGATCCGGGCCGTGATGCTCAACAGCAACGACCGCGCCAGGGACATCTGCGACTACTTCCGGAAAAACCAGGCAAAGTATGCGGATATTGCCTGGTACCCATCCATTCCCTACCCGCACAAATACGCCAACCTGGTGGCAGAAAAGGGGATATTTCCGGCCATCAAGGAGGTTTTATTCAGCGGCAACACTGCCATGGGAACCATGGGATTGATCGGCATGGGCGGAATGGCGGTCCTGGGAAAAGACGCCATTAAGATGATGCAGATGCTCATCGATGTTGAAATGAAGATTTTCGCCGGCCTGGACGTCAAGGTGATCTTCCTGCAGAACATCATCACCGATCTCATGCTGGGTTACGACCTCAAGGATGTCTTTGTCGGCTATTGTGACCATATCAAGAGCAAGTACAACGCCCTGCCCGGACTCATAACCCAGAACATGCCCCATCTTCTCGGCCGACTAAAATCCTGGAACATCAAGGAGGTGGTGGTCTGCTCGTCTTTGAACAAGATCGGGTACCTGATGTCACCGGACGTTGAAAGCTACGTCGAGGCGGCCCGGAACAACGATCCATCCGAGTACCAGTTGATGGCGATGTCTACCTTGGCCTCCGGAGCCGTTCCAGCCAACGAAGCGTATGAGTTCATCAATCGGCAGAATATCCAGTCGGTGGTGTTCGGGGCATCATCAAAAGGGCACATCAAAGAAACGGTGAAGATTATAGACATATAACTCCATATATGCTTTATTATGGCTATAAAACTCTGCATTATACTGCATAATGGCTTTGCTTTTTCCGGAGCAACCGATACCCAATGTCATACGCAACATTACTTGTCGACCATTCGAATATCCTTCATTCTCGCACAACAATTAGTGATGTAATCACAGCTTGGCTAAAAGAAATCCTTTTGAGCGGATCAGAACACCCACCGCTATCCGATATAATAGTCAGGGCTTATGGTGGCTGGAACGATCAAGGGTACGACAGCGATGAACGCTTTGATGCATTAACATATTACCAATCAAAACTTGAATCTCTGATTACCCTAGATGGCCTCTACTTTCGAATACGTTTTTCTATCGCTGACCGGCTATTAGGTGCTAGTGATATCCATCGATTCGAATATACCGTTGGTCTCCGAGCAACGCCAGACTACTTTCTTATAAACGATGCTGTATGCAAGGAACCCGATTGCCAACTACCGAGCATTCGCCGCTGGATTAGAAAACGCCGCGCTTGCACTAAAAAAGATTGCCCTAATAGCTTTGGTGAGATCTTTTCTCGACGCCAACAAAAGCAGGTTGACACCCACTTGGCCGTGGATTTGCTGCATGCCATGAGCAGCCAACACAAGTCTAAACATATTGGTATTGTTACTGCAGACCTTGATCTGGTACCAGCATTGTTTTCTTCACTTGCCAGTAAATCTGCAAACAAATTTCTATATTTATTGAAACCTAAACCCTACTCATTCTATTGTGATCACGACCTTTTGAATAGTGGCGCTCGCATCATCCAACCTTAAGGCGAGGAGAATATCATGGAAGCTCTCGATCTAATAAAAGCTATAGCAGATGATCCTAGCGATGTCACGCATGATGGAAATGAACTGCTATTAACGCGGCACGGTCAAGAGGTGCTCCTGACGATAATGAAATCCCCCGGTATAGGATATGCCGTTAGATCAGGCAACGATTTATTGTCGATCAATAAGTTTATTCAGCAAGAAATTCTCGGCCTGCCGATTTTAGCATTACAAATATCCAAGACAATTAAACGCCGCCTAATGACACGCCCCGCGAAATATATCGAGGGACCATCTACCTTTTATGCCAAAAACGCTGCTGAAACCAAATGGCCTTTAACAGGCGTAAATTTTCGCGAGAAGATCACACATCCGCTTCCATTTGTAACGCAGATCTTTGAGCTAATGGCCGGAGCAGGCCAAGGAAAAACCGCGCTTTTGGAACATTTGGCAATCTCCATGGCGGGCGACTATAATCCGGACGATTCTCCCATACCCATACTTCTCCCTGTTGACCTTTTGGGTCGCTACATTGGCACTATTGATGATGCAATTGCAGGAACGTTAAACAATACCTATCTCTTTCCCGGTCTCAGCCAAAGAGACATTATCCTATGCATGCGTAACAACTGGATAATACTTGCACTAGATGGATTTGATGAATTGGTCGCACGCATTGGCGCTCGCGAAGCATTTGGCAAGATCAACGAACTCGTGGAGCAACTATCCGGTTGTGGAACCTTCATAATTTCAGCACGAGAATCCTTTTTTCACTTACACCATATCTCATCAGCGATCCAGACATACCTGCGACCGCGCACAGGCGGTTATGCCACTTATTCCATAAGGCTGGAGCAGTGGGGAAAAGATCAAGGCATAAAAGTCTTTCAAAATATTGGCAGCGTTACCCCAGAGCAAGATTTCCAATGCCTCCATTCGGAATTTGCAGACGACCGCGAACTCCTAGGCAATCCCTTTTTCCTCACAAAAATCGCTCAACTATGGCACAAAGGCGAACGTTTCAGTAGCGTAGCAGGCCTAACAGACTACCAGTCGCGAGTTAAATTTGTTCTTGAAGCATATATCCAGCGCGAATCAGAGGAAAAATGGAAGACTCGCGACAACAAATCGCTATTAACAACGGATCAGCATAATAAGATACTCGGCTATCTGGCAGAGGAAATGTGGCGAACAAATTCATTTAAACTGACGCCCGATGAACTGGCCATAGCGACCCAAATAGCCATGGCCTCAAATGCAACACCCCAAGACTTACACGATGAGGTTGTGGCGCGTATACCCACGCATGCTGCCTTACAGAGTTCATCTGGATATTTCTCATTCATTCACGAACAATTCTTTGCATTCTATTTGGGCCATCGTTTAATGCAAATACTTCTATCTAACGACATGGCAGCACTCTCCGCAATAATAGCCGACAAAGAGTTACTCCCGTGCGTGATCGAATGGCTATCCCATAACCTCACGAAGACAAAAATCAATCCAGAAAAATGCCTTGATGAATTCTCCAAGATTGACGACATGAAGACCAACGCTCTTTTTAAAGCCAATCTTTCAACGATAACAATAGCCATTCTTTCCATCTATCCAACTACAAAAATGTATCCATTGAAAAATATGCTTTTCTCGGGAACGGTTTTCGAAAACCGATACCTAAAAAACATTGCCTTCGATCAATGTATTATGGGAGATGTATCGCTACGGAGAACAAGCATTGAAACCTGTGAGTTTATTAATTGCGATTTTGGAAAACTATGTATAGAAGACTCTGAGATCAAATCGGTCCAGATAAGACATAAGCTCCCAATGTGCCTCATTGTGGATAAGGATGAGTATTACGATCCAGAAGAAATCACATCCATGCTTGTCAAGCTAGGTTTTTCAGTGGAAAAAGAAAGAGATTCTACTTCGGAATTTGCCATTCCCAAAATATCTCCTGTCGCAACGTCGCTAGTAACCAAAATAATTCGATGGTCAAACAAGGTCTACAATATTGCGAGAGAAGAGCTTGAAGAAAAATACGGCACAGAGATAAGAACAATAGTTAACATTGGCGTTAAAACGGGGGTTTTTCGGGACCACGAGCTTGCTGCTTCGGGCACCAAAAAGCATTTCTTCAGAATTGTATGTGATAAAAATAACCTAATTGAAGGCCAGGTAAAAAAATTTCCTGATGCCAGAATAAACACCTTTTGGGATGAACTCTCCGCAAGATATCCACGATGAATTCAAACAAGCGGGAGCCGAAGGACGAGATATTTATTCAAACGGGTATGCAAATTAATATTTCCGAAACCCGCAGCATCCGAAGAAAATGCACTCCAACTCCCGAACCAACTGTTATGAGGAGGCGAACGTCATCCATGCCGCCTGGCGCTCCGGGGTGAAAAAGCTCCTTTTTACCGGGTCGAGCTGCATCTACCCCAGGATGGCGCCCCAGCCGATCAGGGAGGAGCACCTGAGGACCGGGCCGCTGGAACCCACCAACGAATGGTACGCCGTCGCCAAGATCGCCGGGATCAAGCTGTGCCGAGGCTGTCGGCGGCAGTACGGCTTTGACGCCATCTGCGCCCAGCCCACCAACCTCTACGGACCGGGGGACAATTTCGACCTGGAAAGCTCCCACGTCCTCCCTGCCCTGATCCGCAAGTTCCACGAAGCCAAGGTCGCGCGGGCGCCGGAGGTGACGGTCTGGGGGACCGGGACCCCGCGCCGGGAGTTCCTGCACGTGGACGACCTGGCCGATGCCCTGGTCTTCCTGATGGAGAACTACAGCGGCGAGGAGATCGTCAACGTGGGGACCGGCGAGGACCTGACCATCCGGGAGCTGTGCGCAATGGTGCGGGAGGCGGTGGGGTACGAGGGGGCGCTGGTGTTCGACGAGTTGATGCCCGACGGGATGCCCCGGAAGCTCCTGGATGTGTCGCGGCTGCGGGGGATGGGGTGGAGGCCGGGGATCGGGCTCGAGGAAGGGATCGCGGGGACATATAAGTGGTTCAAGGAGTATGGGTTACGATGAGCACGGATCGGGGGTTACCGATAACGAGATAACGATCAGCGGGCCGCCCCATCGGCCCGCTTTTTTGTGGGTGGACATGAAGCAGCTCGGCCGGGAGGGCTGGGGGGTGATCGACGGGCCGGGGATGTTGAGGTCCCTGGACCCCGGATTTGGAGCTTCCCTGGGGGCCGATGACATGCCGGCCTTCCAGGAGGTCTAAAAAATTGGAGAACCTGTGAAATAGAACCGCCGCAGGCGAGACATTAAGCGTATCGGAGTTGTGGCTTGAACCACGATGCGCTTTTCAAAAAACTGCTCAAGCGGCCCGCGGTGCTCAAGGGGTTCTTCGAGGCCTTTCTGCCGGAGGTTGCCGGCCTGATCGATTTTGCCTTCCTGGAATTTGTTGATAAGGAAGGGATAACGACGGATGGCAGGAAGCGGACGGGCGACCTGCTGGTGAAAACCCGCTTCCGGGGGGAATCGGCCGCTTTTCTCATTCACCTGGAACATCAGGCGCAGCCCGATTCCGACCTGGCGCGGAGGATGCTGGAGTATTGGCTGATGGATTGGCGCAATTATGACCTGCCGGTATACCCCATTGCAGTCCTGAGTCATCAGCGACCCTCTCCCGGTTCGGGTTCGCCGCTCGAGATAAGGTTCCCCAATAAACGGGTCCTGGATTTTGATTTCGATGTGATCGATCTGTACAGGATGAAGGCCGAAGCCTATGTGCAGATGGAGAATCCGGCGGCGCTCGCCCTTTCTGCGCGGATGCAGAGGAAATACAAGGAGCGTGTCGGCCTGACCCTTGATTTCTTTTCGAGTCTGGCCAAAGTGCCGATCGATCAAGATGATAAAGTATTCATAGCCGGGTTCTTCTCGCACTATCAACCGCTGACCCCCGAGGAGGCTTTGCAAATGGAAAGGGAACGCTATAAAGTTATGCCAGAGGCGGCACGGGAGGCGGTCATGAATCTCACGAATCCGTTCATTGAACTGGGCAAGCAGCGGGGCCTGGAACAGGGTCTGCAAAAGGGCCTGGAGCAGGGCCTGGAGCAGGGTCTGGAGCAGGGTCTGGAACAAGGCTTGGAGCAGGGGCGGTTCCAGGGGGAAGCGGACCTAGTGATCAGGCAGCTCACCAAGCGATTGGGCACTCTCTCCGGTGCGCAGGAAAAGACCATCCGCGGGCTTCGGCTCGAGAAAATCGAAGCTCTCGGCGAAGCCCTGCTCGACTTCACCTCCCCCTCCGACCTCGCCCGCTGGCTGCGGAACAACAAAAAACGCTAGAACCTTGAGCCGGAAGACCGTCGCCGGGCTTGTGCCGCTGGCGATTCCACTGTGATGCCGACAAGAAATAGCTCTTGTCGGCGTTTTTTTTATGGGTGTCGACGAAACGAAGGCGTTCCAGAAGCGGCTCGAAAATCGGAGAACCTGTGAAATAGAATCGCCGCAGGCGAGACATTAAGCGTATCCGGAGTTGTGGTTTGAACCACGATGCGCTTTTCAAAAAACTGCTCAAGCGGCCCGCGGTACTGAAGGGATTCTTCGAGGCCTTTCTGCCGGAGGTTGTCGGCCTGATCGATTTTGCCTTCCTCGAATTTGTTGATAAAGAGGGCATTACGACGGACGGCAGGAAGCGGACGGGCGACCTGCTGGTGAAGACCCGCTTCCGGGGGGAATCGGCCGCCTTCCTCATTCACCTGGAGCACCAGGCGCAGCCGGATTGCGACCTGGCGCGGAGGATGCTGGAATACTGGCTGATGGATTGGCGCAATTATGACCTTCCGGTATACCCTATCGCGGTTCTGAGTCACCAGAAACCCTCTCCCGGTTCGGGTTCGCCGCTTCGGATAAGGTTCCCTAATAAACAGGTCCTCGATTTTGATTTCGACGTGATCGATCTCTACAGGATGAAGGCCGAAGATTACGTCGAGATGGAGAATCCGGCCGCGCTCGCCCTTTCTGCGAGGATGCAAAGAAAGGTGAAGGAGCGTGTCGGCCTGGCCCTCGATTTCTTTTCGAGCCTGGCCAGAGTGCCGATAGATCAAGAGGATAAACTATTCATAGCCGGGTTTTTCTCGCGCTATCAACCGCTGACCCCCGAGGAGGCTTTGCAAATGGAAAGGGAACGCTATAAAGTTATGCCAGAGGCGGCGAGGGAGGCGGTCATGAATCTCACAAATCCGTTCATCGAACTGGGCAAGCAGCGGGGTCTGGAACAAGGCCTGGAACAGGGTCTGGAACAAGGATTGGAACAGGGGCGGTTCCAGGGGGAAGCGGACCTCGTGATCAGGCAGCTCACCAAGCGGTTGGGCGCTCTCTCCGGTGCCCAGGAAAAGACCATCCGCGGGCTGATGCTCGAGAAAATCGAAGCTCTCGGCGAAGCCCTGCTCGATTTCAGCTCGCCTTCCGATCTCGCCCGCTGGCTGCGGAATAACAAAAAACGTTAGAATCTTGAACCGGAAACTGGCATATCTACGCGGCGCGCCCGGGTTCATTCGGGTCGCCTCGCGCAAATGGACCTTTGTTGATACGATAAGGTTACGATCGACGGCAGCCAGAGGCGGCGAGGGAGGCGGTCATGAATCTCACAAATCCGTTCATTGAACTGGGCAAGCAGCGCGGCTTGGAACAAGGCCTGGAACAAGGCTTGGAGCAGGGCCTGGAGCAGGGTCTGGAACAAGGCTTGGAACGGGGGCGGTTCCAGGGGGAAGCGGACCTAGTGATCAGGCTGCTCACCAAGCGGTTGGGCGCTCTCTCCGGTGCCCAGGAAAAGACTATCCGCGGGCTAAGGCTCGAGAGCATCGAAGCTCTCGGCGAAGCCCTGCTCGATTTCAGCTCGCCTTCCGACCTCGCCCGCTGGCTGCGGAACAATAAAAAACGTTAGAACCTTGAACCGGAAACTGGATCAACGCGGCGCGCCCGGGCTCATCCGGGTAGCCTCGCGCAGATGGACCTTTGCTGATAGGATAAGGTTATGATTGACGGCAGCCAGATAAGGCGAGGGAGGCGGTCATGAATCTCACGAATCCGTTCATTGAACTGGGCAAGCAGCGGGGTCTGGAACAAGGTCTGGAACAAGGTCTGGAACAAGGCTTGGAAAAGGGGCGGTTCCAGGGGGAAGCGGACCTCGTGATCAGGCTGCTCACCAAGCGGTTGGGCGCTCTCTCCGGTGCCCAGGAAAAGACCATACGCGGGCTGATGCTCGAGAAAATCGAAGCTCTCGGCGAAGCCCTGCTCGATTTCACGTCGCCTTCCGACCTCGCCCGCTGGCTGCGGAATAATAAACAACAACAGAAAATGGCGCATCCGTAGGGTCGACTGCCGCGGGGTCTACCGGACCCCATATCCTGTAGGGTTACGGGACGCGGCCACGGCAAATCCTTATTGATGCGGGAGGTCCCCTGGCCCGTCCCCGATCGGGCGGGTTCGACCCGTTTGGTGAATCAAGCGGGGGAAACCTGTGATACAGTATCCGGCCGTGGCGCTGCGGCGCCCCGACAAGCACCTATAGTGAATCCTTGATTGCAAAAAACGTATTGCTGGGAGCAGATACCATGAAGAAGATGATGAGCTGTCTATTGCCGGGCGTCCTGGTGATGTTTGCGGCGGCGGCGACGCTGCCGGCGGCGGGGCTCGACCGCGCCGCGCTCTTGAAGGTTGCCGATGATTATCTGGCCGCGATGGTGGCGCACGATCCGGCGAAAGCGCCCCTTGCCGGCGACGTGAAATTCGTCGAGAACGTGAAACGGATCCAACCGGGCGAGGGTTTGTGGAAGACGGCGTCTTCCCTGCCGACCGATTACAAGATCGTGGCCGCGGACCCGATCAACCAGCAGGTCGGCGGCCTGGTGGTCATGGGGAACGGTCCATCGCCCGCGCAGGTCGGTTTCCGGCTCAAGCTGGCGGGCGGCAAGATCGTCGAAGCCGAGCACCTGGTCATGGTGCTGGACAAGAACAACCCCATGGGGAACCCCGACAACCCGAACCTGAAAAAGCACCGTCCGGCCCTGCTGCTGGAAGTGCCGTATGAATACGCGGATTCGCACGGGCGGATGATCCACATCGCGAAGTCCTATTACGACGCGCTCGACAACAACAACGGGCATCTCGCCCCGTTTGCGTCCGATTGCCAGCGGCACGAGAACGGCATGCGCACGGCGCCATCCGGCGGCCCCGCGCTGGGAGGCGTTACCATTCCGGGTACGGCGGCGCCGAAGCCGGGCCTGGCGGGAATGCAGGACTGCACGGCCCAGATCAGCTCCGGGACGTTCCAGTACATCGAGTCGATCGAGAACCGCCGCGTGGACATCGCCGACACCGTCACGGGACTGGCCATCGGTTTCTCCCACTTCCACCACCCGATGACGCAGAAGAAATTCAAGATCGTGGGCAACCCCGACCGGTCCGAATCCAACATGTCCAACCAGAAACCGTTCGACATGCCGTCGATGCACATCTACAAGATCTGGGGGGGGAAGCTCCACGAAATCGAAGCCGTCGGCATCATGGCGCCTCACAATTCGCCGACCGGCTGGGAATAGATCCATCCCGAAGCAAGCCGCATGATGCGGAATCTGCGGGCAAAACCCGCAGATTCCGCCTTGTCCGGGTGCCTGCAGATCAAGCGTCGTGCCAAAGCGGAAACGCCGCCCTATTCCATCACCAGCTTCCGGGCGACCAGCCAGTCGTAGAGACGGTCGGTCCAGGTCGCGACCGGCATTCCCGACGCCGGGCCATAGCCATGGTCGTAGATGTGGAGTTCCACCGGACGGTTCGCTTCCTTCCACAGGGTGAAGAGCGCCGCACAGCCGTTGGTCACGTTGAAATGGCCATCCATCACGGCGATGAACAGGGGGGCCCCCTGCGGGGGAACGGTGACGTCGACCAGCGACGGGCCGTAAATGGTGGCCGCGAAATCGGGGTAAGCGTCGGGGGATTCCGTCACGGCGGTCCCGATGGCGACCCCCCCGCCCGCCGAAAACCCGAGGATGCCGATCCGTTTCGGGTCGATGCCGTACCTGGCCGCGTCCCGCCTGAGGATGCGGATCGCCTGCCGGCCGTCCGCGATCGCCATCCCGATGACCTTGAGATGTTCCTGGTCGTCGGGCGCCGGGTTGGCGTTGCCGCGCCGGTCCAGGATTTCCCTGAAGGAGAGTTCCTTCCCCATCCCCATCGGCATCTTTCGTTGCGGGATTCCCGCCCGCGGCGCTCCGGGGGGACGCCCGCCGCCCGCGGGCGCGTCGGGCACGACCCGGTACTTGAGAATGAAGGCCGCGATGCCCCGGGAGTTCAGCCACTCGGCGGTTCGTTCCGGCTCGGCGAACCCCAGCATGCGCATGGCGCCTCCCGGACAGAGGATGACGGCCGTCCTGTTCGCCCCGGCCTTTTCCGGAAGATAGACCGTGAGGGTGGGATGGACGACGTTCGCATACACCTTCGAGCCCCCGGGCCCTTCGGTGACCCGTTCGCTATGGGTCCAATCCTCGGACCCCGGCGCCGTCCCGGGCCAGACGGGAATCGTCGGTCTCGAGGGGGCTGCAGAGTTGGCCGATGGCCGATCGGGCGCATTCCGGGCCAGGGCCGGGAATGCGGTCAGCGCGGCCAGAATCCCCCAAGCACATAGCGACACTATCTTTTTCATGGCATCAGACTCCTCAAACCGTGGCGTTTTACTGCCCGGGCACCGAGCTCTTATCTTAACAGGATCGGGGCCGATCGGCGGAGAAATGGCGGGATGAAGAAACCGGAAGGGGGACGGGTCGCCGCGATTCTGGGAATCAGCGAGCGCAACGATTTCGCCATGCTGGAGCGGATCGGAGGCGAATGCGCCGGAGCCGTCAGCCTGCTGCCCGAGGATGCGCCCCCTCCCGACCCCGGTGACACGCGCGCGCGGATGCTGGATGAGCCGGAACTGGAACAGATCGTCGCGGAACTGCCGCTCCGCCCGCTGATGGCGGGACGCGAAGGTCGGGCTGAATGTCGCACAGGCATCCTTCCGCCGCGTCGGAGACCACCCGTGCGTCCTCGTCCGGCGCTACGACCGCGACATCGGCACGGACGGCTCGGTCAGGCGCGTGCACCAGGAGGACTTCTGCCAAGCGATCAAATTCCCCCCCGAGCGCAAGTACCAGCAGGAAGGGGGCCCGCTGCTCTGCTACTGCATCGGGCTGCTGCGCGCGGGGTCCACGTTGCCGGCCCTCGATATCCGGGCCTTTCTCGACGGCCTGATCTTCAACTACCGCGGGACCGGGCGGGGGCGCTGCCAAGCTGTCTAGGCTGAACCCGGCGGGGGGAGCGGGGCGGGGGCGGTTTCGAGCGCGGGCGTGATTTTCTGCAGGAACTCCGCGATCGACTCGAAGCGGCTGGAGTCGTCGAGATCGTGGCGCGTGAGCCGATATTCCAGGTGATCTTCCGAGAAGCTCAGGGAGCCGTCGGCGATCATGTCCGCAAGCTCCCGCCGGGAGAGGACCCAGCCCGAATGCTTCGACGCGAGCGCCACGAAGAAGTAGGTCCCCGCTTTTTGGGTCAGCAGGTCGAAAACACCGACAAAGTCTTTTCCCAGTCCCCAGCGCGCCTCCCCGGCGCCCGGGCTGGTCTTGACGATCAGGTAGGTGCTCTTGTCGAGCAGGAAGTAGTTCCGTCCCTTGAACAGGCCCTCAAGCCTGGTCCCCTCCAGGCAGGATTTCAGATCCCTGGCGCCGATGGCCGCGGCAAATTCCAGAACCTCGTTGCCCATCCCGATTCCCCCAAAATCTTCCGTCCGCCCCATGGCCCGATGCGTCCATGGAGGAGGAGTCCATTATGGGCCTTCGCCGGGTCTATGGGAACAGGGTTCCATCGGCGCCGCCATGGCATTGTACCGGAAAAGCCTGGGCGTCCATGGCTTCCACGGCCGGGCCGGGCCGACTTAAGTCCTTTTAACCCGCTTTATTCACCAAGCGCACTGAAACCAGCATTGTAATGCCGTCCTGGCTCCTTGGAAACAAGATTGCGGCGGTGACTTCAGAGAAAACGGTAACCAAGGACCATTTAAATGGGCCCGAATGGACCCGAGAGCAAAGTCAGGCTACCTCCCCGGCGATAACGCGCACACCACTCCCATCAAGCCCGCACTTCCTTCCAGGTTTGAAGGGTGAAAGCATTCAGAGCTGCGCGCCGACTGCGGCAGCGATCGAGCGCCAGGTGGATACCCAGGGGCAACTCAACGGCAGGTGAATGACGAGCCTGCGGAATGAACGTTTGACGACGGCTCCCAGCTTCAGGAGGCGATTCCGCAAGGTGCATACCTGAGCGTTCTGAAGCTCGCTGCCGGCGGCAAGCCGCCTAATCTCCTGCATCAACAAGTATGCGGCTGAGGTCAGCAGAAGCCGGAACTGATTGGCCTTGAAAGATGTGCAGCTCGTGCGGTCGATCTCGAGGCCATGGTGCAATTCTTTGATCTTGTTCTCCACATCCCCGCGGCCGCGATAGATTCCATAAACGCGCTCCGGCCTGAACGGGATGTTGGTCACGACATAGCGAGCATTGTCTCTCGGGTCACGTCCAGGGAAACGTACCACCTCTGCTTTGACCACAACCCGGCGGGGTTCGTGCCAGGTCTTGGCCCTATATTGAAATTCCGAGAATATGGTTTCGGTCTTGT
>Ga0123334_1003619_pt1 | contig 16505 bp, 12 predicted proteins | sample BiotimSIPDNA_FD_89706 | JGI IMG/M metagenome (GOLD analysis project Ga0123334, IMG submission 89706) | Anaerobic biogas reactor microbial communites from Washington, USA - Biogas_R1 time_0 SIP DNA | ecosystem: Engineered > Bioreactor > Anaerobic > Unclassified | place: Washington, USA... | reverse complement strand
AGACTATCAGTAAGAAGGACCGGCTGAACGGTACCGAGCAGCAAGATGCTTATGAAGCCAATGTTCCGCTCAAACGGCAAGGCGCCGATCAGGAGATCGCCAATGTGGTGGCGTTCTTAGCGTCGGACTTGGCTAGTTTCATTACCGGAGCATACATCCCGGTATGTGGTGGAAATGTAATACCGGGGATTTAAGGTTATGGTACTTTAACAAGAGGCTTCACCAGTTAATCAGGGCTTTCATCTTTTTATGAGCTTCACTTTCTAAAACCGCCAAAAAAGCTGTCACAATTTGCGGATCGAATTGCCTCCCCGAACAGCGTTTAAGTTCATCAATGGCTTGCTCGATTGTTTTTCTAGGACTGTAGGGACGTTCCGAGAGCATGGCGTCGAAGGAGTCGGCGACACAGAGGATTCTTGCTCCGAGGCTGATCTGTTTACCGTTTAGGCCGTCGGGATAACCTTTACCGTCAAAACGTTCGTGATGGTGACGGACATACAACAATAATTGGTCTAGTTCGTTTAAGGGCTCCAAAATATTTTCGCCATAAATAGGATGCATATGGATTAGGGCAAACTCTTCATCAGTGAGTCGTCCCGTTTTGTTCAGGATCGATTTTGGAATCTCAATTTTTCCGATGTCGTGCAGCAGACCGGCATATTGGAGAGTGCAGATTTCTTTAGGGGAAAGGCCTAAGGCCTCCCCGATTGTAACCGCATAAGCCGATACCCGTTCCGAGTGGCCGAGGGTGTATTTATCCTTTGCCGAAATGGTGCTAAGTAGGGCTTTAAAAGCGCCGATCAATTGCTGATGGTCGGTACTGATTCCTTTACGAAGTTGCTTCATGATATCTTGATAGAAATGGATTTTGTCTTTACCGAGATTTTTGGCGTGATAGAGGGCGGTATCGGCCTGAGTGAACAGTTCGTCCTTATCGGAGGAGAGGTGGGGATACTCCGAAAGCCCCATGGATAGAGAGATTTTATTCTGCATTTCCTTTGGGAAATAGTTTGGTCCCAACTTATTGATACCCGACTTAAAATGTTCAGCTATTTTTTCGATGGTGTTTATGTCGGCATTAGGAATAACCACAGTGAATTCATCGCCGCCGCATCTACATACAAACTGTCCTTCTTTGGCCAAATCGTTCAGGAGTTTTCCAGCGCCTCTCAAAATGGTGTCTCCAAAATCATGTCCATAGATATCGTTGATTAACTTAAAATCGTCAATATCCATCATAATCAGTCCTAAAGAACCGCCGGTTTTTTTGGCCTCTTCAAATTGTTGCTCAAGAATCTCATGGAAATAACGTTGATTATATAAGCCGGTTAACCCGTCGGTGATTGAGAGTTTATGAAGTTCCTTTTGGTGTTGTTCTTGTTTGGTTACGATGATCGCGACCAAGATTGCTGATATGACCGTCACCATCTTAACAGAGACGGCAACTATATACTCGGCCTCGTGGGTTGTTAGGTAGAGGCCGGTTATGATCCGAAGTTCGTGAGCGATAAAGATGAATGCGAAAACTAATCCTATAAAGCCAAAACGAAAAGCTAAAAAATAAGTGATGAAAGATTGAGCCGCGGCTGTAACGCCTTTATATTCATCCGGCGTGTTCAAAATAACGACCCTGATTAAAAAGTAAGCTAGGATTAAACTAGCGAACTCGATTTTTCTAAAATTGTTGGGGAAGAAATCTTTTAGTGATCGGACTAGTCTTTTTTTTAGCTTATTTAAAGTATTCATCTTCGGTGGCCTCCTAACGTTAATTAGTTAGTTCTACAGCCATATGTTAATAATTCGTTAAGACCACCGATAATTCCTTTAAAAGATGAGCTAGAAACGAAATCCAAAAAATCGCCTATACTAACTTACCAAAATCATCCTCTTGTTTTAAAATAACATCATGGGCACCGCCCTCACGAATGCTAATCGCTGAAACCAAAGTAATTTTAGCTTTCTTTTGCAATTCGGAAATTGAAGTTGCGCCGCAGTTGCACATGGTTGACTTGATTTTACTGATTGTTAGGTCTAAATTATCTTTGAGACTACCGGCATAGGGGATATAGCAGTCAACTCCTTCTTCGAAGGAGAGTTTTTGTTCGCCGCCCATATCGTATCGTTGCCAATTACGGGCGCGGTTGGAACCCTCACCCCAGAATTCTTTGACATAACTCATGCCTTTTCGGACTTTTCGAGAGGGACTCTCGTCAAATCTAGCGAAGTAACGGCCCATCATTACAAAGTCGGCCCCCATGGCCAAAGCCAGCACAATATGATAATCATGAACAATCCCACCGTCGGAACAGATTGGAACATAGATACCGGTTTTTTGAAAATATTCATCTCTGGCTGCCGCTACTTCAATAACGGCGGTAGCCTGGCCGCGACCGATTCCTTTTTGTTCACGGGTAATACAAATCGAACCTCCGCCAATGCCAACTTTTACGAAATCGGCGCCTTGCCCGACCAGATAATTAAAACCATCCCGATCGATTACGTTTCCGGCGCCTACTTTAACTGTTTCGCCATAAGTTTCTTTGATCCACTTTAGAGAATCCCCTTGCCATTCATTGAAACCGTCCGAAGAATCGATGCATAATAGATCAGCCCCTGCTTCAACCAAGGCCGGAACCCTTTCTCGAAAGTCGCGGCTATTGATGCCGGCCCCTACAATCAGCCTTTTATGACTATCTAAAAGTTCATCGGGATTTTCTTTATGGGCAGTATAATCCTTCCGAAAAACTAGATAACGTAAGTTGCGATTTTCGTCAATGATCGGTAGACTGTTCAATTTGTGCTCCCAAATCATATCATTGGCTTCAGAAAGAGAAATACCTTCGATGCCACAGATTAATTGATCGAAAGCAGTCATAAACTCTTTGATTTTGGTTTCCGGAGGAGATTTGGCAATCCGGTAATCGCGCCCGGTTACGATGCCCATTAATTCTCCGTTGGGTGTGCCGTCGGCAGTTATGGCGATGGTTGAATGTCCGGTTTTTTGGGTTAAACTGAGTACATCCCCTAAGGTATCGTTCGGTTTAAGGTTGGAATCACTAACCACAAAACCAGCTTTATAATTCTTTACTTTTCGGACCATCTCCGCTTCGGAGGCAACCGACTGGGAACCGTAAATAAAAGAAATACCCCCGCACCGGGCAAGCGCAATCGCCATTTGATGGTCGGATACGGCTTGCATGATAGCGGAGGCAAAGGGAAGATTGAGTGAGAGTCCGGGGGTTTCGCCGTTACGAAACTTGACAATCGGCGTTTTTAACGATACTTTCTCAGTAAGGCAGTCTTTAGTAGTGAGATTGGGGATTAACAAATATTCACTAAAAGTACGGCTTGGTTCCGAATAATAACTGGCCAAAAGGGTCCCTCCTTATATTTTTGCTAAATTTTTAATAGTATATCTCTTAATTTATCTATTGTCAACAATAATCCGGTTTTTTTACGGTTCTGGATATGATAGAATATTAAAAAGATAAAGTTGCCGGATTGAGGTTAAATAAAAGAACTAAAGTTCTGAAATAATTAAGGAGGAACAAAGTAATATTTGATACAATAGATTTATGGTAGTACGAAGTGAAATTCGTTACAATCTAAATGTCGTAATTAGTTTCACAGATCTTATTATTTCCGAGGAATATTTTTCGGATTCGGTAGTATCCTTTATTGAGAGAATTGTCCAAATTATTAGGGGGGTGCATTCATTGGAACATAAAGGATTAAAGTCGGTAACCAATCTATTATCTAAAACTGCCGGTCTGATCTTTTTTTCGTTTTTAGCGATTTCATTGGGGGTGGTTTTCGGGCTTCTCTTCGAGGGATGGGTTAAGGATCCCGCCGGGGCCCCGGTAGGTTCGGAAACCAGCGCTTTAAAACCGGTCGATCTATCGAATGATATTGATCTAGACAGTCAGGTTACGGAAGACCCTAATTTTAATACTACGGAAACCGCCATCCCAATTACTCCGCCGGTAATCGTCAAATATAAGGTCAGAGTGGGACCATATTCGCAACGAAATGATGCTTTGGCTGCTTCCAAACAACTTGAATCTCTGGGATATCCGGTTTATGTGGGAAAAAATCCTCCCTTTGCGGTTCAGGTCGGGGCCTTCGGATCTCAAACCAATGCGGAACGGCTAAAGTCGGAACTGGATGTTAAGGGGTATAAAGCCTTTATTGAACAGGAATAAAGGAGTAGATAAAGGAAGTATTGCACTGGTTTAGAAAGAGGCCTAACGGCCTTTTTTATTTGGCTTTTTAGCTGGTATTTAGTGATTTTAACATCCGAATTTGTTAGTGTTATCCTGACAAAAATAAATTTATATATTAGACAAGATTAACAGGATTCTTTAGATAGCTTATGTCATTGTCAACAACCGACTGACAAAGATGTTTCAGAGAGGGAAGGACGGTTTTAAGATTTAGTTTTAATCAGATTCGGGGCAAATAATTACTAATAAAAAGGTACAGTCCAAGAAAGGGCGTTTTTTTAATCTATAGTCCAATAATTCGCCGAAAATTAGCAAGAATTGGTTGGACAAAACTATATGTTGTATATTAAAATATTAATGGCAACAATATATAGTATTTTAAAGGAGGAGCGCAGTTATGGAAGTTTCTGCTAATGCTCGGGCGGTTTTGGAACGGCGATATCTACGAAAAGAAGACGGTAAAGTGATTGAGACGCCCGAAGATTTGTTGCACCGAGTGGCGAAGAGTATTGCGGCAATAGAAGTAACGGCATTCGGTGTTGAAGAAACCGAGACTGCCCAATTGGCGGAATTATTCTTTAATATAATGGACCAAAAGAAGTTCATGCCTAACTCGCCGACTTTGATGAATGCCGGTAGGGAGTTGGGCCAACTATCGGCCTGTTTCGTTTTACCGATTGAGGATTCAATGGAGAGTATCTTCGAATCCCTAAAGGTTGCGGCGTTGATCCATAAAAGCGGCGGAGGCACCGGATTTAGCTTTTCTCAGATTAGACCCCAGAATGACCAGGTCGGCAGTACCGGCGGGGTCGCCAGCGGCCCCCTTTCCTTTTTAAGAGTATATAATGCCAGTACCGAGGCTGTTAAGCAAGGTGGCACTAGGCGTGGCGCTAACATGGGTATTTTACGGATCGACCATCCCGATATTGTCGAATTTATCGAAGCTAAGAAGAACAAAGGAGAAATAGCCAATTTTAACTTGTCGGTAGCAGTTACCGACAGCTTTATGGAAGCCTTGGAGAAAGGCGACGATTATTATCTTTTAAATCCCCGTAACAAACAACCAATGGGCAAACAATTCGCCCGAGAGGTTTTTGAGAAAATTGTCTTATCCGCCTGGGAAAGCGGCGAACCAGGTATTGTTTTCATTGACCGGATGAATGAGACTAATCCCACTCCCCATATTGGAGCCATTGAAAGTACTAACCCCTGTGGCGAACAACCCTTACTGCCTTATGAATCCTGCAATTTGGGATCGATCAATCTGGCGGCGTTGGTTAAAGAGATTGATGGCGATAAGTACGAATTCGATTGGGACGGGCTTAAAGAGACGGTCCATTTGGCCATTCGGTTTTTGGATGATGTTATTGAAGCCAATCGTTACCCCATCAAGCAGATCGAGAAGATGACCAAAGGAAACCGGAAAATTGGTTTGGGGGTGATGGGTTGGGCTGATTTATTGTTTTACTTAAGAATATCATATAAGTCGGAAGCAGCGATTAAGCTGGCCGAAGAAATAATGGCTTTTATCGATAGCGAATCCAAAGAAGCTTCGGCGGAGCTTGCTAAAACCCGGGGCGCTTTTCCAAATTTCAAAGGGAGCGTCTATGATCAAAAGAAAAGTCCAAAACTGCGTAATGCTACGACTACTACAATTGCTCCCACCGGAACCATTAGCATTATCTGTGATACCAGCGGCGGAATCGAACCTCTTTTCAGCCTGGCTTTTATCAGACAGATTATGGATAATGATCGTTTGATCGAAGTGAACCAGACTTTTGAAAGAATCGCTAAAAAAGAGGGTTTTTATAGCGAGGAATTAATTGAAAGCATCGCCGAACAGGGTAGTTTAGCGGGGATCGAAGCAGTACCCGATGAGTGGCGCGGGGTTTTTGTGACTGCTCATGATATTGAACCGGAATGGCATATTCGGATGCAAGCCGCTTTTCAAAAGAATACCGACAACGCGGTCTCCAAAACCATTAATTTTGCCCGGGAGGCGACTCCGAACCAGGTGGCGGAAGCCTATTTACTCGCTTATAAATTAGGATGTAAAGGTTTGACCGTTTATCGCGACGGAAGCCTTGACAATCAACCCATGCAAATGATGGAGAAAAAAAGCGAGGATGGTCAGTCTGCGGGGGAAGCTCATCTCTCCTACGGAGAGTGGGGCCATATTTTACCGATCAAACGCCCGAAAAGGCTTACCGGTGTGACTGACGGCAAACAAACTCCGGAAGGAAACCTGTATCTCACTTTAAATTTGAATGACAACCATCCCTTTGAGTTGTTTGCCCAAATTGGCAAGGCCGGTAGCGATATTTCCGCGTTTACCGAGGCGATTGCAAGATTGATATCCTTGGCCTTTCGTTGCGGAGTGGACCCGGATGCAGTGGCCGACGAGTTGATCGGGATCGGTGGCAGCCGGTTTGTCGGGTTTGGTCCGAACCGGGTCCGGTCAGTGCCGGATGCCATCGGCCAGTTTTTAAGCGAGTACCTAAGCAAACTTAGTCAGAACGGTTTACCGGTCGATACGCCTCAATTGGAGCTGGGCTTGTCGGAAACGGCCCCGGCGGCAAGCGGGAACCGGGAAACGGAGAAACCGAAGAATGGGAAGATCAGGTTTAATCTCTGTCCGGTATGCGGGATGTATACCTTCGGCTTTTTCGAGGGTTGCGCCAAATGTATTTCCTGTGGACATTCGGAGTGCTGATAAATAAGTAGATTCAAAGATGGGGAAGACAGAAGACAGGAGACAGGAGACAGTAACGACTGCAAATTCAATGATCTAATCCCACCGCTTTACAGTAGGATTTCCGTTAAATTATCTAGAACTGAATCTTTATATAATAGGAATATTTATTGGTACATATGATTTTATTAGAAAAGCTATCTGAAGGGGATTTCTCGTATTAAATTGCATGTGAGGGTGGATGCTTTTGAATAAGACGTTAAAAATATTAGTTGCCGATGATGACCGGGAGATTGTCCGGTTGATCGGGGACAGTCTCGAAGATGAAGGATATGAAGTTGTAACCGCTTATGACGGAAAACAAGTTTTAGAGCATTTGGATGGCTCCGGTGTGTCATTAATTATTTTAGATGTGATGATGCCCGAAATGGACGGTTTGGAAGTTTGCCGGAGAGTCCGGAACGAGATCGCGATCCCCATAATTCTGCTCAGCGCTAAGAGTCGGGAGATTGATAAAGTGGTTGGGTTGGAGGTCGGGGCCGATGATTATCTAACCAAACCCTTTAGCGTCAACGAACTAGTTGCTCGGGTCAAGGCTCACCTGCGCCGTGAGAAACGAAACACTAAGACTTTAAAAAACAACCAGGCCGCAACTTTAAGTTTTGGAGATCTTACCATTCATCGAGACAAATATGAAGTATATAAAAACGATGCTAAAGTAAATTTATCCACTAAGGAATTTCAAATATTGCTTTATTTAATAGAAAACAAGAATTTAGTTTTGAGCAGGGAACAAATTTATGACGCTATTTGGGGTGTAGGCAGCGATTATTGTGACTTAAATACGGTTACGGTACATATTAAAAATCTGCGTAATAAAATTGGCCCGGATAGCGACTATATCAAAACAGTCTGGGGAGTTGGCTATAAATTTACGGGGGAAAAAGATTGAAGGTCAGTCTTCGTTATAAACTGCCACTGGTGATTCTAGTCGGCTTTTTAATATTTCTGTTATTACTCGTCATCTATTACCGCGTGTTTCTCAGCGAGAGCCGGGAACGGGACTTTGACGTTTTTAACGATCATCTCTTTGAAATAAATGACGCTATTTCAGACCGTATCAAAGAATATTATCCCGACCGGCGCAAGATCGCCGCATACATCGAGGAAGCCTCGGCCCGGCAGGATCTGAAAATAACCGTCTACGATGTGGACGGCAATAAGATCTGGGAAGCCGACCGGCGGCGAAGACACGGCTTGAGTTTGGAATTAAAGAGTTTCACCGTGGTCAGCCGGGACGCTATCTATGTGGTGGAATTGACTCTGCCTTTTTCATCGAGGAACCTAGTTCAATTAGATTCCACCCGGAAAATTGGATGGGCTGCTCTGATTTTGTTATTCGTCGGTATTGGGCTGTTAATAATTTATCTCCATTTTTCCTTGGTTCAGCCGTTAACAAGTTTAAACCGGGGGCTGGAGACGGTAAACTTTAATAATGCTCCGGATCAAGCCAATTTGGAAACGCTGAAGCGCCGAGACGAGCTGGGTGATTTGACCGGTAAATTTACGGAGATGCGGCAAAGACTAGCTGCGTCTTACCGGCAACAGAATGAGATGATCGCTTCGATTTCCCATGATCTTAAGACCCCGCTAACCTCGATTATGGGTTTTTTGGAAAGACTCATCTCACACCAGCTACCCGCTGATAAACAAGCTGAATATCATGAAATTATCTTTCAAAAAGCCCGGGATATTCAAGAACTGATTAATGAGTTCAACGAGTATGTCCTGAGTGATATTGACAATGTCGACAAAGAAGAAGTTAGGGTGGCGGATTTCTTAAACGAACTGGCCGTTGAATACCGTTGTGAATTGGAAGGAAAAAATATCAGCTTCAATTGTCTGATTAATATCGATAATGAGCGGCGGATAAAAATCGCTCCCCGGCAAATCAGGCGGGTCTTCGCCAATTTGGTAAATAACGCTTTGAAACATGCGGCCAATTTGTCTAAAATTGAAATGACCGGCGCGGTCCGAGACGGATATGTTTGGTTTACGGTAGAAGATGATGGTTCCGGAGCGCCGGAGCAGGAATTGGCCGCGCTCTTTGAGAAGTTTTACCGGCTCGATAAATCCCGGTCCCGGGCCAAGGGCGGCAGCGGCCTGGGGCTTGCTATTTGCCAAAGGATCGTCGAAAGCCACGGCGGAAGCATCCAAGCCTATCTAAACAGCCAAGGCGGATTAGGGGTTCGCTTTTCCCTGCCTTTGAAAAAATAAATAAATCTTTATTTTTATTTAAGAATTTGATGCTAAAGTTAAATCATAACTTGACCAGGAGGGCGCGGAGACCATGAAAAAAGTAAAATATTTGATCGCAGTCGGCATGGTTTTTATCTTAACCGGGTTTTCGGTGAGTTTAGGCGAGGCGCCGCAACTAAGCAAAGGGGAAGCCGTGAGCGTAATTAACCGTTCGGCGGCGATTATCAGGACTGCTCAACGCTTTGCCGCAGAGGGACAAAAATATGACGGTTTAGGATTAGCTTTGGGGCATCAGCTTTATGCCAAAAAATTATATACCCAAGGGGATTATCCCAACGGGGGGTATCATTCTTTACGGGCAAGGAAATTGGCCGCTCAGGTCATTACCCTAAATAAAAGTAGTATTATCACTGAAGCCCTTTATAACCGGAGTGAAGAGAGATTCGTACGGAGTTCTCCCTCAGGCCAAGAGTTGGATCGGAGGTTGAAAGAAGCGAGAATAATAATAAGTGACCAGGATGCTGTTAATATTGAAGCGGACTTTGAGGTTTAAAGGTTTGTGAGCGGCTGTCTTTATTAGTAGTTTTATTGAAGCTTTGCTCCTAAAATTTCAAAACCCTGTTCGCTAAAATGACGATCAAAGGAAAACGCAAATTCAATATTGTTTTGATGCATTGTAACAAAGGATGAACAATCCACCAAACTTAACTGCTGCCGATTGGCGGCAAAAAGCGAAGTAGCAGCTTGTTGATAAAATTGATTGTCAATCCACTTAACTTCAAACAATGGCAGCTAGATACCGGTCATGATTTTGAGCCAAATCACTCAAACCGGTGTGATATTTTCCCGCCGCTTCTTTGGCTCTTTCAATCAGTTCCCGTTTGTCTCCTCCGTCAATCTGTTTTAAATAATTATCCACTGATTTGCGGATTAATTCAGCCACGGAAACTCCTTGTTTTAGGGCTAGGTCATGTAAAATCTTTGTTTGAGCCTCGGTTAATTGAATTTGTGTTCGAACCACAGCGCTCTCCTTGGGTTATGATTACACTTTGTACCATCATGATAACACATATTAAAGATTGTTACCAGATCTATTGAAAAAGTTTTGATATGGGCTACTCTTAACCAACTTCCCGTTGGGGCACAGCCAGAAACTGAACCTTCGGGTTCTTCTCCATCACATACCGAAAAGCCCATTCACTCCGGAAGAGAGCCACCGGACGGCCTTGGCCATCCTCCAACAGCAAGTCACCCTGGAGGTCGAGCTTAGACTTGGCGGTGATCCCATCACCCACCAACCACCTAGCCATCACATAATTCAAGTTCTGCAGCTGGATATCAACCCCATATTCTCCTTGCAATCTGTAACGGAGCACGTCAAATTGCAAAGTTCCGACCACTCCCACGATAAAGGACTCAAAGCCGCTGTCCGGCTGTTTAAAAAGCTGGACTGCGCCTTCCTGGGTGAGCTGGGTGATGCCTTTCATGAACTGCTTACGGCGCATGGTATCTTTAGGCTGAACCCGGGCGAACTGTTCCGGCGGAAAGACCGGGAAATCTTCAAATTTCAGTTTGTGATTTTCAGCGCAAAGAGTATCGCCAATAGCGAATACGCCGGGATCAAATAAACCGATGATATCGCCGGGATATGCCTTTTCAACCATCTCCCGGTCTTGGGCCATGAATTGTTGGGGCTGAGCAAGTTTAATGGGTTTACCGGTCTGGACATGATGGACGGTCATACCCCTTTCAAATACTCCGGAACAGATCCGGATAAAGGCCAGCCGATCCCGGTGGGCCGGGTTCATATTGGCCTGGATTTTAAAGACGAAAGCTGAAAAATCTTCCGTATCCGGTTGGACTTCGCCGGAGTCGGCCTTGCGTGGCGCCGGTGGTGGCGCTAGCTGTAAAAATTCCTCCAAAAAGGGCCGAACCCCGAAATTAGTCATGGCGCTACCGAAGAACATCGGGGTTAACTCGCCCCGCAAAACCTTTCCCAGATCAAATTGTTCCCCGGCGGTATCCAAAAGCTCAATATCATCACAAAGGGCTTTTTGAATATCTTCCCCCAAGATTTCGGTGAAGGCCGGATCGCTTGCGCTACCTACGGATGATTGGAGGGCCCATTGCCCATGAGAACCATCGTTTTGAAAAAGTTCGATCTGAGCTTCCCGCCGGTTATAGACACCTTTGTATTCCCCATCGATCCCAATGGGCCAGTTCATTGGGTAGGAGACGATCCCCAGCACTTTTTCAATCTCTTCCATCAGTTCGAATGGACTTTTGCCATTTCGATCCAGTTTATTGATGAAGGTAAAAACGGGAATACCCCGTTGTTTACAGACTTTAAAGAGTTTGATGGTTTGGGTCTCGACGCCTTTGGCAACGTCGATCAGCATCACGGCGCTATCGGCGGCCATTAGGGTCCGGTAGGTATCTTCACTGAAGTCTTGGTGGCCGGGGGTATCTAAAATGTTTATTTTGTAACCGTTATATTCGAATTGGAGGGCGCTGGATGTAACGGAGATCCCCCGTTGCTTCTCGATCCCCATCCAGTCGGAGACGGCATGGCGTTGGGTTTTTCGAGCTTTGACCGATCCGGCTAGGTGAATGGCGCCGCCATATAATAGTAGTTTTTCGGTTAATGTAGTTTTACCGGCGTCGGGGTGGGAGATGATGGCAAAGGTTCGACGGCGGGTGACTTCTTTTTGTAAGATAGCTTGAGTTTCGGACATAGGGCTTCCTCCGATTTTAGGTGTTTGCGTATGGATTAACAATCATTTATTATACATGAGCGGTGAAGGTTGTGCAATAATTAAAGCGTCTGTTACAACTTTCTCCCCCGAGTGGGATAGAAACCTATGCCTTCGGGCCTCGCTTTTTAGACAACCCATCCTCTGGACTATTTTTGGGTTTTTGGGCATAAAAAAACCCTCGGCAATCTCCCGAGTATCGCAAGGACACTCCGGAGTATTTCAGAGACACTCTTGAGTATGTGAAAGACACTCCGGAGTATTTCGGAGAGACTTTCGAGTATGTCAAAGACACTCCGGAGTATCTCGGAGACACTCTCGAGTATGTTAAAGGCAGTCCGGAGTATCTCGGAGACACTCTCGAGTATGTTAAAGGCAGTCCGGAGTATTTCAGAGACACTCTCGAGTATGTTAAAGGCAGTCCGGAGTATCTCGGAGAGACTTTCGAGTATGTCAAAGACACTCCGGAGTATCTCAAGGACGCTCCGAAAGATCTCAAAGGCATTTCTGAGTACCGGATGTGCTTTTTATTTTTCACAGATTTTACAGCCGGAGATATGTAAGCCATCACTGGCTAATCTAGGGCAGAATAATCAACCCTAAGGAGGGCCAAAGGTCCTTGCATCTTGTAGCCGGATGGCTTTAGCTATTACCCAGGACGGGTGCAAGCTCGCGATGGTCAGGGAAGACCCAAAGCAGCCTTCCGGTTGGCAATTTATTCAGAACTCGGCCATCTCCGTCGCGACTACCTTCAACCCCGGGACCTTATCTTTGTTTAGTTTGACCGCCGTGTAAATATCCAAAGTCCCGTTGAGGGTGTCGGGTATATTTGAGGATTCAACTAAAACAAATTTTGTGGTATAAAGCGGGTTGTTTTTTTGGGTTACGTAGTGCGTTAAACGCGTAGGGGATGGATTTTGACTAAGTTTTTCCAGTAAGGAGCCGATAACTAAAAATGGAAGGGTTTTATGGAGTGTTAGAGTAATTATATCCTGAACGGGGAATTGCTGGGCGTTTTCTTGTTGTGGGCGGAAGGTGGAGCAGGTGATGGCTTACCGGAAGAAGGGAAGTCGGATTGTGATTGGGAATGAGAGTGAGTATTGGGATGCGATTGCTTGACAATCACTTCATTTTGGTGGGCGATAGTCTACGTTAACTACGGTTGGATATGGTGATGTCTATTATATTACCGGCTGGGGGCGTTTATTGAGCAGAGCTATAGCGATACTGGGGATAGGATTGGTGGTGCTACCGACGGGTATTATAAGTTCCGGGTTTATGGATGAAATTAGTTCGGTGAAGGAAGATAACAGAAGCGAGAAGGATGATATTTTGTATAGTCCGTATTGCAGGAGACAAATAAAGGATCATAAATGATTTGGAGAAAAGGTTTTATGAAAGACAATAATGTCAAAACTCCAAGATTAAGGAATGGTAGGTGAAGTGGAAAGGTAGGTTCATTTGCCATTAGATAATGGAGGTATTGATGTGAACTCTTATGAAAAATTAGCAAATAAATTTATTAAACGACTTCAAAGACTGATGGATAAGTATGGCAATGATGTCTTACTAGGGTTTATTAATGTCTTTGATGAAGAATACGATTTTCTTAAAAAATATTCCAGCGATCTTCTGCAGAATCTTCCTACTGAATTAATTAAATCTTATCCAGAATATTGCTTAATAATTGCATTAACTTTAGTACAAATAGCAATAAGGGAAACTTCAGATGAAAAAGAACGTGAATTTTGGGTTGTTGTAAGAGATACTTTGGGAATTGAAAATGATAAAGCTTTGAAATCTAAGGAAATTCTATATCAATCAATTGTCAGAGATAACAATTTATTTTTTTATATGAATGAGACAAGGCATGAGTATGTTAGAACTGTTGATTCTCATGCAATAATTCCGAATATATCGGTAAATAAAATTTATGATGTTCTTTTTTCAGCATACCAAAAGGATTTAGAGGAAGATTATGATGAAAATTTTATAGATGATTATATCGATATTATGTTTAATTTTTTTAAAGCCTATATAAGCTTTGATGATGAAGAAGATGATAGAGTTTTATTAAGTGGCGTTAAAATAAGTAAACATTATATGCTTCCAAAACCGTTTCGTGTGGGGTGTCTAAATAATAAGGCTATTATGAAAGACTTTATAAAAAAGTCCCTTTTTTATATTAATGAAGCTTCTTTTACGGGATTGCTTCCTGAAGATTCAGCGTTATTTGCCAAGGAATTTGTTACATGGTGGAAATATGATCATCATAACAAAATATTTGATGATTCAAAAAAAAGGATTAAGTATGAGAAAAATGAAAAACAAAAAAAATATAAAAAAAGATTTACATCAGCATATTTTGAGTTGCAAGGAACAGACCTAATACTAAATCTTCCTCAGCAACGGCTAACTGTTAATCAAATAGAAAATGAAATAGTTTTAAATACTTATGATGGAGACGATCTTATCCCAGAATTGTGTAAGAAGTTAAAGGTTTTTGGACAGATCATGTTTCGTACAGAAGAAGAACAAATAAAACTCAACAAGATAATTAAAAAATTACGCTATGAGATTAAGAGCGGAAATGAAATTATATATGATTCCAAAGAAAAGTTTTACCGAGAAAGTATTATTTTTAATTTCGACGGGTCGGAAGAATTAGACGGAAAAAATTTATATGTTGGTGATATAAAGATTGTGACGTCTTTGGAGTCCGAAGTAGTTCCTGACTGTACATATGATAAGATTTTAAAAGAGCAATATATTATTTATGTATTATTCTTAAAAGAAAGCTCTAGTTTTCTGTTAAATAACAAATTTTATTCCCTTGAATCACAAAAATACGAAAGTCAAATGTTTTATGAAAATAAATCTAAAGAAGCATACATCGATTATAATGGTGAAATATACGATATATATACACAATGGCCATCATTCGGAATTAGATGTGAAGGTATTGGAAATGCCAAAAAATATATTATCAATATAAATGAATCTCAGATGTATTTATCTAGTTTTGGAAAAATTCAAACTATTACTCTTGAGGATGGTAGCGGTGATGAATACTTAAACTGTATTATGATTGAGCGCCAAATAGAAAAATGTCAGTTTTATTCTATTGTAGTACGTAAGGCTGGAGATTCAAAGTATATTATAAAAGAAAACTTTATTATTATTCCAGAGTTTAAGTGTTTATTCGATAAGGAATATTATTATAAAGAAAAAAACGTTACTATTACAGAAATAGTTGGAAACAATTTAAATTTTCACGTTAAGTTTCCACATACCATATTGTATAAAACGGAGAATCATACAAGTCTTTTATGTGAAATAAATAGTGTTGCTTGTGAAATAAAAATTGAGCTTCCTATTATTTCGTGGAAAATAGAAGACTATAATTCTTTTGATGAAGAAGATAATATTTGGCATAAGAATATTCAGGATTATATACTTTTATTGAAATGCAGTTATGTTGATCCAAAAGTGATAATAGGCAATACAATTGTAAGAGGAGATAAAAAGTATTCCGGTTATTATTACAATCTAAGGGATTTCTTTCTTTTAGGTAAAGATTTTGAGATTGGTATTGATATAAAGGGTAATTATATTAAATTATTGAAAATTATTTTTGCACCTACAATTATTGCAGCAGAATTTAGATATAAGAAAAATATGCAATTAATATTCGGTAATTGGAAATATATTGGAGATGGAGAATTGTTTATTGAGATTTTTACTAAACATAAAAGTAAAAAATTGTTTTCTAAAAAGCTCATGAATGTAAATTGTTTTGAAGAGCAAGTTTATTTACCTGATGGTTTTTATAGGATAATAATCTCACAAGAACAGGATGACGAATTCGGAATATCAAATGAGAAAATCAATTTATACGATGGGATATTTGTTGCTGGAGATAAGTTTTATTTTTTGTTAAGGGGAAAAGATGTTAAAGTAGATAACTGCTTTTACTTTGATCAGAGATATGATATTAATAATTTTTATTTTGATAACCTAAATATAGAACAAGAGAATTCATTATATATTGCAAAAGCTTTTTTCTTTAAAAAAAGCAAACAAAATGGCGAAATGTTTAAATGGTACTTGAGAAGCAGTAACCCAGTTAGGATAGAAATAATTGACGTAAACAAGAATTTATATACTATCGAAATACGAGATCATACAGATGATGGTGGTTTTATTTATGACATACAAGACAAACACATTTTACCATTTGATAAAGACCAAAAGGATAGAAATCGTTATCAAACTGCAGATTACTATATTTTAGACTTGGAGGGGCTTACATGAGCTTTAATCCAATAAATGCTTCAAAAGAAATAGTGGAAAAGTATATTAGATATATCAATACTTCTTTATTTATCAATGATCCTGTTTATATGAAACAAGTCCAAGAGATTTTAAAAAATTCAAATGAGATTGCCAAAGGACCTTATCTCGATGTTTCCGATTCTTTTGAGAAAGGCCTTACAGTCAAACATCTTGTAAATGAAGGCATATTATGTTCTGAGTTATTAAACATAAAAAGCAATAAATTACCCTTTGATCGACCTT